>Ga0272443_10000180_pt1 | contig 120614 bp, 115 predicted proteins | sample SSMAcet12_FD_193581 | JGI IMG/M metagenome (GOLD analysis project Ga0272443, IMG submission 193581) | Marine sediment archaeal communities from Little Sippewissett salt marsh, Falmouth, MA, United States - SSM-Acet-12 | ecosystem: Environmental > Aquatic > Marine > Wetlands > Sediment ... | reverse complement strand
TTGCTGCCCAGTTCCACGAAAGCACCACCGCCGAGATCGCCTGGACCGTCGTGCCCATCATCATCCTGGTGAGCATGGCGGTGCCGGCAACCAAGACCCTGCTGGCCATGGAGGACACCTCCGATGCAGACATGAGCATCAAGGTGACCGGCATCCAGTGGAAATGGAAATACGATTACCTCGATGAAGGTATCTCTTTCATCTCCAGTCTCAACCCGGAGCACGAGAAGGCGCGCCAGTTGAAATCCGGTGCCGATGTTGCTGCCATCGACAACTACCTGTTGGACGTCGATAACCCGCTGGTGGTGCCGGTGGGCAAGAAGATCCGCTTCCTGCTGACCGCCAACGACGTGATCCACGCCTGGTGGGTGCCCGATCTGGGCTGGAAGAAGGATGCCATCCCCGGTTTCGTCAACGAGGCCTGGGCCAAAGTCGACAAGCCCGGCGTATACCGCGGCAACTGCGCCGAGCTGTGCGGCAAGGACCACGGCTTCATGCCCATCGTGGTGGTGGCCAAGAGCGAGGCGGACTACGCCACCTGGGTGGCGGAGCAGAAGGCCGTTGCCGAGGCCGCCATGGCATCGGCCGATCGCGAGTGGACCAAGGACGAGTTGATGGTTCGTGGTGAGAAGGTCTACGCCACCAACTGCGCGGCCTGCCATCAGGCTAACGGTCAGGGTATTCCGGGTGCCTTCCCGGGATTGGCTGGCACCGCTATCGCAACCGGTCCTGAGGCCGGCCATATGGATATCGTGATGAACGGCAAGCCTGGCACCGCCATGGCGGCGTACAAGAACCTGCTGAACGATGCCGATCTGGCCGCCGTCATTACCTACGAGCGTAATGCTTGGGGTAACGATGCCGGCATTGTCCAACCCGCTGCCGTGAAAGCGGCCCGATAAGCACGCGATTGGAGAGAATAATGAGCACTGCAACCGCGACTCACGACGAGCACCATGATCATGGCCCGGCCAAGGGTCTGATGCGCTGGGTAACCACCACCAACCACAAGGACATCGGCAGCCTCTATCTGCTGTTCGCCCTGCTGATGTTCTTCGTCGGCGGCGCCATGGCCATGGTCATCCGGGCCGAGCTGTTCCAGCCCGGCCTGCAGCTGGTGGAGCCCCAGTTCTTCAATTCCATGACCACGGTGCACGCCCTGGTAATGATCTTCGGCGCGGTCATGCCGGCCTTCACCGGCCTGGCCAACTGGCTGATCCCGATGATGATCGGCGCACCCGACATGGCATTGCCGCGGCTGAACAACTTCAGCTTCTGGATCCTGCCGTTCGCCTTCACCATCCTGCTGACCACCTTCTTCATGGAAGGCGGCGCACCGGCCGGCGGCTGGACCCTGTACCCGCCGCTGGTACTGCAGCTGGGTGACGCCTTCCCGTTCACCATCTTCGCCATCCACCTGATGGGCATCTCGTCGATCATGGGTTCGATCAACGTGGTGGTGACCATCCTGAACATGCGCGCGCCGGGCATGACCCTGATGAAGATGCCGCTGTTCGTGTGGACCTGGCTGATCACCGCCTACCTGCTGATCGCCACCATGCCGGTTCTGGCCGGTGCGGTGACCATGCTGCTGACCGACAAGTTCGCCGGCACCAGCTTCTTCAGCGCCGCCGGTGGCGGTGACCCGGTGATGTTCCAGCACATCTTCTGGTTCTTCGGTCACCCCGAGGTGTACATCCTGATCCTGCCGGCCTTCGGTATCGTGTCCGCCATCGTGCCGACCTTCGCCCGCAAGCCGCTGTTCGGCTACAGCTCCATGGTGTACGCCACCGCATCCATCGCCTTCCTGTCCTTCATCGTGTGGGCACACCACATGTTCACAGTGGGCATGCCGGTGGTGGGCGAGCTGTTCTTCATGTACGCCACCATGATGATCGCCGTACCCACCGGGGTGAAGGTGTTCAACTGGGTGTCGACCATGTGGAAGGGTTCGATGACCTTCGAGACGCCGATGCTGTTCGCCATCGGCTTCATCTTCATGTTCACCATCGGCGGTTTCTCCGGTCTGATGCTGGCCATCGCACCGGCGGACTTCCAGTACCACGACACCTACTTCGTGGTTGCTCACTTCCACTACGTGCTGGTGACCGGCGCCATCTACTCCATCATGGCGGCTGCATACTACTGGCTGCCGAAGTGGACCGGCCACATGTATGACGAGCGCCTCGGCAAGTGGCATTTCTGGATCTCCACCGTGTCGGTGAACGTGCTGTTCTTCCCGCAGCACTTCCTGGGTCTGGCCGGCATGCCGCGCCGTATCCCGGACTACTCGGTGCAGTTCGCGGACTGGAACATGATCTCCTCCATCGGTGGCTTCGTGTTCGGCCTGTCGCAGCTGATGTTCGCCTACGTGGTGTTCAAGACCATCCGTGGCGGCCAGAAGGCCAGCAGCCAGGTGTGGGAAGGTGCCGAGGGCCTGGAGTGGACCCTGTCTTCACCCCCGCCTTACCACAGCTTCACCGACGCGCCGGAAGTGAAGTGATATCGGTCGGCCCCGCTCAGGCGGGTCCGTGTTGAAACTCGACGGGAACAGACAGTCATGACCGATCACGATCAATCCCAAGACAAGCGTCGTTCCAATATGCTCATTGCCATTGTGCTGGGCCTGGTGGCGGTGGGTTTCTATGTCGCCTTCATCCTGGTTAACACGCCGGGTGTCGGCCGCTGATGGATGACCGGCTAGGTCAGGCCAATCGTCGCTCCGGCATGCGGGTGGTGCTGGTGGCGGTGGCCATGTTCGGCTTCGGCTATCTGCTGGTGCCGCTGTACGACGTGTTCTGCGACATCACCGGGTTGAATGGCAAGACCGGTCGTGTCGACGAACAGGCCGTGGCGGCCCAGTACCAGGTGGATGAGGATCGCCTGGTGACGGTGCAGTTCGTGGTCAATGCCAATCAGGGTATGCCCTGGGATGTGCGGCCGGAACAGCGGGAGGTGCAGGTGCGGCCGGGTGAGATCTTCTCCACCAGCTTCACGGCGCGCAATCCGACCGGGCGCGACATGGTGGGGCAGGCGGTGCCGAGCGTGGCGCCCAACCTGGCCGGCCGGTACTTCAACAAGACCGAGTGCTTTTGTTTTACCCAGCAGACACTGGCTGCCGGCGAGCAGAAGAATATGCCCTTGCACTTCGTGGTGGACCCGCGACTGCCCAAGAACGTCAAGACGCTGACCCTGGCCTATACCTTCTTCGATGTCAGCGGCCAGGCGCAGGCGATCAATTGAATTCGCAGACCAACAAAATAAGCGTATCCCAAAGGGGGAGTTATGGCTCATACAGGTGATCACTATTACGTGCCCCACGGCAGCCACTGGCCGATCGTCGCCAGTGTCGGCCTGACCATCGGCGTGGTCGGTGCGGCGCTCGCCTTCAACGGTGCCAATCTGAGCGTGATGCTGGTGGGTCTGGCCATCATTGCCTTCATGATGTTCGGCTGGTTCAGCACCGTGATCAACGAAAGCCTTGGCGGCAAGTACAACGAGCAGGTAGACCGCTCCTTCCGTCAGGGAATGATGTGGTTCATCTTCTCCGAGGTGATGTTCTTCGCCGCCTTCTTCGGCGCGCTGTTCTACACCCGGGTGCTGTCGGTGCCCTGGCTGCTGGGCGTGGATGTCTCGACCCACGAACTGTTGTGGTCCGGCTTCAATGAGACCTGGCCGACCAATGGCCCTGAGAATGTCGGCGGTGATTTCAAGCTGGTGAACGCCTGGGGCATCCCGGCGCTCAACACCGTGCTGCTGTTGACCTCCGGGGTGACGGTTACCCTGGCGCACTGGGCGCTGAAGGCCCGTGATCAGGCCAAGCTGGTGATGTGGCTGGCGGCTACCGTGCTGCTGGGTGCGGTCTTCCTCGGCTTCCAGGCCTATGAGTACATCCACGCCTACCAGGATCTGAACCTGACCCTGGAGTCCGGCGTCTACGGCTCGACCTTCTTCATGCTGACCGGCTTCCACGGCTTCCACGTGACCATCGGTACCATCATGTTGCTGGTGATCACGCTGCGGGCCGCCAAGGGTCACTTCACCCCGGACCGTCACTTCGCCTTCGAGGGCGTAGCCTGGTACTGGCACTTCGTGGACGTGGTGTGGCTGGGCCTGTTCATCTTCGTGTACGTGCTGTAACGCAAAAGGGGCGCCACTGAGGGCGCCCCTTTTTTGCATTGCCGGGGTGTCAGCCCTGGGGTGCGACGGCCGCCGGCCGGGAGGGCACCACTCCGTGGGGCTCGATCACCCCGGTGGCCACCAGCACCATGATGAACACGAACAGGCCGATGGACAGGCCGATACGGAAAGTCAGGGCCCGCAGGGTGCGATCGGAGTCGCCCTTGTCCCGAACAAGAAACAGCAGCGCCGAGCCGAGGCTTAGCAGTATTCCCGCAAAGGCGAGCACTATGACGATCTTGATCCACATGGCAGTTCAACGTTGGTTTGGATCGGCGCAGTATAACAGCGCCTCGGGACGTGGCTGATGGCGACATCCCTGTCAGGATTGTATTTCCGCCCCGGCCGCTATCCCACGCTGTTGTTCCTGTTGCTGTTTCCCTTTCTGGTGTCGCTGGGTCTGTGGCAGCTGGATCGTGCCCATGAAAAAGAGGCCTTGCTCAAGGCACGTGCCGAGCGTCAGCAGGACCTGCCGCTGGATCTGGGGCTGGTGCGTACCTTGGCAGAGGAGGACCGCTTCCGGCCGGCCAGGGCCTATGGCCACTTCCTGCCAAGGCAGCAATGGTTGCAGGACAACCGGGTGCGCGCCTCTCAGCCCGGCTATCACGTCTACAGCCTGTTCGAGCTGTCCGGCAGCGGCGGCCGTACGGTACTGGTCAACCGGGGCTGGGTGCCGGTGGGTCTGGACCGGGCGCAGTTGCCGGACCTGCCGCTGCCCAGCGGCGAGCTGGCGCTGCAGGGCCGCTTGGACCAGCCGGCCAGTGTCGGTATTGCGCTGGGCGAGGTCGACTACACCCTGGCCGGACTGACCGTGCTGCCGTACCTGAACGTCCACAAACTGGGTCAGGCCATTGCCCGTGACCTGCTGCCCATGGCGCTGGTGCTCGACGAAGGTCAGCCCGGCGGCCTCACCCCGGACCCGATGCCGGTGGCGCAGATGGGGCCGGAGAAGCACCTGGGTTATGCGGTGCAGTGGTTCGGTCTGGCCACCGCCTTGTTGATGATCTACGTCGGGTTGAACACCCGTCGCGAAAAGAAGGAGTTGTTGCGTTGAATGCCGTTGCTTTACCCGCTCAAGGTCGTAGTCGTCTGCAGCTGATACTGCTGGCGTTGTTGTTTGCCGCGCCCGTGATCGGCGCCTGGGTGGCCTGGAAGTTCGCGGTCACCGGGGGCGTGGACGGTACCACCAATGCCGGCCAGCTGATCGAGCCGGCCCGGCCGTTGCAGGCGGCGCCCTGGCGGGACGCGGAAGGTCGGGTGCTGCCGGATGATCTGCTGACCGGGCGTTGGAGTTACGTGCTGCTGGGCGGTGACGACTGTGATGCGCTGTGTGTCGAGCGTCTGTACCTGACCCGCCAGGTGCGCACCAGCGTCAACAAGGACATGTCCCGGGTGCAGCGGCTGTTGCTGGTAACCCGGCTGCCGGCCGATCTGGCGAAGCTGCGTGAGGAGCATCCGGACCTGGTGGTGACGGTGCTCGATGCCAGTGCCTGGCAGGGCTTTGTGGACCAGTTCGCTGTCGGTACCGATTCATCGGACCGGGCCTTATACCTGGTTGACCCGCTGGGCAACCTGATGATGCGTTACCTGCCGGAGGTGCCGGCCAAGGGCGTGCTCAAGGACCTGCGCAAGCTGCTCAAGGCGTCGCAGGTCGGTTGAAGGGCAGGGCCCCGTCCCTGATCGGGAGCCGCAGATAATCATCGTCAGCCCGGAACGGCGGCGACCATAAAACAAGGCGGGATGCCGGAGGGGTTTGGAGTTGTTGCTGTGAAGAAGTCTGCCTATCACCGACTGGCGATGTTCGCCTGCCTGCTGGCCTTTGTGGTGGTCGTGCTGGGCGCCTACACCCGGCTGTCCGATGCAGGCCTGGGCTGCCCCGACTGGCCGGGCTGCTACGGCAAGCTGCTGGTGCCGGATGCCGAGCACCAGGTGACCGAGAAGCACTATCTGGAGCAGCGCCCGCTGGAGCCGGAGAAGGGCTGGAAGGAGATGGTGCACCGTTACTTCGCCGGCGCCCTGGGGCTGGTGATCCTGGCGCTGGCGGTGTGGGCCTGGCTGCGCCGTCGCGAGCCGAATCAGCCGGTGTGGCTGCCCACCTTCCTGGTTGGGCTGGTGATCTTCCAGGCGCTGCTGGGCATGTGGACCGTGACCCTGCAGCTCAAGCCGGTGGTGGTGATGGCGCATCTGCTGGGTGGCATGGCTACCCTGAGCCTGCTGGTGCTGCTGGCGTTGCGCACCCGCGGCGGCAGTCGTCAGGCGACCGGGCGTGACCTGCGCTGGCGGGGTCTGGCGGCGGTTGCCCTGCTGGTGCTCGCCGGGCAGATTGCGCTGGGCGGCTGGACCAGTTCCAACTACGCCGCGCTGGCCTGCCCGGACTTCCCTACCTGTCAGGGGCAGTGGCTGCCGGATACCGATTTCGACGAGGCCTTCGTGCTGTGGCGCGGCCTGGGCGTGAACTATGAATACGGCGTGCTCGATCACCCGGCGCGTACCGCCATCCACCTGGCGCACCGCATCGGGGCGGTGGTGACCCTGCTGGTGCTGGGCTGGCTGGCGCTGCGCCTGATGCGTAGTGGCGGCGGCGCTGTGGCGGCGAGTGGCGGGCTGATCGGCTTGCTGTTGCTGCTGCAGGTCAGCCTGGGTATCGCCAATGTCGTCCTGCAACTCCCCCTGGGGGTGGCAGTGGCCCACAACGCGGTGGCCGCGCTGCTGCTGCTTTCTCTCATCCAACTGAACTATCAGCTATGGCAACGACAGTCCTGACGCACATCACCCACTGGCGCGACTACCTGGAGCTGTGCAAGCCCAAGGTGGTCGCCCTGATCGTGTTCACGGCAGTGGTGGGGATGTTTCTCGCCACCCCGGGCTGGGTGCCGCTCAATGCGCTGATCGCCGGCACGCTGGGGATCGGTCTGGCGGCGGCCTCGGCGGCGGCCATCAATCACGTGGTGGATCAGAAGATCGACGCCATCATGGGGCGCACCAGCAAGCGGCCGCTGCCACAGGGGCAGGTGTCCGCCCGCGATGCCCTGGTGTTCTCGCTGCTGGTCGGGTCGCTGGCCATGTACCTGCTGGTGGCCTTCGTCAATCCGCTGACCGCGGTGCTGACCTTTTTCTCGCTGATCGGCTACGCCGTGATCTACACCATGTACCTGAAGCGGGCCACGCCGCAGAACATCGTCATCGGCGGGGCCGCGGGCGCCGCACCGCCCTTGCTGGGCTGGGTGGCGGTGACCGGCTCGGTGGATCCGGGCGCGATGTTGCTGTTCCTGATTATCTACACCTGGACGCCGCCGCACTTCTGGGCGCTGGCCATCCATCGTCGCGACGACTACGCCAAGGTGGGCATGCCCATGTTGCCGGTGACCCACGGCACCGACTTCACCCGGCTGCAGATCCTGTTCTATACCGTGCTGATGTTCCTGGTGACCCTGCTGCCCTACGGTTACGGCATGAGCGGCGGCTTCTACCTGGGCGGTGCCCTGGTGCTGGGCCTGGGCTTCCTGTATTACGCCATCCGCCTGTACCGCGACCGCGATGACGCCGCGCTGCCCATGCGCACCTTCGGCTACTCCATCATCTACCTGATGGCGCTGTTTGCCTTCCTGTTGCTGGATCACTATCTGCCGGGTCTGCAGGCGCTGTTGGCCTGAAGTCTGTTCCCAAACCGGCCCCGCCGCCCGGCGGGGCTTGGCCTTCGGCCGAGATGCGCACCGTTCTGGTACGTGAATAACCATTTCAGAATTGACTAATTTACCCCTCGCGGCTAACATTTCGCCGCTTTTGTGCCGCTAACCCGGGTTTCGAGTTGAGACATCGGGCGGGCGGAAGTGAAGGGCTGTAGGGCCTTTTGCTGCTTGGGCTGACCCCGTTAGGGGTCGCGGACCCATCCCCGGTCTTCGCCCCGGCGACAACTCAGAACGCATGACCTGCCGGATGCATTCCTGACGGATGCCGCCGGGCGGGCTATTACTTATTTTCCGGCGCCGTTTGTGGGGTCGGGACATCCGTATCGGAAAATTAGGGGTTCACAACATGGCTTCGGGTGCAGTCGCTGCGAACGCGCAGTACAACTACGAAATCGTCAAGAAGTTCGCCATCATGGCAATGGTCTGGGGTGTGCTGGGCATGATCGCCGGTACCTATATCGCCGCTGAGCTGGCGTTTCCCTTCCTGAACTTTGACATCGCCCAGATCACCTTCGGCCGGCTGCGTCCGGTCCACACCACCCTGGTGATCTTTGGTTTCGGCGGTAGCGCGTTGTTCGCCACCTCGTATTACGTGGTGCAGCGTACCTGTCAGACCCGTCTGTGGGGCGACACGCTGGCGAAGATCACCTTCTGGGGCTGGCAGATCGCCATCGTCGCTGGTGTCCTGAGCTACATGAACGGCTACACCCAGGCCAAGGAATACGCTGAATTCCCCTGGGTGATCGACCTGCTGATCGAAGTGACTTGGGTGATCTACCTGCTGATCTTCGTGCAGACCCTGCGTCGCCGTTCCCAGCCGCACATCTACGTGGCCAACTGGTTCTACCTGTCCTTCATCCTGGCCACCGCGTTGTTGCACACCTTCAACAACCTGGCGGTGCCGGTGAACCTGCTGAGCCTGAACTCCTACAGCCTGTTCTCGGGCGTGCAGGACGCCATGACCCAGTGGTGGTACGGCCACAACGCGGTGGGCTTCTTCCTGACCGCCGCCTTCCTGGGCATGATGTACTACTTCGTGCCGAAGCAGGCCGGTCGCCCGATCTATTCCTACCGCCTGTCCATCGTGCACTTCTGGGCGCTGTCCTTCCTGTACATGTGGGTGGGCGCGCATCACCTGCACTGGACCGCGCTGCCGGACTGGACCTCCACCCTGGCGGCCACCTTCTCCATCCTGCTGCTGCTGCCCTCCTGGGGCGGCATGATCAACGGCATCATGACCCTGTCCGGCGCCTGGGATAAGCTGCGCACCGACCCGATCATGCGCTTCCTGATCACCGCGCTGGCGTTCTACGGCATGTCGACCTTCGAAGGTCCGATGATGTCGCTGAAGAGCGTCAATGCGCTGTCCCACTACACCGACTGGACCATCGGCCACGTGCACTCCGGTGCTCTGGGCTGGGTGGCCATGGTGTCCTTCGGCTCGATGTACCACATGATCCCGCGCATCTGGGATACCAAGCTGTACTCCAGCAAGCTGGTGATCCTGCACTTCTGGCTGGCCACCATCGGCATCGTGCTCTACATCTCCGCGATGTGGGTGTCCGGTATCGGCCAGGGTCTGATGCTGCGTGCCTTCGACGAGTACGGCAACCTGGCCTACACCTTCGTCGAGACCGTGTCCTTCATGCACTGGCCGCTGGTCATCCGCATGCTGGGCGGCATGTTCTTCGTCTCCGGCATCCTGGTGATGAGCCTGAACGTCTACCTGACCATCCGTGGCGCCAAGCAGGAACAAGCTGCGATGGATGCCAAGATCGCCGCCAAGATGGCCAAGGCCTGAGACGGGCGCTAGGAGTTAATCGAGATGAAATTCACTCACGAAAAGATCGAAATCAACGTCGGTCTGATGATGTTCCTCACCATGCTGGCGATCAGCATCGGCGGCCTGGTGGAGATCGTGCCGCTGTTCTACATCGATGAAACCATCGAGAAGGTGGAGGGCGTGCGCCCGTACACCCCGCTGGAGCAGCGCGGCCGCGACATCTACACCCGCGAGGGCTGCTACCTGTGCCATTCGCAGATGATTCGTCCGTTCCGCGACGAGGCCATGCGTTACGGCCACTACTCGCTGGCGGCCGAGTCCCAGTACGACCACCCCTTCCAGTGGGGTTCCAAGCGTACCGGTCCGGACCTGGCCCGCGTCGGCGGCAAGTACTCCAACCAGTGGCACGTGCAGCACATGATCGCGCCGCGTTCGGTGGTGCCCGAGTCGATCATGCCCAACTACCCGTGGCTGCTGGAAAACGAGCTGGACTACTCCGATATCGAAGACCGCATGCGTGCTCTGAGAATGGTCGGTGTGCCGTACTCCGAGAACGAAATGGAGTATCAGGCCAACATCAAGCAGTTCGGTCAGGAGTTCGCTGACAAGTACAACATCCACAAGGCCCAGGAGACCCTGCTGGCCGAGGCTCAGGCACAGGATTACGACGGTGATCGCAGCCGCGTGACCGAGATGGATGCGCTGGTGGCCTACCTGCAGGTGCTGGGCACCATGGTGGATTTCAGTAAATACGACGAAGGTTACTTCGCCGAATTCCGTTGATCGGCTGACGGCCGCCCCGCGGGGGCGGTCAATGAACTGACTAAGAGCGACTGGTTATGCCCGAATGGCTCGAATGGTTGACGGACATGCAATACACCAAGCCGGTGGCCTTGGTGATCTTCTTTGTCACCTTCGTTGGCATCGTGCTCTACGTCTACACGGGTAAGAAGCGCAGCAAGCGCCTTGAGTCCTACAGGGACATCCCGTTTCTGGACGAAGACCAGGACACCAAAGTTTCCGAGAAGGACAGTAAACATGGCTGAACAGCAGCAGACTCACGGCAACGCCGTACAGACCACCGGTCACGCCTGGGATGGTGACCTGCAGGAGTTCAACAACCCGTTGCCTTCCTGGTGGTTGTGGACCTTCTACGCCACCATCGTGTTCGCGCTGGTGTACTGGTTGATGTATCCGGCCTGGCCGATCGGCAAGAGCTTCACCAAGGGCATCAACACCATCACCTTTGAGCAGAACGGTGAGCAGGTGACCACCCACTGGAACACTCGTGCCCTGCTGATCAAGGAGATGCAGACCGGCGAAGAGGCGCTCAAGCAGCAGGACTACCTGAAGAAGGTCGGTGCCGCCTCTTACGAGGAGATCCAGAACGATCCCGACATGATGGGCTTCGTCAACTCCATGGCCAAGGGCCTGTTCGGTGACAACTGCGCGGCCTGCCATGGCGTGGGTGGCACCCCAACCATGATCGGCCAGTACCCTAACCTGGGTGACGACGCCTGGCTGTGGGGCGGAGATATAGCGGCCATCCAGGCCACCATCACCGACGGCCGCATGGGTTACATGCCGGGCTTCGCCGCCACCTTCAGCGATGAGCAGCTGGATCAGGTCACTGCCTACGTGCTGTCGCTGTCGGGCGTGGTGCAGGGCGAGCCCGCCCAGGTGGCGGCCGGCCAGAAGATCTTCCAGGGTGAAACTGGCGGCTGTTATTACTGTCACACCAAGGCAGGTACCGGTATGGCCTCCGTCGGTTCGGCCAACCTGACCGATGCCATCTGGACCGTGGCCGACGTGCCGGGCGCGGCCAGTGACGCCGAGAAGTCGGCTCGCGTGCGTAGCGTCATCAAGAACGGTGTGCAGCGCCAGATGCCGGCCTGGGAAGGTCGTCTGAGCGCAGCCGAGATCAAGCTGTTGACCGTGTACGTGCACAGTTTGGGTGGCGGCAAGTAAGCTGCATGGTGGCTTAGTGCGGGAGCACACCCGAAAAAAGGCCGCTTGCGGCCTTTTTTCGGCTTTGGCAGTTGAGTAGCAGGAGCGCCTAACAGGCATGAGCGATAGTCAGCGCCCGGAAGAAGTTCTCTATCAATCGCGGATACCCATCTTTCCGCGTTCGGTGAAAGGTCGTTTCCGTAACATCAAGTGGGTCATTCTCGCGCTCGCCTATAGCGTGTACTTTCTGCTGCCCTGGCTGCCGTGGTCACGCGACAATGCGCCCGATCAGGCGGTGCTGTTCGACCTGGCCGGCCGCAAGTTCTACATGTTCGATCTGGTGGTGCATCCGCAGGACATCTTCTGGCTGGCCGGCCTGTTGATGATCTTCGCCTTCCTGCTGTTTTTCGTCACCGGCGTGGCGGGGCGGGTGTTCTGCGGCTATTTCTGCTTCCAGACCCTGTGGACCGACGTGTTCATCTTCATCGAGCACCTGGTGCAGGGTGAGCGGCCGGCACGTATCCGTCTGTCCAAGCAGGACTGGAATGCCGAGAAGATACGCAAGATCGGCCTGACCCATGCGCTGTGGTTGTTGATGGCCTTTGTCACCGGCCTGTCGTTTGTCCTGTACTGGGGCGAGGCCGGCCAACTGGTCACTGACTTCTTCACCGGCCAGGCGCCGTTCCCGGCCTATGCCACCGCCGCTTTCCTGACCGCCACCACCTATGTGATGGCCGGCGTGGCCCGCGAGCAGGTGTGCACCTACATGTGCCCGTACGCCCGCTTCCAGAGCGCCATGTTCGACCCCGAGACCCTGGTCGTGTCCTACGACAAGGCGCGCGGCGAGGGGGCCAAGGGTCGCCAGAAGCTGCACAAGGGTTTCAAGACCCTGGAGGAGCGGCATGCCGCGGGGGCAGGGGACTGCATAGACTGCGGTTACTGCGTGCAGGTCTGTCCGACTGGTATCGACATCCGCAACGGCATCCAGCTCGAGTGCATCAACTGCGCGTTGTGCATCGATGCCTGCGACAACATCATGGACAGCCTGGGCTGGCCACGGGGCCTGATCAGCTACACCTCGGAAAAGGCACTGGAGACCGGCGAGAAAACCCGGCTGCTGCGGCCCAAGGTGATTGCCTACGCGCTGGCGCTGCTGGCCGCCATCGGCGTGCTGGTGTGGAGCGTCGCCCAGCAGGCGCCTTACGACCTGATCGTGTCGCAGGTGCGCCAGCCGATCTATGTACGCCTGTCCGACGGCAGCATCCAGAACAGCTACGAGATCAAGCTGAACAACAAGACCACCGAGCCGATGACGCTCAATTTTGCGATTCAGGGGCTCGACGGTGCGGAGCTGGACATGGGGCGCTTCAGCACCGTGGAGCTCGGCCCGGGACATCACCTGCGGCTGCAGGCCAAGGTGAAGCTGTCGCCCGAAGGACGCACCGGCGGCACCTATAACTACCGCATCCATGTGTTGCCCGAGGCGCCCGCCGACCTGCCTCAGGTCGACGCGAATGCCGTGTTCTATCTGCCAGAGGCCCGTTGATGGATTCCACAGCAATTCTTATCAGTATCGGTCTCGGCATCGCCGCCGAATTGCTGCTGTACCTGGCGCTGCGCCGGGTCGGCCGCATGACCGCCCGCAGTGCCGGGGTGCTGGTGGCACTGGCGGTGCTGCTGGTTTATATCCCCTACGCCATGCTCGCCTGGCCGGGTGCTGACGTGTTCGCCATCCACCTGGCGCTGTACCTGATCGTCGCCTACATGCTTGCCATCATCGGTCATCGCCAGGGCGACGGGAAAAAGGGCTGGCACTGGGCGCCGGCGCTGATCATTGCCTTCTTCGCCCTGGTGGTGGGCATGAACGTGGTGTTCCTGGGCGTGGCCGACAAGGGCATCACCGGCATCTTCGCCCAGCTGCTGCCCGAGCCGCGCTCCGGCGAGGTGGCGGATTCGCGCTTCCCCGGCACCGTGGCTCACGACTACCAGAAGAAAGAGGCGCTGTATAACGCCTACCTGCAACAGGTTGAGGAGCAGCATCAGCGCGGCTGGCAGGTACAGAAGGGCTGGGAGGCCCAGCCGGTGGTGGACCAGCCGGCAGTGTTCCTGGTGCGGGTACAGGATGCGGCCGGCCAGCCGGTGGAAGGTGCCACCGTCAGCGGCCGCTTCCTGCGCACCTCCAACAGCGCTTACGACCGGGCCTTCGAGATGACCGAGGTGGCGCCCGGCAGCTATCGCCTCGAAACCCGCCTGCCGCTGCCCGGCCTGTGGCAGCTGGTGCTGGAGGTGCGGCGTGGTGAGGAACTGCACGAGATACGTGCCCTGACCTCGGTACAGGATCCGGCCAAGGCCGCTTCGTGAGCGATACCGGCGGGGACCAGGACTGCTTCCACTGCGGACAGCCCGTTCCGCCCGGCGCCCATTATCCGGTCGAGATCTTCGGCCAGACCCGCCACATGTGCTGCGCCGGCTGCCAGGCGGTGGCCGAGGCCATCGTCGCAGGTGGCCTGGACGACTTCTACCGGCACCGCACAGCACCGGCTCCCCAGGCCCGTGAGCTGGTGCCCGACGCCCTCAAACGCATGGACCTGTATGACCAGCCGAGTATCCAGCGCGGCTTCGTCGGTGCGGACGATGCCGACCACAAGACCGCCTCGCTGATCCTCGAGGGCATCACCTGCGCCGCCTGCGTATGGCTCAACGAGCGCCACGTGCGGGCACTGCCCGGGGTGGTCGACTTCCAGGTCAACTACAGCACCCATCGCGCGCGGGTGGTGTGGGACGACGCCCAGCTCCACCTGTCCGACATTCTCAAGGCCATCGCCAGCATCGGCTACGTGGCGCACCCCTTCGACCCCGGCCGCCAGGAAGCGGTGCAGAAGAAGGAGCGCTCGGTCGCGTTGCGCCGCCTGGCGGTGGCCGGACTCGGCGCCATGCAGGTGATGATGCTGGCCGTGGCCATGTATGCCGGCGATTACTCGGGCATGGACGAGAAGCTGCACGGCTTCATGCGCTGGGTCAGTCTGCTGCTCACCCTGCCGGTGATCCTGTACTCGGCACAAAGCTTCTTCGTCAGCGCCTGGCGTGACCTGCGGCGACTGCAGTTCGGCATGGACGTGCCGGTATCGCTGGCCATCACCGGCGCCTTCAGCGCCAGCGTATGGCACACCCTGTTGGGCGCGGGCGAGGTGTACTTCGACTCGGTGTGCATGTTCGCCTTCTTCCTGCTGGCCAGCCGCTTCCTGGAGCAGGGCGCCCGCCACAAGGCCGGCCAGGCCGCCGAGGCGCTGGTCAAGCTGTTGCCGGCGGTGGCCACCCGCATTGTCGACGGCAGGCACGAGGAGGTGGCGGTGGCCGACCTGGTGCCCGGCGATACGGTGATGGTGCGCCCCGGTGACACCGTACCCGCCGACGGTGCGGTGCTGGTGGGCGAAAGCTCGGTGGACGAATCGCTGCTGACCGGCGAGAGCCTGCCGCGCGCCAAGGCGCCGGGCGATCCGCTGACGGGTGGGAGTGTGAACGTCGAGAGCCCGCTGGTGTTCCGCGTCGACAAGGTGGGCGAGGATACCCTGGTGTCCGGCATCGTGCGGCTGCTCGACCGCGCCCAGACCGAGAAGCCGCGCATCGCCCTGCTGGCCGACCGGGTGGCCGGCTGGTTCGTGTTCGGTCTGCTGGTGATTGCCGGCGGCGTGGCTGGCTGGTGGCTGCTGACCGATCCGAGCCGGGCCTTCACCATCACCCTGTCGGTGCTGGTGGTCACCTGCCCCTGCGCCCTGTCGCTGGCAACGCCCGCCGCCGTCACCGCCGCCACCGGTGCGCTGACCCGGCTGGGGCTGCTGATCACCCGCGGCCATGCGCTGGAGACCCTGGCGCAGGCGACCATGGTGGTGTTCGACAAGACCGGCACCCTGACCCAGGGCGACCTGCGGCTGTCGCGTGTGATCCCGCTGGGCAATGTGGACGCCGAGCGGGTGCAGGCCCTGGCGGCGGGGCTGGAGCTGGGTTCCGAGCATCCGGTGGCCAAGGTGCTGGTGGCGGCCAGCGCCACGCCGCTGCGCTTGGAAAACCTGCGTGCCCGCCCCGGGCGGGGGATCGCCGGGGACCTGGACGGAATGACCTATCGCATCGGTGCGCCGGACTACGCCGCCGCGTTGTGCGGGGGCGTGGTGCCGCCGGCCCCGGTGGAGCCCGGTACCCAGGTGCTGCTGGCCGCGCCCGATGGTCCGCTGGCCTGGTTCATCCTGCAGGACACCCCCCGTGCCGATGCGGCCGATGCGGTGGCTGACCTGCAGGGTCTGGGCCTGAAGGTCGCCATCTTCAGCGGCGACGCCGAGGCCCCGGTGGCCGAGGTGGCCGAACGGGTGGGCATCAGCACGTGGCGCAGCGGCATGCAGCCGGCGGACAAGCTGGACCGGGTGCGCGAGCTGCAGGCCGCCGGCGAGGTGGTGGTGATGGTGGGCGACGGCGTCAACGACGCCCCGGTGCTGGCCGGCGCCCAGGTGTCGGTGGCGATGGGCTCGGGCGCCCAGCTGGCCCACGCCAGCGCCGACATGGTGATGCTGTCCGAACGGCTGGATGCGCTGGCCCGGGGCGTGGCGGCGGCGCGCCGCACGCGACGCATAATCAGGCAGAACCTGGCCTGGGCAGTGTTGTATAATGCTGCGGCTGTGCCCCTGGCCGCAGCCGGCCTGGTGGCGCCGTGGATGGCGGCGCTGGGCATGTCGGCCAGTTCGCTGGTGGTGGTATTCAACGCCCTGCGACTGCGGAAGTTCGACTGAGCCTGGCCATTTGAGGAGTCGCGGTGTCTATCCTGTACCTGTTGATCCCGTTGGCCGTGATCCTGATGGTGATCGCCGCCGGCTTTTTCATCTGGACCGTCAAGCACGGCCAGTACGACGATATGGAAGGCCCGGCCTACCGTATCCTGATGGATGACGATGACCCGCGTATCCCGCGCCGCAGCGGCGCCGGGGATGACGGCAAAGATTCTGCCGTGACGTCCGTTAAGGGCGACACGGCCAAACAACCTGAAAACCCAGATTAAGGAGCCTCGACATGGCAAGTCTTTTCAGCTTTCAAAACTTTGCACTGACCTTCACCGTTGGCCTGATCATCTGGTCCTGGATCAGTTTCTTTTCCGTCATCCTGGCGGGTTGAACCAGCCGGCTGGATGTCGTCCGGCCCGGTGAGAAAGCCGCCCCTAGGGGCGGCTTTTTTGTTCAGGGCCCGGTCGGCTGGGGCACCGCGGTGCTTGCTTCCTGGCCCAGCCAGCGATCCATGATGCGCGCGGCCACCAGGTCGCCGCACACGTTGATGGCGGTGCGTGCCATGTCAAGGATGCGGTCCACGCCGAGGATCAGCGCGATGCCCGCCGGCGGGATGCCCACCACGTCCAGCACCATCGCCAGGATCACGATGCCCACGCCCGGCGTGGCCGGTGAACCGACCGAGGCACCCACTGCGGTGACCACCACCAGCGCCAGCCCGGCGGTGCTGATCTCGATGCCGAACACCTGGGCCAGGAAGATGGTCGCCACGCCCTGGTACAGCGCCGTGCCGTTCATGTTGATGGTGGCGCCCAGCGGGATGACGAACTGCGCCACCGAACTGCGCACCCCGAGTTTTTCCTCCGCGGTCTTCATCGACAGCGGCATCACCGCCGCCGAGCTGGAGGTGGAGAAGGCCAGCAGCAGCACGTCGCGCGCCGCGCCCAGGAATCGCCCTGGCCGCATGTTGCCCAGGGTCCACAGCAGCAGCATGTAGAACACCAGCAGCAGCGCCAGGCCCAGCAGCACGGTACCGACGTACACCGCCATGCCCAGCAGTGCGTCCAGGCCGATCTTGCTGGTCAGCTGCGCCAGCAGGCCGAACACCGCCAGCGGCGCCAGCAGCATGGCCCAGCGCACCACCGTCATGCACACCTCCTGCAGCGAGCCGAGCAGGTCCAGCAGCGGCCTGGCCTGGGCCGGCGCCATCATCACCAGCGCCACGCCGAAGATCACGGCGAACAGCACCACCTGCAGCATCTGGCCTTCCACCATGGAGGTCAGCGGGTTGCGCGGCAGCAGGGTCACCAGCTTGCCGGGGATGTCCGCCGCGTCCGGCCGCAGCGACTCGCCGGCGACCGCGGCCGGCAGCTGCACGCTGCCCACGGTGGACTGGATCATGTCGCGATCGATGAAGTTGCCGGGCTCGATGACCAGCGCCAGCTGCAGGCCGATGACGATGGCGATGGCGGTGGTGACCAGAAAGTACAGCGTGACCCGCAGTCCCACCTTGCGCAGCTGTTCCAGGTTCTCGCTGGCGGCCAGGCCGCGGATCACCGAGGCGAACACCAGCGGGATGACGATCATCTGGATCAGGGTCAGGAACAGCTGGCCGGGCAGCGCCAGCCAGTTGCCCACCAGCAGGGAAGTGCGGGCCTCCAGCCAGCCGGTGCTGGGCCCGAGCAGGATGCCTGTCCCGATGCCCAGCAGCATGCCGATCAACACCTGCAGCCACAGCCGGCCGCGCACCAGCATGCCGAGGCGGTCGCTGAGCTGTCCCAGCGAGCTGATGTCCAGACTGAAAGCGGTCTTGTCGCCGTTGCTCATGGCGCGTCTCCTTGTTCGCAGGCCATCAGTCTAACGGTTGCGGTCTGGATATTCGTGTCCGGCGGAAAGGGGCGCCCTTGGGCCGCGCGGCGACTGAACGCAAAACGGCCACCCGAAGGTGGCCGCTTTAAGTTGCGCGCCAGGGTGCAGGGGTCAGGCTGCCAGTTCGCCCTGCAGCTTTTTCATCGCCGCCTTTTCGATCTGGCGGATGCGTTCGGCGGACACGCCGTACTGGTCTGCCAGTTCGTGCAGGGTGGACTTCTGCTCACCCAGCCAGCGCTGTGCCAGGATGTCGCGGCTGCGCTCGTCCAGGCCCTCCAGGGCGCTGTACAGACGCTCGCGCTGGTGGATCTCGCTGTCGTCGGCCTCCAGCAGCGCGGCCGGTTCCATGCGGCTGTCGGCCAGGTAGGCGGCGGGTGCCGGGGGCGTGCCGTCCTCGTCATCGTCCGACGTGGCGTCGAAGGCGATGTCGTAGTTGGCCAGGCGGGCCTCCATCTGCAGCACGGTCTCGGGCTTCACCCCCAGGTCCTGTGCCACCTGTGCCACTTCGTCCTGGCTGAACCAGCCCAGGCGCTTCTTGGAACTGCGCAGGTTGAAGAACAGCTTGCGCTGCGCCTTGGTGGTGGCGATCTTGACGATGCGCCAGTTGCGCAGGATGTACTCGTGGATCTCGGCCTTGATCCAGTGCACGGCGAAGGACACCAGCCGCACGCCCATGTCCGGGTCGAAGCGGCGCACCGCCTTCATCAGGCCCACCGAGCCTTCCTGGATCAGGTCGTGCTGGGGCAGGCCGTAGCCGTTGTACTGGCGGGCGATACGCACCACGAAACGCAGATGCGACATGATCAGGCCGCGGGCCGCGTCCAGATCCTCGTTCTCGCGCCAGCGCACGGCCAGATCGTGCTCTTCCTCTTGGGTGAGCACGGGCAGCTGGAAGGCTGCACTGACGTAGGCCTCCATGCTGCCGGTAGGCAGGGTGACCGGAATGGCTAGGGCTTTGCTCATGCGTAATTCCTTAGCGTTTTACTCTGGTATTGTCGAAATCTACACGCTTGTGGCGGCATCCGACAAGGCTTTTTTAGCACTCCCGTTTATAGAGTGCCAACAAACATTAGAGTTCCCTGATGGATGTCAGGCGGGCTCGATGGCCGCCAGGTGGCGTCCCACGGCCAGCCAGGCGCCGATCAGCCCCAGCAGGCCGCTGCCCAGCAGGATCGCCAGACTGCCCCTGAAGGACAGTCCGGACAGCTCGAACCGGCTGTCGTACAGGCCGGCCAGTTCGGCCACCGGGCCCTGCAGCAGCAGCACCGACAGGCCGATCAGCAGCCAGGCGATGGCACCGCCCATCAGCCCGTACCACAGGCCGTCATACAGGAAGGGGCGGCGGATGAAGGCGTTGGTGGCGCCCACCAGCTTGGTGATCTCGATCTCCGGGCGGCGGTTGTTGATCTCCAGACGGATGGTGTTGCCGATGATCAGCAACACCGCCATGGACAGCAGTCCGGCCAGCACCCAGATGCCCCGTTCGGCGGTGCGGGTGATGGCGTGCAGCCGGCGCACCCACTGCAGGTCCAGCTGGGCCAGTTCCACCTCCGGCAGCTTGCCCAGCCGGTCGGCCAGGGCGGCCGCGGCATCCGGTCCGCCGGCGGACAGCGACGGCTGCAGCAGCAACACCACCGGCAGCGGGTTTTCGCCCAGCAGATCCAGTGCCTCGCCGAAACCGGACAGGCGGCGGAACTCGGCCAGTGCCTCGCCACGACCGATCACCCGGATGGTGCCCACCTCGGGCCAGGTACCGATCCTGTCGGCCAGCGCCTGGCCGCCGGCCTCGTCCAACTGGGGCTTGAGGAACAGCGACAGGCTGGCCGAGCTGTCCCAGGCGCCGGACAGGGTGCGGATGTTGTTGACCAGGGTATTCATGGCGCCGGGCAGGGCGATGGCGATGCCGATCACCGCGGCGGTCATGAAGGTGGCCAGCGGCAGCCGGGTGAGGCGCCCCAGGCTGGCCAGCATCACCTGGGCGTGGCGGATCAGCCAGGTGCGGGGGCTGAAATTGCGTTTGAAGGCGGGGCCGCGGCCGTTGCGTGCGCTCATGCCGGACGGTCCCCCACCATCTTGCCCTGCTTCAGCACCAGGGTGCGCTGGCCCAGGGTGTCGATCAGGGCGATGTCGTGGGTGGCGATCAGCAGGGTCACGCCCACCTGGTTGAACTGCATGAACAGCTCCATGATCTCCCGCGACAGTTCCGGGTCCAGGTTGCCGGTGGGCTCGTCGGCCAGGATCACCGGCGGGCGGGTGACCACCGCGCGGGCGATGCCGACGCGCTGCTGCTCGCCGCCGGACAGCATCATCGGGTAGACCTTTTCCTTGTTCAGCAGGCCGACCTTGTCCAGCGCGGCGCGCACCTTGCGCTGGGTCTCCTGGTGGCCGACGCCGGCCACCACCAGCGGCAGGGCGATGTTGTCGAACACGGTGCGGTCGTGCAGCAGGCGGTGATCCTGGAAGATCATGCCCACCTCGCGGCGGTGATAGGGGATGTCGCGGGCCTTGAGCTTGTTCAGGTTGCGCTCGTTGACCCATACCTGACCGCGGCTGGCGCGTTCCAGCAGGCCGATCAGCTTGAGCAGGGTGCTCTTGCCGGCGCCGGAGTGACCGGTGAGAAAGGCCATCTCGCCCGACTCCAGGCGGAAACTGGTGCCCGACAGGCCCTCGTGCCCGCCCGGGTAACGCTTGCTGACGTTGTCGAACTGGATCATTTACCCCGCCGCAGCCTGTGTGGCCGTCTTGTCGTTGGTGATCGGTCGTTAGGCCTCGAACAGCGCCCGGACAAAGTCCTCGGCATCGAAGTGGCGCAAATCCTCTATCCCCTCGCCGACCCCGATGAAGCGGATCGGCACCTGCATCCGGTCGGCGATGGCGAAGATGATACCGCCCTTTGCGGTGCCATCGAGCTTGGTAATCGTGATGCCGGTCAAGGGAATGGCCTTGTGGAACTGCTCGGCCTGGTTGAGCGCGTTCTGGCCGGTGCCGCCGTCCACCACCAGCATCACCTCGTGGGGCGCGTCCGGGTCGATCTTCTTCATCACCCGGGCCAGCTTGGCCAGCTCTTCCATCAGGTTGGTCTTGGTGTGCAGCCGGCCGGCGGTGTCGGCGATCAGCACGTCGATGCCGCGGGCGGTGGCCGCCGCCAGGGCGTCGTAGATCACCGAGGCCGAATCGGCGCCGCTGTGCTGGGCGATCACCGGCACGTCGTTGCGCTCGCCCCAGGTCTGCAGCTGTTCCACCGCCGCGGCGCGGAAGGTGTCGCCGGCGGCCAGCATCACGCTCTGGCCCTCCTGCTGCAGCCGTTTGGCCAGCTTGCCGATGGTGGTGGTCTTGCCGGCACCGTTGATACCGACCATCAGGATCACCTGCGGCTTGCCGGGGGCGGGCTGTTTGACCGGCACGTCCACCTTGTTCAGCAGCCCGGCCAGCTGGGCCTTGAGGGCGACGGTCAGCGCTTCGGGATCGGCCAGTTCCTTGCGCTTCACCTGGGCGGTCAGGTCATCGATGATGCGGCGGGTGGCCGCCACGCCGACGTCAGCGGTCAGCAGCAGGGTCTCCAGGTCTTCCAGCAGTTCGTCGTCGATCTGCTTGCGACCCATCACCAGGTCGGCCAGGCCGTCGCTGAAGTTGGCGCGGGTGCGCGCCAGTCCCTGCTTGAGGCGGGCGAACAGGCCGGGGCTCTTGGCCTCGGTGGTGGCTTCCACCTCGGGGGTCTTGGGTTTCTTTGTGCCGAATCCAAACATCATAGATACCGTGGGGAACCCCGCTCGGGGCTCCCGGTCAATCAAGCCACAACTTGGACAATAGCGGCGGGCTCTGGAAGAATCCTGCGGACCCGGCCGGAAGGTCAGGTTCCGCCCCGAATGCTACCACCTCGCGCGATCAGGCCGCACCTTGCGGCACGGAGTGACAAGGACCCATGAAGAACGCACTGCGCTACGCCGCCATCGGCATGCTCGGGCTCGCCGCCCAGGCCCAGGCCCAGGTCACCGAATACATGCTGGACAACGGCATGAAGGTGATCGTCAAGGAAGACCACCGGGCACCCGTGGTGGTCTCCCAGGTCTGGTACAAGATCGGCTCCAGCTACGAGTACCAGGGCAACACCGGTATCTCCCACGTGCTCGAACACATGATGTTCAAGGGCACCAAGGACGTCCCGGCCGGCGAGTTCTCGCGCATCATCTCCGCCAACGGCGGGGAGGAAAACGCCTTTACCGGGCGCGACTACACCGCCTACTTCGAGACCCTGTCAGCTGATCGGCTGGAGATCGCCCTCAAGCTCGAGGCCGACCGCATGCGCAACCTGGTGCTCGACCCGGTGGAGGTCGCCAAGGAGACCGAGGTGGTCAAGGAAGAGCGCCGCCTGCGCACCGAGGACAAGCCCACCGGCCTGCTCTACGAGCAGTTCAACGCCGTGGCCTGGCGCGCCTCGCCCTACCAGAATCCGGTCATCGGCTGGATGAACGACCTGGACAACCTCAAGCTGGAGGACCTGGCCGACTGGTACCGCCGCTGGTACTCGCCCGGCAACGCCATCCTGGTGGTGGCCGGCGATGTGCAGCCAGGCCAGGTCAAGGCGCTGGCGGACAAGTATTTCGCACCCATCCCGCAGGTGCAGCTGGATCCGCCCAAGCCCTTCATCGAGCCGGCCCAGTACGGCGAGACCCGCGTCAACGTGGCGGTGCCCGCCAAGCAGCCCTATCTGATGATGGGCTACAAGACGCCCATCGTCGGCAGTGCCGACGAGGACTGGGAGCCGTACGCACTGACCGTGCTGGCGGCCATCCTCGACGGCGGCAGCAGCGCGCGGCTCAGCCGCGAACTGGTGCGCGAGCAGGCCATCGCCGCCTCCGCCGGCGCCGGTTACGACGCCTATTCGCGGCTGCCCGGCCAGTTCGTGCTGGACGGCACCCCCACCGCCGGCAACGACCTGGCCCAGATCGAGGCCGCGCTACGCGGCCAGATCAAGCGGCTGCAGGACGAGCCGGTCAGCCAGGGCGAGCTGGACCGGGTGATCGCCCAGGCGGTGGCGCAGAAGGTCTACCAGAAGGACTCGCTGTTCTACCAGGCGATGGAGCTGGGCATGCTCGAGACCATCGGCCTGGACTGGCGCCTGGCCGGCCAGGAGTTGGAGCGGCTCAAGGCCGTCACCCCCGCGCAGGTTCAGGCGGTGGCCCGCAAATACCTGGTCGACAGCAACCTGACGGTGGCGGTGCTCAAGCCCAAGGCCGAGCAGGGAGACAGCAACGATGCGTAAGCTTCACGCGACCTGGTTGACCCTGCTGCTGGCACTGCCCGGCCTGGCCTTTGCCTCGCCCGATGTGCAGTCCTGGCAGACCGACAACGGCGCCAAGGTGATGTTCGTGCAGGCCCAGGGCCTGCCGATGGTGGACCTGCGGGTGGTGTTCGACGCCGGCAGCGCCCGCGACGGCGATCATCCCGGCCTGGCCACCTTCACCAATGCCATGCTCACCGAGGGTGCCGGCGACTGGGATGCCGATGCCCTGGCCGACCTGCTGGAGTCACGCGGCATCGAGGTCGGCAACGGCGCCGAGCGCGACATGGCCTGGGTGACCCTGCGCAGCCTCACCGAGCCGGCCAGCCTGGACGTGGCCGCCAATGCCCTGTCCGAGATACTGGCCAACCCGCGCCTGGCCCGGGGCGACATCGATCGCATCCGCGCCCAGATGCTGGTGGGTCTGCGCCAGTCCGAGCAGAGCCCCGGCACCCAGGCCAGCCAGCTGTTCTACAAGCAGCTGTATGGTGATCACCCCTACGCCCATGACCCGGACGGCACGGTCAGCTCGTTGCGTGCGATCGCCGGCCCGCAGCTGCTGGCCTTTCACCAGCGCTTCTACGTGGCCAGCAACGCCGTGGTGGCCATCGTCGGCGACCTGGACCGCGACCAGGCGGCGGCGTTGGCCAACCGGGTAACCGCCAAGCTGGTCACCGGCAAGCCGGCCCCGGCCCTGCCGGTCCCGCTGGATGACCATCCGGCCACTGCCGCCCAGGTGTTCCCGTCCAGCCAGACCCACGTGCTGATCGGCCTGCTGGGCATGGCCCGCCACGATCCGGACTACTTCGCGCTGTACGTGGGCAACCACCTGCTGGGCGGCGGCGGCCTGGTGTCGCTGCTGGGCGAAGAGGTGCGCAACAAGCGCGGCCTGAGCTACAGCGTGTACAGCTACTTTGCGCCGATGCGCCAGACCGGCCCCTTCGTGATGGGCGTACAGACCAAGAACACCCAGGCCGACGAGGCCATCGGCGTGATGCGCGACACCCTGCAGCGTTTCATCAGCGACGGCCCCGACCCGGCCGAGCTGAATGCCGCCAAGCAGAACCTCGCCGGCGGCTTCCCGCTCAAGGTCGACTCCAACAAGGAGATCGTCCAGTACATCGCCATGATGGGTTTCTACGACCTGCCGTTGGACTGGCTGGACACCCTGGTGGGCAAGGTCGAGGCGGTCACCGCCGAGCAGGTGCGTGACGCCTTTGCCCGGCGCGTCGATCCCAATCGCCTGATGGTGGTGCGGGTCGGCAACGGCGCGTCCACCGTGCAGGCCGAATAAGGCCGGTGGCGCGGGGACCGGGCAACCGGGTACGCATCATTGGCGGTGAATTCGGCGGCCGGCGGCTGGGCTTTCCCGACCAGCGCGGCCTGCGGCCCACCGCCGACCGGGTGCGCGAGACCCTGTTCAACTGGCTGGCGCCGCAACTGCACGGCGCCCGGGTGCTGGACCTGTTCGCCGGCAGCGGCGCGCTGGGGCTGGAGGCGCTGTCCCGTGGCGCCGGCCAGGTGCTGCTGGTGGAGCAGGCCAAGCTGGCAGCGCAGCGGCTGCGCGAGAACATTGCCCTGCTCGGCGCCGCGGAGCGTGCCCAGGTGCGCCAGGCCGATGCCCGCCGGCTGCTGGCCGAGCCGCCGGACGCGCCCTACGACATCGTGTTTCTCGACCCGCCTTTCGCCGACGGCCTGCTGGCGAAGGTGATGCCGCTGCTGGCGCAGCACGGCTGGCTGGGTCCGGACGCCTGGGTCTACCTGGAGCAGGATTCATCCCAGCCCTGGCCGGAAATGCCACCGGGCTGGGAGTTGTATCGCGAAGGCAAGGGCGGCCAGGCGGCGTTTCGTTTGATCCACGTCCTGCAAGAACAAGTCATAGCCTGATATTATTCGCCGCTAATATGCCGCCGGGCATCCACCAGCCGATGGGCCGCCATGCGAACCGCCGTTTACCCCGGGACCTTTGATCCCATCACCAACGGGCACCAGGACCTGGTCAAGCGCGCCGCGCGCCTGTTCGACAAGGTGGTGGTCGCCGTGGCCCGACAGGCCAGCAAGGACACGGCGTTCGGTCTGAGCGATCGCGTCGGCCTGGCACGGGAGGTGTTGGCCGACCTCGACAATGTCGAGGTGGTCAGCTTCAACGGCCTGCTGATGGAATTTGCCCGCAGCCAGGACGCCGGCGTGGTGCTGCGCGGCCTGCGCGCGGTGTCCGACTTTGAATACGAATTCCAGCTGGCGGGCATGAACCGCCGGCTGGCGCCGGAGATCGAGACCCTGTTCCTGACCCCGGCGGAACGCTACACCTTCATTTCCTCGTCGCTGGTGCGTGAAATTGCATGCCTCGGCGGCGATGTGTCAGAGTTCGTGCATCCCCAGGTGCTGCGTGCCCTGCAAGACAAATATTCCTGAAGATTTAATGGTTTATCCGGTATCCGAGTAGGAGTGGATCATGTCCCTGATGATTACCGACGAATGCATCAACTGCGACGTCTGCGAACCCGAATGCCCCAACGGCGCCATCTACCAGGGTGAGGAGATCTACGAGATCAACCCCGACCTGTGCACCGAGTGCGTTGGCCACTACGAGACCTCCCAGTGCGTGGAGGTCTGCCCGGTGGACTGCATCATCCTCGATCCCGACCACAAGGAGTCGGAAGACGAGCTGCGCGCCAAGTACGAAAAGATCACCGCCGCTGAAGGCTGATCGGCAGCGGCCCGGCATTGGCCGGCGTCGACCGAACGGTGCTGAACAGGCCGTCCCGGGACACCGGGGCGGCCTTTTCTGATGCCTGATGATGGCCCCTTGTTCATGACGCTACTGAGTCGTTTACCTACGTTGATATCCCCCCAGTTCACAGCAAGGCAAAGGACGCCATGAAGATCCCAAAACGCATCCAGCCGCTGGTCGACGACGGCCTGGTGGATGAAGTGATCAGCCGCCTGATGAGCGGCAAGGAAGCCGACGTCTTCGTAGTGCGCTGCGGCGACGAGACCCGCTGCGCCAAGGTCTACAAGGAAGTGGACAAGCGTGGCTTCAAGCAGGCCGTGCAGTACCAGGAAGGCCGCAAGGTGCGCAGCAGCCGCCGCGCCCGCGCCATGGAGAAGGGCTCCAAGTACGGCCGCAAGCAGCAGGAAGAGACCTGGCAGACCGCCGAGGTGGACGCGCTCAGCCGCGTCGCCAGGGCCGGCGTGCGCGTGCCGCAGACCTACGGCTGCCTGGACGGCGTGCTGCTGATGGAACTGATCACCGACGCCGAGGGCTACGTGGCGCCGCGCCTGGGCGATGTCACCATGTCCGCCGAGCAGGCGTGCGAGGACCACGCCCAGGTCATGCAGTACGTGGTGCGCATGCTGGTCGCCGGCGTGGTGCACGGCGACCTGTCCGAATTCAACGTGCTGGTGGATGCCGACGGCCCGGTGATCATCGACCTGCCGCAGGCGGTGGATGCGTCCGCCAACAACAACGCCGAGGCCATGCTGGCCCGCGACGTCGACAACATGACCCGCTACTACGGCCAGTTCGCGCCGGAGTTGCTCGACACGCGCTACGCCCAGGAGATGTGGGCGCTGTACGAGGACGGCGAGCTGCACGCCGATAGCGTGCTGAGCGGGGAGTTTGCCGAGAGCACCGAGGCGGCCGATGTGGATGCGGTGCTGGAGGAGATCAAGGCGGCGTTTGCGGAGGAGCAGGAGCGGCGGGAGAGGGTGCGGGTGGCGAATGAGGGTGGTTGATTCACCTTCTGTTCGTGTGTCCTGATTTGATCCAAGGGCGTTGAGTCGCTGACGCGACGGTCTTGGTTTTGAAAGCGCTGGGTGCAGCGCGCCCACGTTACTTTTCTTTACTTGCCTAAAGAAAAGTAACCAAAAGAAAGGGCCCCCGACGACTTGCCCTCCGCTACGCTCCGGGTCCTCTGTGCTTCTCGGCCTGAGCGGCGCTCGGGAACTCGCTCGCTGCGCTCACTCAGACACCCCTCGCTTGTCTCCGCTCAGCCCTGCGATGCTCGGCTGCGTCGACGGGGATGGGGTGGCAGGCTGAAGAAATCGTGGTCTGTCCCCTATTGTCTATTTGACACCCAGACAGTCCATCTCTATGGCGAAAACGAGTTTTTACTCTGACCCCAAATACCTACCCCAAATACCTTGAGCGGCGCTCGGGAACTCGCTCGCTGCGCTCACTCAGACACCCCTCGCTTGTCTCCGCTCAGCCCTGCGATGCTCGGCTGCGTCGACGGGGATGGGGTGGCAGGCTGAAGAAATCGTGGTCTGTCCCCTATTGTCTATTTGACACCCAGACAGTCCATTCTATGGCGAAAACGAGTTTTTACTCTGACCCCAAATACCATCGAAGTAGTCGAGGAAGAGTTTTCGAGTTCGTTCGGAGTTTGGATTGAAAAAGCGCTTTAGGTCTTCTTCAAGACGCTTCCGGATAAACTTGCCGACCGGACTGCCTTCCACGGCTTGGAGCCAGACATCAAGCTCACCCCTAATCCGGTCCTTTATGTATGTCTCCCAGGCGGCAAGCGCCATGACGAGGCCGGCCCGTTTCAATACCTCGGGGTTTCGGCCATTCGTTGTGCTCTTTTCCTCATCGAACCGCGCCAAGAGCTCCTCGGCATCTTTTATGGCTCGGTTAAAAGCTTCGGCGGCTTCAGTCATAGGGTATTTTGGACCAGAGTAAAAAGCCCGTTTACAAAGCCGGATTCAATGGGAGCAGGCTCCACTAGAATTTGGTCGTGGACGGGAATTACGTGAACAAAATTATTCGGTGAAACACAGCAAGACTGCGCAGTGGGTATGGGCGCAGTGTCGGAATCTTTTGCCGAATGCGTGGGCTGCATGGCGCTCCTCATCCCCTGCTGGTTCTTGTTATGAACCTTGATCCTGCCTGCGGCGGCGGGTAATCACAAGCGGGGCGGGCGTCGGTGGGGAGGCGTTTACAGCATCGGGTCGGCGCGCGGCTTGGGTCTAGTTGAAATTACGTTCCCACCAGGACTTCACGTTGTCGACGGCCTTTTCGACCGGATCGGGTTGTTGCTTGGTCGGGGCGGGTTCCGCGGCGGCGGTCTGGCTGGCGAGTTTTGCGGCGATGCCTTGCAGCCCGGCGTGTTGCGGGTCGATGTTCAGGCCGCGGGTTGTGTAGCGCTCGGCGCGGGCGGTTTCGCCGCGCTCGAGGGCGCGGCCGGCCATGCCGTGGTAGCGCTCGACGATGCGGGCGACGCCGGCTTTGGCCTTGGGATTGTCGGGTTGCTCGGCCAGCACGCGGTTGTAGTAGGTCAGGGCGCTCTTGTCGTCCGGGAAGGTCAGGCGGTTCTGCTGATAGGCCTGCTCGGCGCTGGCCAGCCAGGCGTCGATGGGGGCGGGTGGCGGCGCGCTGACCGGGGCTGGCGGTGCGGTGACTGGAATGGATTGCTCGGCGACCTGGACCGCTGGCTTGGCGACTGGCGCGGGTTGTTTGGCGACCTTGGCCGCTGGCTCGGCGACTGGTGCGGGTTGTTCGACGATCCGGGCCGCTGGCTCGGTGACCGGGGGCTGCGGCTCGATCTTGGCCGTCGTCGGTGTGGCGGTCTCCGGCGGCGCGACGGCTTCACTGGGGGTGGCTGGCGCGGTGACGGCTACGGTGACTTCGGCCGCCGCGGGCGGCATGGCGGCGGTGGTCGTTGCAGGCGGCGCCTGTACGGGGGGTGCCGGCCACAGCAGGTAAGCACTCACTAACGTGGCCACCAGCAGACCAGCGGACCCGAGGGCATAGGCCGGGGTCTGCCAGAAGGCCGGCTCTTTCTCGGGATTGGCCTGGCGGAGGCCGCGGATGTAGCCCAGCAGCTCGGCGGCGGAGCCGAAGCGCTCGTGGGGCTCCTTGGCCATCATGCGTTCGAGCAGCGGCTGGTAGGTGTCCAGGTGCTCCGGCAGTTTCGGTACCGGCTGGTTGAGGTGGGCGACGATGGTCTGGACGTGGGAGTCCTCGCTGAACGGCTTTCGGCCGGTCAGCATCTCGTAGAACACGATGCCCAGGCTGTAGATGTCGCTGCGACCGTCCAGCGGCTGGTTGGTGGCCTGTTCCGGGCTGAGGTAATGGGGGCTGCCCAGCGCGGTGCCGTCCATGGTGAGCTGCTGGTCGCGGCCCAGCTGCTTGGCGATGCCGAAGTCGGTCAGCTTGGGCGTGCCGTCGGCGTGGAACAGGATGTTGCCCGGCTTGACGTCGCGATGGACGATGCCCTTGCCGTGCAGAAAGTCCAGGCAGGCGGCCATGGCTTCCAGTACGTCCAGTACCGCGGTCAGGCGCATGCCCTTGGCGATGCGCTCGGCCAGCGAGCCGCCTTCCAGGTATTCCATGGCCAGGTAGTGACGATCGCCGACGCGGCCTACGTCGTACAGCGTATTGATGTTGCGGTGATTGAGCGAGGCGATCAGCCCCCCTTCGGCCAGGAAGCGCTTTGATTGCTCGGCATTGTCGAGCTTGTCCAGCACCTTCAGCGCCACGGTGCGGCCCAGCGACTGCTGCAGCGCCAGGTACACCGACGCGGTGGCGCCTTCGGCAATCAGGTGATCAATGGTGTAACCGGGTATATCCACGGGTGGCGTTATTGCTTGAAGACCGTTCGGCAGTAATAGAGCAGCGTCAGCCCGCGGATGACGACTTCATCGCCGTCCTGCAGCGCGACGGGCGCGGTGATGTGCTGTTGGTTGACCTGCACTTTGCCACGCTTTTGCGGGATCAGGTAGATGCCGTCCTCGCGTTGCTCGATGCGTGCAGCGACCTTGGGGGCGAACCAGCCGCCGGCGCGCAGGTCGCAGTCGACCCCCTTGCCGATGGTGAAGGGGCCGCGGTCGACCATGTGTTTCGGCTGCCCGTTCACCGCGTCGATGGGCGTCAGGTAGGCGCGGGTCAGGCGCTGCTTCAGGGCGTCCAGGTCGCCCAGGCTCTTGATGTCCACGGACATGGTGGCATCGTGTTTCGGCTGCGTGGCGGGGGACTGTGAGCTGTCTTCCTCGCCCTGCAGCTTGGCCGAGGCCATGAACTTCAGCTGATGGTTGAAGATCTGGATCTCGTCCCAGTATTTCAGGTTCTGCGTCTTTACCTTGTAGCCGTTGACGAAAACGCCGTTGGCGCTGCCGTTGTCGACGATGACGTAGCTGTTGCCGCTGCGCTCGATGTACGCATGATGCTTGGAGACGCCGGTGTCCGGCAGTACCACGTCGTTGTCTTCGGCGCGCCCGATGGTCAGGCGGCCATCGGCCAGCGCCCATTGTTGTTTCAGGGTGTCACCGGTGTAGAGCCTCAGGTAGGGCATGCAGCGTCTCAATGGTTGGTCGGGTTGTCGTTATAGCGGCGTTCGGCGGACGCTCTGAAAGGCCGCACTGCCATTTATGCCGGGTACTATATAACGGCTGCCCTCCCGCACCGGTCGGCCCTGCCGGCCGGTTTTGCGAACTGCGTCACATTGGCTGGTGTGGCCGGACCGTGTCTGGCCGGCGGCTATGCCTGCTCCGCGAGCACGCCTGCCGAGCGCTTACAGCAGCAGGTCGGCGCGGGGCTTGGCGTCGGCGGCCTTGTCGATCTCGGGGTTGCAGACGAACAGCCGCTCGGGAGCGGCGCCGCGGTCGACCAGCTGGCGCTTGATGGCGGCGGCGCGCTCCTCGGCCAGCTTCAGCAGCTGGTCGTCGGCGATGACCGGGGCTGCGGCCGGGGCCGGCTTGGTCTCGCCGTCCTTGGCGGGTTGGGCGGCGGCCTGTGCAGCGGCTGCCGCGGCCAGCGCCTGGCGGTCGGCCTCGGTGGCCAGGCCGCAGATCTGGAAGCGCAGCGCCGGGCGGTCCTTGAGCAGGCCGGTCAGCTTGTCCAGGTAGGGGCCGGCGTCGGCGGCGGGGTCGCTGCTGCCGGCGGGGAAGGCCAGCGGGTCCAGCGCCACGCGGCTGGCGGCCTTGCCGGCGATCTGCGCCAGGGTGATCAGCGCGCCGTAGGGTTGCAGGGCGTACTTCACGTAGCTCAGCGCGGCGCTCCTGAGTGCGCTGCCCATGGCCTTGTTGATGATGTTGCTCAGGTCGAAGTCCGGCTTGTGGATGTCGCCGCTCACCGGCAGGGTCAGGCGGATGTTGTCATCGCCGTCGCGCAGCATGTTCAGTGCCGAATCCAGCGGCATGCTCAGTTCGCGGGTCAGCTGTGCCATGCGCTCGGCGTCGGCGGCCTTCACGTTCAGCTTGTTGAGTACCAGCTTGGCGTTGCCGTCCAGCTGGTCGTCGGTGATCTTCAGCGTGATGTCGCTGTCCAGCTGGCCGCTCTGCAGGTTGTAGCCGAGTTGGGCGGCGGTATAGCTGGACAGGGGCGGCAGGTCGACGGCCTTGAGGGTGCCGGTCAGGTCGACGTTGACCTGGTCGGCGAAGGGCCGGGCCTTGCCCGTCAGGCTGAGGCGGCTGTATTCGCCCAGCCGGCCGGCCAGTTCGACCGGCGTCCACTGCCCGGCGGCGGCGCTGTCCAGGGCGCCGATGACGAGCTGGTCGATGTCGAGGCGCTGGCGGAAGCTCGGCTGCACGCTGTGGTCGTTGAAGCTGAGCTGGCTGTTGCCGCTCAGCCGCAGGCCGGCGAGGGCCACACTGGGGCCGGGTGTGGTGCCGGCATCGCTGGCGGCCGGCTCAGCGGTTGCGCCGCTGTTCATGCGCTCGATCAGTGCCAGTTTGCCGTTGCCGTCGCGCACGATGTCGATTGCGGTATCGGTGATGTTCAGCTCGCCCAGCGCGATGGCATCGGTGCCCTGGATGCGGCTGGGGCCGAGCTGCAACCGTGCGGCACGGAACAGCGGCGGGCTGTCCGCCGTGTCCAGTGCCTGCAGTGCGACTGGGCCATCGATGCTGACCTCGTCCAGTTCGACGGTCAGCTGCTCGCCCAAGCGCAGCACCGGCACCTGCAGTTGCGTCAGTTCGGCCAGCAGCAACTGTTGCGCGGGCTGGGTCACCTTCAGGTCGGCTGCGGTCAGGCTGCCCGCGGCACTGGGGCCGGTGGCTGCCGACCAGCCGGCTTCGCCCTGCCAGTCCAGCGCTGCCAGGCGCAGCTCACGCCCACCGTGGCCCAACGCGGCGTCGCGCACGGCCAGGCTGCCGTCGCTGGCCACGCCGTCCTGTTTGGACCAGTTCAGCTTGCCGTTCCAGTCCAGCTGGCCGATGGCCTGTGGCTGATCGTCGACCACCAGCTGCAGCCCGCGCAGCGACAGGCTGCCTTGCGGGCTTAGCTGCGGCTGGCCGTTGCTGATGCCGGCCTGCAGCTGCAGGTCGGCGCTCAGGGTGCCGGCGGGCAGTTGCACATTCGGCGGCAGCTGCTTGCCCAGATCCTGCGCCAGCTGCGCCAGGTCCAGGTCGTCGATACGCAGCCGGGTGTTGACCAGCGGCGCCTCGGCGAAGGGCAGCAGCTGGCCGTCGATGCGCAGCAGCGCGCCGTTCAGCCGGGCCGCCAGTTGCAGCTGTGCCGGGGTATCGGCGTCCCAGCTGCGCAGGCCGGTGAGCAGCAGCTGTTCAACCTTGATGGTGCGATCCACGTCGGCCAGTTGCAGCCGCAGCTGACTGTCGGTGACGCTTAGGCGGTCGATACCGAAGCCCCAGGTGATGGGCTGTTTATCCGCATCGGCCTGGTCGGCCGGCAGCGGCAGGCCGCTGAGGATCAGCTGGCCATCGGCGCCCTGCTGCAGGGTCAACTGCAGGCCGCCGATGGCCAGACCCTGCAGCAGGCCCTGGCGACGGGTCAGTGCCAGCCAGTCCAGGTTCACATAGCCGCTGTCCAGCGCCAGCGGCGGGCTGTCGCCACGCTGTGCCTTGAGTCCGTACAGGTGCACCTCACCGGCAAAGGGCTCTAGATCGACGTTCGCCAGGCTGACCTGATCGTAGCCCTGGTCGCGCAGCAGGCGTTCCAGTCCCCATTGCAGCGCGCCGGGCAGCAGGGTGTAGGCCCCGATCAGGAGCAGCAGGGTGATGAGCAGCAGCTTGCGGAGGATGTTGTTTTTCATGGTGATGCGACGGGTCGGTTTCCGTACCTGGGATTGTCCAAGTGTAAACAACTACAGCGGATCGTTTTTGCGCCTGGTCATGCCGCTCGGGATCGGCAGTGCCGCCGGACCGGCACGGCGGCGATCGGGCCCCGGCTGCGCGGCATGTGACCGGGCACACGGGCGGGAGTTCGCCCGGCGCGCATGTCAACGGCGACCGTGGCGCTGGGCTTTGATACATTCCCACGCCCGCAAGCAGTATCCGGAGTCCCGCCGTGTTGCCTTCCATTGAAGTCCGTATTGCCGACGAACTCGGCGCCAGCGCCGCCCAGGTGGCGGCAGCCGTCAAGCTGCTTGACGAGGGCTCGACGGTGCCCTTCATCGCCCGCTACCGCAAGGAGGCCACCGGCGGCCTGGACGATATCCAGCTGCGCGCCCTGGAAGAGCGGCTGGGCTACCTGCGCGAGCTGGAGGATCGCCGCGCAGTGGTGCTGAAGAGCATCGAGGAACAGGACAAGCTGACCCCGGAGCTGAAGGGCGACATCCTGGCCGCGGACACCAATACCCGCCTGGAAGACCTGTACCTGCCCTACAAGCCCAAGCGCCGCACCAAGGCGCAGATCGCCCGCGAGGCCGGCCTGGCGCCGCTGGCCGATGCCCTGCTGCAGGACCCGACCCTGTCACCCGAGGAGACCGCCGCCGGCTTCGTGGATGCGGACAAGGGCGTGGCCGACGTGGCCGCCGCGCTGGACGGTGCGCGGCAGATCCTCATGGAGGACTTCGCCGAGGATCCGGCACTCACGGCACAAGTCCGCGACTGGCTGTGGGACAACGCCAGGATCAAGTCCAGCGTGGCGCCCGGCAAGGAGCAGGAAGGCGCCAAGTTCTCCGACTATTTCGAACACAGCGAGCCGCTCAACAGCATGCCGTCGCACCGCGCCCTGGCGCTGTTCCGTGGCCGCAACGAGGGCTTCCTGTACCTGGACCTGGACACCGGCGAGGAGCCCGGCATGCCGGCCGCGCCGGAGGGCATGATCGCCAACCGTTTCGGCATCGCCGACCAGGGCCGCGCCGCCGATGGCTGGCTGCGCGACACCGTGCGCATGACCTGGCGGGTCAAGCTGCTCACCCGCCTGGACCTGGAGCTGAAGACCCGGGTGCGCGAGGCGGCCGAGGAAGAGGCCATCAAGGTGTTCGCCCACAACCTGCACGACCTGCTGCTGGCCGCACCCGCCGGCGGCCGCGCCACCCTGGCGCTGGACCCGGGCCTGCGCACCGGCGTGAAGGTGGCGGCCATCGATGCCACCGGCAAGGTGGTGGCCACCGATACCATCTACCCGCACGCGCCGAGAAACCAGTGGGACCAGAGCATCGCGACCCTGGCGAAACTGTGCGCGGCGCACAAGCTGGAACTGATCGCCATCGGCAACGGCACCGCGTCCCGCGAGACCGACAAGCTGGCCGGCGAGCTGATCAGGAAGCACCCCGAACTGAAACTGACCAAGGTGATGGTCAGCGAGGCGGGTGCATCCGTTTACTCCGCCTCGGAACTGGCCAGCCGCGAGATGCCCGACCTGGACGTGTCGCTGCGCGGCGCGGTGTCCATCGGCCGTCGTCTGCAGGACCCGCTGGCCGAGTTGGTGAAGATCGACCCCAAGGCCATCGGTGTCGGTCAGTATCAGCACGACGTCAGCCAGGTACAGCTGGCCAGGAGCCTGGGCGTGGTGGTGGAGGACTGCGTGAACGCGGTGGGTGTGGACCTGAACACCGCCTCGCCGGCATTGCTGGCCCGCGTCTCCGGCCTGTCTGCCACGCTGGCCGACAACATCGTCGACTACCGTAACCAGCACGGCGCCTTCCGCGCCCGCAAGGAACTGCTCAAGGTGGCGCGCCTCGGCGACAAGACCTTCGAGCAGGCGGCCGGTTTCCTGCGCATCCGCGAGGGCGACAACCCGCTGGATGCCTCGGCGGTGCACCCCGAGGCCTACCCGGTGGTGGAGCGCATCCTGTCCAGCCAGCAGAAACAGCTCAACCAGGTGGTGGGCGACGTGTCCTTCCTGCGCTCACTGAACCCTGCCGATTACACCGATGAAAAATTCGGCGTGCCGACGATCAAGGACATCCTGGCCGAACTGGCCAAGCCCGGCCGCGACCCGCGCCCCGAGTTCAAGACCGCCGAGTTCCAGGACGGCGTGGAGGAGCTGAAGGACCTCAAGCCCGGCATGGTGCTGGAGGGCGTGGTGACCAACGTCACCAACTTCGGCGTGTTCGTCGACGTCGGCGTACACCAGGATGGTCTGGTGCATATCTCCGCCATGAGCGACAAGTTCATCAAGGACCCGCGCGAACTGGTGAAGGCCGGCGACGTGGTCAAGGTGAAGGTCATGGAGCTGGACCTGGACCGCAAGCGCGTCGGCCTGTCCATGCGCCTGTCCGACGAGCCGGGCAAACAGCCCGAGCGCGGTGCGCGGCCCGCCGGTGGTGCGCGCAACGAGCGTGGCGGCCGGCCGGGGCAGGGCAAGGGCAAGGTCAAGCCGCAGCGCCAGGACAGCGGCAAGCCGGTGACCAACAACGCCTTCGCCGATGCCTTCAGCAAGGCCCGCAAGGGCTGAGACTCAGCGCTGGCAGTGGCCGCAGTACACGGTGCTGCGCTGGCCCAGCCGGACCTCCTTCAGGGGTGCGCCGCAGCCGGGGCAGGGTTTGCCGCCGCGGCCGTACACCAGCAGTTCCTGGGCGAAGTAGCCGGGCCTGCCGTCCTCGCGCTGGAAGTCGCGCAGCGTGGTGCCGCCCTGCTCGATGGCCGCGGCCAGCACCTGCTTGATGGTCGCCACCAGGCGTGCCATTCGCGCCCGGCTGATGCGCCCGGCAGCCCGCTGCGGATGGATGCCGGCCATGTACAGCGCCTCGTTGGCGTAGATGTTGCCCACGCCGACCACCACCTTGCCGTCCATGATCAGCTGCTTGATGGCCACCTTGCGGCCCTTTGCAGCGGCGGCCAGCAGCGCGGTGTCAAAGGCATCGGACAGTGGCTCGGGACCGAGGTGGGCGATGAGCGCATGATCTTCGATATCGCCCTTGTCCCACAGCACGGCGCCGAAACGGCGCGGGTCGTGCAGCCGCAGGCAGGTGTGGCCGAACAGGATGTCCACGTGGTCGTGCTTGTCCGGCGGGGTCGCCGCGGGCAGCACCCGCAGGCTGCCGGACATGCCCAGGTGGATGATCAGGGTGCCGCTGGGAAAACGCAGCAGCAGATACTTGGCGCGTCGTTCCACCAGTACCAGCTCCTGGCCGACCAGGGACTTCTTCAACCCGCGCGGCACCGGCCAGCGCAGCCGTGGCTGGCGCACGATGACGTCGCTGACGGTGCGGGCTTCCAGGTGCGGCGCGATACCGCGACGGGTGGTTTCGACTTCGGGTAGCTCGGGCATGGCGCGGCAGGGTACGGGCTGGGCATGACCCGCACAAGGCCGATTCAAGTCGCCGCCCCGATCCGGTAGGCTGGCGGCCCCTGCGACGGAGACAGCGCATGACCCTGTTGGGCGTGGACACCGGCGGCACCTTCACTGACTTCGTGCTGTGGCACGACGGGCGGCTGCGCGTGCACAAGGTGCTGTCCACGCCGGAGGCGCCCGAGCGCGCCATCCTGCAGGGGGTGCGTGAGCTTGGCCTGGCGTCTGCCGGGCTGCGCATGGTGCACGGTTCCACCGTGGCCACCAATGCCGCGCTGGAGGGCAAGGGTGTGCGCACCGCCTTCATCACCAACCGCGGCTTTGCCGACCTGCTGACCATCGGCCGGCAGAACCGCGCCGAGTTGTACGAGCTGCAGCCGCCTGCCGAGATCCCGCCGGTGCCGCCCGAGCTGTGCCTGGAGACCGGTGGGCGCATCGGTGCCGACGGGCAGCTGCTGGAACCGCTCACCGCGCAGGACCTTGAGGATCTGCGCGCCGCCCTGCAGCACCTCAAGCCGCGGGCGGTGGCGGTGAACCTGCTGTTCTCCTTTCTCGATGACAGCGCCGAGCAGGCCATCGCAAAGATCATCCCCGATGACATGTTCGTCGCCCTGTCCAGCCAGGTGCTGCCCGAGCTGCGCGAGTACGAGCGCGGCATGGCGACCTGGTTGAATGCCTGGGTGGGGCCGCTGGTGCAGGGTTATCTGCAGCGGTTGGCGGACGGCCTGCCCGGTGCATCCGTGGCGGTGATGCAGAGCGCCGGCGACACCGTGGCCGCCGCGCAGGCCGGTGAGCGGGCGGTGCGCATGCTGCTGTCCGGGCCTGCCGGTGGCCTGGTGGGGGCGCGTTTCGTGGGCGAGTCGGCGGGTTGTCCGAAGCTGCTGACCTTCGACATGGGCGGTACTTCAACGGACGTGGCGCTGATCGATGGCGAGCCGCGCCTGACCAGCGAGGGCCGCATCGGCCCCTACCCGGTGGCGGTGCCGATGGTGGACATGCACACCATCGGCGCCGGTGGCGGCTCCATCGCCTGGCTGGATGCCGGCGGCATGCTGCAGGTGGGGCCCGAATCCGCCGGCGCCGATCCCGGCCCGGCCTGCTACGGCCGGGGCGGCGAGCGTCCCACCGTGACCGACGCCAACCTGGTGCTGGGGCGGCTGCGTCCGGATGCCTTCCTGGGCGGCGCCATGGCGCTGGACCTGGATGCTGCACGGCTCGCGCTGGCCTCGGTCGCCGGGCCGCTGGGCTGCAGCGTCGAGCAGGCGGCGGCGGGCATCGTGCGCATCGCCAACGAGCATATGGCACGGGCCTTGCGGACCATCTCGGTGCAGCGCGGCATAGACCCGCGCGGCTTCGTGCTGACCAGCTTCGGCGGCGCCGGCGGCCTGCACGTGTGCGAACTGGCGGAGGCGCTGGGCCTGGACGATGCCCTGGTGCCGGTGCACGGCGGGGTGCTGTCGGCGCTGGGCATGCTGGCTGCACGGCCGGGGCGGCAACTGTCGCACACCTGGTTGGGGCTGCTCAGTGAGCGCAGTGATGCCGAGATCAATGCGGCCTTCGCCCGCTTGGCAGATGACGGGCGTGTCGCGCTGCGCGCCGAGGGCGTGGTGGATGCCGACATGCAGCTGACCCCCAGCCTGGACCTGCGTTACCGCGGCCAGTCCTACACGCTGAACCTGCCCTGGCGCGACGTCGCTCAGACGCAGGCCGCCTTCCACCAGTTGCATCGCGAACGCTATGGCCACGACCTGACGCTGCCGGTGGAGCTGGTGAACCTGCGCCTGGCGGTCCGCGGTCCCGGGGTGGCGCTGCGACTGGCGGCTGGAGAACGGGGTGACGAGGCGGCGCCGGGCGCCCGGGTGGCGGTGGTCGATGCGGGGCAGGCAGTGCCCTGTTACGGGCGCGCGGTGCTGGCGGTGGGTCAGCGGCTGGTGGGTCCTGCGGTGATCACCGAACAGGTCGCCACGACCTGGCTGGCGCCTGGTTGGCAGGCAGTCGTTGACGGGGTGGGCAACCTGAGACTGACCCGGGTCAGCTGAGCGCCGCGCGGCTTTCCTCGGCACGGGTCAGGGCGTCTATGTAGATGTTGCTCAACTGCTCAAGGGGCACCAGCTTGGCCGCGGGGATCAGCCATTGGCCAGTCTCCAGGGCGAGGGCGCAGCTCAGGGCTTTGCCGTAGGGGCCGACATGGGCGATCAGCGCGTCCATCATGTCGGCGGGCAGCCCCAGGTCGCGTATCAGCGCGGCCATGGGACTGTTCAGCAGTGCGTCCAGGATGGACAGCAGCCCTACCGTGTAGGCACTGTCGGGATCACCCTCGCGCAGCGCGCTGCACAGCTGCTGGCACAGTTCGGCACGTACCAGGCTGGTGGTGATGACCTCAGGCGGGGTGTCCTCGATCCCGGCCATGACGAACAGCGAGGTCCAGCCACGCAGCTTGTTCAGGCCGATGTACACCACCGCCTCCTGGATGGAGGCCACGTGCCGCACCAGGCCCACGGCGCTGGAGTTGATGAAACGCAGGATCTTGAAACTGAGCTTGGGGTCGAGTGACACCAGCTTGGCCAGTTCCTGGATGTCGCAGGCCGGGTCGTTGATACGTGACAGCAGCTTCAGCAGCAACTGCGGGTTACAGCTCAGGCGTTTACCGCTGATCACCTGGGGCTTGGCGAAGAAATAGCCCTGGAACAGGTCGAAGCCCAGTTCCCGGGTCAGTTCGAACTCTTCCTGGGTCTCGACCTTCTCAGCCAGCAGGATCAGGCCGCGCTGCTTGAGGGCCTGAATGTTCGCGCGGTGCGACTCCAGGTCCAGGCCGTGGATGTCCACCTTCACCATGCTGGCGTAGGAGAGCAGCGGGTTCCAGCGGGCCTCGAAGCGGTAGTCGTCCAGCGCCAGCTGGTAGCCGGCTTGGTGCAGGCGGGCCACGCCGGCGACAATTGGCCCGTCTATGTGGATGTCCTCCAGGACTTCCAGCACCAGTCGTTCCTTGTCCAGGGGCAGGATCGTCGTGTCGGTGATGAAGGCGCGGGTCAGGTTGATGAACACGCGATGGCTGCCTGCCAGGCGGCGTAGGCCGAACTCCATGAAGGTGTTGAGTACCGTGCGGGCGGTGGCTTGGTCGCCGTCCATGCCGGCGCCCGGGCCGACGTTGTCAGCCCGGTACAGGAGTTCGTAGCCATAGGTGCGACGGTCACAGTCCAGAATTGGTTGGCGACCCACCTGGGCGATCCCCGCAGGGAGGGCCGCCTGGATGGCCAGGGGAAGTTCGGACATGCCTGCCGTTGCCTTTGAAGGATGCTGGCTTGGTTGGCGGCTGGCCGGGTGGGGACTTGAATTTTGGGGTTGCTGCCCGGATGTATAGTTTTTTGTAGAATACCCGCTATATACGGTGTTCGATCTCGATGCTCACGCCGCCTGTCGGCGCCCGATGCCCGGGCTGCCCGCCCGTGAGCGCTCAGGAGTTGTCTATGTATAACGGCCTGTTGGACCTGTCCTGGTGGCAGCTGATCCTGGTCACCCTGGCCCTGACCCACGTGACCATCGTCACCGTTACGGTCTATCTGCACCGCAGCCAGGCGCACCGCGCGCTGGACCTGCATCCGGTGCTCAATCATTTCTTCCGTTTCTGGACCTGGGCCACCACCGGCATGGTGGTGTCCGAATGGGTGGGCATACACCGCAAGCACCACGCCCGCTGCGAGACCGAAGAGGATCCGCATAGCCCGCAGATCAAGGGCCTGTCCAAGGTGTTGTGGGAGGGCGCTGAGCTCTACCAGGCGGCATCCAAGGACAAGGAGATGGTGGCCCGCTACAGCCATGGCACGCCTGACGACTGGCTGGAGCGGCACATCTACAACCCGTTGCGCTGGCAGGGCCTGGCGCTGATGCTGCTTGTCGATGTGCTGCTGTTCGGTATCGCCGGGGTGGCGGTGTGGGCTATCCAGATGGTGTGGATCCCGTTCTTCGCCGCCGGGGTGATCAATGGTATCGGTCACTTCTGGGGCTATCGCAATTTCGAATCGCCGGACGCGGCGACCAATATCTCGCCCTGGGGCATCCTGATCGGTGGCGAGGAACTGCATAACAATCATCACGCCTTCCCCAGCTCCGCCAAGCTGTCGGCCAAGTGGTTCGAGTTCGATATCGGCTGGATGTATATCCGCCTGTTCCAAATGCTCGGTCTAGCCCAGGTGCGTCGGGTGGCGCGGGCACCGGAGATTGCCGCCGGCAAACAGGTGGTGGACATGGAAACGGTCAAGGCCGTCATCGGCCACCGTATGTTCGTGCTGGCCAGCTACGCACGCGAGGTGATCAAGCCGGTGACCCGCATGGAGCTGTGTGCGGACGAGGGCAGTTGCCGCAAGCTGTACCGTCAGGCGAAGAAGCTGCTGGTACGCGATCAGGCGCGGCTGGACGCCGTCGGGCGTCGCCGGCTGGCCGATATCCTGGAGCGCAGCCAGACCCTGGCCACGGTGCACCAGTATCGCGCCCGGCTGCAGCAGGTGTGGGATCGCCGGGCCAGCAGCCAGGATGCCCTGCTGCAGTCGCTGCAGGACTGGTGTCAGCAGGCCGAGGCGACGGGCATCAAGGCCCTGGCGGACTTCTCCCGCAACCTGCGTGGCTATATGCCGCCGCCGCAGTTGGCCTGATTCGACCGGCGGCCAACTGAAAAGCAGGGGTCGGCGTCTGTGACACCGACCCCTGCTTTTTTGTATTTTCCCCTGGATGCAGGCAACAAAAAACCCGCCGAGGCGGGTTCTTTGATCAGGCGCGTTGAGCAGGGACTTACTTGATCTTCGCTTCCTTGTACATCACGTGCTGACGGGCCTTCGGATCAAACTTCTTGATCTCGAACTTGCCGGTCATGGTCTTCTTGTTCTTGTCGGTGGTGTAGAAGTGACCGGTACCGGCAGAAGAGACCAGACGAATCTTTTCGCGTGCAGACTTAGCCATGATTTAGCTCCTCAGACCTTTTCGCCACGGGCGCGCAGTTCGGCCAGAACGACGTCGATGCCCTTCTTGTCGATGATGCGCATGCCCTTGGTGGAAATGCGCAGACGCACGAAGCGGTTCTCGCTCTCCACCCAGAAACGGTGGTGCTGCAGGTTCGGCAGGAAGCGACGCCGCGTCTTGCGGTTGGAGTGGGACACGTTGTTCCCGGTCATCGGTCGCTTGCCAGTGATCTGACAGACTCTGGACATGGTAAAGGCCTCGAAATCCGTATTCCGTCGGGCCCGACGCAGATGCGGCCGGGCAGAAAGACGGCGAATCATACCGGAAGCCTTCAGCCCCCGCAACACCCGAAAACGGTCTTTAATCTGGCCTCACAGCAGCCCCCGTTCCGCCAGCGATGCCCAGTCGCCGGGCGCCACCACCAGGTGGTCCAGCACCCGCACGTCCACCAGCCCCAGTGCGTCGCGCAGCCGGCTGGTCAGCTGGATGTCCGCCTGGCTGGGCTCGGCCACCCCCGATGGGTGGTTGTGGGCCAGGATCACCGCCGCGGCATTGTGGTCCAGGGCGCGGCGCACCACCTCGCGGGGGTGCACGCTGGCACCGTTGACGGTGCCGCGGAACAGTTCCTCGCAGGCGATCAGGCGGTGGCGGTTGTCCAGGAACAGGCAGGCAAACACCTCGTAGGGATAGTGACACAGCCGTGCCTGCAGGTATTCGCGGCTGCTGGCCGGGCTGGTGAGGGTCTCGCCGCGGTTCAGCTCCTCGTACAGGTGGCGGCGGCCCATCTCCAGCACCGCCTGCAGCTGTGCGTACTTGGCGTTGCCCAGCCCCGGCGCGGCACAGAATGCCGTCTGGCTGGCGGCCAGCAGGGGGCGCAGGCCGTCGAAGGCCTGCAGCAGCTCGCGGGCCAGATCCACCGCGCTCTTGCCGGTCACGCCGGTGCGCAGAAAGATCGCCAGCAGTTCGGCGTCGCTGAGTGATTGGGCGCCACGCGCCAGCAGTTTTTCCCGTGGCCGCTCGCTGGCCGGCCAGTCCCTGATTGCCATCGGTCCTCCTTGACCCTGGTCATCACGTTGCCTGGATGCAAATAAGTAAGGGCTTGCTTTGCCTGCCGCCCGCCCTCGGTTAACCTTGCATCATTAAAGGTAGGGTAGTCACGCAAGTCTATGGCGAACGGGTCTCTACAGGACAAGCGCATCCTGCTGGGTGTGAGCGGCGGCATCGCGGCCTACAAGGCGGCGGAGCTGGCGCGCGCCCTGGTGGGCGCCGGCGCCGAGGTGCAGGTGGTGATGACTGCGGCGGCGACCGAGTTCGTCGGACCGCTGACCTTCCAGGCGCTGACCGGCAGGCCGGTGCGCAGCGCACTGTTCGACGCCGCCCACGAGGCGGCGATGGGGCATATCGAGCTGGCCCGCTGGGCCGACCTGATCCTGATCGCCCCGGCCAGCGCCAACACCCTGGCGCGGCTGGCCAACGGGCTGGCCGACGACCTGCTGTCCACCCTCTGCCTGGCCAGCCCTGCGCCGATCGCGGTGGCGCCGGCCATGAATCAGCAGATGTGGCGACATCCGGCCACCGCGGAGAATATCTCCCGGCTGCTGGCCCGCGGGGTGCGGGTATGGGGTCCGGAGGCCGGCGAGCAGGCCTGCGGCGACGTCGGCCCCGGCCGGTTGCGCGAGCCGGCCGACCTGCTGGCCGACGTGCAGCGCCTGCTGCTGGGTGGTCGCCTGAGCGGCATCAAGGCGCTGGTCACCGCCGGCCCCACCCGTGAACCCCTGGACCCGGTGCGATACCTGGGTAACCGCAGCTCGGGCAAGATGGGTTATGCGCTGGCCGCCGCGCTGGCCGCCGAGGGCGCCGATGTCACCCTGGTCAGCGGCCCGGTGAACCTGGTTACGCCCCACGGTGTGCGGCGGGTCATGGTGGAGACGGCGCAGCAGATGCATGATGTCGTGATCGCCAATGTTGCCGACTGTGCCTTGTTCGTGGCCAGCGCGGCTGTGGCAGATTACCGTCCCGCCAGCGCTGCCGGGCAGAAGATCAAGAAACACGCCGATGCCCTGCAGGTGAATCTGGTAAGGAATCCCGACATCCTGGCCGAGGTGGCGGCTTTGCCCGATGCGCCCTTTACCGTGGGCTTCGCTGCCGAGACCGAGCGCCTGGCCGAATACGCCGAGGCCAAGCGTCGCGCCAAGGGTATCGACATGATCGCCGCCAACAAGGTCGGCGATGGCCTTGGCTTCGAAGTGGACCACAATGCCCTGCTGGTGTTGTGGGAGGGGGGCAGTCAGGAACTGCCGCGTATGGACAAGGGCCGCCTGGCGGCACGACTGGTACAACTGATTACGGAACGCCTGTATGCACACACTCCAGCTGAAGATCCTCGATGAACGTCTGGGGGCGGAATTCCCGCTGCCCGCCTATGCCACCGAGGGTTCCGCGGGGCTGGACCTGCGCGCCATGCTGGAGGAACCGGTGGACATCGCCCCGGGCGAGACCATCCTGATTCCCACCGGGATGGCCATACACATCGCTGATCCCTCGATGGCGGCCATCATCCTGCCGCGCTCCGGGCTGGGCCATAAGCACGGTATCGTGCTGGGCAACCTGGTGGGACTGATCGACTCCGATTACCAGGGCCAGTTGTTCGTATCCTGCTGGAACCGTGGTCAGGACAACTTCCGGATCGAGGTGGGCGAGCGCATTGCCCAGTTGATGCTGGTGCCGGTGATACGGGCCAGCTTCGAGATCGTCGATAGCTTCCATGAAAGCGAGCGCGGTGCCGGTGGTTTTGGCCACTCGGGGCGGGCGTGAACGATCAGATGCCGGTACAGAGATAGCCCATGAAAGGATTGAACGAAGCTAAGCGCAAGGCGGCCGGTACCGAAGGCCGCCCGCTGAGCATGTATCTGGTGCCCGGCCTGGTGGTGGCGGTGCTGACGGTGATGATCCTGGCGGTGACCGTGCACCAGGTATTGTCCCGGGGTGCCGAGACCCAGGCCAAGCGAACCATGGAGCGCGCGGCCACCTTGGCAGGCGCGGCGCTGTCCGTCGAGGTGCGCAACCGCATCGACCAGCTGAGTTTCCTGGCCGGAGAGCCCGGCCTGGCCAGCTGGGTGGCGCGGGGAATGAAGCCGGAAGACCGCCAGGCCGAGGCGGCTCGTCTGGCTACTTGGCTGCCGGGTGTGCTGGAAGTGCGCCTGCTGCCGGCTGGCTGGCAGCAACTGGATAAGGTGGACACCGGTCTGCCGGCGCCCCTGGGCTATGCCGGCGTGGAGATGATTCGCGGGGTGGTGGCGAGCGGCAAGCCCGCCGCTGCCGAGATCCATCAGGCCGATATCGGCAAACCCTATATTGCACTGGCGGTGCCCCTGTGGCGTGGCGAGCAGACGGTGGGGGTGTTGATGGCGGCCTATCCGCATGCCGCCATGCGGCAGTTGCTGGAGTCCTTCGATCCGCTGCCGGGCACGCTACGCCTGGAGCAGCTGGCGAACGAACAGTCCTTCGTGCTGGCCAAGATCGGTGACGACCGGGTGCGGTCGAATGGCTACCAGACCCTGCATGTGTCCGGCACCATTTGGCAGCTCAGCTACGCTGCCGCGCCGCAACTGGCCTTCGGCCTCGACCTGTTGCCGTTTCTGGGTTTGGTGCTGCTGGGACTGTTGCCCCTGGTGCTGATCTTCTGGCTGCAGTTGCGCACCCTGGATCGCGGCCTGCGCCACGATCTGGAAGGGGTCGTCGAGCAGGCTCAGGCTTTTCTTGAAGGGCGCCCCGCTGCTCCCCTGCATCCGCGCCTGCAACTGACCGCGCAGCTGCAGCTGCAGATGGGCAAGCTGCTGCGAGAGGTCCGTCCCCGCCAAGGGGGCGCCAGTAATGGCAACGGCGTCTTGGCCACTGCCACGCCCAGGGTGGAAATCCCGGCCGAGGTGTTTCGTGCCTACGACATCCGTGGTCGTGCCGAGGAGCAGTTGAGTGACGAGTTTGCCCAGCGCCTGGGTATCGCGTTGGCCGGTCAGGTGCGCAAGGCGGGCGGCGGCAAGTTGGTGGTGGGGCGTGATGTGCGCCATTCCAGTGCCCGGCTGCAGCAGGCGCTGACCGAGGGCCTGATCCGCGGTGGTTGTGACGTGGTGGACCTGGGCATGGTGCCCACCCCGCTGGTGTATTTTGCCCAGCGCGCCCAGGACGCGGGCGGGGCCGTGGTGGTGACCGGCAGTCACAACCCGGCCGAATACAACGGTTTCAAGATCGCCCTCGGCGAGCAGATGTTGTCCGGCGAGGAGCTGGCGGCCTTGCGGCCGATCATGGCCGCTCCACCGCAGCCGGGTGATGCCCCGGGCGAGCGTCAGTCGCGTGACGTCAGTGCTGACTACCTGGCGCGGGTGGTGGCCGATGTGCAGTTGCTGCGCCCGCTGAAGGTGGTGGTGGACGGCGGCAATGGGGTGGCTGGACCGCTGATGGTGAAGCTGTTGCAGCAATTGGGCTGCGAGGTCTTCGAGCTGTTCTGCGAGCCGGATGGTGACTTTCCCCATCATCACCCCGACCCCAGCCGGCCGGAGAATCTGAGCGCGCTGATGCTGGAGGTGCAGGCCCGTGAGGCTGACATCGGCCTGGCCTTCGACGGCGACGGCGACCGCCTGGGGGTGGTGGACAGCAACGGCGAACAGATCTGGCCGGACCGTCTGCTGATGCTGCTGGCCCGCGACCTGCTGGTGCGTCAGCCCGGTGCCGACATCCTTTACGACGTGAAATGCTCCCGCCATCTGGGCCGCTTTGTGCTGGCCCATGGCGGACGGCCCATCATGAACGCCTCCGGCCATAGCCGCATGCGTGCCCGCATGCAGCAGACCGGTGCGCCCTTGGGCGGCGAGTTCAGCGGCCACTTTTTCATCAGTGAACGCTGGTTCGGCTTCGACGACGCCCTGTACGCCGCCGTACGGCTGCTTGAGATCATCGCCGCGGATGACCGCTCCAGTGCCGAGCAGTTCGCTGAACTGCCCAGTAGCCCGGCGACCCCCGAGTATCATCTGACGCTCGCCGAAGGCGAGAACGTCACCCTGATGACGCTTCTGGCCGAGCAGGCCGACTTCAATGACGCCGAACTGGTAAGCCTGGACGGCTTGCGGGTCGAGTTCGCCGACGGTTGGGGACTGGTACGGCCATCCAACACCACGCCCAGTCTGGTGTTCCGGTTCGAGGCCGACAACGAGGTCGCGCTCAGCCGCATCCAGGGCCGCATCCGTGACTGGCTGGGTCGCGTAGTGCCGGGACTGACCGCACCCTTCTGAGATCGTCTTAATTTCACCGCCAAGCGCGGTTTCACAGGATCCCGACCATGAGTCTGACGCCAGACAAAGCCCATAACGTCGCCCACGTACTGAGCGAGGCGCTGCCCTATATCCAGCGCTTCGGTGGCCGCACCGTGGTGATCAAGTACGGCGGCAACGCCATGGTGGACGAGGAACTGAAGGCCGGTTTCGCCCGCGACGTGGTGCTGATGAAGACCGTCGGCATCAACCCGGTGATCGTGCACGGCGGCGGACCGCAGATCGGCGATCTGCTCAAGCGTCTGGGCAAACAGAGCGAATTCATCCAGGGCATGCGCGTCACCGACAGCGAGACCATGGACGTGGTGGAGATGGTGCTCGGTGGCCTGGTCAACAAGGAGATCGTCAACCTGATCAACCGCCACGGCGGTTCGGCGGTGGGCCTGACCGGCAAGGATGGTGACCTGATCCGGGCCAAGAAACTGAAGTTGCAACGCGACGCGCCGGAACTGGCGGTGCCGGAGATCATCGACCTCGGCCATGTGGGCGAGGTGGAGAGCATCGATGCCAGCGTGGTGGACATGCTGGTGCACGGCAATTTCATCCCGGTGATCGCGCCCATCGGTGTGGGCGAGGACGGCCACTCCTACAACATCAACGCCGATCTGGTGGCCGGCAAGATGGCCGAGGTGCTGAAGGCGGAGAAGCTCATCCTGCTGACCAACACCACCGGCCTGCTGGACAAGGAAGGCAAGCTGCTCACCGGACTGTCCACCGAGCGGGTGCAGGAATTGATCGCCGACGGCACCATCTACGGCGGCATGCTGCCGAAGATCAACTGCGCCCTGGACGCAGTGAAGAGCGGGGTGAACTCAGCCCACATCATCGACGGCCGAGTGCCGCACGCCGTGCTGGTCGAGCTGTTCACCGATGAGGGCATAGGCACCCTGATCAAGCGCCGCTGACATGGCGGCGCGCGGCAACCGCAAGCAGGAAATACTGGAGGCGCTGGCCCATGCGCTGGAGGCTCATCCTGGTTCGCGCATCACCACCGCCGCACTGGCTGCGTCGCTGGGCGTGTCCGAGGCGGCCCTGTATCGTCACTTTCCCAGTAAGGCGCGCATGTTCGAGGGGTTGATCGCCTTCGCCGAGGAGGCGGTGTTCAGCCGCATAAACCGCATCCTCGACGAACAGCGCGACACCCAGGACCGCTGTCGCGGCATGTTGTTTCTGCTGCTGGGTTTCACCGACCGCAACCCGGGTATTGCGCGGGTGCTGCTGGGTGATGCCCTGGTGGGAGAGGACGAACGCCTGCAGGAACGGGTGCAGCAGTTTTTCGAGCGGCTGACCACCCAGTTCCGCCAGGTGCTGCGCGAGGCCGAGCTGCGTGGCGACGTCAGCCTGGGCGTCACGCCGGAGGCTGCTGCCGACCTGCTGGCGGCCTATGTTGAGGGACGCATGCAGCAGTTCCAGCGCACCCGTTTCCGGCAGCCGGCCGTGCCCCGCCTGGAGCAGGATTGGCCGGTACTGCAGCGCGGACTGTTCGCGGCCGGTTGACTGCTTGAGGTCTTGCCTCAGTCGCTCTCGAGCAGCGGCTTGAAACCGGCGCGGATCTGACTGACAGGTTCGCTGGCGCAGAACTCCTGACCCAGGGCGGTGTCCCGGCACTGCACGTCGAGGAAGATGCGTTCGGCCGTGCCTTCGCCCTGCGGCACCCGTGACACGGTCAGGCTCAGCTCGGTGTTGCGCCGTGCCGGTGCGGTCATCAGGATGCGGTCGCTGTCCATCTGCACCGCCGTGTCGGCATGCTTTTTCACGTAGTCCTTGGCCTTCTGCCAGGCCCGGTCGCACTGGCCAGGGCCGTCGCAGGTCACCAGGGTGTCGAGGAATACCGCAGGCCGGTCGCGGGGTTCGGGGGTCTCGGTATCCGCACTCAGATTGCTCAGCTCGCGAAAGCGCTTCAGGTCGCTCTGGTAGGACTGGGTGATCTGCGTCTTGTCACGCTCGCGCCGCAGGATGGCGGCGTAGGTCTCTTCGATCTGTCGTTGGCTGGCCTCGATGTCCTGTTGTTGGCGCGGGCTGATCTTGCGGCCCTGCTTTTCCATGTTGGCGGCACTTTCCTGCATCGCGGCCAGTTGGCGCTTGAGTCGTTTGATGTTGCTCTGCGCCAGCTGGATCTGGGCGTCCACGGCGGCCAGCTTGCCGTCGCGGGTCAGGATGATGTCGTCTTCGCTGCGGAAGGTGCGCAGCAGGGCGGCGTCCTTGGCCTTCTGTTCACCGGCCAGGCGCTGCTGTTCGTTACGCAGGCGTTCCAGTTCCTCGTCCCTGGCCCGTTCCTCCGGTGTCTGCACCGGGGCCTGACGCTCCACGGCGATACCGCGCTCGTTGAGCCGGGTATGCTCGCCCTGCATGGCCTGCGGCGGCACCTTGTCCGAGTAGTGCACTGCGCCGTCCTCGTCTACCCAGCGATACATCTTGGCCTCGGCGACGCCGTTGGCCAGCAGTACCAGGCTCAGCCCTAGTGCGAATCGTTGCATCATGGTTCTGGTCGTCCTGTTGTCAGTCTGCGGCATTATAATTGCCCTTTCCTGTCAGGCGGGCTCGCCGGTGGATTTGTTCCTGCTGTTTATCGTTTCCCTGATCGCCAATGTCTTTTCGGCCTTTGCCGGTGGCGGCGCCGGGCTGTTGCAACTGCCGGTGCTGATCTTCCTGGGCCTGCCCTTCGGCATCGCCCTGGCAACCCACAAGGTGGCCACCGTGGCGCTGGGCGTCGGTGCCACCCTGCGTCACCTGCGCGAAGGCAGCCTGGAGGGGCGTTTCACGCTGTTCATCCTGGCTACCGGTCTGCCGGGCGTGGTGCTCGGTGCGTCGGTGATTCTGCATGTTCCCGGTCGCATCGCCGAGGTCAGCCTGGGAGTCTTGACCCTCAGCCTGGCGGTTTATTCCGTACTGCGGCGTGACCTGGGGCAGCAGGCCGAGCCACGCCACCGTGACCGCCCTGGAATGGTTATCGGCGGCTTTGTGCTGTTCTTGCTTGGTTTATTGAACGGCTCTTTGACCTCGGGGACCGGGCTGTTCGTCACACTCTGGCTGGTGCGCTGGTTCGGCCTGGATTACAAGGCCGCAGTGGCCTATGTGCTGGTGCTGGTGGGGCTGTTCTGGAACGGTACCGGGGCGCTGACGCTGGGCATGCTGGGCGAGATCCGCTGGGACTGGCTGCCGGCGCTGCTGGCCGGTTCCCTGCTGGGCGGCTACCTAGGGGCGCACCTGGCCATCACCCAGGGCAACCGCTGGATCAAGCGGGTGTTCGAGGTGGTGACCTTCCTGGTGGGGGTCAAGCTGATCTGGGGCTGAGAAAACATAGGGGCGGCGTCCGTGACGCCACCCCTATGTTTTTCAAATGCCGTACTGCGCCCGATAGGCGCGGATCGCGGCCAGGTGCTGGTCGTCGCCGGCAGCCTCCAGGTAGTCGACCAGTTGGGCCAGCTTGGTGATGGCGGCAACCGGGATGCCGTAATCGGTCTCGACCTCCTGGATGGCGGACTTGTCGCCCTTGCCCTTCTCCTGGCGGTCCAGCGCGATCACCACGCCGGCCGGCTGTGCGCCCTCGGCGGCGATGATGTCCATGGATTCGCGGATGGCGGTACCGGCTGTGATCACGTCGTCGATGATCAGGATATTGCCCTGCAGCGCGTGGCCGACGATGCTGCCGCCCTCGCCGTGGCTCTTGGCCTCCTTGCGGTTGAAGGCGTAGGGCACGTCGCGGCCATGCTGGTCGTACAGCGCGGCAGCGGTCACCGCGGCCAGCGGGATGCCCTTGTAGGCCGGGCCGTAGAGCACGTCGAATTCGATGCCTGAATCGACGATGGCCTGGGCATAGAAGCGGCCCAGCCGGGCCAGCGCAGAGCCGGTATTGAACAGCCCGGCGTTGAAGAAGTAGGGGCTCACCCGCCCGGACTTGAGGGTGAATTCGCCGAATTTGAGCACGCCCGTGTCGAGGGCAAAGTCGATGAAATCACGTTGGTAGTCCTGCATGGGGCGAACCTCGGAATGGCGTGAAAGGGCGTGCATGATAGCCTGTGATGAAGCCGTTCCCAAGCCGTCCGCCGCGTTCGAGGAAGCCCATGTCCAACCGCACCCTGGCCCTGACCGACCCTGTCTATCAGTACCTGCTCGATCATTCGCTGCGCGAGGACGCCATCGCGCGCCAGCTGCGTGAGCGCACCGCCGGTCACGAGTGGGCGCGCATGCAGATAGCCCCGGAGCAGGGCCAGTTCATGACCCTGCTGGCCGAGCTGATTGGTGCCCGGCGGATGGTCGAGGTGGGCACCTTTACCGGCTACAGCGCCTTGTGCCTGGCCCGCGCCCTGCCGGTCGATGGCGAACTGATCTGCTGCGATGTCAGTGAGGAATGGACGGCCATTGGTGTGCCGTACTGGAAACAGGCCGGGGTGCGTGAGCGCATCGACCTGCGTATCGCGCCGGCACTGGACACCCTGGAGTGCCTGCTGGCCGATGGCCAAGCGGGCCGTTTCGATCTGGCTTTCATCGATGCCGACAAAACCAACTATGCCAACTACTACGAGCACTGCCTGCAGTTGTTGCGTCCCGGCGGCCTGCTGCTGTTCGACAACACCCTGTGGGGAGGCAGCGTGGCGGACCCTGCCGACCAGGATGCGGACACCCAGGCGATCCGCGCACTGAACGAAACCCTGCACCAGGATCCGCGGGTGAGCCTGAGCATGGTACCGATCGGCGACGGTCTGACGTTGGCAAGAAAGCGCTGATACGGCGGGCCGCGGTTAGCGGCCCGCCGGTGCTTACAGGCCGAACTGCTTCACCATGGTGTGCAGACGGCGTACCTCTTCAACCAGGTTGCCGCCGCTGTGCTCCATCTCGCCGGCCTCGTCCAGGGTGTGGTTGGCGGCCGTGGTGATGTTGTTGATGCTGCGGTTGATCTCTTCGGCCACCATGCTCTGTTCCTCGGCGGCGGTGGCGATCTGGGTGCTCATCTCGGTGATGGTGTTGACCGCGGCGGTGATGGCGGACAGGGCTTCGCCGGCCCGGGCGGCCTGCTCGACCCCTTCGCTGGCCGCGCTGCGGCCCTGTTCCATGACGGTCACTGCCTGCTTCGCGCTTTGCTGCAGTGCCTGCACCATGGTCTGGATCTCTTCGGTGGAGGCCTGGGTGCGGCTGGCCAGGGTGCGGACTTCGTCCGCCACCACCGCGAAGCCGCGGCCCTGCTCGCCGGCTCGTGCGGCCTCGATGGCAGCGTTGAGCGCCAGCAGGTTGGTTTGTTCCGCCACCGAGCTGATCACGTCCACCACGGTGTCGATCTGTGCGCTGTCCTGGGCCAGTTTGGTGATCACCTTGACCGCCTGTTCGACCTGGCCGGCCAGCTTGTCGATGCGTGCCAGGGTCTCCTGCACCTCTTGCTGACCCTGCTCCACCTTGTGGTCGGCCGCGAGGGAGGCCTCGGCGCTACGACTGGCGCTGGCTGCCACTTCGTGCACCGTGGCGGTCATCTCGGTCATGGCGGTGGACACCTGCTCGATCTCGGTCTTCTGCGACTGCATGCTGTCGGAGGTGGCTGCGCAGCTGCCTGACACCTGGTCGGCGGTGGTCGCCAGGTTGGCGGCGGCGTCGTGGATCCGGAAGATCACGGTCTCCAGTTGCGACCGCTGCATCTTGATGGCCAGCTGCAACTGCCCAAGTTCGTCATGACGGCCGGTATACACCTGCAGCGCCACCGGGTTGTTGAAGATCTCGCTGGCCTGGGCGGCGGCGCGGCGCCAGGGTCGGGCGATCAGTCCGGCCAGGCCGGCGCCGACGACCGTGGATACGGTCAGCCCCAGCGCGATGCCTGGCAGGCCCAGGTCGCCGGTCAGTCCGGCGGCGAGCAGGCCGGGCAGGCTGGCGCCGATGACCGCCAGGGTGATGCGGCCGGCCAGCCGGGGACGGAGCTTGGCGAGCAGGCTCCGCCAGCCGGCTGCCGGCTGCCAGAGTTTTTTGTACAGGGATTCGGCGGCGCGCACATAGGCCTTGTCAGGCTTCAGTCGTACCGACTGGTAGCCATTGACCTTGCCATTCTCCAGGGTGGGGGTGACGAAGGCGTCAACCCAGTAATAGTCGCCGTTCTTGCAACGGTTCTTGACGATGCCCATCCACGGCTTGCCGGTCTTTACCGTGTCCCACAGGTCCTGGAATGCCGCCGGTGGCATGTCCGGGTGGCGTACCACGTTGTGGCTCTTGCCAACGAACTCGTCGCGATCGAAGCCGGATATGGCGAGAAAATCGTCGTTGGCGTAGCTGGCGACGCCCTTCAGGTCGGTGGTGGATACGATCCTGAGTTTGGCGTCGTAGTCGTTTTCGCGATCGGTGACGGGTAGATTCCGTTTCATACTGCTTTCCTCTGTTACAGCTCTGAGAAAATAGAAAGGGGTTGGTAGGCGTGGGTCCGTCCAATGAGCGCTGGTACGCCGCGGAGGCAAGCGGTGCTCTGGATCTGATCGGGATTTCGGCTGACGGGGCGCAAGCTTTAGGGCGTGACCGGGCCGGGGGAAGGGTCCTGGCAGCGTTTTTGACTAAGCGGAGGAAGGCTAATGGCTAGGCGCATCACCATCATTCAGGGACATCCTGGTCCCGGTCAGGATCACTTCGGCCATGCATTGGCGGCGGCCTACCGGCAGGGTGCGGAGCAGGCCCGCCACGAGGTGCGGCTCGTCACCGTGGCGAAGCTGGATTTTCCGCTGCTCCGCAGCAAGCCCGACTGGGAGGAAGGTGAACCACCGCCGGCTATCCGCGCTGCCCAGCGGGATATTGCCTGGGCAGACCATCTGGTGATCCTGTACCCATTGTGGCTGGGGACCATGCCGGCCCTGCTCAAGGGCTTTCTGGAACAGGTACTGCGCCCGGGGTTTGCGATAGCCAAGTCAGCCAGCCCGCGCAAGCCCTGGGATGAACTGCTCAAGGGCAAGAGTGCCCGGGTGGTGATCACCATGGGCATGCCCGGCTGGGCCTACCGCTGGTTCTTCGGCGCCCACAGTCTGAAAAGCCTGCAGCGCAACATCCTGGGTTTATGTGGCATCAAGCCGATCCGCGCGACCCTGGTGGGGAGGGTGGACGAACTGAATGCGTTGGGGCGGGCCAAGTGGCTGGAGAAGCTGGCGGCGTTGGGTCGCGAGGCGGTCTAGCCGCGATGCATATCAGGCGGGAAGCCTGCGCGCCGCCGGGCTGTGGGCAGTGTCGGGCTGTAGCCAAGTGACGCCCGGCAAGGAGGCGGCCGGTATACTCGTCGCCCATGCGTATCATCACCGCCAATCTAAACGGCATCCGCTCGGCCGGTCGCAAGGGCTTCTATCAGTGGCTGCGGGCACAGCGGGCGGATGTGGTCTGTCTGCAGGAGCTCAAGGCTCAGGCTGATCAGATCACCGACAAGCTGTACTGGCCGCCCAGCTTCCACTGCTACTACCACCCGGCCGAACGCAAGGGCTACAGCGGCGTCGGCATCTACTGCAGGCGTGAGCCGGACGAGGTGGTCGAGGGCCTGGGCTGGGACGAGTTCGATCGCGAGGGGCGCTGGATCGAGGCGCGTTTCGGTAACCTTTCGGTGGTGTCGCTGTACCTGCCGTCCGGCTCATCCAGCGAGGAGCGCCAGCAGGTCAAGTTCCGGGTGCTGGACTGGCTGATGCCGTTGCTCAAGGACATGGCATCGTCCGGTCGCGACTATGTCATCTGCGGTGACTGGAACATCGCACACAAGTCCATCGACCTGAAGAACTGGCGTGGCAACCAGAAGAACTCCGGTTTCCTGCCCGAGGAGCGGGCCTGGATGGACGAGTTGTTCGGCTCGGCCGGTTTCGTCGATGCCTTCCGGGTCGTCAACCAGCAGCCCGACCAGTACACCTGGTGGTCCAACCGCGGCCAGGCCTGGGCGAAGAACGTCGGCTGGCGCATCGACTACCAGGTGGTCACGCCGGGGCTGGCTGACAAGGTGCGGGCCGAGAAGATCTACACGGCCAAGCGCTTCTCCGATCATGCGCCGCTGATCATGGATTACGACCATGACCTCTGAGGCGAGCGCCGGCTGGTGGGGCGCGACGAGTATCTATTTTCACCGCCGTCCGTTGACGCTGCTGTTTCTCGGTTTCTCGTCCGGGCTGCCGTTGCTGCTGGTATTCGGCACGCTGTCCTTCTGGCTGCGCGAGGCCGGGGTCGATCGTGCCACCATCGGCTTTGTCAGCTGGGTGGCGCTGGCCTATGCCTTCAAGTGGGCCTGGGCGCCGCTGGTGGATCGGCTGCCGATCCCCGTGCTGAGCCATCTGCTGGGGCGCCGTCGCGCCTGGTTGTTGCTGGCCCAGGTGGCGGTGTGCACAGGCCTGGCCGGCATGGCGATGACCGATCCCGCGGTGCATATCGATCGCCTGGTGTGGCTGGCGTTGCTGGTGGCCGTGGCCTCTGCGACCCAGGACGTGGCCATCGATGCCTTTCGCATCGAAAGCGGCGGCGCCCGCCTGCAGGCGGCCATGGCGGCCACTTACATGATGGGCTACCGGATCGCCATGATCGCGGCCGGTGCCGGGGTGTTGTGGCTGGCGGCCTGGGTGGATCCGAGCGAGACCAGTTACGAGCACGGCCCCTGGCAGTTTGCCTACGGGGTAATGGCGGGGCTGATGGGCATCGGCGTGCTCACCACCCTGTTCGCCCGCGAGCCGCACCCGCCCCAGCACGGCATCACGGCGCTCGACGACGCGGTGGAACAGCGGCTGGCCGCCCGTCTGCCTGCCAGCCTGGTGCCCGCCGCCCGCGGCTTCTGGCGGGCGGTGATCAGTCCCTTCGTCGATTTCTTTGCCCGCTACGGCTGGCTGGCCCTGCTGGTGCTGGCACTGATCGCCAGCTACCGCCTGTCGGACATCGTGCTGGGCGTCATTGCCAACGTGTTCTACGTGGACATGGGCTTCACCAAGACCGAGGTGGCCAATGTCACCAAGGTGTTCGGCGTGATCATGACCCTGCTCGGGGCGGCGCTGGGCGGGGTGCTGGTGAATCGCCTGGGGGTGATGCGCATCCTGTTCGCTGGTGCGCTGTTATCTGCGGCCACCAACCTGCTGTTCGCGCTGCTGGCCAAGGTCGGCGCCTCGCTGACCATGCTGATCGGCGTGGTGGCCATGGACAACCTGTCCGGTGGTCTGGCCACGGCGGCCTTCGTGGCTTACCTGTCGGCGCTGACCAACGTGCAGTTCTCCGCGACCCAGTACGCCCTGTTCAGTTCGCTGATGGTGTTGCTGCCAAAGTTTCTCGGTGGCTTCTCGGGGGTGTTGGTGGACAACATCGGCTACGAGCGGTTCTTCACGCTGACCGCCTTGATGGGCCTGCCGGTACTGCTGCTGGTATGGCTGGCGGCCCGCTACACCAAACTGGAGACGCGCGACGATGATGCCTGAGTTCGGCCTGCTGGGTGCCTTTGTGATGGGCCTGCTGGGCGGGGTGCACTGTGTCGGCATGTGTGGCGGCATCGTCGGGGCCATCAGCCTGGCTCAGCCGGGCGCGGCGCCCCAGGGCTTCTGGTCACGCCAGCTTGGCTACAACCTGGGGCGCATCGCCAGCTACACCCTTGCCGGCCTGCTGGTGGGCGGGCTGGGCACGCTGCTGGCGGCGGCCTCCGGTTTCCATGGCGCGCAGCGGCTGCTGATGGCCCTGGCCGGGGTGTTCATGTTGCTGATCGGGCTGCACATCGGCGGCTGGCTGCACCTGTTGGGACCGGTGGAGCGCGCCGGTGGCCTGTTGTGGCGACGCATCGAGCCGCTGGGTCGTGGCCTGCTGCCGGTACGTTCGGCGCGGCAGGCCTTCGGGCTGGGGCTGGTATGGGGCTGGTTGCCCTGCGGACTGGTGTACAGCGCGCTGATCTGGGCGCTGTCGGCGGGTGGCGCGGTGCAGGGTGGGTTGCTGATGCTGGCTTTCGGCCTGGGCACCCTGCCCAACCTGCTGCTGATGGGTGCGGTGGCGGCGCGGCTGGGTGAGTGGACCCGCCGCCCGGCGGTGCGCTGGGCGGCGGGGGGCATGCTGCTGGGCTTCGGTGCGGTGACGCTGCTGCGCGCCGGCGGCTTAAGCCCGGTCTGATTCAGTCGGTGTAGAACTCCTGCGCCATCCGCGCCTTGAGCGGGGTGTTTTCACCTACCGGGGTCACTTCCAGGAAGAAGTCCAGCTTCTCCTTGTTGGCCACCGCGAAGTCGCCGATGTAGTAGATGGCCCCGCCCTCACGGATCTCCCGTAGCGGGATGTCCCGCTGCTGACCGATGAGGTTGCGGGCGGTGGCCTTGACCTGCGCCGCCACCGGCTGCCCCAGCTTGCCCTGTTCACCGCGGATCACGCTGATGTTGAGCATCGCCCGCTCCTTGCTGCGGCGGATGTTGTAGGCGCTGGCCACCTGGGGTGACAGGTTGTCCGTGGACAGGGCGTTGTGGTGGATGACATAGCCGCCTACCGCGGTGCTGTTCTCGGCGACGGTTCCCTGGGCTGCGACCAGCAGCAGGGCAGCGAACGGTATCAGGATACGTTTGAGCATGATGTCCTCCCGGCCCGTTGTTGGGTGTTTGATATGGGCGGGCCTGCCTGACTCTGAATATAGACGCTGCGCGCTGGTTCGTTGTGCCCTGGTCGGCCGGGGTCAGCTGAGCATGGAGTGGCTGAATTCGCTGTCCGGCTCGGGGTCGCCCAGGCCGTTGCCGGTGAGGGCGGCCTGCCACTGAGCCAGTTGGTCCGCCTGAGCCATCAGTGCCTGCTGCTGTGCGACCAGATCCTGCTCGCGCTGTTTCAGGTGCTGGCGGGAATGGCCGGCGGTCTTCAGATCCTTGAAGTTGCTCTCCAGCTGGGCCCGGTGTTCGTGCATCTGTGCGGTGATGGGTTTGAGGGCGCCCTGCAGCCAGTGCAGTGATTCACGATTTGCCTGGCCGAAGATGTGCCGGGCACGCTGTACCACGGTGCGGAAGTAGCGGCGCACCACGAAATGTTGTTCGCTCAGTGCGGTGCGCGAACTGCGGCGGAACAGTTCTGCCTCCTGTGCCAGCAGTCCCAGCGCCACCTGGTGTTTCACGGTGGAATACATGGGAGGTGGTGGGAGTGGGAAACCGTGGTCGGTCTCGAAGCGGCGGTAGATGGTGCGCACGTTACGGCGCATCAGCTGGGTATGTTCGGCGACCGCCTCCATGCGCTGCTGGATGTCGTCGAACAGCACCTTCATACCGTCGCGCAGGCCCATGGTGGTCCAGGACGAGGTCATGCGTTTGCGTGACTTTTCGATGGTCTGGTCCAGCGAGGACAGGCTGAGCGCCCGCTGCAGTTCCTTGCCGTGTTTGATGAAGCTGTCGCGGTGTTCGCGGAAGGCGGTGATGCTTTTCTGATAGCGCTGGCGATCGCGGTTGGCCTCGCGGTAGAGCTGGTCCTGGGAGGATTTGCGCTGATCAGCCAGCTTGGCCAGTTGTGCCATCTGGTTGCGGGCCCGGGTCAGACGACCCTCCACCAGGCCCTGCAGGGACAGCAGGGCGGCCAACACCTCGTTGGTGGCCTGCTCCTGGATGAAGGCCTGGCGGTTGCGTACCAGGTTGCTTGCCAAGTGACGTTCCAGGCGTTGAATGCCGGAGCGCCTCTCCAGCAGGCGGTCACCACGGATGCGTGCCAGCAGGGCTTTCTGGGCGGAAGAGCCAAACACATGATCGGCATCGATGCCCAGTAGTCGGGCAGCATCGGCGCGCTGGGCATCGATGGTGTCAGTCACATCTTCCTGTGGGCGCAGTTCGTCCCACAGGGCATCGATCTTGTTCAATACCACCATCATGCCCGGACGGGGACGACCACCTGGGCCGCGCAGGTGATCGTGCCAGATGTTCAGGTCGGAACGGGTGACGCCGGTGTCGGCGCTGAGCAGGAACAATACCGCCTGCGCCTTGGGCAGCATCTCGTAGGTCAGCTCGGGTTCGTTGCCGATGCTGTTCAGCCCCGGGGTGTCGAGGATGCAGATGCCTTCAGCCAGCAGCGGGTGGCGGAAGTTGATCTGACCCAGGCGCCATTTGGGGATCTGCACCAGACCGTCGGCGCCGATCTGATCGCTGGCCAGACCGAGGCGCTCTGCCTCGGCGGCCGGGACATCCAGGCTGGCGGTCAGTTCGCGCAGGTGCAGTTCAAGGGCGGCGGCGTCGCTCAGATCCAGGGGTATCTCATGCCACTGGCCGGGCTGCTGGCGCAGTTCGGTCAGACTGGTGTCATCGCCACGGGTCTGGATGGGCAGCAGGCGCAGGAAGGGCGCCTGCTTGTCATCCTGGAATATCTCGGTGGGGCAGAGGGTGGTGCGCCCGGCATTGGTGGGCAGCAGGCGACGGCCGTAGCCGGCAAAGAACAGGGCGTTGATCAGCTCGGTCTTGCCGCGCGAGAACTCGCCCACCACGGCCAGGCTCAGGCAGTCGTCCTCGAGTGTGGTGACGCTGTGTTCGATGGCCGAGTGGGCCTCGTCCGTACATAGCTCCTGCTCTTCCAGCCAGCCGGTCATCCTGCGGAGCAACGCGATGTGCTGCTGCTTCCAGCTGGTGAACGCGGCCAGTTGTCCCGACAATATCTCCTCGGACATGGCTTGAGGAGTCTCCCTTTGTGGTAAGGCGAAAAACGCCAGGCTGTATTTATTTAGTTATTAAATTCTTGCGCTTACGAGCGATTATTAGTGAGAAACTTGCAGATTGAAAGCCCGAGTTCAAGTTGGATGGAGGATTTCCGGAACGCGTCGCGGTTTTTTCACCCGCAGGCGTTTGTTTCGCCCGGTGTCTCCCGATTCCAGCAGCACCGCGCTTTTTGCCACGCCGAAGGTCTTGGCGAGGAAACCAATCAGGTGGGCGTTGGCCTTGCCGTCCACGGGCGGTGCGGTGATGCGCACCTTCAGTGCATCGCCCAGGGGCTCGGCCAGTTCGTCACGGCTGGCGCGCGGCTGCACCTTGATGGTCAGGACCAGGTCCTCACCGTCCCAGCGATACCAGTCGCTCACCGCAGCACTTGTTGCACCAGCGCCTGCAGGGGCGGGATCAGCAGCATCTTCAGCAGGTACAGGCCGATCATCACCAGCATCGGCGAGAAATCGATGCCGCCCATGTTGGGCATCATCCGCTGTACCGGGCCCAGCAACGGCTGGGTCAGGCTGTAGGCCAGACCGATGGCGGGGTTGTAGTTGCCCGGGCTGATCCAGCTCATGATCACCTGGATGAACAGCGCTACCAGGAAGATGTTGATGACCAGGTCGGCCAGTTCGGGCAGCGCCAGGGCCAGGGCGGCCACCGGCTGGGCACCGTGGCCGTTTAGCGCCATCACGATGCCCAGTTCCACGGCCAGCACCAGCCAGGCCAGCACCAGCGCGGCGAAGTCCCAGCCGCGGTAGCCGGGGATCACCCGCCGCAACGGGTTGAGCAGCGGCTTGGTGATCTTGACGATGAACTGGGAGATCGGGTTGTAGAAGTCGGCCCGTACCAGTTGGAACAGGAAGCGCAGCAGTACGGCGACGCCGTACAGGCCGAACAGCACTTGAACCAGGAACACCAGCGGGTTGGTGAGGTAGGTTGAATCCATCAGTCTTGTCCCAGGATGCGCGAGAGTTCTTTGGAGCGGTCACGGGCGGCGGTCAGGGCCCGCTCGACCAGATCCCGCAGGCCGCCATCCTCGAAGGTCTTCAGTGCCTGCTCGGTGGTCCCCCCGGGGGAGGTGACCTTCTGTCGCAATATCGCCGGGCTGTCGCTGCTCTCCATGGCCATGCGTGCCGCACCCAGCGCGGTTTGCAGGGTGAGCAGATGGGCGGTGTCGGCTGGCAGGCCCAACTCCACGGCGGCGGCCTCCATGGCTTCCATGAACAGGAAGTAATAGGCCGGCCCGCTGCCGGACAGTGCGGTCGCGGCATCCAGCAGGCCCTCGTCTTCCACCCAGCGGGTCAGGCCGACGGCGCGCAGTACATGCTCGGCGGCGTCGCGCTGCCCGGCGTTCACGCCGGGGCCGGCGAACAGCACGGTGGCGCCGCACTGGATCATGGCCGGGGTGTTGGGCATGGTGCGGATCAGCGCCACGTCGCCGCCCAGCCAGTCGGCCAGTTCGCTGGTGCGCACCCCGGCGGCGATGGAGATCACCAGCGGGCGATGCTGCTGCACGGTGTCGGCCAGCTCGACGCACACCGCCTTGAGCAGCTGCGGCTTGACCGCAAGCACCAGCACATCCGCCTGTCCGGCAGCCGCGGTGTTGCTGTCCAGGGTGCGGATGCCGCTGCCGGCCAGCGCGGTCAGACGCTCGGCCGAGGGATCGCTGGCGAGGATGTCGCCGGGTGGGGTGCCGTCGGCGATCAGGCCGCCGATCAGGGCGGCGGCCATGTTGCCGGCGCCGATGAAAGCTATCTTTTGTGTACTCATGACCTTGTGTTACTCGTCAGTCGGGTCCACGAACGGGGTGTCAGTCTAACGGAATCGGGGCGCCGGCATCAGCTGCGCGGACCGAACACCGCGGTGCCGATGCGCACGATGGTGGCGCCCTCGCATACCGCCGCCTCCAGGTCGCCGGACATGCCCATGGACAGGGTGTCCATGGCCAGCCCGGCAGCGGCGTTGATACGGTCCTTGAGTGCCGCCAGCCGGGCGAACACGGCGCGCTGCTGGGCGGGGTCGTCGCTGGGGGCGGGCAGGGTCATCAGGCCGCGCAGCTGCAGGCGGGGCAGTTGCGCCACCGTCTTCGCCAGCTCCAGGGCCTCGGCCTCGGTGACGCCCTCCTTGCTGTCCTCGCCGCTCAGATTGATCTGCAGGCAGACCTGCAGCGGCGGCAGGCTGTCCGGGCGCTGGTCGTTCAGGCGTTGGGCATGCCTGGCGGAGGCCAGGCCGTGCACCCAGTGGAAGCGCTCGGCGATGGGCCGGGTCTTGTTTCCCTGGATGCGGCCGATGTAATGCCAGTCGATGGTCAGATCGGCGAGTGCGTCCAGCTTGGCTTCGGCCTCCTGCAGGTAGTTTTCGCCGAAGGCGCGCTGCCCGCAGGCGTAGGCGGTGGCGATGTCGTCCGCAGGGCGGGTCTTGCTCACCGCCAGCAATTGGATGTCAGCGGCGTCGCGGCCGCAGGCTGCGGCCGCCGTCGCGATGCGCTGGCGTACCTGTGCCAGATGGGATTCGATTGGGTTCATGCGCGGTTTGTGATTCACTTACTGGCAGCCCTGCGGATCGGGCCAGGATAATAAACAAAGTATCGCACCGCGCCCGCTGTGGCGCGCACCAGTTCTGAGAGGGGTCTGATGGATATCGCCGAACTGCTTGCCTTCAGCGTCAAGCACAATGCCTCCGACTTGCACCTGTCCGCCGGGTTGCCGCCGATGATCCGTGTCGACGGCGACATCCGCCGCGTCAACGTACCCGCATTGGAGCACAAGACTGTGCACGCGCTGGTGTACGACATCATGAACGACAAGCAGCGCAAGGACTTCGAGGAGTTTCTGGAGGTCGACTTCTCCTTCGAGATCCCCGGCCTGGCGCGTTTCCGGGTCAACGCCTTCAACCAGGATCGCGGTGCCGCCGCCGTGTTCCGGACCATCCCTTCCAAGGTGCTGAGCCTGGAGGACCTGGACGCGCCGTCCGTGTTCAAGGATATCTGCAACAATCCCCGTGGCCTGGTGCTGGTCACCGGACCCACCGGTTCGGGCAAGTCCACCACGCTGGCGGCGATGATGGACTACAAGAACAACAACGAATACGGCCATATCCTCACCATCGAGGACCCCATCGAATTCGTGCATCAGAGCAAGAAGTGCCTGATCAACCAGCGCGAGGTGCACCGCGACACCCTGGGTTTCGCCGAGGCCCTGCGTTCAGCGTTGCGGGAAGATCCGGACATCATCCTGGTGGGCGAATTGCGCGACCTGGAAACCATCCGCCTGGCACTCACCGCGGCCGAGACCGGTCACCTTGTGTTCGGCACCCTGCACACCAGTTCCGCCGCCAAGACCATTGACCGGGTAGTGGACGTGTTCCCTGCCGGCGAGAAGTCCATGGTGCGCTCCATGCTGTCGGAGTCGCTGCGGGCGGTCATCTCCCAGACCCTGCTGAAGAAGGTGGGCGGCGGCCGGATTGCGGCCCACGAGATCATGATTGCCACCCCGGCCATCCGTAACCTGGTTCGCGAAGACAAGGTGGCACAGATGTATTCCGCCATCCAGACCGGTCAGGCCCACGGCATGCAAACCCTCGACCTGAACCTGCAGGACCTGGTGCGCAAGGGGCTGGTGTCCAAGGCGGATGCCCGTATGCGCGCCGTGAACAGGGATCTTTTCAGCTGAATCCGGTTTGTGACCGGGTTCACGTCGTATCGCTAGTCCTGTCGATGTAGCCTGACGGCATGTCAGAATCGATAGCGCGTATGTCGTAACACCTGGGCGGAGAGTGCAGCATGGATTTCAACGATATCCTCAACCTTATGGTGCAGCGCCGGGCATCGGACCTGTTCATCACCCCGGATATGCCGCCCTGTCTCAAGGTGGACGGGGTCATCAGCGCCGTATCGCGTACCCGCCTCAACGAGGTGCAGACCAGCGAGTTGGCCCAGTCCCTGATGAGCCCGGAGCAGCGCGAGGAATTTCGTCGGACCAAGGAATGCAACTTCGCCTTCAGTGCCAAGGACGTCGGTCGTTTTCGGGTCAGTGCATTCGTACAGCGCGATACCGTGGCCATGGTGCTGCGCCGCATCGAGACCCGTATCCCCGTCATTGAGGAGCTGGGTCTGCCGCAGCTGCTCAAGGACCTGGCGATGACCAAGCGCGGCATCATCTTCCTGGTGGGAGCGACCGGCACCGGCAAGTCGACCACCCTGGCCTCCATGGTCGGGCATCGCAACCGCAACAGCGCCGGTCATATCATCAGCATCGAGGACCCCATCGAGTATATGCACAGCCATGCCAGCTGCATCGTTACGCAGCGCGAGGTGGGGATAGATACCGAGTCCTACGAAGTGGCGCTGAAGAACACCCTGCGCCAGGCACCGGACGTCATCCTGATCGGTGAGATCCGCACCCGCGAGGCCATGGAGCATGCCATCGCCTTCGCCGAGACCGGCCACCTGGTGTTGACCACGCTGCACGCCAACAACGCCAACCAGGCGCTGGAGCGCATCATCCATTTCTTCCCCGAGGATCGGCGCGACCAGGTGCTGCTGGACCTGTCGCTGAACCTGAGGGGTATCGTGGCCCAGCAACTGGTGCTGCGTACCGACGGCGTGGGGCGCAAGGCGATCGTGGAGATCCTGCTCAACACCCCGCTGGCTGCCGACCTGATCATGAAGGGCGAGATCCACAAGCTGAAGGACCTGATGAAGCGTTCCGCCGAGAACGGCATGGTCACCTTCGACCAGGCGCTGTACGAGGCGGCCAAGCGCGGCGAGATCAGCGAGCAGGATGCCCTGGTCCACGCCGACTCCGCCAACGAGGTACGCCTGATGCTCAAGCTGGGCGAGGTGCGTCCCGGTAGCCGCGAACGCGACATGAACGCGGTGGGTCTGGTGGATGAGATGTAGCCAGCGGCCAGCTCACAGCCCCGGCTGACAGAAAAAGGCGAAGTCGATGACTTCGCCTTTTTATTTGACGGCTGTAAGGGCGGTGCGCTGACCGCTCAGCCGAACACGCGATAACCGTCGAACACCGGTCCATCCACGCAAACCCGCTTCATCGCCGGTCCGGTGTCGGTCTGCACCTCCACCACGCAACCGGCGCAGCCCCCTACCGCGCAGGCCATGTATTCCTCCAGCGACACCTGCACCGGCAGATCGAATTCGCGCGCCAGCTTAACCACCGCCGCCAGCATCGGATGCGGTCCGCAGCTGTACAGCACCACTTCGGAACGGGCCTGCGGGTCCAGTGCGCTCAGCCAGTGGCGCGCCAGGTCGGTGACATAGCCGTCGAAGGTGCCGGGGTAGCCCTGCAGGCTGGCCAGCCGTGACGGGATGCCCCAGTCCTCAAGCAGCGGCATGGCGCCGATCACGCCGTCCGGGATGCCCGGCAACATGATCTGCGAGGGCCGCGGCTGGAACGGGAAGGGCACCTCGGAGCCGAGGATGACGAAGGGCTTGCTGTCGGTGCCCTTGAGCGACTCGGCGATGCAGATCATCGGCGGCATGCCCACGCCGCCGCCGATCAGCAGCGGACGCTTGCAGTCCACCGTGAAGGGCACGCCGATGGGGCCCATGCAGCTGATGGTCTCGTCCACCTGGCGCCGGGCCAGCAGCCGGGTGCCGTCACCGACGGCCTTGTACAGGAAGTCCACCCAGCCCTCGTCGGCGGATGCCCGCATGATGGAGATGGGCCGGCGCATGGGGCGCTGCGGATCCACGGTGAGGTGGGCGAACTGGCCGGGCAGGGCGCGGGCGGCGCACTCGGGGGCGCGTACCCGCAGCACGTACTGGTCGCCGGCAAAGGCCTCGTGGCTGAGGATACGGGCGTCCTCGACGAAGATGGTGTCGCGGTGGGGCTTGGCATTCATAGGGTGCTACTCCGGCCGGTGCACGATGCGGCCGTTGAACAGGGTATGGGTGACCTGGCCGCGGAACTCCCAGCCGTCGAAGGGGCTGTTCCTGCCGGCGCTGGCCATCTGTTTGCTGCGCAGGGTCCAGGGTTGCTCGGGGTCGAAGATGCACACGTCGGCCACGGCGCCGACCGCCAGCTGGCCGAGCGGCAGGTCGATCACCCGCGCCGGTCCCGCGGTGAGGCGTTCGATGGCGCTGGACAGATCCAGCACGCCTTCCTCCACCAGCCGCAGGGTCAGCGCCAGCAGGGTCTCCAGGCCGGAGATGCCGGGGGCGGTCTCGGGGAAGGGGGCTTCCTTGGCGTCGGCCTCGTGGGGCTGGTGGTCTGAGCAGATCACACCGATGGTGCCGTCGGCCACCGCGCGACGCAGGGCCTCGCGGTCTGCCAGGGTGCGCAGCGGCGGGGCCACGTGGCAGCGGCTGTCGAAGCCGTCGATGTCCATCTCGGTCAGATGTAATTGATGCGCGGCGACATCGGCGCTGATCGGCTGCTGGCTGGCCCGGGCGCTGCGCACCATGTCCACCGCGGAACCGGTGGACAGGGTGCGGAAGTGCACCGTGGCGCCGGTGTGCTGGGCCAGTGCCAGGTCGCGGGCCACCGCCACGCACTCGGCGGCGGAGGGGATGCCGGGCAGGCCCATGCGGGTGGCCACCGCGCCCTCGTGGGCGCAGCCGCCGGCCTTCAGGTGCTTGTCCTCGGGACTGAGGAACACCGTCAATCCAAAGGTGGCGGCGTATTCCAGGGCGCGTCGCTCCACCAGGGTGGACGCCAGCGGGCGGCGGTCGTTGCTCATGGCCACGCAGCCGGCGGCCTTGAGTGCCGCCATCTCCGACAGCTGCTCGCCCTTCAGGCCCTGGGTCAGGGCGCCGATCGCCAGTACCCGGGCGCGGGCGCTGATCTTGGCGCGGCGACGCACCAGTTCCCACACCGCGGGGGTGTCGATAACCGGGTCGGTGTCCGGTGCGCACACCAGGGTGGTGATGCCGCTGCGGGCGGCTGCCTTGGTCTCGCTGGCGATGGTGGCCTTGTACTCGTAGCCGGGTTCGCGCAGGTGCACGGCCAGATCGATCAGCCCGGGGCAGACCACCTGGCCGGTTGCGTCGATGACGGTGTCGGCGGCGAAGTCCGTGGGCGCATCGCCCACCGCCACGACCTTGCCGTCGCTGACGTGCAGGTCGAGCCGGTCGTCGATGCCGTTGGCCGGGTCGATCAGGCGGCCGCCGGTGATGCTGATGTGCTTGATGCGGCTCATGCCCTGCCTCCCATCTCGCCGACGTGCATGGCCATGGACATCACCGCCATGCGCACCGCGATGCCGTAGCTGACCTGCTGCAGGATCACCGAGCGCGGCCCGTCGGCCACCGAGGAGTCCATCTCCACGCCGCGGTTGATGGGGCCGGGGTGCATGACGATGGCGTCGGGCTTGGCGTTCTCCAGGCGTTCGTCGGTGAGGCCGTATAGGTTGAAGTATTCGTGTTCGGAGGGCAGCAGGGCGCCGTCCATGCGTTCCTTCTGCAGGCGCAGCATGATCACCACGTCGACGTCCTTCACCCCCTCTTCCAGCGAGTGGTAGACGTGCACGCCCAGCGCCCGCGCCTCGGTGGGCAGCAGGGTGCGCGGGCCGATCACCCGCACCTCGGTGACGCCCAGGGTGTTGAGGGCGTGGATCTGCGAGCGCGCCACCCGCGAGTGCAGGATGTCGCCGACGATGGCCACTTTCAGCGGGGTGAAGTCGCCCTTGTGCTTGCGGATGGTGAACATGTCCAGCATCGCCTGGGTGGGGTGGGCGTGGCGGCCGTCGCCGGCGTTGATCACGCTCACGCCGGGTGCGGCATGCCTGGCGATGAAGTGGGCGGCGCCGGACGCATTGTGGCGCACCACGAACATGTCGCTGTGCATGGCTTCGAGGTTGCGCAGGGTGTCGAGCAGGGTCTCGCCCTTGCTGGTGGCCGATACCGCGATGTTGAAGTTGAGCACGTCGGCGGACAGCATCTTGGCCGCCAGTTCGAAGGTGGTGCGGGTGCGGGTGCTGGTTTCGAAGAACAGGTTGGTGATGATGCGCCCGCGCAGCAGCGGCACCTTCTTCACCGGCCGGCCGGGCAGTGCGGCGAAGGACTCGGCGATGTCGAGGATCTCGGTGAGCAGTTCCTTCGGCAGCCCCTCGGTGGTGAGGAAGTGCTTGAGCCGGCCGTCCTCGTCCAGCTGGATGTTGTTGCTGTGCACCGCCATGGTTATTCCTCATCCTCCGCGTGGCGCGGCAGCGCCTTGGCGCTGATCTCCAGGCGCAGCGGCGCGGGGCCGCGCAGGCGGATGTGCTCGCTGTCCTGCAGCGGCGGCTCCAGGCCGAACACGTCTGGCTGGATGGGCAGCTCGCGGCCGTTGCGCTGGATCAGGGTGGCCAGGCACACCGAGGCGGGGCGGCCGAAGTCGAAGATCTCGTTGAGCGCGGCGCGGATGGTGCGGCCGCTCTGCAGCACGTCGTCCACCAGGATGATGTGGCGGCCTTCCACATCGAAGGGAATCTGCGAGGGGCGTACCTGCGGGTTCATGCCGATGCGGGTGAAGTCGTCGCGGTAGAAGCTGATGTCCAGGGTGCCGAGCGGTTCGGCGATGCCCAGTGCCTTGTGCAGCTGTTCGGCCACCCACACCCCGCCGGTGTGGATGCCGATCATCACCGGGTCGGTGATGCCGCGCTCGGCGAGGCGCTTTTGCAGCATGCGCGCCATGCCGGCGATGACTTCGCCGATGGCGGCGTCGGACATGAAGAGTTTGGGTTCGGTCATGAGCGGTGTTCTTCCAGCCAGGTTTCCAGGATCAGCTTGGCCGCCATTGCATCCACCCGGGTGACGTCCTTGTGGGCCGCGCGGCCCAGTTGGACCCAGGCCTCGCGGGAGGTGAGCCGCTCGTCCGCCATGTGCACCGGCAGGTGGTAGCGGCCTTCCAGCTGACGGGCGAATTTCTTGGCGCGTGGCGCATTGTCCGCTTCGTTGTCGGTCATTTCCATCGGCAGTCCCACCACCAGGGCGTCCGGCTGCCACTCGGCGATCAGCCGGCTGATGCCGTCCCAGTCCGGCTTGTGCTTGACTGCCGACAGGGTGCACAGCGGGGTGGCGGTGCCGGTCAGGGTCTGGCCCACCGCGACGCCGGTCTTGTGGGTGCCATAGTCGAAGCCGAGCAGGGTCTGGTTGGCCTTGCCCTCAGGCATGACCGGCATCGGTGCTCATCAGTGCCATGTCCACCCCCAGCAGGCGGGCGGCGGCGGCCCAGCGCTTGGCCGGCGGCATGTTGAACAGGATGTCCGACTCGGCCGGGCCGCTCAGCCAGGCGTTCTGCTGGATCTCCTCCTCCAGCTGGCCGGCGCCCCAGCCGGCGTAACCCAGCGCCACCAGCGAGCGTGTCGGACCCCGGCCTTCGGCCATGGCCTCGAGGATGTCGCGTGAGGTGGTAATGCCGATCTCGTCGGTGACCGGGATGGACGACTTCCAGCCGCCGTTGCGCGGGCTGTGCAGCACGAAGCCGCGCTCCTCCTGCACCGGGCCGCCCAGGTAGACGGTCTGTTCATTGGCCCAGGGGTTGTGGTTGTCGATGTTCATGTGAGCGAGCACGTCGGACAGGTGCAGCTCGGAGGGGCGGTTGACCACGATGCCCATGGCGCCGTGCTCGTCGTGGTCACAGATATAGGTGACGGTGCGGGAAAAATTGGGGTCCTCGAGGCCTGGCATGGCGATCAGAAACTGGTTTTTCAGGGAGGACGCGACCATGGTCGCTAGTATCGGGCGCAACGCCCCGGCGGGCAAGCGGCGTGCGGACTTCTAGCGGCTGGACGAAAGCTGGTTGTTGCGCTGGAACACCCAGGTGCGGGTGATGTCGAGTACGTCCACCTCGTTGCGGATCTCGGCGGGAAACGGGGCGAAGGGGGCGGCGAGGCGCACGATGCGGATGGCGGCGTCGTCCAGCAGCTTGTGGCCGGAGGAATGCACCAGGCGGACCTGTTCGATGCTGCCATCGGCACGGACCGCCACGTGCAGCATCAGATTGCCGAACAGGCTGCGGCGTTTGGCCTCGTCCGGGTAGTTGAGATTGCCGATCTTCTCCACCTTGCGCCGCCAGGCATCCAGGTAGTTGGCGTACAGGTATTCCTGGGTGCTGGCGTTGACCGCCTTGCGGCGCTCGCGGGTGGCGTTGGTGCTGCGCTTGTCCATCTGCGCGGTGAGCCGGTCGATCTCCTGCTGGCTGCTGCTGAGCAGCTGGGCGAGGTCCGGCGTAGGCGCGGGCAGCGGCGGTGTGGGTGGCCGGCTGATGACCTTTTCGGACGCCTGGCGGCTGGTCAGCAGGGATTTGACCGGGGTGGGGTCGGGATTGGGGGCCACCGTGCGCCGGCTCTCCGGGGTGGGGCTGGGCTTGGGCCTGGGTGTCGGCTTGCTCGGCGGCGCGCTGGGCAGGTGATCGCCTTCCTCCTCGGCGCCGCCGATCTGGCTATGCTGGGCCAGGCGGCTGGGATCGACGGGCTGTTCGGTGGGCTTGGGACGGACCACGGTGATGTCCAGGGTGCGCTCGGGTGGCGGCGGGTCGCCGCGGTGCAGGTCGAAACTGACCCCCAGGATCAGCACGGCGTGCAGGACCACGGCCACGATCAGGGCCAGCCCCAGGGTGTCCAGGCCCCATTGCCGCAGTACTGCGTTCATGGCGCGGCAGGCAGTTCGGCGACCCGGGTGAGCATGTCCGGGTCGCTCAGCTGCACCCGGGCTGCCATGGCGGGTGTCATGTGGACCACGTTTTGGTCATCCACCAGCAGCACCTGGGTGACGCCCAGGCGGGCGGCGATGCGCGGCCAGTCCCTGGGACCGGCGACGAACAGGGCGGTGGCGGCGGCATCGGCGGTGGCGGCGTCGTTGTGGATCACGGTGACGGAGCGGGTTCCCTCGGCGGGATAGCCGGTTCGGGGGTCGAGGATAGGGTGATAGCGCCTGCCCTGCCACTCGAACGCGCGCTGGTCATTGCCGGACGTGAACACGCTCTCATCGCCGTGCAGCGACAGCTCACCCAGCACGCCGTCGCCGTCGGCGTCGCGGATGGCGATGCGCCAGGGCTGGCCATCCAGGTCGCCGATGGCACGCAGGTCGTTGCCGATCTGGATGATGGCGTTGTGCACCCCCAGTTCGCGCAGGTGTTGCACGGCAAAGTCCGTGCCGTAGCCCTTGGCGATGGCGTCGAAGTCCAGCTGCACGGCCGGGTTGCGGGTTTCGAGCATGAAGCCGTCCACGGTGAGGTCGTCCATGCGCGGATCGGCTGCCAGCAATGCGGCGATGGCAGCCGGGTCGGGCGGTGGGCGACTGGTGTTGCCGTCGTCGGACTGGAATCCCCACAGTTTGATCAGGCCGCCGATGGCCGGGTTGAACAGGTGTTCGCTGCGCATCGCCAGGTCACGAGAGACCTGCACCAGCGGGATGAGCGATGGGGGTGCGGCAAAGCGCTGATTCTGGCCCAGCAGCCAGTTGGTGCGGGGCACGGGGCCGGGCCGCCAGGCGTGCCAGGCGCGCTCCATCTCGGCGAAGTCCGCCGCCAGCAGTTGGGTGATTTGCGCGGCGCGCTGTGCATCTGCACCGGCCAGGGTCAGCTCGGTGGGGGTGTCGAAGGCCATCAGGGAGGTGTGTTGCACCTCCGGCGACCGCTCGCAGGCGGTGAGCAGCAGGGCCAGCAGGGCTGCGAGGGCGGAGATGATCAACGGGCTGCGGTGCGTCATGCGTTGGCGAGTTGCTCTTCGATGGCGTCGAACAGGGTGCCTGCGATATTGAGCCCGAACTGGGCGTCGAGTTCCCGGATGCAGGTCGGGCTGGTGACATTGACCTCGGTGAGCCAGTCGCCGATCACGTCCAGCCCGGCGAACAGGATGCCCGCCTCGCGCAGCCGCGGCGCCACCGCGGCGGCGATCTCGCGATCGCGATCGCTGATCGGCTGGCCGCGGCCGGTGCCGCCGACGGCCAGGTTGCCGCGGGTCTCGCCCTGGGCGGGGATGCGCGCCAGCACATAGGGCACCGGCTCGCCGTTGATCACCAGGATGCGCTTGTCACCTTCGCTGATCTCGGGGATGAAGCGCTGCGCCATGGCGTAGGTGGTGCCATTGTGGGTCAGCGTCTCGATGATGACGTTGGTATTCGGGTCGTCGGCACGCACGCGGAAGATGGAGGTGCCGCCCATGCCGCCGAGCGGTTTGAGGATGACGTCGCCGTGCTCGGCCAGGAAGGATTTGAAATCCGGCGCGAAGCGCGACACCAGGGTGGGCGGGGTGTAGTCACCGAACCAGGCGGTATAGAGCTTCTCGTTGGCGTCGCGCAGCGCCGATGGACGGTTCACCACCAGGGTGCCGCGGGCTTGCGCCTGCTCCAGCAGGTAGGTGGCGTAGATGTACTCCATGTCGAAGGGCGGGTCCTTGCGCATCAGCACCACGTCCAGCTCGTCCAGCGGGACGTCCCGCGTCTCGCCCAGTTCGAACCAGCGATCGGGGTCGTCGAACACCTGCAGCGCGCGCATGCGGGCGCGGGCGCGGCCGCCACGAAGGTACAGATCGTCCATCTCCATGTACCACAGCGGCCAGCCACGGCGCTGGCCCTCCAGCAGCATGGCGAAGCTGGAATCCTTGTGGCGTTTGATCTTGGCGATAGGGTCCATCAGGACCCCGAGGTTGCGGCTCATCTCGGTGGGCTTGTCGTCAGGTGGCGATGTTATTTCCCGGGGCGATGGTATTCGTATCCCAGATGCGAGGCTTTATTGTTGCAGAGCACAATGGCGCTTGCTATGTTTTCTCCGCTCAAGGAAGACTTGGCAGCGATAGCTAAAGCTGAGCGAGAACAATTAAAGAGCTGGCTTAACAACAACAGCTAAAGATAGCTACAGGCCGGCCGTCCATGGGGGTGTTGGCGATTTCTGTGTTCCACCATTGAGGGTGGTCGCTGCGTCCAGCCTTTCAGGATGTCCGAGTATCCTCATGTGTGCGCCGAAGTTGGAGGTGGCCGTGGACGCGGTTGAATCAGCAGACTTTGCCGGTCTGAAAGTCATGGTCATAGATGACAGCAAGACCATTCGCCGTACCGCCGAAACCCTGCTGAAAAAAGCAGGCTGCGAGGTATTGACCTCAGTGGACGGATTCGAGGCACTGGCGTTGATCGCCGACCACAATCCAGATCTGATCTTCGTCGATATCATGATGCCGCGGCTCGATGGCTATCAGACCTGCGCGTTGATCAAGCATAACGAGATGTACCGGGACACGCCGGTGATCATGCTGTCCAGCAAGGACGGGCTGTTCGACCGTGCCCGGGGCCGCATTGTCGGTTCCGAGGAATATCTGACCAAACCCTTCACCAAGGAAGAGCTGCTGGGTGCCATCCGCAAGTTTGCGCCGCGGAAGGCGGCCTGAATCCCGTTTAAACGCATTGCTATAGGCAGTATCTGAGAAACCACACCATGGCCAAGATCCTGATCGTCGACGACTCGCCCACCGAACTGCATGTACTCAGTCAAATGTTGAGCAAGGGCGGCTATGACACCGTCACTGCCGAAGATGGTGAAGAAGGCATCGAAAGGGCCAAGAGCGAGCTGCCCGACCTGATCCTGATGGACGTTGTGATGCCCGGCCTGAATGGTTTTCAGGCGACCCGCAAGCTGAGCCGGGACGCCGCCACCAAGCATATCCCGGTGGTCATGGTGACCACCAAGGATCAGGATACCGACCGCGAGTGGGGCATGCGCCAGGGTGCCCGTGACTACATGGTCAAGCCGGTCAAGTCCGACGAGTTGCTGGACAAGGTGCGTACCCTGCTGGAGTCTGCATGAGCCAGGCGGGGCAGCCAGAAACCGCCAAGGAGATCCTCGGGCTGCTTGCCGAGTTGGAACAGCGTAGTCGCGAGACCGCGCTGGGCCTGCCGCAGACCGAGGTGCGACGCGATCTCTGGCAGGGGTTGTCTTTTGTCTTGTCCGGTGTGCGGCTGGTCTCGTCCATGAGCGAGATCACCGAGATGCTTTCCTATCCCGACCAGATCACCCGCGTGCCCGGTGCCAGTCCCTGGATGCTGGGCGTGGCCAATGTGCGCGGTAACCTGCTGCCGGTGCTGGATTTGCAGGCCTACCTGGGCGGCAAACCGGTAGTGCCGGGGAAGAGTACGCGGGTGCTGGTGATCAACCAGCGTGGCGTACTCACCGGGGTGATGGTGACCAGTGTGCTGGGCATGCGCCACTTTGACGAGCAGCAACGGGTGACCAATGCCCGGGTGGAAGGCGCCATCGGTGCTTACGTATACGACGCCTTCAATGTGAATGGCGAGATTTGGCCGGTCTTCAGCATGCTTGCGCTGTCGGTCGACCCCGGCTTCCGCTCGGCCGCGGCCTGATCGAACCGGATAGAAAACGAATGGAGGGGGTCTGCCGTCACGGCGGGCCGCCGAAAATAAAATACGGTGCCGTAACTGGGGAGCAACTGCTATGAAAGCAACCGTGAAGAAGGCCGCAGGGGAGGCCAGCAGGACCGTCCCGATTTTGGCCGGTGTGCTGCTGATCACCATCGTTCTCGCCTTGCTGGCATTCATCCACGTGTCCCGCCAACAAAGCTACCAGGAGCAGTACGTACTGCGGGTGGCCGAGCAGCGGGTGGTGGCGCAGGAGTTGGCCAAATTCGCTCTCGAGGCCGCGCAAGGCGGCGAGACCGCCTTCCCCCGTCTGCGCGAGTCACGCGACCGTTTCGCCCAGTTGCTTGGTGAGCTGATCAACGGCGCGCCGGAGGCCAAGCTGCCGCCTTCCCCGGCCGGTGTGGCCCCTGAGCTGAAGGCTTTGGACACCGCCTGGGCGGATCTGCGCGCCAACGCGGATGAGATCCTGACCAACCAGGACGCCATTCTGAGCATCGGCGAGTTCGTCGGGGTCATCACGGAATTCATCCCGCAGTTGGCCGAGGCATCTGACCAGGTGGTGCGACTGCTGGTGCAGAAGAACGCCACGCGCAGTCAGATCTACGTGGCCAGCCGCCAGTTGATGCTTGCCCAGCGGATCGAGAACAACGTTAAGCGGGTGCTGGAGGGTGGTGCAGCCACCGCCGCGGCCATCGACGAATTCTCCCAGGATGCCGAGCTGTTCGGCCGGGTGCTCAACGGCATGCTCAAGGGTGACGAGCGGTTGAACATCGAACGCGTGCAGGACGCCGAGGGCGAGAAAAAACTCCGTCAGGTGGCCGTGCTGTTCAAGTCCATCAACGACCACGCCGACGAGATCATCGAGACCACCCCGGCGGTGCTGCCGGCCCTGGAGGCCGCAGCCGAGGTGACCACCGCATCGGACACCGTGGGTGAGGCTGCGGTGACCCTGCTGAATGCCTACGGGACCTCGCCTGGCCTGATCCGCATGGGTGGTGCCCGCATCGACCAGCGCGTGGTGAACATCCTCGGCGCCGTGTCGCTGGTGTTGCTGGTGTTGCTGGGTCTGGCGCTGTTGCGCGACGCTCGCCGCCGTGAGCAGACCACCACCGAGCAGTACCAGCGGAACCAGGCGGCCATCCGCCGTCTGCTGGACGAAATGGGCGACCTGGCCGACGGTGACCTGACCGTCGAGGCGACGGTAACCGAGGACATCACCGGCACCATCGCCGACTCCATCAACTACGCCATCGAGGCCATGCGCGGCCTGGTACAGACCATCAACGAGACCGCCGTGCAGGTATCGTCCTCGGCGCAGGAGTCGCGGGCCACAGCGATGCACCTGGCCGAGGCCTCGGAGCATCAGCGTGAGCAGATCACCGTGGCTACCGGCACCATCCGCGACATGAACGGCGCTATCGAAAAGATGGCCTCCGACGCGGGCCGTTCGGCCGAGGTTGCCCAGCAGTCACTGGATCTCGCCGCCAAGGGCGGAGAGACGGTGCGTCGCACCATCAGCGGCATGGACAACATCCGTGAGCAGATTCAGGAGACCGCCAAGCGGATCAAGCGTCTGGGCGAGAGCTCCCAGGAGATCGGTAACATCGTGGAACTGATCGAGGACATCGCCGACCAGACCAACATCCTGGCCCTGAACGCCGCCATGCAGGCGGCCATGGCTGGTGACGCCGGTCGCGGCTTCGCGGTGGTTGCCGACGAGGTGCAGCGACTGGCGGAACGCGCCACCAACGCCACCAAGCAGATCGAGGCCCTGGTACAGACCATCCAGGCTGATACCTCCGAGGCGGTCAGCTCCATGGAAGCGACCACCACCGAGGTGGTCAGCGGCGCCAAGCTCGCCGAGGATGCCGGTGAGTCGCTGCACGAGATCGAGGAGGTGTCCCGCGACATCGCCGGGATCACCCGGAACATCGCTGATTCGGCCGGTGAGCAGGCGCGTCAGGCGGCCAACATCAACGACACCATGAGCGTCATCCAGGAGATCACCACGCAGACCACCGAGGGTACCAACCAGACCGCCGATTCCATCGGCACCCTGGCTGAACTTGCAGACGATCTGCGCGAGTCCGTGGCCGGCTTCCGCCTGCCCGAGGCTTGATTGACGACGCCGCGACAATCAGCGTCGTTAACCGCAAGCCGGAGTAAAGCATGACGTCGGATCAGGCACAGCCATTTAGCGCATTGCCCTGGGTGCGTGGACTGGTGGAGGACACCCTCCGCGAGTCGCGCCGCATCCTCGAAGATTTTGTCGAGGGTGTGGCGACGGACGAGAGCATGGACCACTGTGTCCAGCTGTTGCACCAGGTCAATGGTGCGCTGGTGGTGACGCAGGCCTATGGCGCCGCCATGCTTGCGGACGAGATGGAGCAGGTGGCCCGCGGTCTGGCCAATGGCAGCGTCGGCCGCAAGGACGAGGCTGCCGAGGTGCTGATGCTGGGCATGGTGCAGCTGCCGGCCTACCTGGAACGCCTGGAGGCTGGTGAGCCGGACATCCCGCTGATCCTGCTGCCGTTGCTCAACGACCTGCGTGCAGCCCGTGACGCGGCACTGGTGTCTGAGATCTCGCTGTTCGCGCCCAAGCTGGACCAGCTCATCGCCGGCGAAGAGGTGGCGCTGGGCAGCGGAAATCCCGAACTGCCCCAGGACATCCGCCAGCGTCGGATCGACTATCACAAGGCCCTGCTGGCCTGGTATCGCGGCGATGACGCGGCTGCTGCCATGCGCAGTCTGCGTGACCTGATCGGGGCCATCGGTGGGCGCGCCGGCACTGCCCGCGTGCGCCGCATTCTCGATGCCGCCGACGCCCTGCTGGTGGCCATCATCGAGGACACCATCGAGCCTAGTACTGCCGTCAAAATGATGTTCGGTCGTCTCGACCGCTACATGAAACGCATCATCGACGAAGGCGAGGAGGCCGCTGCGCGCGACTTCCCTGCAGAGCTGCTCAAGAACCTGCTGTATTACGTCGCCCGTTCCGGCTCCGATAACCCGGTGATCGAGGCAGTGCGTCAGTCGGCTGACCTGGCCAACAGCTTCCCGGTGTCCGAGACGGACCTGGAAGTGACCGGCGACTCCACCCTGATGGGGCCGGGCAAGGAATTGTTCGCGGCTGTGGCCGACGCCCTGCGTCACGACCTGACCGCCATCAAGGATGACCTGGACCTGTACATCCGCGGTGACCGCGCCGACACCACGCGCCTGGCTGGTCTGGCTGCTCCGATGCAGAAGGTGGCGGACACCCTGGGCATGGTTGGTCGCGGTGATCTGCGCACCCCGCTCAAGAGCCACAGCGACCGGGTCCGCGATCTTGATCCGGACAACCTGCCCGGCGATGACGTGCTGATGAGCATGGCTGCCGACATCCTGCGGGTGGAGTCAGCGCTCAGCGGCCTGACCCCGCCCCGTGCCCAGCCCGGTGGCGAGGGCGAAGTCCCCGCGCCGACCAGTGCGCTGTCCGAGGCGGAAATGCACCGCCACGAGAACAGCGCGATTCAGGAGGCCTTCGTTGAATTGGCGCGGGTCAAGGAATCAGTCAGTCTGTACCTGAAGAATCCGGTCAATCCCGAGCCACTGGGTGACGTCCCGGCGCGTCTGCACGGCGTGTCCGGTGTGCTGCGTATCCTGCAGCAGGCGGATGCCGCCGACCAGCTGGACCGGCTGGGTAGCTACCTGCAGGCGGTTACCGATGGCGAATGCGAGGCACCCGATCACGCTCAGCGTGAGACCCTTGCCGATGTGCTTACCGGGGTGGAGTACTACCTGGAAGCGGTGGTGGAAGATCGTACCAACCGCCAGGAGATCCTCGATTTTGCCCGCAACGCCGCCGAGAGGCTGGGGCCGCAGGCCGCCCTGCCTGCTGCGGAGGGTGAGGTCAAAGCCGCACCGGCCGAGCCCGCACCGGCCGAGCCCATCCTGGCCGAGTCCGCCCCGGTCGAGGCTGCCGTCAGCGTCGACAAACCGGTGCTCGACGAGGTCGATGCCGAGATCCTGGATATCTTCATCGAGGAGGCGCGCGAGGAACTCGACAACATCGCGACGCACTATCCGCGCTGGAAGGGCGAACAGGCCGACAAGGAGGCGCTGCAGACCCTGCGCCGCTCCTTCCATACCCTCAAGGGCAGCGGCCGCCTGGTGGGCGCCAAGACCATCGGCGAATTCGCCTGGTCCATCGAGAACCTGCTCAACCGGGTGATCGATGGCCGAATCAAACCCGGCGCCGATCTGTTTGCCCTGATGGATGAGGCCAACGCCGCCCTGCCGGCGCTGGTGGATGCCCAGGAGTCTGGTCACGCACCCGCGGTGGACGTGGCGCCGCTGGAGGGTCGCGCCCTGGCCATGGCCGAGGGTCGGGTTGAACAGCCCGCCGCAGCCGTTGTTGAACCGGACAGCGAGGCGCTGGCTGAAGAGGCCGTTGCCGCGGAGCCACCGTCAGCGCAGGCCGAAGAGCCTGAGGAGAAGTTGCCCGAGCCGGTGCCGTATCCGGTCGAAGCGGTCGAGCCGGAGCCGGAGCTGCCGGCAGATGATGTGCTCAGCGCGCCGGTCGAGCCGCTCCCCGAGAGTCTGGATGTGCTGGCGGCCGAGAGCGAGGAGATCATGCTGCAGGCGCCGGACCTCGACGCCCTCGAACTGGGCAGCCTGTCCCCGCAGCTGCCTGACGAAGCCGAGGCCATCGAAACCGTAGAGGCCGCAGAAGAAATCGAGATCGCCGAGACAGCCGGGGAAATCGAGACCGTCGAGGCGGCTGGAGAAATTGAGGTGGTCGAAGAGGAGGCCGAAGCCTCCATCCCCGACGATGCACCCATCAAGCTCGACCCGGTGCTGCTGGATATCTTCCGCAACGAATCTGCCACCCACCTGGGCAGCATCGACCAGTTCATCACCCAGGCCAAGGACAAGCCCGCCGGCAGTGCCTTCGACGAGGACCTGCGGCGTGCCCTGCATACCCTGCGCGGCAGTGCCCACATGGCGGAGGTGGAGCCGGTGGCCACGGTGGCCGGCCGGCTGGAAAACTTCATTAACCTGCTCAACCAGCGGGGCCTGCGCACGGACAGCAGCCGTCTGGCGCTGCTGCAGCGTGGCCGCGACTGTCTGCAGGCCATCGTGGATGCGATCAATACCGGCGGCGCTGAGCTGCCTGAGTGGCAGACCCTGGCCGACGAGGTGCAGGAACGCGTCGACGACCTGGAGGTCAGTGCCGAGTCGCAGTTCGTCGAAACGGTGGACTCCCCCAGCGTGGACGTCGAGACCGAGGTCCTGGAGATCTTCTCCGAGGAAGCACGCGAACTGCTTGAACGCATCGAGGAAGAATTCAGCGCCTGGCGCGAACGGCCTGGTGACTCTCATCCGGTGGCCGAGCTGCAGCGTATCCTGCATACCTTAAAAGGGGGGGCGCGGCTGGCCGGCGTTACCGCCATGGGTAACCTGACCCATGCCCTGGAGTCGCTGTTCGAGACGGTGGCCGACGGCCGAGTGCCGGCCACGCCGGGCCTGCAGCGTCTGGTCCGTACTGCACTGGACCACGTCAGCGGCGGTGTCGAACTGATCAACCTCAGCCAGATGCCCGAGCCGGATCCCGCCATGGTCGAGCGCCTGGAGGCGGCTGCGCGGGGCGAATGGTTGGAAGAGCCGTCCACCCTGCTGCAATCCGAGATGCGGGTGTTCGATCTGGATAGCCTGCCCGTCGCCGGATCCACAGACAGCGAGCCGGCGGCAGCCGATGCTGAGACAACAGCTGAGCCGGATGTGGCTTTCGAATCCGTGTCCGAGTTGTCTGATCTTGAGGACAGCAGTTCGGAAATGATCGACCTGCTCACCGAGGACGATCTAGAGGCGATGGAGTCCGAGCTGGACGAGCTGGCCAGCGAACTGGTGATGGAGGACGAGTTCAGCTCCGAACTGGTTGCCGAGGTGGACGATTCCACCCTGCTCACCGACTCCCAGTTGCTGACCGATTCCGAATTGCTCGGTGAATCTCAGCTGAACGAGCCGGATAGCGTCAGCGGCGAACAGGCGCGCATCATCCCATTCCCGGGAGGTGACAGGCGCGATGAGGCTGCCGGTGTGGTGGTGGAGCGCATCCCGCTGCCGGGGCCGGAACCGGAAGAGCCTGCCGCCACCCAGGAGCGTATCCGGGTCCGCGCCGAGATCCTGGACCACATGGTCAACAACGCGGGCGAGGTGAGCATTTACCGCGCCCGGATGGAGCAGCAGAACACCCTGCGCGGCTTCAACCTGCAGGAACTGACCCAGACCATTACCCGTCTGCGCGAACAGTTGCGCCAGCTTGATAACGAGACCGAGGCGCAGATTCTGTCCACCTACGAGCGTGAGCACGAGGGCAAGCACGAGCGCGACGAGGCATTCGACCCGTTGGAGATGGACCAGTATTCCACCATCCAGCAGCTGTCCCGCGCGCTGGTCGAGACGGTGACCGACTTGTCCAGCATCGGTGAGGTGCTGGAAGACCTGAATCGCGATACCGACACCCTGTTGCTGCAGCAGTTCCGCGTTACCAATGATCTGCAGGACCGTCTGCTGCGCACCCGCATGACGCCATTCGGCAGCCGCGTGCCGCGCCTGCAACGGGTGGTGCGCCAGGCCGCCGACGACCTGGGCAAGGCCGCCGAACTGGAGGTGCTCGGTGCCAGCGGCGAGATGGATCGTTCCATCCTCGATCGCGTGATGGGCCCACTGGAGCATATGCTGCGCAACGCCGTGGCCCACGGCATCGAAGAGCCGGCCGAGCGTACCGCCATCGGCAAGCCCGAGGCCGGTCGTATCACCCTGTCGCTGTTCCGTGATGGTGCCGAGGTGGTGCTGGAGGTGCAGGACGACGGCGCGGGCATGGATCACGACGCCATCCGCGAGCGGGCCATCGAGCGCGGCCTGCTGGATCAAGAAGCCGAGATCGCCGCGGATGACCTGCTGCAGTTCGTGCTGCAACCGGGCTTTAGTACCGCCACCGAGGTCAGCCAGGTGGCCGGCCGCGGCGTGGGCATGGACGCGGTGCTGAGCGAGGTCAAACAACTCGGCGGCACCCTGGACATCCATTCCGAGCAGGGCTCGGGCACCCGTTTCACGGTGCGTCTGCCGTTTACCCTGGCCATCGCCCAGACCCTGCTGGTGACCGTCGGTGAAGACGTCTACGCCGTGCCGCACACCAACGTGGATGCGCTGGTGCGGGTGTCCCGCCAGGACCTGGAGGACGCCTACGCGGGTCGTCGTACGGCGATCGAGTACGGCGGCCACAGCTATGAGGTGCGCTACCTGGGCAATGTGCTGGGCACCGCGAATCTACACATGCCCGAAGATCAGCGCTGGCTGCCGGTGCTGCTGGTGCGCTCCGGCGAACACCGCGTGGCGGTGCATGTGGATGGCCTGCTGGGCAATCGCCAGATCGTGGTCAAACCGCTCGGTACCCAGCTGGCCACGGTGAGCTGGTTCACCGGCGGGACCATCCTGGCCGACGGTACCGTGGCGCTGATTCTGGACATGACGGCACTGGCACGGGTAGATGCCGCCCACCACGCGGCCCCCGAGGCCGCGCAGGAAGGCGAGGTGCCGGCCGAGCCTGCGCCGGGCGTCACCATCATGGTGGTGGACGACTCGATCACCGTGCGCAAGGTCACCAGCCGCCTGCTGGAGCGTCACAACATGCACGTGATCACCGCCAAGGACGGGGTGGATGCAGTGGCCATGCTGCAGGAGCATCACCCGGACCTGATGCTGCTGGATATCGAGATGCCGCGTATGGACGGTTTCGAGGTGGCGCGGCACATGCAGAACACCAGTACCCTGAACGACATCCCGATCATCATGATCACCTCGCGTACCGGTGAAAAACACCGCAACCGCGCGCTGGAACTGGGCGTGCGCAGCTACCTGGGCAAGCCTTACCAGGAGGCCGAGCTGCTGGACAACATCTACACCCTGCTGGCGGAGGCGGATAAATGATCAGCGCCGGAATTGGTGACATCCGGGGTGTGCTGATCCCCGTCGGCAGCCAGCAACTGCTGCTGCCCAACGCCACGGTGGCGGAGATCATCGCTTACCGGGACCCGGCCTCGGCCCCCGAGGATGCGCCCGACTGGCTGCTGGGCAACATCGACTGGCGCCAGCGCCAGGTGCCTCTGGTGGTGCTGGAGAACCTGTTCGGTGGCGAATACAAGGGCTATAGACGAGGCCGGATAGCGATCTGCTACAGCCTGCTGGAGGGCGAGAAACGACCCTATCTGGGCGTGGTGTCCGATGGCATCCCCCACCTGGTGCGGGTGCGGGAGGCCGATCTTGAAGCGCTGCCGCTGGCCGAGACCGATGCCGGCCTGCCGGTGCTGGCTCGCCTCACCATCAAGGGTGAAGCGGCGTTGATCCCCGACCTGGCGCGGCTGTCGGAGATGTTGCCGGCTGCCTGAACCCGCGGCGTGCATCAATCAACAGGGGGCGGCGTCATGGACGTTGCCCCCTTTTTTGTCAGCCCATGTCGCCCCACAGCACCTGCATGGCTGCTATGGCCGCCAGCGGCGCCGTCTCGGTACGCATCACCCTCGGCCCAAGACGCACGCCGGTCAGGCCCGCGTGACTGGCCTGTTTGCGTTCATCCTGACTCAGACCACCCTCGGGGCCGACCAGCAGGCTCAGGCCGTCTGCTGGTCGGGGCAGGGTGGTCAGGCTGTGCTCGGCGCGATGGTCGAGCAGCACACCGGGCGCGGCCGTGGTCAGCCAGTCATCCAGCTGCATGGCCGGGTGCAGCGGCGGCAGGCGGCGCCGGCCGGACTGTTCGCAGGCCGCCACCAGCACGCCCTGCCAGTGCGCCAGGCGCTTGGCCAGGCGGTCGGCGTCCAGCTTGACCACGCAGCGCGCGGTAAACAGCGGGGTGATGGCGGCCACGCCCAGTTCCACCGCCTTCTGGATGGCGAAGTCCATGCGCTCGCCCTTGGAGATGCCCAGCCCCAGGTGTAGTGGCAGCACCAGCGCGGGCTCCGGCTCGCCGGGCTGGCCGAGCTGGACCCGCATGGCATCCCTCTGTGCGCCGGTCAGGGTGGCGGGATAGTCGCAACCATCGCCGTTGAACACCACCAGTTCATCGCCGAGGCGCAGTCGCAGCACCTGGCCCAGGTGGCGGGAGGGGCCTTCCGGCAGGGTGATCTCGGTGGCCGCCTGCAGCGGCAGGTCGGCGTAGACGCGGTTGATACGCATGGTGGTCAGTCGGCGGTGGCGATGTCGATGCCCGCGGCGGTGACGCGGCCGAGCTGGGCGATCTCGTCGGGGTTGATCACGTAGGGCGGCATCCAGTAGATCACGTTGCCCAGCGGGCGCAGCAGCGCGCCGTTGGCCAGGCCGTGCTGGTAGACCCGAAGGCCGCGCCGTTCCTGCCAGGGGTAGGGTGCGCGGCTGGTGCGATCCTTGACCATCTCGATGGCCAGGATCATGCCCTGCTGGCGCACCTCGGCGACGTGGGGGTGGTCCTTGAGCGGCGCGGCGGCCGCGGCCATCAGCCTGGCGGTGTCGCGGTTGCGGGCGATGACGCCGTCCTGCTCGAGGATGTCCAGGCTGGCCAGCGCCGCGCTGCAGCCGAGCGGGTTGCCGGTGTAGCTGTGCGAGTGCAGGAAGGCGCGCAGGGTCTGGTAGTCGTCGTAGAAGGCCTCGTAGATGCCGTCGCGGGTCAGCACCGCCGACAGCGGCAGATAGCCGCCGGTCAGTCCCTTGGACAGGCACATGAAGTCCGGCGTGATGCCGGCCTGCTCGCAGGCGAACAGGGTGCCGGTGCGGCCGAAGCCCACTGCGATCTCGTCGGCGATCAGGTGCACGCCGTGGCGGTCGCAGGCCTCGCGCAGCAGCTGCAGGTATACCGGGTGGTACATGCGCATGCCGCCCGCGCACTGCACCAGAGGCTCGACGATCACTGCGCTGATGGTATCGCCCTGTTCGGCCAGCAGGGTCTCCATGTGGGCGAACTGCAGCCGCGCGTGTTCCTCGCAGCTGACGCCGGGCTCGCGCTCGTAGCAGTCGGGGGAGGGTGCAGTGAGCACTTCCATCAATAGCGGCGCGTAGGTCTCCTTGTACAGCGCGACGTCACCCACAGCCAGCGCGCCCAGGGTTTCGCCGTGGTAGCTGTTGGACAGCGTGACGAAGCGGTGCTTGGCCGGTCTGCCGCTGTTGCGCCAGAAGTGGTAGCTCATCTTCAGCGCCGCCTCGATGGCCGAAGAGCCGTTGTCGGCATAGAACACCCGCGACAGACCGTCGGGAGTGATCTTCACCAGGCGCTCGGCCAGTTCGATGGCCGGCTGGTGGCTGAAGCCGCCAAGCAGCACGTGTTCCAGGGTGTCGAGCTGTGCCTTCACCGCGGCATTGATACGCGGATTGCAGTGGCCGTGCAGGTTGACCCACCAGGAGCTGACAGCGTCGATGTAGCGCTTGCCGTCGAAGTCCTCCAGCCATACGCCCTGCCCCCGCTTGATGGGGACCACGGGCAGCCACTCGTGGTCCTTCATCTGGGTACAGGGGTGCCAGAGCACGTTGAGGTCGCGTTCAGTGAGGCTGGAATTGGGCATGGTCATCGTTCGGTCGGCGGTGTGGTCTGCATTCTAACCGCGCGCGCGTGTCTTGGAACTGTCATGAAGCTTGCCTAAAGGAGGGAGGAGTGCAGTCGCTAAGCGTGGAGAGAACGAGAGTGCCGGCGGTACGTAATCCCCCACGAAGAAGGGGGGTGCTGCCGGTTGCAGTTGATATGGAACGGCTGCCCTGAAACCCCCGCTGCGAAGGGGTGTGCTGCCGGTAGCAACGCAGTGTGTTGTGTCGGGAAGTATTAATGCAACCGGAGATTGAAATGAGTATTACAGGCCTGTTCGGCAACCTCACCCTCAAGGCCAAGATCACCGGTCTGGCCGCTGTTCTATTGATTGCCATGGCCGGTTCCGGCCTCTACGCCCTCAAATCGATGTCCTTGATCAACGATGAGCTGGTCGCCATCGCCGAACAGGATATCCCTCTGACCTCGGCACTGGCCGAGATCACCATCAACCAGCTGGAGCAGGCCGTCTGGTTTGAACGCAGCCTGCGTTTCGGCGAGGAGATGCAGCAAGACGCAGCAAGGCGCGCGCAATACGACAGGGCTGTTTCGAGCTTCCAGCAATATTCGGAGCATGTCGGCCATGCCATGCACAAGGGTGAACAGCTGGCGGTAGCGGCCGCCGAACTGGCTCACAGCCCGGAGGATCGGGCCGAGTTCGAGCACATCCTATCGGCGCTGAAGTCGATCGACCTGGAACACCGGAATTACGAAGCGCATGTCGCAAAGGTGTTCGAGCATATTGCCGCGGGGGACGTCCACCTAGCGGTTGATCTGGCCGAGAAGGTCGAGGCTGAAGAGGAGCGTATCGATCAACAGCTCGAGGCACTGCTGAAGGAGATAGAGACATTCACCGAGCAGGCCGCGAAGAAGGCCGAGGCCCACGAGCAGCATGCCCATAACGTGATGTACGTGATGCTGGGCGTGTCACTGCTGATCGGTATGTTGATCGCCTGGTGGGTGATCCGCGATGCCATCCATCGTATCGGGTACGCCGTCTCGGTGGCCGAGACCGTGGCGTCCGGTGACTTGCGGCAGGCCGTCAACAGCAGCGGCAGCGACGAGATCGGTCGGCTGCTGGCAGCGTTGGGCACTATGCGTGACAGCCTGCATGGCATGGTCACCGAGATGCATGGCTCGTCCAACGGTTTGTCGGTGGCGGCGGAGGAGTTGGCCACGGCCACCAGTCAGATGAGCACCAGTGTTGATGGTCAGCGCAAGGAACTGCAGCAGGCGGCGACCGCCTTCAACCAGATGACCGCGTCCGTGCAGGAGGTGTCCCATAGTGTCTGCAGTACGGCTGAGGCGGCGCGCAATGCCAGCAAGGCATCAGAGGACGGCAAGGTTGTGATCTGCGATGCGGTGAACAGCATCCGCGGCCTGGCCGAGGAAGTGGAAAGCGCCGCGGCTGTTATCCAGCAACTGGGCCGGGACAGTGAGACGATCAGTAGTGTGATCGATGTCATCAAGAGTATTGCCGAGCAGACCAACCTGTTGGCCCTGAATGCCGCTATCGAGGCGGCAAGAGCCGGAGAGCAAGGGCGTGGCTTCGCGGTGGTCGCCGATGAGGTGCGTACGCTGGCGCAACGTACCCAGCAATCAACCCAGGAAATCGAGGACATGATCGATCGCCTGCAGACCAGTTCCCGTAGTGCGGTGCACAGCATGGAAGATGGACGCGGACAGGCTCAGCAGAGCGTCAGCAAGGCAACGGCTGCCGGTGAGGCCCTGCGGGACATCACCACGGCGATCGGCGCCATCAGTGATATGAGTACTCAGATCGCGGGTGCCACCGAGGAGCAGATTGCGGTGTCCGAGGACATCAACCGTAACCTGACGGCCATCAGCGAGGGGGCGGAGCAGAATGCGGCTGCCATGGTGCAGACCGGTGGTGCCAGTGAGGAGCTGGCCAAGATGGCGGTCAGCCTGCAGGGCATGATCAACCGCTTTCAGGTGGCCTGATCGTTCAGGGGAATTGCAGCGCCAGACAAAAAAGCCCCGGTCCAAGACCGGGGCTTTTTTATGGCGGAGGACCTGAGGGTCAGCCCAGTCCCAGCCGCCCCCAGATAGCCAGTGTCGGGCCGGCCTGGTTCATGGTGTAGAAGTGCAGGCCCGGTGCGCCGCCGGCCAGCAGCCGTTCGCACATGTTGGTGACCACGTCCTCGCCGAAGGCGCGGATGCTGGCGATGTCGTCACCGTAGGCCTCCAGCCGCTTGCGGATCCAGCGCGGGATCTCGGCGCCACAAGATTCCGAGAAGCGCGCCAGCGAGCTGTAGTTGGTGATGGGCATGACGCCCGGGGTGATGGGGATGCTGATGCCGCTCTTTTCGCAGCGGTCGACGAAATCGAAGTAGGCGTCGGCATTGTAGAAGTACTGGGTGATGGCGCCGTTGGCACCGGCATCCACCTTGCGCTTGAAGTTCTTCAGATCCGTGTCGGCGTTGGGCGCCTGCGGGTGCATCTCCGGATAGGCGGCCACCTCGATGTGGAAGGTGTCACCCAGGTCCGCGCGGATCAGCGCCACCAGTTCATTGGCATGGCGCAGGTCCGACAGGCTGCCCAGGCCGGCGCCTGACGGCAGGTCGCCGCGCAGCGCCACCACCCGGTGGATGCCCTGGTTCTTGTAGCGGTTGAGGATGTCGAGGATCTCGTTGCGATCGGAACCGATGCACGACAGGTGCGGTGCGGTGTCGATGCCCTGGTCGCGCAACCAGTCCACGGTGGCGTAGGTGCGCGCCTGGGTGGAGCCGCCGGCGCCGTAGGTCACCGAGAAATAGGCCGGATTGACGGCGTTCAGTTCGGTGACCGCGTCCTTGAGTTTGTCCATGCCCGCCTCGGTCTTGGGCGGGAACAACTCGAAGCTGAAAGTCTGGTCTGCCATGGCAGAAAACTCTCCTTGGAAAAAAGGGCAGGGCGATCACTGTTCATGATGCGCCCTGCGCTGTCTGCAGGCGACCCGGCATTGCCGGGTCGGTTGGTTGCGGCGGGCTCGCCGCGCCTGCAGGTATGGCTTAGTAGCGGTAGTGCTCAGGCTTGTACGGGCCTTCCACCGGCACGCCGATGTAGTCGGCCTGTTCCTGGGTCAGCTGGGTCAGCTTGACGCCGATCTTCGCCAGGTGCAGGCGGGCCACTTCCTCGTCCAGCTTCTTGGGCAGGATGTAGACGCCGACCGGGTATTCATCGTCCTGCTTGTTGTACAGCTCCATCTGCGCCAGCACCTGGTTGGTGAAGGAGTTGGACATCACGAAGCTGGGGTGGCCGGTGGCGCAGCCCAGGTTCACCAGGCGACCCTCGGCCAGCATGATGATGCGCTTGCCGTCGGGGAAGATGATGTGGTCGACCTGCGGCTTGATGTTTTCCCAGGTGTATTTCTTGACGCCGGCGATGTCGATCTCGTTGTCGAAATGACCGATGTTGCAGACGATGGCCTGGTTCTTCATGGCGGCCATGTGGTCGTGGGTGATGATGTTGAAGTTGCCGGTGGTGGTGACGAAGATGTCGCCCTGCGGGGCGGCGTCTTCCATGGTCACCACGCGGAAACCTTCCATCGCCGCCTGCAATGCGCAGATCGGGTCGATCTCGGTGACCCACACGATGGCGCCCAGGCCCTTCAGCGACTGGGCGGAACCCTTGCCCACGTCACCGTAGCCGGCGACCACGGCGATCTTGCCGGCGATCATCACGTCGGTGGCGCGCTTGATGCCGTCGACCAGGGACTCACGGCAGCCGTACAGGTTGTCGAACTTGGACTTGGTGACCGAGTCGTTGACGTTCATGGCGGGGAACAGCAGTTCGCCCTTCTTCATCATTTCGTAGAGACGATGCACGCCGGTGGTGGTCTCTTCGGTGACGCCGCGGATCTCGGCGGCCATGCGGGTCCACTTGTCCGGGTGTTCCACCAGGTTGCGCGCCAGTACGCCGAGGATGACCTTGAGCTCCTCGTTGTCGGTGCTGTCCGGCGAGGCGACCTCACCGGTCCGCTCGGCGACCACACCCTTGTGGATCAGCAGGGTGGCGTCGCCGCCGTCGTCCAGGATCATGTTGGGGCCGCGGTGGCCGGGCCAGTTCAGCACCTGCTCGGTGCACCACCAGTACTCCTCCAGGGTCTCGCCCTTCCAGGCATAGACCGGGATGCCGGCGGCGGCGATGGCGGCGGCGGCGTGGTCCTGGGTGGAGAAGATGTTGCACGAGCACCAGCGGACCTCGGCACCGAGATCCACCAGGGTCTCGATCAGCACCGCGGTCTGGATGGTCATGTGCAGGGAGCCGGTGATGCGGGCGCCCTTGAGCGGCTTGGACTGACCGTACTTCTCGCGCAGTGCCATCAGACCGGGCATCTCGGTCTCGGCGATGGCGATTTCCTTGCGGCCCCAGTCGGCCAGCTTGATGTCGGCGACCTTGTAATCGGTGAACTCACTCATGGTTGATGTCCTCTTGATTCAAACGTGAGTGAGCGCCGTTACTGCTGTACGCCTGCCCCGAGCCTGGCGGCACCGCTGTGGGTGCCGTCGCAACGCTCCTCGGGGGGAGGGCCCGGCGGTGCCGGGTTGGTTCAGATTGGGGTTGTCGTCCGTAGTGCCTCGATACTTTAGTCGAAGTGCCTGTTTTACAGGCCGGCCTCGGCGCGCAGTGCCTCGGCACGGTCGGTGCGCTCCCAGCTGAAGTCCGCATCTTCGCGACCGAAGTGGCCGTAGGCGGCGGTCTTGCGGTAGATGGGCTTGACCAGATCCAGCATCTGCATGATGCCGTAGGGGCGCAGGTCGAAGTGCTCGCGCACCATCACGGCGATGCGGTCCTCGTCGATCTTGGCGGTGCCGAAGGTGTTGATGTTCACCGAGGTGGGCTCGGCCACGCCGATCGCATAGGACACCTGGATCTCGCACTTGTCGGCAAGTCCCGCGGCGACGATGTTCTTGGCCACGTAGCGGCCGGCGTAGGCGGCTGAACGGTCCACCTTGGACGGATCTTTGCCGGAGAAGGCGCCGCCGCCGTGGTGGGCCGCGCCGCCGTAGGTGTCGACGATGATCTTGCGGCCGGTCAGGCCGCAGTCGCCCACCGGGCCGCCGATGATGAACTGGCCGGTGGGGTTGATGTGGAACTGGCTGGTGCCGTGCAGCCACTCGGCGGGCAGCACCGGCTTGATGATCTCTTCCATCACCGCCTCGCGCAGGTCGGCCTGACTGATGTCCGGGCTGTGCTGGGTGGACAGCACCACCGCGTCGATGCCGACGATCTGGCCGTCGCGGTAGCGCAGGGTGACCTGGCTCTTGGCGTCCGGGCGCAGCCAGGGCAGGGTGCCGTTCTTGCGCACCTCGGCCTGCTTCGCCACCAGACGGTGGGCGTAGGTGATGGCGGCGGGCATCAGCACGTCGGTCTCGCGGGTGGCGAAGCCGAACATCAGGCCCTGGTCGCCGGCGCCCTGTTCTTCCGGGGACGTGCGGTCCACGCCCATGGCGATGTCGGAGGACTGTTCGCCGAGCAGCGACATCACCGCGCAGGTGTTGCCGTCGAAGCCGATGTCGGTGCTGTTGTAGCCGATCTCGGTGACGGTCTTGCGCACCACTTCCTCGTAGTTCACATGGGCGTTGGTGCTGATCTCGCCGGCCAGTACCACGGCACCGGTCTTGACCAGGGTCTCGCAGGCCACGCGGGCATGCTCGGCATTGGGGTCCTGGGCCAGGATGGCATCCAGAATGGCGTCAGAGACCTGGTCCGCGACCTTGTCGGGATGTCCCTCGGAGACGGATTCGGATGTGAACAGGAAGTCGTTTGCCATCGGCATGATTCTCCAAAATATTCCGGTGCCCCAGGCGGCCGGTGCCAGTACGAGGCGGGATTCTACAATGTTGTTCGCCTGCTTTCATTCTGAAAGAATGCCGGGCTTTCCCGTCAGCGATCCCGCAGGAGCATGATATGGCAGTCGAAACCCCGGTGTGTGACTTTGGCCAGCCGGCCATCGATTTTTCCCTGCCCGGCGTGGACGGCAAGACCTGGACCCTGGCGGACTGCGCCGGCGACAAGGGCCTGCTGGTGATGTTCATCTGCAACCACTGCCCCTATGTGAAGGCGGTGCGTGAGCGCCTGATCCGCGATGCCAACGACCTGAAGGCGCTGGGCATCGGTGTAGTGGCGATCAATTCCAACGATGCGATCGCCTACCCGGACGACTCCTTTGCGGCCATGCAGGAGACCGCCAAGCAGTACGGCTATCCCTTCCCCTACCTATTTGATGAAACCCAGCAGGTGGCGCGTGCCTATGACGCGGTCTGCACGCCGGACTTCTTCGGCTACAACGCCGATCTGCAACTGCAGTATCGGGGCCGGCTGGATGCCAGCCGCAAGGACACCGCGCCCGAGGGCACCCGCCGCGACCTGTTCGAGGCCATGAAGCAGGTGGCCGAAACCGGCCGCGGTCCGGCCGAGCAGATCCCCAGCATGGGCTGCTCGATCAAGTGGCGGGATTAAGTCACGCGGCAGGATTCGGCAGGTAAGTCCCTGTCGCGTCTTGTTTTATGTCCGCATTCAAAGCACTGGGGGATTCCCGAGTTGCCGCGCCGCGGGCCGATAGGGGACAATACGCGACCTTTTGGCCATCCCGGCGATCGGGCAGCAAGGTCGGCCACAAGCCGTCCGCCCCGCCGTCCCACACCTTAGGGACATCGCAACGACCGGGGCCGGCTCAGACAGCCGGACAAGTCGACACAATGATTTCCTGTTCCCTGCCTAATCGTGGGCGGGGGGCGTACAGACTTTATTTCTAAGTCTTCGAGAGGAGGGACGCATGTCCTCACGCAGAGAGCTCGCCAATGCCATCCGTGCCCTGAGCATGGACGCCGTTCAGAAGGCCAATTCCGGTCACCCGGGTGCCCCCATGGGCATGGCCGATATCGCCGAGGTGCTGTGGAACGACTACATGCAGCACAATCCGGCCAACCCCAAGTGGGCTGACCGGGATCGCTTCGTGCTGTCCAACGGTCACGGCTCCATGCTGATCTACAGCCTGCTGCACCTGACCGGCTACGATCTGAGCATCGACGACCTCAAGCAGTTCCGTCAGCTGCACTCCAAGACCCCGGGTCACCCCGAGTACGGCTATGCGCCGGGCATCGAGACCACCACCGGCCCGCTGGGTCAGGGCATCAGCAACGGCGTCGGCATGGCCATCGCGGAAAAGGCCCTGGCTGCCCAGTTCAACAAGCCCGGTCACGAGATCGTCGACCACAACACCTACGTGTTCCTGGGTGACGGTTGCCTGATGGAAGGCATCTCCCACGAGGCCTGCTCGCTGGCCGGTACCCTGGGCCTGGGCAAGTTGATCGCCATCTATGACGACAACAACATCTCCATCGACGGCGAGGTGCGCGGCGGCCACGAGGCACCGGCCTGGTTCAGCGATGACACCCCCAAGCGTTTCGAGGCCTACGGCTGGCACGTGATCCCGGTCGTTGACGGTCACGACGCCGACGCGGTCAAGGCAGCCATCGAGGCGGCCCGTGCCGTCACCGACAAGCCGTCGCTGATCTGCTGCCAGACCACCATCGGTTTCGGCTCCCCCAACAAGCAGGGCAAGGAAGAGTGCCACGGTGCCGCACTGGGCGCCGAGGAGATCGTTCTGACCCGCAAGGCCCTGGGCTGGAACTATGGTGATTTCGAAGTCCCCGAGCACATCTATTCCGGCTGGAGCGCCAAGGACAAGGGCGCTGCCGCAGAGGCCGCGTGGAACGAAAAGTTCACCGCTTACCAGGCAGCATTCCCGGAGGAAGCCGCCGAGTTCGAACGCCGCATGGCCGGTGAACTGCCGATCGGCTGGGACGAGCACGCCGCCGCCTACATCGCCGAAGTGAATGCCGCGGGCGCCAAGCTGGCCACCCGTCAGGCCTCGCAGAAGGCCCTCAACGGTTACGGTCCCAAGCTGCCCGAGTTCATGGGCGGCTCCGCCGACCTGGCCGGCTCCAACCTGACCATCTGGTCCGGTGCCAAGGGCCTGGCCGCCAACGATGCCTCCGGCAACTACATCCACTACGGCGTGCGCGAGTTCGCCCAGGCGGCGATCCAGAACGGCATCGAACTGCACGGCGGCTTCAAGTCCTACGGCGCCACCTTCCTGATGTTCTCGGAATACGCCCGTAACGCCCTGCGCATGGCCGCACTGATGAAGATCAGCCCGATCCACGTGTTCACCCACGACTCCATCGGTCTGGGCGAGGACGGTCCGACCCACCAGCCGGTGGAGCAGACCGCGACCCTGCGCATGATCCCGCGCATGTCCGTGTGGCGTCCGTGCGACGCGGTCGAGACCGCGGTGGCCTGGAAACTGGCCGTCGAGCGCAAGGGTGGCCCGACCAGCCTGATCCTGTCCCGTCAGGGTCTGCCGCACATGACCCGTACCGATGCCCAGATCGCCGATATCGAGAAGGGTGGCTACATCCTGAAGGACTGCGACGGCGCGCCCGAGGCCATCATCATCGCCACCGGTTCCGAGGTGGAACTGGCGATGAATGCCGCCGAGAAGCTGGCCGGCAAGAAGGTCCGCGTGGTCTCCATGCCGTCCACCAACGCCTTCGATGCCCAGGACGCGGCCTACAAGGAAGCCGTGCTGCCGTCCGCCTGCACCGCGCGTGTCGCGGTCGAGGCCGGCGTGACCGGTTTCTGGGGCAAGTACGTCGGCCTGAACGGCAAGGTGATCGGCCTGGATACCTTCGGTGAGTCCGCGCCGGCTCCCGAGGTGTTCAAGCACTTCAACATCACCACCGAGGCCGTGGTCGACGCGGTCAACGCGCTGATCTGAACAGAAGCTGAAACTGGCGGCGCCATGAACGCATGGGCCGCCAGGCTTTTATCCAAATCCGAGTAGATTCTGAAAAATCCAGGAGGATTCCAAACATGACTATCAAAGTCGGTATCAACGGTTTCGGCCGCATCGGCCGCATGGCCTTCCGTGCCATCGCCAAGGACTTCAGCGACATCGAAGTGGTCGGCATCAACGACCTGCTGGACGCTGATTACCTGGCCTACATGCTCAAGTACGACTCCGTGCACGGCAACTTCCAGGGCGACGTGGCCGTCGACGGCAACAACCTGGTGGTCAACGGCAAGAAGATCCGCCTGACCGCCGAGCGCGATCCCGCCAACCTGGCCTGGGGCGACATCGGTGCCGATCTGGTCATCGAGTGCACCGGCTTCTTCCTCACCGAAGAGACCTGCCAGAAGCACATCGACGCCGGCGCCAAGAAGGTGGTGATGTCCGCACCTTCCAAGGACGGCACCCCGATGTTCGTGGCCGGTGTCAACGACGACACCTACGCCGGTCAGGCCATCGTGTCCGCCGCTTCCTGCACCACCAACTGCCTGGCGCCCGTCGCCAAGGTGCTGAACGACAAGTGGGGCATCAAGCGTGGCCTGATGACCACCGTGCACGCCGCCACCGCCACCCAGAAGACCGTTGACGGCCCGTCCCAGAAGGACTGGCGCGGCGGCCGCGGCATCCTGGAGAACATCATCCCGTCCTCCACCGGTGCCGCCAAGGCTGTCGGCGTGGTGCTGCCCGAGCTGAACGGCAAGCTGACCGGCATGGCCTTCCGCGTGCCGACCTCCGACGTGTCCGTGGTCGATCTGACCGTCGAGTTGAACAAGGAAGCCTCCTACGCGGATATCTGCGCCGCCATGAAGGCCGCTTCCGAGTCCGGCCCGCTGAGCAAGACCCTGGGCTACACCGACGAGAAGGTCGTCTCCACCGACTTCCGCGGCTGCGGTCAGTCCTCGATCTTCGATGCCGAGGCCGGCATCGCCCTGGACGGCACCTTCGTCAAGGTCGTGTCCTGGTACGACAATGAGTACGGTTACACCTGCAACATGCTGCGCTTCGTGCAGCACGTCGCGGCCAACTGATCGGCTCTGAGTGGGCGGAGCGGACGATGTCATCTGGTTGCATCGTCCGTCCCGCATACTCACCGCCGGACAAGAGGTTTTCGCTAAACCGTCCGTTTAGCAAAAATCTTTTTAGAACATTGATGGAGTCTCAACGATGTCTTTTATCAAGCTGACTGACCTCGACCTGGCCGGCAAGCGCGTGCTGATCCGCGCCGACCTGAACGTGCCCGTCAAGGACGGCAAGGTCACCTCCGACGCCCGTATCACCGCCTCCATGCCCACCATCGAGCACTGCCTGAAGGCCGGTGCCAAGGTGATGGTGATGTCACACCGCGGCCGTCCCGAAGAGGGCGTGACGGACGAAGAGAACTCGCTGCAGCCGATCGCCGACGACATGTCCGGCAAGCTGGGCAAGACTGTGCGTCTGGTCAAGGATTACCTGAACGGCGGCTTCGACGTCGCAGACGGCGAGTGCGTGCTGCTTGAGAACGTGCGTTTCAACGCCGGCGAGAAGAAGGACGACGAGGCGCTGTCCAAGAAGTACGCCGCGCTGTGCGACGTGTTCGTGATGGACGCCTTTGGCACCGCCCACCGCGCCCAGGCCTCCACCCACGGTGCCGGCAAGTTCGCGCCCACCGCCTGCGCCGGCCTGCTGCTGGCCGAGGAGCTGGACGCGCTGCAGAAGGCGCTGGCCAACCCGGCCCGCCCGATGGTCGCCATTGTCGGCGGCAGCAAGGTTTCGACCAAGCTGACCGTGCTCGAGGCCCTGTCCGAGAAGGTCGACCAGCTGGTGGTCGGTGGCGGTATCGCCAACACCTTCATCAAGGCCACCGGCAATAACGTCGGCAAGTCGCTGTGCGAGGACGACCTGGTCCCCACCGCCCAGGCGCTGATGAAGAAGATGACCGCCCGCGGCGCCACCATCCCGGTCGCCACCGACGTGGTGGTCGGCAAGAACTTCGCCGAGAACGAGCCGGCGGTGCTCAAGCCCGCCACCGAGGTGGCCGACGACGAGATGATCTTCGACATCGGCCCCGATTCCGCCCAGGAGCTGGTGGAGATCATCAAGCAGGCCGGCACCGTGGTGTGGAACGGTCCGGTGGGCGTGTTTGAATTCGACCAGTTCGGCGCCGGCACCAAGGCCATCGCCATGGCCATCGCCGAGACCAAGGCATTCACCCTGGCCGGGGGCGGTGACACCATCGCCGCCATCCAGAAATACGACATCTACGACAAGGTGTCCTACATCTCCACCGCCGGTGGTGCCTTCCTCGAGTATCTGGAGGGCAAGACCCTGCCCGCCGTGGCCATGCTCGAAGATCGCGCGAAGGGTTAATTTAAGCCGCCAGCCGCCGGTCGCCAGCCAAAAGCTGGCAACTGGAAGCTGTAGGCCGGAAGCTAAATATGCAAAGACGTACCAAGATCGTAGCCACCATGGGGCCTGCCACCGATGACCCGAAGGTGATCGACGAGATCATCGCCGCCGGTGTCGACGTGGTTCGCCTGAACATGTCCCATGGCAGCCATGAAGAACATGCTCAGCGTGCCGAGTGGGTGCGCAACCGTGCCCGCGCCTGTGGCCGCCAGGTGGGTGTGCTGGCCGACCTGCAGGGTCCCAAGATCCGCGCAGCCCGTTTCAAGAACGATTACGTGATGCTGGAAGAGGGTGCCCAGTTCACCCTCGACGCCAACATGGATCCCATGGCGGGTGACATCAATGGCGTTGGGGTGACCTACCCGACCCTGCACCTGGAAGTTTCCCGCGGCGATACCCTGCTGCTCAACGACGGCCACATCGTGCTGTGGGTGGAAGAGGTCGAGGGCACCGCGGTGCGCTGCAAGGTCGTGATCGGCGGCAAGCTGTCCAACAACAAGGGCATCAACAAGCAGGGCGGCGGCCTGTCCGCACCTGCGCTGACCGACAAGGATCGCGAGGACATCAAGTTCGCCGCCAGCATCGAGGCGGACTATCTGGCCGTCTCCTTCGTGGTGAGTCCGGACGACGTCCACGAGGCCCGTCGCCTGCTGCGCGAGGCCGGCGGTCACGGCGATATCGTGTCCAAGATCGAGCGTGCCGAGGCACTGGAGTGCATCGAGGCCATCATCGAGGCCTCCGACGTCATCATGGTCGCCCGTGGCGACCTGGGCGTGGAGATCGGCGACGCCGAACTGCCCGCCGTGCAGAAGGAACTGATCAGCAAGGCCCGCGCCATGAACTGCGTGGTGATCACCGCCACCCAGATGATGGAGTCCATGATCACCAGCCCCATCCCGACCCGCGCCGAGGTGTTCGACGTGGCCAACGCGGTGCTCGACGGCACCGACGCGGTGATGCTGTCCGCCGAGACCGCGGCAGGCAAGTATCCGGCCAAGGCGATCTGCGCCATGGACCGGGTGTGCAAGGAGGCGGAGAAGCAGTCCGCGTCCCGCCGTTCGGATCACCGCCTGCACTCGGTGTTCGGCCGTATCGACGAGGCCATCGCCATGGCCACCATGTACACCGCCAACCACCTGGGCGTGGCGGCAATCGCCTCGCTGACCGAGTCCGGTGCCACCGCCAAGTGGATGTCACGTATTTCGTCGGGTATTCCCATCTACGCATTGACGTCCCATGTGGCGACGCGTAGAAAAGTGACCCTCTTTCGCGGCGTGTACCCGGTGAGCTTCGAGGTTGACGGGGTTTCCTCGCAGCAGGCGAATGTCGAGGTGATTGAAGAATTGCAACGGCGTGGCGCCGTGCGCGACGACGACCTGGTGATCATCACCAAGGGTGACCTGACCGGCGAGTCCGGCGGCACCAACGTGATGAAGATCCTGCGTGTCGGTGAACACATCCTGCCCGGCTGAGGAACGCCGGGTATCGATCCGAATAGACACTGATTTAAAAGCAATTAGGTAAGGAGATAACCATGGCCCTGATTTCGATGCGCCAACTGCTGGACTACGCTGCCGAGCACGACTTCGGCATGCCGGCCTTTAACGTCAACAACATGGAGCAGGTGCATGCCATCATGCAGGCTGCCGATGCGGTTGACTCCCCCGTGATCATGCAGGGTTCCGCCGGTGCGCGTTCCTACGCGGGCGAGCCGTTCCTGCGCCACCTGATCTCCGCCGCGATCGAGATGTATCCGCACATCCCCATCGTGATGCACCAGGACCACGGCTCCGAGCCGGCGGTCTGCCTGCGTTCCATCCAGTCCGGTTTCAGCTCGGTGATGATGGATGGCTCGCTGATGGCCGACATGAAGACCCCGGCCAGCTTCGAGTACAACGTTGACGTGACCCGCAAGGTCGTCGAGATGGCACACGCCGGCGGCGTGTCCGTGGAAGGCGAGCTGGGCTGCCTGGGTTCGCTGGAAACCGGCGAGATGGGCGAGGAAGACGGCCACGGCGCCGAGGGCAAGCTGGACATGGACATGCTGCTGACCGGCGTCGAAGAGGCTGCCGAGTTCGTCAAGCTGACCAATGTTGATGCCCTGGCCATCGCCATCGGTACCTCCCACGGTGCGTACAAGTTCACCAAGGAGCCCACCGGTGACATCCTGCGTATCGACCGCATCAAGGAAATCCACGCCCGCATCCCCAACACCCACCTGGTCATGCACGGTTCCTCTTCCGTGCCCCAGGACTGGCTGGAGATCATCAACAACTACGGCGGCGACATGGGTCAGACCTATGGCGTGCCGGTTCACGAGATCCAGGAAGGCATCAAGAACGGCGTGCGCAAGGTCAATATCGACACCGACCTGCGTATGGCGTCCACCGGGGCGGTCCGTCGTCACCTGGCGGAGAACCCGAAGAATTTCGATCCGCGCAAATTCCTGAAAGAGTCCACCAAGGGCATGATGGAAATCTGCAAGGCGCGTTTCGAGTCCTTCGGCTGCGCCGGCCACGCTTCCAAGATCAAGGCGCAGAGCCTGGAAGTGATGTTCAAGCGTTACGCCAAGGGCGAACTGGATGCCAAGGTGAACTGATTCACCGCAATCCGGTTGGAAAAAGGGGCGCTTTGGCGCCCCTTTTTTATGGAACACTGTGGCTCATGCTGATTTTGGAGAATGCTGATGAAGCGCCTGTTTACCGCCCTGCTTTGCCTGTTCAGTCTGACCGCCTTAGCCGACGGTGATGTGCCTGCCGGCAGCAGCGGTCCGGCGCACAAGGTCGTTTACCAGTGCAACAAGGGCGGGGTGAGCGACTACAAGTTCCTGCTGTTCTCGGTCAGCCAGCTGAAGGAGAAATACGGTGACGACATCGACATCGTGGTCAGCTGCTTCGGGCCGGGCCTGCACCTGCTCGGCAAGCACCCGGAGCGCGAGGTGCATGCCGGGGCATTGGATCAGATGACCTACCTGGATACCTTCGGGGTCAAGTTTCACGCCTGCGGCAACACCATGAAGGCCCTGGGCTGGCACCAGGATGATCTGCACGATTTCGTGAAGATGGTGCCGATCGGCGCCGATGACCTGATGCTGCTGCAGGAGCAGGGCTACCAGTACCTGGTCATGTAGTCCTAGCGGCTGGCGACCACCAGCATCGGGCAGGGTGCGTGCCTGAGCATCTGCTCTGTGTGGCTGCGTCGCAGCGACTGCCACAGTCCCGGCCGGCCGGCGCTGGGCATCACCAGCAGGCCGGCGGCCTGTTCCGCCAGGCAGGCCAGGATCTGATCACGTACCCGTCCTTGGCCGAATTGCCAGCGCCAGTCCAGCGCGGCGGCGTCCGGCTTCGGGTTCGGGGCGCTGCTGCGATCGCCGATATGCAACAGGGTGACCTGTGGACGGTCGGCGCCCAGCGCGGGTAGCAATTGCTCGCACAGGCGTACAGCGGTGTTGGGATCGGGCTGGGTGGCCACGGGCAGCACCACGTGCGTCAGACTGGCGTGTCCGGAATTGCCATCCACGAAGCCCGCATTACCGCTGGGCAGCAGCAGCAGGTGCCCCAGGTTGGCGCGCACCATGCCTTCCACCCCCGGTTCCCGCAGCCAACTGCCTCCATCGGGCGTGGCGCAGCTGACCACCAGGTCGGTGTGATGTTGGCGTAGAAAGGCCTGCAGGCCTTGCAGCAGGCTCTGATCGCGGAAGGTCTGCTTGCGCACCTCAACACCCAGTTTCATGGCCACGGCCGACTTGTCGGCGTCCGGAGCCAGGCGGCCCCAGCGGGCCAGTGTTTCGCGGACCTTGGGGAAGGCCGGCCAGTCGATTTCGTCGTGGTGCCGGGGGGTGATGTACAACAGGGTCAGCTTGGCGCGGGCGGCGAGAGCCAGCGCCAGGGCGTGGTGGAAGGCGGGGAGGCTGTCGGCCGTCAGGTCGGTGAGGCAGGCGATGTGTTCCACAGTGTGCTTGCCCACGATCAGGCGCCCTCATGGCGAATCGCCAAATTCCCCGGATGCTTCGATGGTAGCGGAAGCCGTGATGACTGGCGACGTGTCAGCCGAACCGCTGCAGGGGGGGCATGTCCAGTACCTGCAGCTGCTGTTCGAAGGTGGCCAGCTGTTCTTCCCAGTAATGGGGAGTGCCGAACCAGGGGAAGGCCTGGGGAAAGGCCGGGTCGTCCCAGCGCCGCGCCAGCCAGCTGCCGTAGTGGATCAGCCGCAAGGCGCGCAGCGGTTCGATCAATGCCAGCTCCTTCGGGTCGAAGCTGCTGAAGGTGTCATAGCCTTCCAGCAGTGCATCCATCTGCCAGGCCATGTCGTCACGGTCGCCGGACAGCAGCATCCACAGGTCCTGTGCCGCCGGCCCCATGCGGCAGTCGTCCATGTCGACGAAGTGCGGACCTTCGTCGGTCCACAGCACGTTGCCCGGGTGGCAGTCGCCGTGCAGCCGGATCTGCCTGGGCTTGACGCTGGCGAATACGGCCTCGCAGCGGTTGATCAGGGCATTGGTAACCGCCTGGTAGCGATCGCGGTATTCGACCGGTAGCAGCGGCGATTGCAGCAGCCAGTCGGCCGGCTCCCGGCCCAGGGTGGCGGGATCGGTGTTGGGGCGATGCGCAAAGGCCCGGCTGGCACCCAGCTGATGGATGCGGCCGAGAAAACGCCCCAGCCATTCCAGGTGATCGGGATCGTCCAGGTTGGGATAGCGGCCGCCCTGGCGCGGGAACACGGCGAAGCGGAAACCGTCATGGTGATGCAGGGTGTGCCCGGCGTCATTGGCCAGCGGTGCCACCACGGGGATCTCTTCGGCGGCCAGCGCCAGGCTGAAGGCGTGTTCCTCCAGGATGGCCTCATCACTCCAGCGTGCCGGGCGATAGAACTTGGCGACCACGAAGCCGCTGTCCTCCAGGCCGACCTGGAAGACTCGGTTCTCGTAGCTGTTGAGGGCCAGCAGCCGGCCGTCGGTGACAAAGCCCTGGGCGTCGATGGCATCGAGGATCAGGTCCGGCGACAGCTCGGCGTAGGGATGGCTCACCGCTTGTGATCGCCCAGCAGCCCGCAGCTGCGCAGCAGCTTTTCCAGGCGTCGGGCGTCGTAGCCGTCCAGGCGCTGTTCGCCCACCAGCAGCACCGGCACGCCACGTGCGCCGAGGCGCTGGAAATCCCGCTGGGCGCGATTGTTACGGCTGATGTCGAATTCCTGGAAGGGTATGTGCAGGCGCTGCAGGTGCGCCTTCAGCTGGCGGCAGTGGCCGCAGCTGGGGGCGCTGTAGAGGGTGATGCGGGGCAGGGTGGGGCGTGCCATCAGGGTATGCAGCGGAGCCGCGGTTTCAGCCGCGGGTCAGGCGCTGCTCGGCCTCCGCATATTTTTCGGCGGTCCTGGCGATGATCTCGTCCGGCAGTTCCGGCCCGGGCGGGGTCTTGTCCCAGTCCAGGGTCTCCAGGTAGTCGCGCACGAACTGCTTGTCGAAGCTGGGCGGGCTGCTGCCGGGCTGGTACTGGTCGGCCGGCCAGAAGCGCGACGAATCGGGGGTCAGCACCTCGTCGATCAGGTGCAGCACGCCGTTGTCGTCCAGGCCGAACTCGAACTTGGTGTCGGCGATGATGATGCCGCGTTCCAGGGCATAGGCGGCGCACTCGGTGTAGATCTGCAGGCTGACATCGCGCACCTGCTCGGCCAGTTCGCGCCCCAGCAATGCCACGGTGGCCTCGAAGTCCACGTTGATGTCGTGGTCGCCGATCTCGGCCTTGGTGGAGGGGGTGTAGATGGGCTCGGGCAGCTTGTCGGCCAGGCGCAGGCCTGCCGGCAGCTGGATGCCGCACACGGCGCCGGTCTGCTGGTAGTCCTTCCAGCCGGAGCCGATGATGTAGCCACGCACGATGGCCTCCACCGGCAACGGCTTGAGCTTCTTCACCACCAGCGCGCGGTCACCCAGCAGGGCGCGCTCGGCGGGATCGGTGACCACCTGCTCCAGCGGCAGCTCGGACAGGTGGTTGGGGATGATGTGGCGGGTGCGTTCGAACCAGAAGTTGGCCACCCGGGTCAGCACCTCGCCCTTGCCGGGGATGGGCTGGGGCAGGATGACGTCGAAGGCGGACAGGCGGTCGCTGGTGACGATCAGCATGTGCTGCGCGTCCACGTCGTAGATGTCGCGGACCTTGCCGCGGTTGAGCAGCTTGAGGCCGCTCAGGTGCGATTCGCGCAGGGCGCTGGCTTGGGCCATGGGTTCGGTCCCCGTGAATAAAGGCGGAGATTATAACCGCCCGCGCCGGTGCTGCGGCCAGCGGCATCTATCCCGGCGGGCGTTTATTTGGGGTAGGCTGGGCCGGCCGTTTTTCGCCGTCCGAGAGGTTTTTGTCATGTCCGAGGCCCCTGCCGATCCCTACCTGAACGCCTTTCGCGGCAGCTTCACCTCCGCCTTGCGCTGGCCCCAGCTCGATGCCCTGTGGGAGCGGGTGCTGGCCACGCCCGAGGGTTGGTATGTCTACGCCATCGGTGAGGCGCCCCCCGAAGCGCCGGCGGATGCCGCGCAGTTGCAGCGTTTCGTGACCGAGGTCGATGCCCTGCTGCGCCGTGAGCATGACGAGGACTACTGCGGCATCGTCTATGCCGATGAGCCGTCTGATCCGGCCATGATCAAGATCTACGATCCCAACAACCTCGGCGTGGTGTGTGGCTTCAGCACCAATCCGCCGCTGCCGGGCTGGGTGCTGAGCCGCCTCCCACCGGTCGATCTGCCGGCCGCCCAGGCCCTGCCGGCCGGCCGCCGGCGCTGGTGGCAGCGACTGTTCGGCTGAGAGGCCGCGATCCGTACGCGGAAATATATAAAGACTTAGTGATATACTAAGGAACTATTGGGTCGGCGTTTATCTGGCCCTCACAGCCGCCTATCCGTCTGGCGGCTGGTGATACGGAGCAGTAGCGATGAGTGACGATAAGCAGCAGGCGCTGGCAGACCTTACCCAAGTGGTCATGCAGCTGCTCGACAGCTGGAAACTGCAGACTGCCGAGATGCAGGCGCTGCTGTGCATGCCGGACGAGATTCGCTCACGCACCTTCCACAAGTTCCGTGAAGGCCAGGCGGCGTTCCCGGAAGACGACAACGTCCTGCGTCGTGCCAACTACCTGCTGCGCATCGCTGACGCCCTACGTACCACCTATCCGCGCAATCCCGAGATGTCCAGCCGCTGGATCCGCCAGGGCCACCGCCGTTTCGGCAAGCGCACCCCGCTGACCATCATGCTGGAGGGGGGCGACAGCGGGCTGATCGCCGTGCTGTCCGAGCTGGACTGCACCTTCTCCTGGGACCTGACCGGCTCCAAGGCCTGATCCGGGGCCGCGAAGGCCCTCTTTAGCAACGATCCTTCCCGCGTGTCCCGCCAGCCGGGAGGCCTGCCACTGCCCGGGCGCCATCCAGCAGGGCTTTAAAGTTTGTATCCCACCGGTCGCTAGCCTGCATGAACCATGGGTGCAGGCAGGCCCTGCACCTGACCATCGGGGGATAATAAAATGCGGTCGTTTTTTGCGAACCTCTCCATCAAGCACAAGCTTTGGGGCTCCAGTCTCTTTCTGTTGACTGTTTTGGCCGTGGTTGCGGTCAGCAGCTTCAGCGGCCTGTCGGCCACCGATCAGCACGCCAAGCGCGTTGCGGAGCGCATCCAGCCGGCGGTACTCGCCGCACTGGACGTGGACGTGGTGCTCAACCGCGTGGGTACCGCGCTGGGCTTCTATCTGAAGAGTCAGGAAGACAGCTACAAGCAGCAGTACCACGCGGAACTGGCAAATCTGACCAAGCAACTGAGTGAGTTACAGGGCGCGCTGGATAAGCTCGATGCCCCCGAATTGGTGGCGCAGCTGCAGGATATCGCCGCCAAGGCGGGCCGCTTCGCCGCCTATGAGCCGCGGGTCATCGAACTGGCGACCACCCCCACCGCCAACATCCCTGCCCTGGCCATCGCCCAGGACAGTCTGAACGCCACTAACCGCGACTTCCTGCAGGGCGTGTCCGAACTGCTGACGGCCGAGGCCCAGGCGCAGTCCGAACTGAACGACGAGATCATCAACTTCAGCCCGCCGCTGGTGGAAAACAGCTATGGCCTGAAGGTACCCGACACCAAGGCCCGTCCGCCGGTGGAGAAACTGGCTCAGCGCGTAAAGCTGCAAACGCTGATCCAGGACCTGCGCTACACCTGGGCCCAGGTGGTAAACGGCATGCGCGGCTTCGTCGCCTTCCGTACCGAGGCGCAGAAGGATAATGCCGAGCTGTACTTTGTGCAGAACGGTGAACTGCTGGATCGCATCCTGGCCCAGGAGGACCTGCTGACCTTCGAGCAGGTTGACGCCCTGGAGCGCATGAAGGTGGCGTATGCGGCGTATGACGTAAAACTCAAGGAGGTGTTCGCGGTACACAGCAGTGACAAGGCCTACAGCGATGTCTACCTGATGCGTACCGAGATCGGTCCACTGATGCAGGAACTGTCCGGCGACCTGAACAGCATCGTGGTGGCATTGCGCGAGCGCACCGCTGCCACCAGCCAGGAGCTGACCAGCCAGGTGGCCGCCACCAAGACCATGGTGATGGTGATGTTGATCGTCGGCCTGTCGGTGGGCCTGGCGGTTGCCTGGCTGATGACCAAGTCCATCGTTTGCAAGCTCAACGAGACCGTTAAGGCCATGCAGGAGATCGCCGATGGTGACGGCGACCTGACCCGCGAGTTGACGGTGTACGGCAAGGACGAGATGGGCCAGCTGAGCAGTGCCTTCAACCGCTTCCTGGCCAAGATCCGCAACACCGTGTCCGAGGTGGCGGGTGCCGTGCATTCGCTGCATGGCGCCTCCAACCAGATGGCGGTGATGTGTGAGCAGGCCAATACCGGAACCCAGACCCAGAAGCTGGAGACCGAGCGGGTGGCCAATTCCACCACCGAGGTTCTCAGCACCTCTCAGGAGGTGTCGGCCATGGCGCACTCGGCGGCGGATGCCGCCAGCTCGGCTGAGACCGCCGCTGCCCGTGGCCGTACCATCGTCACCCAGACCACCAGCGCCATCGATCGCCTGGCGGAGGACGTTGAACAGGCCGCCAAGGTGATCAACGAGCTCGGTCAGGACAGCGATCGCATCGGTGGTGTGCTGGATGTGATCCGCGGCATCGCCGAGCAGACCAACCTGCTGGCGCTCAATGCCGCCATCGAGGCGGCCCGTGCCGGTGAGCAGGGTCGCGGCTTTGCCGTGGTTGCGGACGAGGTGCGCACCCTGGCCAGTCGGACCCAGCAGTCCACCGAAGAGATCCACGGCATGATCGAGCGACTGCAGGGTGCGTCCCGGCAGGCCGTGGAGGTGATGGAGAAGAGCCGCGGCCAGGCCCGCTCCACCGTGGAGCAGGCCGACGGTACCCGTGAGGCGCTGGAGGAGATCACCCAGGCAATTGCCACCATCTCCGAGCTAAACGGCAGCATCTCCAACGCCGCCGATACCCAGAGCGAGGTGCTCGAGGAGGTCAACCGCAACATCGTTTCCATCAGCGATGTGGCGGACGAGACCAACCGTGGCGCGGGTGAGATGAAGTGCTCCACCAGCGACCTGCAGGGCCTGGCCGACCGCCTGCAGAAGCTGGTCAATGCCTTCAAGGTCTGATCGGCACTAAGGCTGACGTCACAGGGCCCGTGGGCTAAGCTCACGGGCCCTTTTCCGTGTCTGATTCAGCCATGACCGATCCGCTGCAAGAGCCGCCCGACTGGGCCTGCTGGTTGGCCCGCGATGCCGATGGGAGCTGGTGGGCCTACGAGGCCGAACCGCACCCGCACGACAGCGGCTGGTATGAAAACGAGGTGGGGCGTTGCCGCCGCCTGGGGCAGGGCGAACCCGCCCCGGACTGGCTGTCAAGTTTGCAACGCGTAATTTGAGCCCGGATCGGGTATAATTCGCGCCCCTCTATTCCAATCCGGTAGCGCCGTCGTGATCGAAAATCTCCGTAACATCGCCATTATCGCCCACGTCGACCATGGCAAAACCACCCTGGTTGACGAACTGCTCAAGCAGTCCGGCACCCTGGGAGATCGCTTCGGCGCGGTCGAGCGGGTCATGGACTCGAACGATCAGGAGAAGGAGCGTGGCATCACCATCCTCTCCAAGAACACCGCCATCCGCTGGAAGGACTATCGGATCAACATCGTCGACACCCCGGGACACGCCGACTTCGGCGGCGAGGTGGAGCGGGTGTTGTCGATGGTCGACTCGGTGCTGTTGCTGGTGGACGCGCAGGAAGGCCCGATGCCGCAGACCCGTTTCGTGACCCAGAAGGCCTTCAAGCACGGCCTGCGTCCGATCGTGGTGGTGAACAAGATCGACAAGCCCGGCGCGCGTCCGGACTGGGTCATCGACCAGGTGTTCGAGCTGTTCGACAACCTCGGCGCCACCGACGAGCAGTTGGACTTCCCGATCATCTACGCATCCGCCATCAATGGTTATGCGTCTGATTCCGACGATGTGCGCGAAGGCGACATGACGCCGCTGTTCGAGGCCATCGTCAAGCACTGCCCGACCCCGGACGTGGACCCCGAAGGTCCGTTCAAGATGCAGGTGTCCAACCTGGACTACAACAGCTACGTGGGCGCCATCGCCGTCGGCCGGGTCACCCGCGGCATCGTCAAGCCCGGTCAGCAGGTGGTGGTCGCCAAGTACGACGGTGAGCAGTACAAGGCCAAGATCGGCGTGGTGTACGGCTATATGGGCCTGCAGCGCACCGAGGTGAACGAGGCCCGCGCCGGCGACATCATCGCCCTCAGCGGCATCGAGGCGCCCAACGTTTCCGACACCCTGTGCGACCCGCTCCACGTTGAGGCCATGCCGGCCCTGGCGGTGGACGAGCCCACCGTGTCTATGACCTTCCAGGTCAACGCCTCGCCCTTCGCCGGCAAGGAAGGCAAGTACCTGACCTCCCGCCAGCTGAAGGACCGCCTGGAGCGCGAACTCATCCACAACGTGGCGCTGCGCGTGGAAGAGGGCACCGACCCTGAGAAATTCAAGGTGTCCGGTCGTGGCGAACTGCACCTGTCGGTGCTGATCGAGACCATGCGCCGCGAGGGCTTCGAGCTTGCCGTGTCCCGTCCCGAGGTCATCTTCCGCGAGGTGGACGGCGAGGTCTGCGAGCCGTACGAGCAGCTCACCGTGGACGTGGAAGAAAAGAACCAGGGCTCCATCATGGAAGCCCTGGGTACCCGCAAGGGCGAGCTGAAGAACATGTCACCGGACGGCAAGGGCCGGGTGCGCCTGGACTACATCATTCCGTCCCGCGGCCTGATCGGTTTCCAGACCGAGTTCATGACCAGTACCTCCGGTACCGGCCTGATGTACCACGTGTTCGACCACTACGGGTCGGCGCAGAAGGGTGGCATCGCGCCGCGCAAGAACGGCGTGCTGATCTCCAATGGCCAGGGCAAGGTGCTGGGCTTCGCCCTGTTCAACCTGCAGGAGCGCGGCCGCATGTGTGCCGCCCCGGGTGACGAGGTGTACGAAGGCCAGATCGTGGGTATCCATACCCGCGACAACGACCTGGTGGTAAACCCGCTCAAGGGCAAGCAGCTGACCAACATGCGTGCCTCCGGCAAGGACGAAGCCATCTCCCTGGTGCCGCCGATCAAGTTCACCCTGGAGCAGGCGCTGGAGTTCATCGAGGACGACGAGCTGGTGGAGGTCACCCCGACCGCCATCCGTGTGCGCAAGAAGCTGCTCAAGGAACACGAGCGCAAGCGCAGCCCGCGCGGCTGATCGGTCCGGACCTCGCCAAAAAGAAACCGCGGCCCGGAGGGCCGCGGCTGTGCGAGAAGTTGTCGGCCAGCAGGGGAGACATCCGTGTCGTCCTGACCGTCCCTGGTCATCCCTGCCTGCCGACGCCTTAAGCATGTTCGATGTGACGGTCCTGCTGCTGCGGTCCGCTGCCAAAGGGTCTGTAGGCGAATTCTGAGCATCCCTTAGGGGGCAGATGACCCGGCCGCCCAGGGAACGCTACACTCGCGCCATGGCTGAACTATTCCCGGATATTCGTCCCTACGCCACCCACCAGCTTGCCGTGGGGGGCGGTCATGAGCTTTATGTGGAGGAATGCGGCAACCCCGAGGGCTTGCCGGTGGTGTTCCTGCACGGCGGTCCGGGGGGCGGTTGCGCGCCCTGGCACCGGCGCTTCTTCGATCCCGAACGCTACCGCATCGTGCTGTTCGACCAGCGCGGTTGTGGCCGCTCCACGCCCCATGCCTCGCTGGAGGTCAATACCACCTGGGACCTGGTGGCGGACATGGAGCGTATTCGCGACACCCTAGGCATCGAGCGCTGGGTGGTGTTCGGCGGCTCCTGGGGATCGACGCTGGGCCTGGCCTACGCCCAGGCCTGTCCGGCGCAGGTACTGGCGCTGGTGCTGCGGGGCATCTTCCTGTGCCGGCCGCAGGAGATACGCTGGTTCTACCAGCAGGGTGCCAGCCGCATCTTCCCCGACTATTGGGCCGACTTCGAGGCGGTGATTCCGCAGCACGAGCGGCATGACATGCTGTCCGCCTATCACCGCCTGCTCACCGGCGACAACGAGATCAAGCGCATGGCCGCCGCCAAGGCCTGGTCGGTATGGGAGGGCCGCACCGCGACCCTGCTGCCCAATTCCGAGGTGGTGGAGCACTTCGGCGATCCGCGGGTGGCGCTGAGCATGGCGCGCATCGAATGCCACTACTTCATGAACGACGCCTTCTTCGGGCCGAACCAGTTGCTGGATGACGCCGGTCGGCTGGAAGGCATCCCCGGCATCATCGTGCATGGCCGCTACGATTTGATCTGTCCGCTGGAAAACGCCTGGGATCTGCATCGCGCCTGGCCGGGCAGCGAGCTGAATATTGTGCCCGACGCCGGTCACTCGGCCGGTGAGCCCGGGATCGCCGCTGCCCTGGTGGGCGCCACCAATCGGCTGACCCAGCAGCTGGCCTAGGCGCTAGGCGGTGAGGCTGGTGATGTCTGGTGCATCCAGGGATGAGATGGCGCGTAATTGCGCCAGGCGCTGTCGGGTTTTCTGCTCCACGGAGATGATTCGTAACTCCGCCCAGTAGGCCCCATCCTGCACTTCGCACCACATTACCCGGGTGCCAAGGTATACGCCGTTCAGCCCGGGACGCCGGTCGTCGCACTGCAGTTGTAGTTCTAGAATCGTGTCCGGCTGTATATGTGTGCTGGATAATAGTGCGAGCCGATTCGGCGAGATATCGGCCACCGCTCCCATATAGTGCTGCTGGTGTTTGTCATAGGCCAGCACGCGGCAGGTTGCTTGATTGTTGTGGTTATTGATGCTCAAGGTAAGTGCTCCATAGGCCTGGGTTCGTAGCGGGTTTATAACCCCTGTTTTAATAACGCCTGGAAAGAGCGCAGCGCCTTTTCAAAGAAAGATTCGCTATGTTCTTCCAGCACGCGCGCACGACCCTGTGCTATGTCGCTGGCTAATTCCTTGATACTGACCATGCCGGCGTTCTGCCCGGCCAAGTTTGCAAACATGAAGTGCAGTGTTTGCGGATTGAACCATACCAAACGGATTGTCATGGGGTTTTGATTGTCTTCTGACTGCCTCCAGAGGCGTGTGCCTGATGGTAGTTTCGTCAGGCTCGCAGCGATCTTTTGTTCTTGTTTTGTTAGTTCGGAACGTGCATTTTTTCGTTGCCGGATATTTTGTCTTTTTGGCTGTTTTGTTTTTATATCATTGATATTGACTGGCAGGCTATTTGTTTTTAAAGATGTGATAAAGGCTTTTACACTGGGTTTTACATGAGGGATCAGGTGGCTGATCGTGACCTCTAGTGTTTTTTCCAGGTTTTGTACTTTTTGTCCCGCTGCTGGATCACCACGGGCCGACCTGTCGCAGACATCGCAGATGGACTGTCCCAGTGCGAGAGCCTCTTTGACTGTGGTGGAGTTGATGTCGTTGTTCGAGCGCAGTAACAGCAGCACCAGGTAGTTGATCCAGGTGTCTTCCAGAAAGTCCGCGGCGATGTGCCCGCCCGGGTGATCCGCCAGGAGTAGGTCGAGTTCGTCCTGGGCCAGGTCCTGGGCCTGGTCGAGCAGTGCCTTGCCGCGGGCATGTTCGCCGGCGCGCTTCTCCATTCCTTGCTGTTTTTTGCTGCGAGTCTGCACTTGTGCAGCCAGTGCCTGTTGCAGTTCTTCGAACAGCGATTTGCTGATTTGCTTTGTGGTGGTTACGCGTAATACGGCGTCCGACATCCAAGGGTAGAGTCCCAGTTTGAGGTCTGCCGGGTCGACCCACTCACTGCCGGTGCGCACCATGTCATCAAACCAGTGGCGGGCGGGGTGTGCCGGGTCTTCGAGCACCCCGGGGTCTGCAACGGCGTATTTCAGATACGGCGTATGCAGATGGCTGAGCAGGGCCTTTGCCGCGTCCGGCAGGTTTTCTTCGTTGAGCATCATTTCGAACAAGGCGCCGACAATCTCGATCACGTCGTCGATATCCGGGCTGATGCGTTCCTCGCCGAGTTGTTGGCGGACCCGCGCGCGCTGGGCGAACAATGATTGCCGCACATCCTTCAGGTCTTCGGGCGACACGTCTGCTGTGGTGGCGACCTGGGCGCCCGGGATTGGCGGCGGCGCGGGCGAGCCCGGCAACTCGGAGATGGCCGCGATCACCTCGCCCATCGGGGCGGGGGGTGCCGGGGGGTGGTGTGCCGCGCCGGGAGGGCGTTGCCGGGCGCGGCGGGCCGAGAGCAGGTCGCGGATACGCAGTAGCACCTCATCGCCAAGCTGCTGTCCGCTGCCTTCCGGCGCGGCCTGCTCGGCGCTGTCGTCCTTGGCAGCCGGCGCGTCGCTGGGTTCCGTCGCCCGGGCGGGCTTGGCCGAGGGCGCCAAGCGGGGCGCCAGGTCCGGCAGTACCCCGGCATCGATCAGCAGGGTGTCGAGTCGCGTCAGCGACTCGAGGGATGCCGGCATGACAAAACGCTCGAACAGGGTGTACAGGGCCAGCCGGGCCTCATGTTCGATATGCAGCAGGGTGCTGCTCGCGGCAAACTGGGCGGTGATCTGCCGGGGGCCTGCGGGGATGTCCCCGGGGGGGATGGGTTTTCTGCCGCTGATTGCGGCAAGGCGCAGAGACAGGCTGTGGAACAGGGCGCTGTGGTCACGTTCGGCGTGTTCGGCAATCAGTTGTAAGGCCAGTCCGCGTTCATAATCCTCGGGGTCGACCAGACGCATGACGTCGTCTCGCCCGGGGGGCTCGGGGCCACGGGTATCATCAAAGCGGAACAGGGTGCGTGACAGGCCGGCGATGAAGTGCTCGCGAACCCGGTTGTCGTTGAGGTGCAGCTCGCGCAAGGCCTCATAGAAGCGGCCGCGAATATGATCGTTCTGCGCCTTTTCAGCGTATTCGAGCATTACCTCGGCGGAGGCATCGAACAGGCGCTCCACCCGAGCTTTCAGGGTGAGCAGTGCGTCATCGCGCCATTGATTTAATAGTGCATCGATACTGACTTGAAGCATGCCCGTTCCACCATTCCATGGATTTGGTGCGGATGCATGCGCCTGTGTCCTGGTCGGCCATACGACAGCAGCAGGTCCTGTGTTTTTATTGTTATTGTTTCAAAAGGTCACTACACACCCGTATATGAATCATGATCGGACTTGTTCAAAGAGTAAACAGTGCGAAGGTTCGAGTCGACGGCGCCGTGATTGGTGAGATCGGCCGTGGCCTGCTGGTGCTGGTTGGCGTGCAGAAGGGCGACGACGAGGTTCGCGCCGACAAATTGCTGCACCGGTTGTTGGGCTACCGGGTGTTTCCCGACGCCGAGGACAAGATGAACCTCAGTCTGACGGACGTGGGCGGCGGCCTGCTGCTGGTGTCACAGTTCACCCTGGCGGCCGATACCAACAAGGGCATGCGGCCCAGTTTTTCCTCCGCCGCCCCGCCGGCCGAGGGCGAACGGCTGTTCGACTATCTGCTGGCGCGTGCCCGCGCCGGGCATCCGCAGGTGGCCAGCGGCCGCTTCGGCGCCGACATGCAGGTGGAGCTGGTCAACGACGGTCCGGTGACCTTCTGGCTGGAGACCTGAGACCGGCCGAACTGATTCCGGTCTGACAGCGGGCCCCGATTCGCATAAAATCAGCCCTTTGGTGAACCCTGCCCGAGAGGCGCTTTCATGTCCCGCACCGCCAAGGTGGAACGCAATACCCTCGAAACCCAGATCAGCGTCGAGCTGAATCTGGACGGCACCGGCGTGTCCGAACTGGACACCGGCATCCCCTTCCTGGAACACATGCTGGATCAGATCGCCCGCCACGGCCTGATCGACCTGAAGATCAAGGCGGTGGGCGATCTGCACATCGATGCCCACCACACGGTGGAGGATCTCGGCATCACCCTCGGCCAGGCCTTCGCCAAGGCGGTGGGTGACAAGAAAGGCATCTATCGTTACGGCCACGCCTACGTGCCGTTGGACGAGGCGCTGGCGCGGGTGGTGATCGACCTGTCCGGTCGCCCCGGTCTGGAGATGCACGTCGATTTCCGCCGCAGCATGATCGGCGGGTTCGACGTGGATCTGTTCCACGAGTTCTTCCAGGGCTTCGTCAACCATGCCGGAGTGACCCTGCACATCGATCGCATCCGCGGCGAGAACGCCCACCACATCGCCGAGACCATCTTCAAGGCCTTCGGTCGTGCCGTGCGCATGGCGCTGGCGGTGGACGAGCGCCAGGGCGGGGTGATCCCGTCCACCAAGGGAAGTCTGTAGGGAGTCTCTGGCCGTGACGCAAAAGATCGCCGTCATCGACTACGGCATGGGCAACTTGCGCTCGGTGTCCAAGGCGGTGGAACACGTCGCCGGCGACGCCGAGGTGCGGGTCACCGACGATGCCGGCTGGATCGCCAGTGCCGACCGGGTGGTGTTTCCCGGCCAGGGCGCGGCACGTGACTGCATGGCCGCCATCGGCCAGCACCACGTGCGCCAGGCGGTGCTGGATGCGGCGCGCAACAAGCCCTTCCTGGGCATCTGCATGGGCCTGCAGGTGCTGCTGTCGCACAGCGCCGAGAACAACGGCACCGATCTGCTGGGGCTGTTCCCCGGCGAGGTGGTGCGCTTTCCCGCCGACATGCCGGGCGAGGGCGGCCTGCGCCTGAAGATTCCGCACATGGGCTGGAGCCGGGTCGACCCGGTGGGCGAGCATCCGCTGTGGGCCGGCATCGATGCCGGCAGCCGTTTCTACTACGTGCACAGCTACCATGTGGTGCCCGAGGACCAGACCCTGGTGGCGGCGACCACCGACTACGGCATCCGCTTCAACTGCGCCATTGCCCGCGACAACCTGTTCGCGGTGCAGTTCCACCCGGAAAAGAGCGCCGATGCAGGCCTGAAACTGTTGAGCAATTTCGTCAACTGGCAGCCCTGAGCAGGGCTGTCGGTTCATCACCAGAGTTACCGAATCATGCTGCTGATACCTGCCATTGATCTGAAAGACGGTGCCTGCGTGCGCCTGCGCCAGGGGCGCATGGAAGACGACACGGTGTTCTCCGACAACCCGGTGGAGATGGCCGGCAAGTGGGTGGCCGCCGGTGGCCGTCGCCTGCACCTGGTGGACCTGAACGGTGCCTTCGCCGGTACGCCTGTCAACGGCGAGGTGATCCGTGACATCGCCAAGGCCTATCCGGGCGTGCCCATCCAGGTGGGCGGCGGCATCCGCGACGAGGCCACCATCCAGGCCTATCTGGATGCCGGCGTGACCTACTGCATCATCGGCACCCAGGCGGTGAAGGACCCGGATTTCGTGGCCCGCGCCTGCAGGGCCTTCCCCGGCCACGTCATGGTCGGCCTGGATGCCAAGGACGGCATGGTGGCCATCAACGGTTGGGCCGAGGTTACCGACCAGAACGTGGTCGATCTGGCCAAGCGTTTCGAGAACGACGGCGTGTCGGCCATCATCTACACCGACATCGGCCGTGACGGCATGCTGTCCGGCCCCAATGTCGAGGCCACGGCGGCGCTGGCCAATGCGGTGAATATCCCCATCATCGCCTCGGGCGGTATCACCAACATCGAGGACATCCGCGCACTGTGTGCGGCCGATACCCAGGGCATCACCGGCGCCATCACCGGTCGTGCCATCTACGAGGGCACGCTGGACTTCGCCGCCGGCCAGCAGCTGGCTGACGAGCTGACCGGCCGCTGAACGAAAGGAACGCCGTCATGGGTCTGGCCAAACGCATCATCCCCTGCCTGGACGTGGACAACGGCCGCGTCGTGAAAGGCGTGCAGTTCGTCGACATCCGCGACGCCGGCGACCCGGTGGAGGTGGCGCGCCGCTACAACGAAGAGGGCGCCGACGAGATCACCTTCCTCGACATCACCGCCAGCTCCGACGACCGCGAGACCATCGTCCACGTGGTGGAGCAGGTGGCCTCGGAGGTGTTCATCCCGCTGACCGTGGGTGGCGGCATCCGCAAGGTGGAAGACGTGCGCACCATGCTGATGGCCGGCGCCGACAAGGTGGCCATCAATACCGCCGCGGTGTTCAACCCGGAGTTCGTGAAAGAGGCTGCCGAGCGCTACGGTTCGCAGTGCATCGTGGTGGCCATCGACGCCAAGCGGGTCGGCGACCACTGGGAGATCTTCACCCACGGCGGCCGCAAGCCCACCGGCATCGACGCGGTGGAATGGGCCAAAAAGATGGCCGACTACGGCGCCGGCGAGATACTGCTGACCAGCATGGACCGCGACGGCACCAAGATCGGCTTCGACAACGAGCTGACCCGGGCGATTGCCGAGGCTGTGCCTATCCCCGTGATCGCCTCCGGTGGCGTCGGTAACCTGCAGCACCTGGTGGACGGGGTGAAGCAGGGCGGTGCCGACGCGGTGCTGGCGGCATCGATCTTCCACTTCGGCGAATACACCGTCGGCGAGGCAAAGCGCTTCATGGCGGAACAAGGCGTGGAGGTGCGCATCTAATGGACACCCTGGAGAGACTGGCCGAGGTGCTGGAGTCGCGCAAGGGCGCGGATCCGGACAGTTCGTACGTCGCCAAGCTGTACAGCAAGGGCCTGGACGCCATCCTGAAGAAGATCGGCGAGGAAGCCACCGAGACGGTGATGGCGGCCAAGGACGGCCAGCCGGACAAAATCGTCTACGAGACGGCCGACCTGTGGTTTCACTCGCTGGTGCTGCTGGCCCACCAGGGGCTGGGGCCAAAAGACGTGCTGGCGGAGCTGGATCGACGCTTCGGCCTGTCCGGCCTGGAGGAAAAGGCCAGCCGCAAGGATTGAGCCTCTGCGCCGGCGCCGTCTTCTGGGGTATGATTCCGGTCCTTGAAAGATCCGGCCGTTTTGGCCGGGCACACCACATAATGATTACAGCCGCCATATAAGGCGTGGAGCGAGAAAATGGGTTTTGGTGGAATCAGTATCTGGCAACTGCTCATCGTCCTGGTCATCGTACTGCTGCTGTTCGGCACCAAGCGGTTGCGCAACATCGGCTCCGACCTGGGTTCCGCCTTCAAGGGCTTCAAGAAGTCCATGGGTGACGGCGAGGCCGAGCCCGCCAAGGGTGACAAGCTCGAGCAGGCGGAAGATGCCGGCAAGGGCGAGGTCATCGAGGGCGAGGCCAAGCACGAGCAGGACAAGAAGTAAGGTCGCCCGGCGGAGCCTGCTGCTGTGTTCGACGTCGGCTTTTTCGAGCTGATCCTCATCGGCGTGGTCGCCCTGCTGGTGATCGGACCCGAACGCCTGCCCGGCATGGCGCGCACCGCTGGCTTGTGGGTTGGGCGTGCGCGCCGTTTCGTCGGCACCGTCAAGCAGGACATCGAGCAGGAGCTGAAGGCCGACGAGCTCAAGCGCATCCTCGATGAGCAGAAAAAGAGCAACCCGCTGCACGAGATCATCGAAGAGACCAAGGGCAGTTTCGCCGACATCAAGCAACAGACCGAGTCGGTGGCCAAGTCGGCCGAAGACACGGTGAAAGACGCGGGCGGTGATGAGCGCAAGCCCTGACAGTCCGGGCGAACTGCCCTTCGTCTCCCACCTGCTGGAACTGCGCGACCGCCTGTTGCGCACGGTGCTGGTGGTGCTGGTGGTGTTCCTGGGGCTGTTCCCCTTCGCCAACGATATCTACACCTTTGTCGCCGACCCGCTGATGGCGGTGCTGCCGCCCGGCACCAGCATGATCGCCACCCAGGTGGCGTCGCCCTTCCTGACCCCCTTCAAGCTCAGCCTGGTGGCGGCGGTGTTCCTGTCCATGCCGTTCATCCTGTATCAGCTATGGGCCTTCATCGCGCCCGGGCTGTACCAGCACGAGCGCAAGATGGCGCTGCCGCTGGTGGCGTCGAGCATCCTGCTGTTCTACGCCGGTGCGGCCTTCGCCTATTTCGTGGTGTTCCCGCTGGTGTTCGCCTTCCTGACCGGCATGGCGCCCGAGGGCGTGGCGGTGATGACCGACATCAGCGCCTACCTGGACTTCGTGCTGACGCTGTTCTTCGCTTTCGGCCTGTCCTTCGAGGTGCCCATCGCCACCATCATCCTGGTGTGGATGGGCATGACCACGCCCCAGCAGCTGGGCGCCAAGCGTCCCTACATCATCGTCGGCGCCTTCGTGCTGGGCATGCTGTTGACGCCGCCGGACGTGATCTCCCAGACCCTGCTGGCGCTGCCCATCTGGCTGCTGTTCGAGGTCGGCGTGTTCTTCTCCCGGGCCTTCGTGCGCAAGCCCGAGGACGATGACCTCGAGGACGAGCTCGAGGCTGCAGACCCGGACGCCGGCAGTCCCTTTGGAGACGAGCCGAATGTTGCCGCGGCAAGCCCGGACGACGAGTTTCATCCCCTCAACGAGGATGAGATGGAGGCCGAGCTGGATCGCATCGAGGCCGAAGAGCTCACTGAGCATGACCTGGCCGCCCAGGCCGAGGCATCTGCCGCCGACCGCAAGGCCAGCGTGGACGCCAAGCTGGAGCGGGTGGTGATCCTGCGTGACAACATGGAATTCGACGCTGCCCGCCGCCTGCTGCACGAGGTGCTGGTGGAAGGCGACGATGTCCAGGTGGCGGTGGCCCGTAACATCCTCGCCCAGATGGAAGGCGACGCCTGACAGCCGCTGGGGCGCCGCAACAAGTCGCCGCCTCGGCAGGTCTGATAGGGGTCACCCCAGCCCCGGAGTCCCCATGCGCCTGCTGCTGAGTCTGCTGTTGCTCGTTGTATGCCTGCCGGCGTACGCGCTGCCGAACGCACTCAAGGACCATCCATCCCCCTATCTGGCGATGCATGGCGACGACCCGGTGCATTGGCAGGACTGGGACGACCAGGTGCTGGAACAGGCCCGTCGCGAGGGCAGGCTGATCCTCATCTCCAGTGGCTATTTCTCCTGCCACTGGTGCCACGTGATGCAGCGCGAGTCCTACCGGGACGCCGCCGTGGCCTCTGCACTGAATGACCACTTCATCACGGTCAAGCTGGATCGTGAACTGCACCCGGCGCTGGATGCCCACCTGATCGATTTCGTCGAACGCACCACCGGCAGCGCCGGCTGGCCGCTGAACGTGTTCCTCACCCCCGAGGGTTATCCGTTGGTGGGCCTGACCTATGCGCCGCGGGACAACTTCCTGACCCTGCTGGGCAAGGTACAGGAACTGTGGCAGGAGGATCCGGCCAAGGCCCGCCAGCTGGCCGAGGGCGCCATGACCCAGATCGTCCGCGCCCGTGCCGGCATGGCCGCGGATAACACCCTGGAGCCCGCACAGATCCTGCCGGCACTGAACCGCGAGGCCCTGTCCCAGGCCAACGAGATGGAGGGCGGCTTCGGTGACCAGGCGCGTTTCCCCATGGCACCGCAGTTGCTGGCGCTGCTGGACAGCCTGGCCCGTAACGATGACGCCCGGTTGCGCGCCTTCCTGATCACCACCCTGGACCAGATGGCCAGGCAGGGGCTGCGCGATCATCTGGGTGGCGGTTTCTTCCGTTACACCGTGGACCCCAGCTGGCAAGTGCCGCACTACGAAAAGATGCTCTACGACCAGGCCCTGCTGGCGCGGGTCTACCTGCGCGCCGGCCAGGTGCTGCAGCGCCCCGATTACCTGGCGGTGGCGGCCGACACCCTGGACTTTGTGTTGCAGGACATGGCCCATCCGCAAGGTGGCTATATCGCCAGCCTGTCGGCGTTGGATGCGGCGGGTGAGGAGGGTGGCGCCTACCTGTGGACCACGGCGCAGCTGGAGACCGCGCTGCAGGGCGAGCAACTGACCCTGGCCCGCGACCACTGGCGCCTGCACGGCACCCCCGCCACCGATGGCGGTTATCTGCCCGTGGCCGGCAAACCGGTCAGTGAACTGGTGGACGCCGCCGGGCAGGCGCGGACACAGGCCTTGCTGGCCGATGCCCGCCAGCGCCTGCTCAAGGCCCGTGCGGCGCGTGGCCTGCCCCGGGACGACAAGCGTCTGGCCGGCTGGAACGGCCTGCTGCTGCAGGCCCTGGCAGAGGCGGCCGAGATACTGCCGGAGTCGCGCTATCGTGAAGCCGCGCAGCGCCTGCAGGCTTTCATCAGCCAGCGGCTGTGGGATGGCAAGCAACTGATCCGTTCGCTGGACGGTGGTTATGCGGGGCTGGAGGATTATGCCCAGGTGGCCGCCGGGCTGGCGGCCATGGGGGAGAAGCCGTTGCAGCAGACCTTGCTGGCGCAGGCCTGGCAACGCTTCCACGGTACCGCCGGTTGGCGGCGCAGTGACCGGGGGTTGTTGCCCGGCATGGCGGTGGAGCCGGGGCTGCTGGACGACGTGATGCCGTCACCCTCGGCGGTGGTGGTGGGGCTCAGCCTGCAGGCGGCCGATCCGGTCTTGCGGGAAGCTGCTGCCAAGGCCCGGGATGCCGCGGCCGGCGTCGTGGCGGCATCGGCCTTCTGGCATGCCGGACATGCGCTGTTGCTGGCGCAGGACGGCGCTCAGCGATAGCGCATGCGGGTGCCGTGCTCCAGGGACAGGGCGATCTCGGTGGCAAGTAGTTCCTTGGGAAACATCACCCCCGAGACATGGGCGCCGCGGATGCTGGCGCCTTCCAGGCGGGTCTCGGACAGGTCCTGGCCGCGCAGGTCGGCCTGGCGCAGGTAGGCGTCGCTCAGGTCCAGGCCCTTCAGGTTCATGCCCTGCAGTTCAACGTTGCGCAGGTCCGCGCCAACCAGGTCGCAGGTCTTGCCTTCCTCGCGGGCCTTGTTGAACTCATCCACCTGGCCGGCGCGCAGCAACTGGTACAAGGGATCGTCGATGAACTTGGGCGCAGTCATGGAATTCTCCTCCTTTTTGTCTTTGTCGGCGGTCATTGCACAAAGTATAGGGCCGGGCATGGTCAATTTCGGTAATAAATACAGGGCAGTGGCGCGTTGCTCGGGTGGTTGCGGCGGCGCCCCAGCCGGTACAATGGCCGGTCTGTCCCTGATTAGCCGTGGTCCACTCCGATGATCGATCCCTTCGGCCGCACCGTCAGCTATTTGCGCGTCTCGGTGACGGACCGGTGCAACTACCGCTGCAGCTATTGCATGGCCGAGGATATGACCTTCCTGCCGCGCAAGGAACTGCTGACCCTGGAGGAACTGGACCGCTTGTGCAGTGTGTTCGTTGGCCTGGGCGTGCGCAAGCTGCGCATCACCGGCGGCGAGCCGCTGGTGCGGCGCGACATCATGTCACTGTTCCGCAATCTGTCACGGCACCTGGACAGCGGCGCCCTGGACGAGCTGACCCTGACCACCAACGGCGCGCTGCTGGAAAAGTACGCGGCCGAGCTGGCCGCCTGCGGAGTGCGGCGCATCAATGTGTCGCTGGACACCCTGGATCCCGCTCGCTTCGCCGAGCTGACCCGCAAAGGCGAGTTGGCAGCGGTGCTGGCCGGCATCAATGCCGCCGACCGCGCCGGTCTCAAGGTCAAGATCAACACCGTGGCACTGCGCGGCGTGAACGACGCCGAACTGCCCGACCTGCTGGGCTGGTGCGGCGAGCACGGCTTTGACCTGTCGCTGATCGAGTCCATGCCGATGGGCGAGATCGGCGAGCTGCGCGCCGACCACTTCATGACCCTGGACGATGCCCGTGCCATCCTCGAACAGCGCTTCACCCTGACGCCGAGCGATCACAGCACCAGCGGTCCGGCCCGCTATATGAACGTCGCCGAGACCGGCGGTCGGGTGGGCTTCATCACCCCCTTCAGCCACAACTTCTGCGAGGCCTGCAACCGGGTGCGCCTGACCTGCACCGGCACCCTGTACATGTGCCTGGGCCAGGACGACGCCGCCGACCTGCGCGCCCCGCTGCGCGCGTCGGATGCTGACGACGGGGTGCGCACCGCCATCCTCGATGCCATCAGCCGCAAGCCCAAGGGCCACGACTTCGATGAGCAGCGCCTGGCCGATGGTGCCCAGGTGGTGCGCTTCATGAGCCTGACGGGGGGCTGACCGGCTACCGCCTATGCCTTGTCCGGTCCTTGCGCCAGGGCAACAGGCGGTCCAGGTGAGTGCCTTAGAATAGCGTGGGTGTTTTGCCGGGGCCGCGTGGGCACAGCCAGGTTCAATCCGATATGGGTGCAACACTTTCTCATCGCCATGGGCAGAGCTGGTCCGTCATCAAGGGCCTGCTTGCCGTGCTGGGGTTGTGTCTGGTCTGTGAGGCAGGTCTTGCCGCTGAGCCGTCGCCGGC
>Ga0272443_10000179_pt1 | contig 120712 bp, 106 predicted proteins | sample SSMAcet12_FD_193581 | JGI IMG/M metagenome (GOLD analysis project Ga0272443, IMG submission 193581) | Marine sediment archaeal communities from Little Sippewissett salt marsh, Falmouth, MA, United States - SSM-Acet-12 | ecosystem: Environmental > Aquatic > Marine > Wetlands > Sediment ... | reverse complement strand
TTCCTCGACGTTAGCCTGTGCAATATCGAATACGGTCAACTCGTGCCCCGCCTTGATCAGGTTCTTTGCCATGGGCTTTCCCATGATTCCAAGTCCTACGAATCCAATGTTCATATTCTGTTCTCCTCGGGGCATGTACTTCGAGTATCTTCCTGCGGGTTGAGCTGCATCAAAAGGGGAAGGGTCTGCATACAGATGTCTCCGATAGATGCACAGCACCAGGAAGGTTCCCAATTACCCACATAAAACGTATACCGTATACGGAAAATCATTTCAAGAGGTGTCGTGCTGCCGGGAATAATGAAGCGTGGACAGATCAGGAAAGAACAGTGGTCACACAGCTCATTTCCTCTCTGTTTTCTCCCGCCTTACCTGATAGAGGGTGAAAGAGTTGTATATATGAGATTCAAGCAGATGGACAGCCTCTGACTTCCTGCCGGCTTCGATCATGTCGATAATCCCGTAATGCTGGCGAATATCACGGATGAACGTCTCTTCATTCACATCCATGTTCAGCCTCACCAGCTGGATCCTCGTATCCAGTCTCTCATATGCCTCCCAGAGATACTCGTTTTTGCCTGCCTGGATGATTCGGTGATGGAACTCAGTATCCTTTTCAAAGGCCTTCTGCCAATCCTGATGATCACTCACTGCGCGAATGCTGGCATCACAGGCTTCTCTCAGACGGGTCAGAAGATTCTCATTGATCATATTCTTTTCAAAAACCAGATTGAGAGCGAAAGTCTCCAGTGCTGTTCTCAGCTCACCGACGGTCGTTGCCTGGTGCGGGCTTATCTGTGTCACTACCGAGAAGCTTCTTGGAATCGTATCTACAAGCCCGTATTCATTGAGTTTTTTGACAGCTTCCCGTACCGGAGTTCTGCTCACATGCAAAAGAGAAGCCACCTCTCCTTCGGGAATCCTTTCTCCCGGAGCAAGCTCTCTCGATAGGATCATATGTTTCAGGTGCTGGAACACCTGTTCTCCGTAGCCCTGCGGAACACGTTTCTGTTTTCCCATGGCTATGAACTATAATCTGTTTTCACGGAGTGGTCAAACGTTAACTTCCCGGCGGCAGCCTCTCATCAGCGGGCCAGATAACTATGAATGATATGTTCGCGCATAAGAGCGGTGCTCTGTTCCATGTCGCCTTTCTTGAGGGCGTCTATGAGGGAGGGGTGCTGAGAGATGATTCTCGGCAGGTCGTCATTATTCAGGTTCTGAGCTATCCTGAGAAGCTGAACTTTTGCATCGAGTCGCTCATATGCATCATACAGTGCGCTGTTTCCTGTACACCGTACCAGCTCGAGATGGAATTCACTGTCCTTTACAAAGACCTCGGCCCTGTTGCCGACACTCATATAGTACTGGCAGTCTGCTGCAAGACGACTGAGGTTCTCTATATCACGTTCAACAGCTTCGGGGGTCAGGGAACGGACCGTCAGTTCTTCAAGAGCAAGTCTTACCTTGGCGATATCCTGCACCTCTTTGTCATCCACCTCATACACCATCGCATAACTACGTGGTTTGATGATCACAAGGCCATATTCGCTGAGACGACGGATTGCTTCACGTATAGGGGTTCTCGAAACACCGAACTGGGAGGCGAGGTTCTCTTCACTTATCAGCATTCCTCCGGACAGTTCACCGCTGAGGATCTGCCGTTTGATGGTGGCGTATACACGGTCACTCAGACTCTCTTTCCTGATTGGGTTCGGCATTCGTTTCTCCTTCTTTTGCTGCTCTCATCGAACACACGCTATCATTGTATACAAAAAACATCTTTCTGAACATCACGAGATCCATGTTTCTGTCTATTATTGTATCCTTTTTCTCTGAATATACAGTATGGATTATGAATATTGTATACAATCAATCGGAGTGATTACCGTTCGAGGTATACCGTGAACGGCATTTGGTGGGTGGCCGTGAAAAAAGAGCGGAGCTGACCGGCTCTCGTGTACATCCTCTTTTGTACCGAATCACGGTGACCAAAGGATGTTGTATCGATGTCCTGTCCACCATCGGGATGGAAAGTATACGGTTTTTTTCTGAAGTTTTTACAGTTTTCAATCTTCGTTTTCCACCTCTCCTCCTACAACTTGTAGCATGCACAGGATTAACAGGCCCGAAGAGAAAAACTGTTATCACATATATTATATACTTGACTTCTGACGATGCCGTGTTACAATTTCACATATCAAGTTCATTTTCCATAAAGGAGGAAACAATGAAAAAGACTATCGTAATGCTCATGATTGCAGTGATGCTTACAGGTATGGGCACAGTGTTCGCACAGGGTGCAGAAGAAGAGGGCGGTACTGTTGAACTGACCCTTGCCCATATTTATGATCCTTCACATGCCTGGCACAAAGGTGCTGTAAAGGCAGCTGAAGTCGCTAAGGAAATGTCTGATGGCCGCATCAACATCACCATCTATCCTGCAGGACAGCAGGGCACCGAACCTGAGATTCTCGAACAGGCTATTCTCGGCTCTCTCGATATCGTAGCAGCAGGCGCAGGTCAGGTCGGTTCGATCTATTCACCGATCAACGTTCTGGAGATGCCCTACACCTTCAGAGACAATCAGCACGTGCTCGCATTCGGTCAGAGCGAAGTCGGTAAGGAACTCTTCGAAGGTTTCAGAAAGGCCCACGGCGCCCGTATCATCGGACCCAGCTCCTATGGTATCCGTCAGATGACTGCCAACAAACCTGTCTATTCTCCTGCAGACCTCGCCGGATTCAAACTGAGAGTCCCCGAGCAGACTGTTACTGTTGCCTATGGTAAGGCAATGGGTGCTAACCCCACTCCTATCGCCTACGCAGAAGCATATATGGCTCTTCAGCAGGGTGTGGCAGATGGTCTTGAGAACCCCCTCTCAGCTATCTCCTCCATGAAGTTCTATGAAGTACAGGATTACATCATTCTTACCAGCCACGTCACCAATGCCTGTTTCTATGTGATGAATGATGCGAAGTACAACAGCCTCAGTGCAGAAGATCAGAAGATCCTCACCGATGCATTCTGGGAAGGTTCAAAAGAGATTGTCAGACTGCTCGACAAGGATGACAGAGAACTGATCAGCTTCTTCGAGGAGCAGGGTCTTGAGATCATCACTCCCGATATCGAAGCATTCATGGAAGCTACCGCTTCAATGCCTCAGGATTTCGCTTACTGGTGGGAAGATGAGTTCGGCTCAGACCTGCACACCAGAATCCAGAACATCAAGTAACTGTTCTTGAACAGACTGAAGATCTAAAGGACTAACGGATGAATGACCAGCTATCATTGCTGGTCATTCTCTTAGAAGAGACACTGACAGCCTTGTCAGAAAGGGTGTGCTGCAATGATAGATGGTGACAGGATAGAGGACAGACAGAGACAGTACGATGCCCCCATCAGGATTGTTCAGTTCGGTGAAGGGAACTTCCTTCGGGCCTTCTGGGGGAAAGCTGTCCACGAGCTGAATGTCAGTGGGGACTATCGCGGTCAGATCGCTGTTGTGCAGCCGATCGAGCATGGCAAAGCTGATCTGCTCAATGCGCAGGGCTGTCTGTATACCTGTGCCCTGGAGAGCGAGGAGACCTCAGAGGTTGTCCTTATCGAATCAGTGAAGGAAGCTGTGAATCCGTATCATGATTATGACAGATTCCTGACCCTGGCTCGAGAGGATGAGCTTCAGGTCATCATCAGCAATACCACCGAAGCAGGTATTGTGCTGGACCCATCAGATAAAGTCGATGCGAGACCTCCTTCTTCGTTTCCAGGAAAACTGCTGGCGTTTCTCTATGAACGTTACAGGTATGTGAACGGAGATGCAGGAAAGGGACTCCTCCTGTTCCCCTGCGAACTGATCGAAGACAACGGAAAGAAGCTGAAGGAAGTCCTTGTCGCACTTGCCGATGTGAATGGCCTCGAAGAGGGGTTCATCACATGGCTGGTGGAAGCAAACACCTTCTACAGCACCCTTGTGGATTCGATTGTCACAGGGTTCCCTGCCGGGGAGATCGATACGTACAGCGAAGCCCTCGGGTATCGGGATGACCTGCTGGTCAAGGCAGAGCCCTACAGGCTTCTGATGGTTCAGGGAGATGAATCCAAGGCTTCCGGTTTTCCCATCGGACGATCCTCTCTTGATGTCGTGTGGAGTGAAGACCTGAACCGGTATCGGGAGATAAAGGTGAGGCTGATGAACGGGTTTCAGACTATCCTCTCTCACTACGGGTTCTTCTGTTCGATCGAAACCGAGCGGGAAGCTATACTGAACCCTGTCGTAGGCCAGTCTATGGTAAGAGCTCTGAACACACTGCTCCTTCCGACGGTCTCTGACCGCAGGGGAGGAGAAGAGTTTATTCAGCTGATGCTTGCCAGATTGACTAATCCCAGAATAGAGCATGTTCTGACCGATATCAATCTCAACAGTTTCACGAAGTTTCAGACGCGGGTAGTGCCCTCCCTCCTGCATTACAGGTGCAGCGGCAGACTCCCGGAGTTTTTTCTCTTCGCTCTCGCTCTTGTGCTCAGCTACTATTCGGTTGTGGAAAAAGGGCTCAAAGGACAGTGGTACGGCGTGTTTCAGGGCAGGCGATACCAGGTTTTTGACGACCCGAACATCCTTGATGAACTCTACCGCCTGAGAGAGGCGGAGCGGAAAGACAGCTATGTGAGGCAGGTGATGGAAAGCCGGCATCTGTGGCGTCAGAATGTGGAGTTGTCAGATGAAGAAGTGGCCGTGGTAGCGAGATATATGGAGTCAATTCGCGATGGTGATGCTATCGATGTTGACGTTTGGTCAGGCGCTGATACAATGAACTCAGAATGAGTAGATGTGAAAAGTATCCAGACAAAGATAAAGGAGTTGTGTAATTGTGAAAAAGGTATATGCATTCATAGAACAGTACCTGCCGTATGCGGTGTTTCTGCTGATCAGTGTGGTTATGCTGATGCAGGTATTCATGAGGAGTCTCTTCGGAGTCTCTTTCTCATGGTCAATCGAGCTCTCGCAGTACCTGAACGTGTGGCTCACCTTCATCGGTATAGCGTATCTGAGGAAGATCGATGCCCACATCAGGATCGAGATGTTCTCTGCTCTTATCGAGAAGCATCTGCCGGGTAAATCGAGCGAGGTGTTCATCTTCATCAAAAAGGGACTGAACATTATTTTCATGCTGATGCTCCTGTACTTCGGTTTCGAGATGGCACGCCGTTCATGGAACCTCAGAAGCCCGGCCATGCAGCTGAGGCAGACGTTCCTGTACATGTGTGTCCCCATCGGAGCGCTCGGGTATCTTGTCAGGGATATCCTGGACATCATCGAGATAGCGAAGAGCGAACGAGAAGCAAAAAGGGAGATTAAGTAAATGGTTGTTGTAATGTTCGTATTGTTGTTCGTATTCCTTGCCATGGGAATGCCCGTTGCCATTTCGGTCGGCCTCCCGTCACTGCTGTATGTGATAGTTGAGCAGACGATACCCAACTTCGTGTCCGTTCAGCGGATGATCGCCGGGATCAACACGTACAGTCTGCTGGCGATTCCCTTCTTCATCTTTGCAGCCAACCTGATGAACAGCGGTGGTATCACAAACCGTATTTTCAAATCCTGCGAAGTCGGTATGGGCCGCGTGAGAGGCGGTCTCGCTTACGTGAATATCATTGCATCAATCATATTCGCCGGCATGTCGGGTGCGGCAATCGCAGACGCAGGTGGACTGGGCTCGATCGAGATCAAGGCTATGAGAGAAGCTAAGTATGATGAGAGAATCACACTCGGTATCACAGCAGCCTCGTCCCTGATCGGTCCGATCATCCCGCCGAGTATGCCCGTCATCGTGTATGGTGTCATAGCCTCAGCCTCTATCGGGCGTCTGTTTGCCGCCGGTATCATCCCCGGGCTTATCATGGGACTTATCCTTGCTTCCATGATATTCGGTCTCGACCACATCTGGAAGCTTCCCCGTGGTTCGAAAACAACATTCATGGAGAAGCTGATCGCTGCAAGAAGGGCTTTCCTCAGTCTCCTTACCCCGATCATCATTCTTGGCGGTATCTTCACCGGTTTCTTTACCCCGACAGAAGCAGCTGCCATAGCATGTCTGTATGCCCTCGGTCTCTCCCTGCTCTATAAGGATCTCAACTGGAAGAGCTTCGTCGAGACAGTGAAGGATTCGATGGTGACAACCGTTCAGGTTCTTATCATTGTTGCTGCTGCAGCACTCTTCTCCTGGATCATCGCCCGTGAGCAGATTCCTCAGATGTTCGTTGCAATGGTATCAAATTCAGGGCTTTCTCCCTGGGTCATTATCCTGCTCGCCAACATCCTTCTGCTGTTTGTCGGACTGTTCATGGAGACAGTTGCGTCGATTAACCTGCTTGTGCCTGTTCTGCTTCCTGTTATGATCGAGATGGGTATGGATCCTATTCAGTTCGGTGTTGTTATGATCCTCAACCTTGTCATCGGCACGATGACTCCTCCCTTCGGTACCGTTCTGTTTGTGCTCAGCAGTGTTGCGAATGTCAGTGTTGAGAAGGTCGCCCGTTCTGTGGTCATCTTCTTCCCGCCGCTGCTTGTCGTCCTTGCGCTGATCAATATCTTCCCTCAACTGACACTCTGGCTGCCTAATCTGCTGTTCGGTTGATAGCCTGCAGTGTGGATGTCAGAAAGAGGGGTGAAGTCAGCTGAGGCTGGCTGCCCCTCTTTTCTTTCAGTGTTGACGGTGCAGCGTATGGATATGTGAAAGAAACAGTTTGACAGATTGTGTTATATAGTATATTGTATACAATAAACAAGGTGAAACGGGAGAGTCCCCGTCTCTGAACTGAAGACGCAGCGTTACGTCTTCGCCAGACCCCGGGGCCTTTTCGATCAAGGGAGTGATCTATGAATCTGGGATTGGAAGGAAAAGTCGTAATAGTTACCGGCGGTGCTGCCGGCATCGGTCTGGCAAGTGTCCGCATGTTGGCAGGTGAGGGAGCGAAGGTCGTTATGGCTGATCTTAGTGAGGATCGTGTGGCCGGTGAGGCTGCTGCTCTGAGAGAACAGGGGTATGAGGTGCTTCCTGTGGTCGTTGATGTCAGTGATGAGGCCTCAGTTGATCAGATGGTAGCCGCTGCACGTGCTTCCTATGGAACAATCGATATTCTGGTGAACAACGCCGGGATAGGAGTGTTCAAAGGACTTGAGGAAGAAACCTTCGAAGAGTGGAAACGGGTGCTGGATGTCAATCTCACCGGTGTTCACCTGTGTACCAGGAAAGTCTTTGATATCATGAAGGAGAAAGGGTCAGGCAAGATCATATCTATGGGCTCTCTCGGCGGCCAGGTAGGGGGTATGAAAGTGACTCCCGGGTATGTTGCCAGTAAAGCTGGTGTGATGGGGGTCACCAAGAGTTATGCCCGCCACGGTGCGAAGTATGGTATAACCGCGAACGCTATCGCGCCGGGGCCTGTAGAGACCGATATGGCGCGCGGGATATACTCTCCTGATGTCACCCTTCTGGGACGTCTTGCCGTTGCCGATGATATTGCGAAGATCGTTGTGTTCCTCGCCTCCTCTCTTTCCGACTATCTCACCGGTGCCACTATTGATGTCAACGGTGGGGCTCTGTTGAGGTAGGCTGATATGGCACAGACACACCCGGACATTGCTTCCAGGATCATTGGTTCTATTGAACGCGAGAGAGTACAGGCAGCTTCCCTACGTGCTGAGGACCTGGTAGCCAGGATATGCGAGGGGCGGGGGAACAGGACACTGGGATACCTGATGTTCATCACGGACCCGTCCATCCTTCCTCCTGTCATCACGGCGGCAACCGAAGTGCTGCAACATGACGGCTGTGATGACTCGGTCATACAGTTCCTGATTCATCTTTCGATTCTTCTTGAAACAGTTCCCTCCCGTTACCGGGTGCGCACTGTCCTGGATGAAGAGGATATCGCCTCTCTGGTTCATACTATAAATGAGGCCCTCGATGAATTCACCGACTCTTCGGTTAAGGAAAATATCCTGGACAGTCTCGCAGTGTATCACGCGGAGCGGTTCCGTGTTGAAGAGAGAGAGCACCAGGTGACGGCGAAGGATTTGAGAGCCCTCTTCGGATCCACCCTGAGCGGGTATATCGACTGGATGAAGGCCGAAGTGAAGGCTTCCCGTATTGCTCTCAGCACGGCGGGAACTATTGAAGATTCCCCCTCTGTCCAGGAGGTGCTTGATACGATGTGGGGAAATGATTACGGAGCATTCCTCGATGTTGCCTTCTATAAAGGTGCGATGTTCCAGACCACGAACCCTCCCCTGATCAAAGCTGCCTGGGATCTGTCCACCGAAGAGTATACGCGCTCCCTTGCACACAGGTATCGGCACACACGGTTTGAAGAGTATACGACAGGATCTCTTACAGAACAGGAGATAGCGGCCGCTCTTCTGCCTGCAACCATCGTCGCCTCGCAGATGGAACTTCTCAGGGGGTTCTACCTGTACACGGAAGGCAGAAGCGGGTTCGTCTGTTATCAGGTGAACCCCGAGTATCACAGCAACAGCGGGAAAATGAGGGATGAGATCCTCTTTGTCCATTCCCTTCTTACCGATATCTTCGAAGGAGAGCCGAACGTGTCGTTCAAGATCCCCGGAACACGAAGTGGTCTCGAATGTGCACAGACTCTTCAGGACGAAGGTATTTCGATCACTGTCACCCTCTCCTTCGCCCTGTTTCAGGCAGATGCCTTTGCCCGTGTCCTTGCACGCAGTACAGCTGTCTCGAGTTTTATCGTGGTGATGAACGGACGCCTTGCCTTCCCGGTACGTGATCAGCTAATAGCGATGAAAGGTGAAAATAATACCCCCTACCTGCAGGCTTCCCGGCTGGTCGGAGTGGAAGTGACCCGCAAACTGTTCAGACGCCTGTACGGCGCTGAACACGAAGGAGGACTTGCCCTCGACAGGCGAAGGGTGGGCATCATGAATGCATCCCTGAGAATCTACGGTGACCAGATCCCCGATATCACACAGATCTGGGGCTCCCCCGCCATTACTATCTTCCCCAATGCACGTCATGCACTGGACTCTACGGACCGCGTTTTCGACCCCGATGCTGTCCGGGGTGAACAAGACCCTTCCGTGCTCGCATTGCTCAGAGAGAGCGAGATCTTCCGCCAGGCTTACTACCTGCACGGTGATCCTGAAGGGAAACCGGAGAGGATACTAACTCTGACCGACGGGGATGACCGTGAAGTGGAACTCTGGGGGCCGATCAACCAGACGCTGACCCAGTTCCTCTCAGCCCATGCCCAAATACGAACACAGGCCCTCGCGGTCTACGAAGGAGAAATGAAATGAGTACTATACGGTACGGAGCATTATCTATAGACCCAAAGCATAACCCGGCTGTGCTGAACACCGGAACATGGAATATCGCTGAAGCTCGTGAGCGGTCACGAACCCTGGATGCATCCTGCTGTAACGAGATCAAGCGTCGCTCCCGAGCCTCAGGCAGTCTGCCCGATGTTGTATGCGGGGGGAAAAAGGCCTACAGCGGAAGCATCGCGATTCATTCGAACTCTGTCTATGCCCTTGTTTCACTTGAAGATGCACAGACAGTCTTCATCCGTATTGGTGAGCAGAGCTCATCCTCGGCTCTCAAGGACGTCATTGCGGACTTCCCTGTGAAGGATGCCGGTCACGTGAGTGTCTATCCGACAAGTGATGAGAACATACATACCTACACGACACTTATCCACCCGAAAAAGGGGACTCGCGCCCTCGGACCCATCCCCCGTCTGGGAATCGGAGTGCGGCATACCACCGCCGTATGGCCTGGGATATTCAAGGGGCTGTACCGTGCTGATGTGTCAGCCAATGCGATTCAGAACTCGGTTCGGGAGCTGCATCTGCTGAAGACCCTGTATGACGGGACACCGAGCCGTAAGAATCATCTGTTCAGTTTCGGGGCGATGGATGAAGGGCACACGGGAAGCACCTTCGAAGGCCTGTGGACCGAAGGAGTACTTTCTCATCTTAAAACTCCCTTTGATGTGCGTATCGGAGCAGATGCCGACCATCTGCAGGTCAAACGGGGCAACGAGGGGACGGGCAGGACCAAGCAGTTCATCGATGCCTCGAGGTACTACTCGTTCTATACATTCGATGTTTCTGACATTCTCAACTATGATGCGCTGAGCACGTTCAGTGCAGCAGAGTCGGCCGCGTATCTGGAGCAGCTCATTCCGGACAAAGGCCGTCGAGAGGATATCCTGTGGTACCACCGGAGAACCAAGTCTCTGGCAAAGAGGTATGCCCAGTTTGATGAGGCTGCCATCGGCCGGCTGATCGGCAAGTACTGGAAGGCTCTCGATGCGATGGAGGATCTCACTGCCTATCTTGATTCGATCAAGAAAGGAGAGAAATACGACCTCGAGCTCAGTATCGACGAGAATCCACCTTCGATCGCCACGTTTGATTCGATCACGAGTCCTCAGGAGCTCCTGTTCCTGGTGGATGAGATTGAAAGGCGAGGGCTTCCGGTGACCCATCTGGCTCCGAACTTCGGGGTGGAGAAAGGGACTGACTATAGGGGATACGATGGTATCGAAATGTTCGGGAAAAGGATCGGTATCCTGAACAAGATCGCTGTCGAGAAGAATATGATCCTGGATTGTCACAGTGGGGATGATCTGTCCCGTGAAACCCGCAGAGTGTTCCGCAGAGCAACCAGCGGGAACATTCATTTCAAGGTCTCGCCATCCCTGCAGGCCCTGTACGGGAAGGTGCTCAGTTCCTATGATCCCGAGTTTTTCTCATTCTGGTGGAACGAGACTTTGAAGTACGCCCAGGCAGGTGCCGACAGCGGGTCTGTCTTTGCCCGACACGCGCTTGCTGAACTGCGCAGGGATGATAAGGGACGTGTCTTGCCCAGTGCTGATCATCTGTTCTTCAAGGAGCTGTGTTTCGATTCGGTCGGCAAGCGCGATACGAACGGCGATTACATCAACCGGGCACGGTTCTACGACCTGGGGAGCGATTTCTACGATGAGATGGAAAGGACCATCGAGCAGCGGGTCATGGAACTCTCTGAAGATCTGTTCGACGTGTAAGGATAAGAGCTGAAACACAGGAGCTGAACGCATCGTACGTTCAGCTCTATGCGTTCATGAACCTGCAGAGGTTCATGAATGTTTACTTCACATCCCAGCTGTTCTCAGTGCTGTGTGTGGCAAATGCCTTATATATATGGGTGTCCATCAACCGGGTTGCCCCTTTTTCATTCTTCTGACGAATCATATCGATAATCTCGTAGTGCTGCCGTATATAACCGGTGAACGTCTCTGTAGAAGCCTTCATGTTGAGCCTCACCAGCTGAATGCGTGCATCCAGCCGTTCATAGGCTTCATAGAGGTATTCATTTCCTGTGGCCTCGATGAGTTTGTGGTGAAACTCGGTGTCATGTTCGAAGGCTGCGGCTCTCTGCCCTTCATCGGCCATCAGTTTGATGCACTCGTCGCTGATCCTTTCAAGTTCTGCCAGAAAACTCTCATCAGCACGGTCTCTGCTGATGATCAGATGCAGGGCGAAATTCTCCAACGCCGTCCTCAGTTCACCGATGCTGCGTGCCTGCTCTGCAGATATGTCGGTAACTATGGAATAACTTCTCGGGAACGTCTCTACCAGTCCGTACTCATTGAGTTTTTTGATTGCTTCCCGTATCGGGGTTCTGCTTACATTGAACATCGTTGCAATCCTGCCCTCGGGGATCTTTTCACCGGGAGCAAGCTCACCTGAAAGAATCATCTCCTTGAGATGATAGTACACTTGTTCACCGAATCCGATCTGTACAATTTTAGGGGCATCCATAGTGAAATGGATTATACCTGTTTTTATCTGCATGGTCAAATCAATCTCAACCGCAGCCTCCACTTCCGTTGGAATTCAAAGAGATGAGGCAATTCCTCTCATGTGTGGCAGCAGCTGCTGCGTTATGCCTCCACATTCCTCCGTACACACAGGTGTGGTGACACCATATCAGCGCCTGCAGAAAGTGCGTGGATAATGACGGTCAATACAGTTGACAAGCTGCAAAACTGTGATATCATATTACATATATTATTATATGTTGATGAGAGGATCTGTTCCTCCAGAGGATGAAGAGTATGAAAGCGCTGAGAAAGTTTGAAAGAGGAGTGAAGAAATTCCGCCTCGAAGACGTATCTCTACCTGACCCGCTTGATCACGAAGTGCAGGTAAGAGTGGAATTCGCGGGAATCTGCGGTACTGATATTCATATCTATCATGACACCTATGCAGATGAACCTCCGATGACGATCGGTCATGAGTTCAGCGGGGTGATCACCAAAGTCGGCAGGGATGTGAAGAATTTCAAGGTGGGAGACCGGATTGTCAGTGAGACAAATGCAGAGTACTGCGGTGAATGTGTCTTGTGCAAGAAGGGGCGCTTCTGTCTCTGTGACGACCGGAAGGCCTTCGGCCAGAAGACTGACGGAGTTTTCGCAGAGTACGCGAATCTGAGGGCAAGCAACCTTCACCTCCTTCCTGCGAAGGTGTCGATGAAAGAGGCGGCCCTGGCCGAACCGCTGAGCTGTGTGGTTCATGCCGTAATGGAACGATCCACCATCCTGGCCGGTGATACGGTGCTCGTAAGCGGTCCCGGTCCGATCGGGCTCATGGCTCTCATGATTGCCAAACTCTATGGAGCCTACGTCATTCTCAGCGGAACCTCCATGGACGCTTCACGCCTTGCCCTGGGCAGAGAGCTCGGAGCTGATGTGATCGTGGATGTACTCAAGGAAGACCTCTCCCAGGTTGTAACCGAATTCACCAGAGGACGGGGGATAGATGTTGTTCTTGAATGTTCCGGTTCAGGTGCGGCGGTCAACGCAGGCCTTTCCGTGCTGCGGAAGCTGGGAACCTTCACACAGATCGGTCTCTTTGCCTCTGCAGTGAATGTGAATATCAATGACATCTGTTACAAAGAGATAAATTACCAGGGATGTCTGTCTAAGACCAACTGGTCCTGGAGACGTACCGTGGAGCTGCTCGAGAGTGGAGAACTTCCGCTCGAAAAACTCATCTCTCACGTGTTCACCCTCGACGAGTGGGAGGACGCTTTCACGGTTGCCGAGCAGAAGCAGGGAAACAAGATACTGTTCGATACCAACACAGAGAGGGGGGATGCATGAGCAGACAGAGAGCAGAAGTTGCAGAACTGAAACAGATCGCTGCCGATATACGGCGTCTGATCCTCACAACCACCCATCATGCCGGGGTAGGACATACCGGAGGATCTCTCAGTGAGGCTGATATCATGGCCGCCCTGTTTTTCCGGGTGATGAACATAGACCCGGAACAACCCGATATGAAGGATCGTGACCGCTTCATTCTTTCCAAGGGACATGCCACTCCCGGTTACTACTCGACTCTTGCACGAAGGGGTTTTTTCCCCATCAGTGTACTTGATTCGTTCGATCAGCTCGGGACTATTCTTCAGGGACATCCTGATATGCACAAAGTTCCGGGAGTAGATATGTCCAGCGGGTCTCTCGGTCAGGGATTGAGTTGCGCCCTCGGAATGGCCATGGCCGGGACAGACCTGGGATTGGACTTCACGACCTTTGTTCTGATGGGTGACGGAGAGAGCACGGAAGGACAGATCTGGGAAGCCGTTCTCTATGCAGGAGCCGAGAATGTACGAGTGAAGAATATCGTTGCTATCGTTGACTATAACAAGGTTCAGCTTGCTTCTCTCACTAAGGATGCTGTCGACCTCGGAGATCTCGCCGGGAAGTATCAGGTCTTCGGCTGGCATACGATAGAGGTTGATGGGCATGACATGGATCAGCTTGTTCGTGCCCTTGAGGAGGCAAAGGCGGCTGCCAAGGAAGGTCCAGTGGCTCTGATAGCACATACGGTGAAAGGTAAAGGTGTATCCTTTATGGAAAACCAATGCGCCTGGCACGGGAAAGCACCGAATGCGAGTGAGTATGAGAAGGCTATGGCTGAGATCGATCAGGAGGATGCACGATGATGAAGATGCCGCAAAAGAATGAGATGATAGCCCCCCGGGTTTCCTTCGGAGAGGCCCTCGTTGAATTGGCTGAGCAGTACCCGTCTCTTCGGGTGTTTGACGCGGATGTATGTGCCTCTACCCAGACAGGCCTGTTCAGAGAGGCCTATCCTGACCGCTTTTACCAGATGGGTATAGCAGAGGCCAACATGGTCGGTGCAGCAGCCGGAATGGCTACGCTCGGCCTTACACCCTTCGTCTCAACCTTCGCCGTGTTCCTTGCAAAGCGTGCACTCGACCAGATCAGAGTGTCTGTAGCCTACCCGAAGCTTGATGTGAAACTCAACGGTGCCTACGGTGGACTGCCCACAGGGCAGGCGGGGGCCACACACTCATCCGTGGAAGATATCGCCGTGATGCGCTGCATGCCGAATATGAAGGTTATTGTCCCTGCAGATCCTGTTGAGACAAAACTTGCCGTTGCCCTTGCCCTTGAGACTCCGGGACCTGTCTATCTCAGGACAGTACGCTGTCCTGTACCTGTCATCTTCGATGCCGGTCACTCGATAGAGCTCGGAAAGGGGAAGATTCTGCATGAAGGTAAGGATGCCGCACTGATTTCCACCGGTATGATGACACCGCGGACACTGGCCGCAGCTGAAGCGCTTGCAAAAGAGGGCCTTCATGTCAGGCATATCCATCTTGCCACGATAAAGCCGATTGATGAGGCAATGCTGATTGATGCAGCCCGCGAATGCGGAACGCTCATCACCGTGGAAAACCATGGAGTGCTTGGAGGGCTCGGAGGCGCGGTTGCCGAGGTGATAACTGAGAATTCACCCTGCACTCTAAAACGTCTCGGATTCACTGATACGTTTCTTGAATCGGGAGATGATGAGAAGATCTTTGACAGGTTCAACCTTTCGCAGGAAGGCATCATGAGAACCGTGAGATCCTTGCTGCGCACCAGATAACCATAGATTAAGGAGAGGAAAATGGCTACATATATCGAAGGATTGATTGAGAAGGCTCGCCGAGCGCAGACCCTGTTCGCACAGGCTGATCAGGAGACTGTGGACAGAGCCGCAGAATTGTTATGCTACCGGGCGGTGAATCCCGATTTTGCACGGAAGCTGAGCGAACTTGCTGTTGCAGAATCGCGGATGGGGGACGTCGAGAGCAAATATGCCAAGATGATGAACAAGGTACGCGGAGCATGGCTCGAGATGAAAGGCAGAAAGTCTGTCGGGATCATCGAAGAGGATGAAGCTCTGGGGCTGGTGAAAATCGCAAAACCTGTGGGTGTTGTCGGGGCCCTTATCCCGTGCACAAACTGTGAGGCTACTCCGGTGCTTAAGGCTGCCTGGGCAATCAAGACACGGAATGCCGTGATCCTTGCTCCCCACCCGAGAACCAAGGAAACCAATGAATACGTTGTCGATATGATGAGGGACGTCCTGAAAGAGCTCGACCTTCCTGTAGATCTCATTCAGAACGTGGCAGAAGTGTCGGTGGCGAACTCTCAGGAGTTGATGGCTTCCTGTGACCTGATCCTTGCAACAGGAGGTGGCGCGATGGTGAAGGCCGCCTATTCAAGCGGTACGCCCGCCTACGGAGTCGGAGCGGGAAATGCTGTCACGATCGTGGATTCCACGCAGGACCTTGATGTTGTCGCAAACAAAATCATGCGCGGAAAGACCTTTGACCAGGCCACAAGCTGCTCTTCAGAGAACTCCGTGCTCGTAGAGAAATCTGTTTATGATGCATTCCTTGAAGCGATGAGAGCGCAGGGCGGGTATCTGTGTACTCCTGACCAGAAGGATGCTCTTGAAAAGGCGATGTGGCCCGACGGGCATACGCTGAACCGCAATATCATTGCTCAGAAAGCTCAGGTCATTGCTCATGAAGCAGGTTTCTCAGTTGATGATGGAGTAAGTTTCCTCATGGTCGAGGAGAGCGGAATAGGCGAAGGTCACCCCTACAGCGCAGAGAAGCTTTCAGTTGTCCTTACAGTCTACACCTGGAGTGATTTCGATGAGGCTGTCGATATGGTGAACCGTATTACAGCACACAACGGAACAGGCCATTCCTGCGGAATCCACAGCAGTGACAGACAGAAGGTGCTGAGACTTTCGGAGTCTGTCAACGTCTCCCGTGTGATGGTGAACCAGCCTCAGTCACTGGCCAATAGCGGTGCCTGGACGAACGGAATGCCTATCACCCTCACTCTCGGCTGTGGTTCATGGGGTGGTAACATCTCGAGTGAGAACATCACCTGGAAGCATCTGCTGAACACCACCTGGGTAGCCTGGCCGATTGAAAGCAGACAGATTCCGGACGAGCAGCTCTTCAGCGCTGAAGCGAGAAACAGATAAGGAGCCGATGATGATCGCAGATGAACAGAACACACTTCTTCAGACGATGAAAGCACGTGCAGAAGCCGGAGGCGGACCGGAGAGACTGAAACGTCAGAAGGAGAAGGGGAAGATGAGTGCGCGGGAGCGTATAGCTTCCCTGAGTGATGAGGGGAGCTTTCTTGAATCTCAGAAGTATGTCACCTGCAGATCAACTTCGTTCGGTATGGATGCACACCGTATCCCGGGCGACGGTGTCGTGACCGGAAGCGCAACAATCGACGGCCGGGAAGTCTGGCTCAGCAGCCAGGACTTCACGGTACTGGGCGGATCGCTGGGAGAGATGCATGCGGTGCGCATCGCACAGGCGCAGGAGAGTGCTCTGAAGATGCGCAGACCGTTCATTCAGATCAATGACTCCGGAGGAGCCAGAATCCAGGAGGGGATCTATTCCCTTGACGGCTACGGGAAAATCTTCCGCAACAATATCCTCAGTTCCGGTGTTATTCCGCAGGTATCACTGATCCTAGGCCCCTGCGCAGGAGGGGCCGCCTACTCACCTGCCCTCACTGACTTCGTATTCATGGTGGAGGGAATAAGTCAGATGTATATCACCGGTCCTGATGTGATCAGGACGGTAACGGGAGAACAGGTGACGCACGACCAGCTTGGAGGTGCCTCTACACATGCAGCAAAGAGTGGAAATATCCACTTCGCCTGTAAAAGTGAAAGAGAATGCATCGAAAAAGTGAAGCAGCTGCTCAGTTACCTTCCGTCGAACAGTAGTGAACAGCCTCCTTTTGTCCGCGAGGGGAAGGATCGCAAACCACGCAAGAGCGGCAGGATAGCCTCGATCATCCCGGAGAGGATCACCAAGCCCTATAATATGATCGATATCATAAACGATGTTGTTGATGCTTCGAGCTTTCTTGAAGTGCAGAGTGAATGGGCGAAGAGTATCGTCACCGGTTTTGCACGCATCGGGGGGAGAAGTGTCGGTATCGTGGCAAATCAGCCGAACCACATGTCCGGGACCCTCGATATCAACTCAAGTGACAAAGGCGCGCGGTTTATCCGCACCTGTGATGCCTTCAACGTCCCGATTCTCACCTTCGTCGACATTCCGGGATATATGCCGGGAACCCTGCAGGAATACGGCGGGATCATACGTCATGGTGCGAAGATGCTCTATGCGATAGGGGATGCGACGGTACCTAAGGTATCTGTGATTGTGAGAAAAGCCTACGGAGGAGCATACATAGCCATGGCTTCCAAGAGTCTCGGGTATGACAGGGTCGTAGCGCTCAGCGGTGCGTCGATTGCCGTGATGGGAGCAGATGGAGCCGCAGAGATTATCTATCGCAGGGAGATTGCTTCTGCAGTGGACCCGACAAAGCTGAAGCGGGAGAAGATTGAAGCATTTCAGCGCGAGGAGATGAATCCGTATGCTGCGGCGGCAACAGGCCTGGTAGATGATGTCATCGATCCTTCACAGCTGAGGAACTCCCTGATACGCACCTTTGAGAGCCTTGAAGGCAAGAAAGAAGAGCGAGTGAAGCGGAGTCACGGAAACATTCCCCTGTGAGCAGGTCCGGTATTCATGACCGGAGGGCTTCAATGCCTTATTGAGTATGTGGTCTGAGTGTGACCCTTGTCTGCAGATGCCCTGCCGTTCAGGCAGGGTTTTCTTTCGAAGCGGACAGTGAAGAGAGGATGTACTCACGTGTCTCGTTCAGGTCGGACTGGAAGTTCTCAACAAGTGTATCAGTGTCCTTGTCCCTGTAAGCCTCGAACATATTCACGTGCACAGTGAAATCGGTGAAGATCTTGGCCCCGGGTGAGTGGATCCCGAAGTAGGGGGCGAGGCGAAGCCACAGATTGTTTACGATGTCGAGGGTTATGTGTCTGTTCGCGTTATTGTACATCGCATAGTGAAAATCCTTGTTATAACGCAGGAAGGCCTTCGTGTTCTCGTTGGAACCCTGCATCTTCTTGAGAGCGCTCTCAAGCTTGTCGAGTGTCTTTTTGTTCCAGTTGAGACAGCTTTCAGTGACCAGTATAGACTCATGATAGAGTCTCAGGTCGAAGATCTCGTCAATCTCATCCATCGAAAGGGTGTTGATGCTCATCTTCTTATTGCTTTCGATGATGAACACCTTCTCGGTCTCGAACTGCCACAGCGCTTCCCTGACCGGCATGATCGATACTCCAAGCTTGTCCGCAAGGGTCCTCAGTGAGAAGGTTTCGCCCGGCTCCATCTCAGCCGACATGATCGAATCGCGTATCTGATCATATACTTTCTGTCTGAGTGTCTTGGTCTCGATTTTACTGATAGGCATGGTTCATTCCTGTTCTGGTGTATTCTATTCAAGTAAAACTATACTATTCATTCTGCCAATAGTAAAGCGGTAATGTGTGATGTGTTATTACCTGAACTGTTATCACATATAATAAATACATTGACGGAAGGATAGGTTGGAAGTACACTGTCTGATATTTATAAGGAGGAAAAGGATGAAGGAAACCAAATCACCTTTAGCTGTGATGGCAGCATCCACACCCACTGACTTCTGGAATGACTCGTGTTCGTTCTCCGAGCTGGAGTATGCTATCGGCCATGGGGCGGTCGGTGCGACAACGAATCCGGTCATAGTGGGAAACGTACTGAAGAAAGAGATGCATCTGTGGCAGGATACCATCAGAACACTGATACATGAGAACCCTGAAGCTTCCTATGAGGATATTGCGTGGCTGCTGAATGAGAGAATGGCGGTGGAGGCAGGAAAGCTGCTCCTTCCGGTATTTCACAGGACCCGGGGTAGGAAGGGTAGGATCTCGATTCAGACAAATGCCAAGTATTACAGATCCTGGGAAAAGATGAGTGAGCAGGCGATTCATTTCAACTCGCTGTGCGAGAATATTCAGGTGAAGATCCCCGCAACGAAAGCCGGCATCAGAGCCATAGAGGAAGCCACTGTTGCAGGTGTCAGTGTCAATGCCACAGTGAGTTTTACCGTCTCTCAGGCTCTGGCCGTGGCGCAGGCTGTGGAGCGCGGTCTGGAACGGAGGATCGCCAACGGCGAGGACATCAGTGAGATGAGCCCTGTGTGTACCATTATGGTCGGACGACTCGATGACTGGGTAAAGATCAGCGGTGAAAAAGCCGGTATAGTCACAACTCCAGGGTATATGGACTGGGCCGGCGTTGCCGCCTTCAAGCGTGCCTATGCGCTGTTCACCGAACGGGGGTATCGTACTCGTCTCCTTTCGGCTGCCTACCGTAACCATCTGCACTGGTCACAGCTTATCGGAGGCGAAGTGTCGATGACGATACCTTTCGAATGGCAGGTGAAATTCAATGCTTCGGGAATCCCGGTTGAACATACCCTTGACAATCCTGTTGATCCGGTGATTATTGAGGAGTTGAGCAGCAAATATCCCGAGTTTGTCAAAGGGTATGAACCGGATGGGCTCAGTGTTGATGAGTTTGATGGATATGGAGCAGTTGTAAGGACTCTCAGGTCCTTCATTCATGGGTACGAACAGATGCTTGCGATGGTTCGTGAGTTCATGCTGCCCGATGTCGATGCCTAAGGAGATGCTATGAAAGGGTTTCAGATAACACAGGTCGGTGAGAGCCGGATGACAGATGCACTGGTAAAACCGGTTCCATCAAGCGGTGAGGTGCTTGTTCACATCAGGAGGGTAGGGTTCTGCGGCAGTGACCTCAATACGTTTAGAGGCAGAAACCCTCTGGTCCGGTTTCCATTGGTTCCCGGTCATGAGATTGCCGGGGTCATCGAAGAGAAGGGCAGTGACGTCCCTGATTCCTTCACAGTGGGCGATAAGGTCTCAGTCCTCCCCTACACGACCTGCGGAGTCTGTGCTTCCTGTCTCAGCGGGAGGGTGAACGCGTGCAGGAACAATCAGACACTGGGTGTCCAGCGTGACGGGGCTATGGTTGAATATATCACGGTGCCGTTTGAAAAGCTCATCACAGGAGTCAATGAACTCAGCTTTGAAGCTATCGCCCTTGTTGAACCCCTTGCTGTCGGCTTTCATGCTGCCAGGAGGATCTATCCTGCACAGGGGGATGTTATTCTGGTTTTCGGCTGCGGGCTTGTGGGACTCGGAGCGATCACGAACCTGGCCATTCTCGGTGCACGGGTCATCGCTGTAGATATTGATGATGAGAAACTCCGGACAGCCCGTGACTGCGGCGCTCAGTATACTATCAACTCCCTGACCGGTGATCTGGCAAGGGAAGTGGCATCGATCACTGAAGGGCATGGTCCCACAGGGGTGATCGAGGCGATAGGACTTCCTCAGACCTATACCGCGGCAGTCGACCTTGTCTCCTATGCCGGAAGGGTTGTCTATGTCGGGTATGCCTCTCAGGCAGTGGAGTTTGTCACGAAACAGTTCGTTCTCAAGGAGATCGAAATCCGCGGTTCCCGTAACGCACTCAAAGAGGATTTCAGTGACGTTCTGGCAGCCATGAAAGCCGGTCGCGTTCCTGTCGAAACACTTGTGAGCAGAGTAGTTCCTCTGGAGGAAGCGTCATCCGCACTGTACAGCTGGTCCGAGGATCCGAAAGCGATCACAAAGATCCTTGTCTCCTTCCCCTGAGAGCAGGTTTCTGTCCCTGAATAAAGACGGTCCGGCATGTATGAATGAGCCGGACCGCTTTTCGAATCTTACGATATTCAGAGTTACTGCTGTCTGATCAGGATCTTGAGTCCTTCTTTCTTTTCGAACTTTTCGAATGCCGTCTCCCACTCATCCAGTGTGAAGGTGTCCTTTGCAAGGATCTTCAGGTTGACCTTTCCCATCTCCAGAAGACTTATGGCCTTCTTCCATGAGCTCCAGATGGAGCCGAGTGATCCGGTTACCTTGATCTCCTTGTAACAGATCAGATCAAACGGGAGTGTGATCGGTCGACCGGCAAGGCCGATCTGGACGAACTGTCCCTGCTTTTTCACTGCCTTCAATCCACTCTCGGAACCTTTTTCGCTTCCTGAGCATTCCAGAACTACATCCACCCCTATGCCGCCGGTTTCGCGTGCGACGATCTGTTCCAGATCTTCCTTCAGAACATCGACCGTGACATCAGCTCCGAGTTCGCGTGCAAGGGCGAGGCGGGGTTCATCGATACTGGTACCGGAGACGATCACTTTGGCACCCTGACTTTTGGCAACCTGAAGAGCGATCAGGCCGATCGCGCCAGGACCGGTGACAAGGACTGTATCGGTGGAATCAATAGAGGCGAGATTCATGGCTGCATGGGTCACGCATGCCATCGGTTCGATCATGGCACCTTCTTCGAATGATACGGTATCGGGAAGGATGTGAATATTCCGGCTTGGTACCATCGTATAGGGAGCAAATGCACCGTTGTACCAGTATCCAAGCACCTTCCGGTCATTACAGAGGTTGTAGCGCCCGCTTTTGCAGTTGTAGCACTCACCACAGTACGAGTAGGCAGTTTCACTGGTGACCCGGTCTCCGACTTTGCAGTTCGTGACCTCTTCTCCGACCTCGGTAACGACTCCACTGAATTCATGACCTGTGATGACAGGCGGGTTCACCGGAATCGCGATATCACTCGCCCTGATATGGAGGTCGGAACCGCAGATCCCGGTATACTCCACTCGTATCTTTACACTGCCGGGGCCGCAGACCGGTTCCGGCATCTCCATCACCTTCATATTGCCCGGTCCCTTCTCATATTTCACTAATCCCTTCATCGTATAAGCTCCTTTCGCTTCGGTTCCTGTAATCACAGTAGATTGTATACTATATACTACCAGAATGTCTTTTAAAGTCAATCGTTGTGAGCAGGATTGTCCGCTTGATCGGTGAGATTCATCGATTGTATACAATAGGCGGTAGTCCGGCAGGAAACAGGTGTATAGGCATTGGTGTAAAAAAACGCGAGACACGCGAGAAGCTATGGGAAAACAGGGAAATTTGTATAATTACGAATAGTATTGGATTCTGTACTTGAAACCTTGAGCTATATTGAATATAGTATACAATAACACTAACTTACGTGGAAAACAAGGAGAATACGGTGAATCCTACATTACAGTCTCTTATTGAGAACAAACCATTCACACCGCTTGATGCCACACAGCTCTCAGCTCTCGCTGCAAACCTGCGACTCGAGATGTTTGATGTGCTTCACAGCAGACAGACAGGCCATTGGGGAGGTGCATCCTCAGCTGCTGAGCTGACCACTGCCCTCTATTTCAACCGGATGAACGTCAACCCGGACAATCCTCGTGATGAGGACAGAGACAGGTTCATTCTCAGTAAGGGACATGCCTCGATGAACCTGTACACAGTTCTGGCCCACCGAGGGTTTTTCCCCGTTTCGGACCTGCCGGGCTTCAGGACTCTCGGCTCCCATCTCCAGGGGCATCCTTCGATGAACAAGACCCCCGGCGTGGATATGTCCACAGGTGCTCTCGGTCACGGTCTTTCCATCGGTATCGGCATGGCACTTGCCTCTCAGGTCAACAACAGAGATTACTTTACGTACGTGCTCAGTGGTGAAGGGTGTCTTGATGAAGGTCAGACCTGGGAAGCCATGCTCAGTGCATCGAAGTTCAAGCCCGGCAAACTTGTCTACATGATAGACTATAACGGTGTACAGCTTGACGGAACGAGCAATGATATCATGCCGCTCGATCCCCTTGCAGACAAATTCCGTTCGTTCGGCTGGAATGTTGCTGCCAAAGAGTTTGATGGGCATGACATGACCAGCATTCTTGATTCGTTCGCATGGATCGACAGTGATGATATCTGGCCGAAAGCGGTCATATATAAGACGGTCAAGGGAAAGGGAGTTTCCTTCATGGAAGGGAAGAATACCTGGCACGGTGCTCCCATCGACGATGATAGTTACAGCAAGGGAAGAGTGGAACTCCTTGCGGATATCGAAAAGAAGGAGGCACTCCTGTGAGCGTAGCTATGAGAGAAGCGTTCGGCAAGAAGGTTGCCGAACTCGGAAAGACCAATGACAGGATCGTCGTTCTGGATGCCGATGTATCATCTTCCACGAAGTCCGGACTCTTCGGGAATGAGTTCCCGGGCCGGTTCTTCAACGTAGGTGTTGCAGAAGCCAATATGGTCGGTGTCGCGGCAGGTCTTGCCACCGCCGGACTTCACCCGATCGTGAATGCATTCAGCATTTTCCTTGCCCTCAAGGCAACCGATCAGATCAGGAACGTGTTCTGTTATAACAAACTACCTCTGGTCATAGCAGGTGCCTACGGTGGCCTCAGTGATTCCTATGATGGTGCAAGCCACCAGAGTATCACCGATATTGCCATCATGAGAGCACTTCCCGAGATGGAAGTGATCGTTCCCTGTGATGCTCAGATGGCCGAAAGTGCTCTTGAGTATGCTCTGACACAGAAAAAACCGGTCTATATCAGACTCAACAGAAATGCCGTTCCCGATGTCGGCCTTCCTTTCGATGCATCACAGAAGAAGGGCGTTGTAGTCAAAGAGGGTAGCGACGTTACCCTTGCTGCAAACGGTATCACCCTCAGTGCGACCCTCGAAGCAGCACAGATACTCGAAAGCAAAGGCATCAAGGCGGAAGTGCTTGCAATGCCGTTCGTCAAACCCTTTGATGCTCAGACACTGAAGGTTTCGGTTGAAAAGACCGGCAGGCTTGTCAGTGTCGAGGAACACACAGTGGTAGGAGGTTTCGGTTCAGCCTGTCTTGAAGCTCTCAGCAGCGAGGCCTTCAACTATTCCTATCGCGCTGTCGGCGTCGAAGACCGCTTTACCGAGACCGGAGGATATGATGAACTTCTGGTCAAATACGGTATCAGCGGGGCGAATATCGCTGCGAAAGCAGAAGAACTCGTATAATCATTAGTAGGAGGAACTAAATGAACAGTAGAGAAAAAGCCTATGAACTTCTGAAGAACTGGAAAAAGGACGGATACATCTTTGGCATCGACGTACTCGATCAGGTGGGTGCAGCCGCAGCGCAGTTCGGAAGTAAGACTCTTCTTGTATCTAACATGACCTACCTGAAACCGGTTGCCGATCAGGTGATAGCGTCACTGAAAGCCAGTGGTGTAGAGCTTGCAGGTGGCCTTGTTGCTCCCGATGCGAAGCCTAATGCACCGAGAGAGGATGTCTACCGTCTTACAACGTATATTCTTCAGCATGACCCTGACAGTATCGTGGTCATTGGCGGCGGCAGCTCGATTGATGCGGTGAAGGCGGCAAACGCCCTCGCAACTCTCGGAGGTGCTCACAGTTGTGAGATTGATACCTATTTCGGCACCTCCCAGGTCACTGAAGCACTTGAGAAAACCGGTAAAACCCTCAAGCCCGTCATTGCTGTGGAGACCAGTGCTTCCAGCGGTGCCCACCTCACCAAATACTCGAACATCACCGACCCCGTTGTCGGTCAGAAGAAACTCATCGTGGATATGGCAGTTGTCCCTTCCGTTGCAGTCTTTGACTACAAGACTACTGTCAGTATGCCTCTGAGTGTGACTATCGACGGTGCACTTGACGCTATCGCGCACACCTTCGAAGTCTTCTGCGGAGCCAATGATGATAACTTCGATCTTGTCAGCGACATCACAAGCACAGCTATCGACCTTGTCGCATCTCACGCATCGACGCTGATTGATGATCCTTCAAACGTTGAAGCACGAGAAGCCATCGGGCTTGCGACAGACCTCGGCGGCTATGCCATCATGGTCGGCGGAACAAGCGGCGCACACCTCACCAGTTTCTCTCTTGTCGACGTGGTTGCACACGGCACTGCCTGCGGTATCATGAACCCCTACTATGCGGTCTTCTACGGCAAGGCTATCCAGAAACAGCTCAAGGTTCTCGGAGAGATCTTCAAGAAGCATGGATATATCGCCTCAGATATTGCTTCGATGGAAGGAAGAGAGCTTGCGACCACGGTCGCACAGGGTATGATCGACTTCTCCAAGTCTATCAATGCACCTACGAAACTCTCCGATCTCAAAGGGTTCACTGATGCCCACATCGAACGTGCACTCAATGCTGCTCAGGACCCTCAGCTCAAGATGAAGCTGCAGAACATGCCTGTTCCGATGACTGCAGAGGATGTCATGGTCTACATGAAGCCGATCCTCGAAGCCGCCAAGAGTGGAGACATGTCTATCATCAAAGAGAAATAAGGAATACCTTGTATGATTATCGATCACCCATTCACTGACTCCTATCAAGCTGTCACGCTCCCTGACCACACGCATGTGGTCAGGATGTCTGAACCGGAACCTGTTTCCTCCGTTGCACAGAAGATCAGAGCATCACTCGATCATCCGATCGACAGTGATTCTCTCAGAGAGATCGCTCTTCGTGCGAGGCAGCAGCGGAAGGAGAAGGACGGGGGGAAGGCGAATGCCGTGATCGTAGTCTCGGACAAGACACGTCCGGTCCCGTACAAAGGGGAGGAAGGGATCCTTCTTCCGATCATCGAGGTGTTGACCGAATCAGGGTATGCTGTCGAGGATATCCTGATTCTCATCGCCACCGGGACTCATCTTCCGATGAAAGAGGATGAGATCTGGAAGATGATCGATACCCGGATCAGGGACATGGGTGTCAAAGTTGTCAATCATGACTGCACCGATGGATCGAACCTGACGTTTCTCGGAAAGACAAGCCGGGGTACAGACATGTACCTAAACTCTCTGTATGTGAATGCGGACCTTAAGATAGCAACAGGGCTTGTAGAGAGCCATTTCATGGCAGGAGCAAGCGGGGGCCGGAAGGCGATCTGTCCCGGAATCATCGGAGAGGAGAGTACCTATGTCTTCCATGGCGTACCCTTCATGGCCGACCCGGGTTCACGCGACCTCAACCTGAAAAACAACCTCGTACATGAGGAGGCACTCGAAGTCGCCGGTACGGTCGGCATAGATTTTCTCGTCAACGTCACGCTCAACGGGAAGTTCCATATCACGGGCATCTTCAGCGGCAACTATATCACCGCTCATCTCAAAGCGGTTGAAAGCATAGTTGAACATGTCAGAGTCCCTTCTCCCCCTGCCGACATCGTGGTTACTCATGGAGGCTTTGTCGGTATCAACCACTACCAGCTGGCAAAGTGTGCTGTCGCCTCCCTCGGGGTTCTGAAGGAGAACGGGTATCTTGTTATCATGGCAGACACGAACGATCCGACCCACCCGGTTGGTGGGATCAACTACCTGACCACACTCGCACTTATGACCCGTATCGGGGCGAAGAATTTCACGAAGCTCATTGCAGGTGAAGATTGGACCTTCATTCCTGAACAGTGGCAGGTCCAGATGTGGTGCAAAGTTTTCGAGAGAATCCCGATGGACCATCTGTACCTCTACTCCCCCAGCATGGATAGGATGTTCCTGCCACTCTTGCCAGGGCAGGACGGCAGCGTGTACATTGAAGAGGCAACACCGCAGGAAGAGAAGTTTTCCCGGTTTATCGCCAATGTGCTGAAGGATATCAGTGAGAGAGAAGAGAAAGAGATAGGTGACATGCAGGTCACATGGATCGAAGACGGTCCATATGTCGTGCCTGCAGCGCGGAAAGACTGATCTCTCATCTCATGCTGAAAAGGAAAGGAAGAGGGCATGACGAAGATCCTGATCATCGTACCGTATAGGGAGCTATTCACTCTCATTGAGGAAGAGATAGAGCAATACGATACCTCGGGGTTTTCCATTGAACTTACCCACATCTACGGGACGGACAGGGAGACACTGCAGGATATCGAAGCCGATATCATCGTAGCCCGTGGAATCACCTACCTTGCCTTGGCTGAACTCAAGAAAGATACACACCTCGTTCCCTTTCTTTCAGGTCCTAACGATCTTATCGAGGCTTTCTATGCCGCCGGGAGGAAGAGTGATGGGGCCTTCGGTCTGCTTACCGGAAGCGAGGATGTGTGTGATACACGACACGTATCGGACCTTATCGGTCGCAGCGTGAAGATGTATGTAGCTAATGATCAGGAGGAGATCCACCGCGGAGTGGAATATCTCAGGGATCAGGGCTGCACGATCTTTCTCGGAGGACTTACCAGCTGTCGATACTGTGAGAGCAAGGGGTATCCCTACATCCATATAAAAAGCGGTCGCCATTCAATCAACCGGGCTATAGCAGAAGCTATCGGAGCTGCACGTTCGCTCGAACGCGCCAAGGTGAGGATGAATATCCTCACAACTCTCATCAACAATGACAAGGATGCCATGATCGCTCTCAACAGCAGAGGTATCGTTGTTGTAGCCAACTCTATGGCTGAGCAGCTTCTCGGAAAGGGTATGGTGAATCACCCTGTCTCCCAGTTCTACGAAGGCAGCATCTGGTCGAAGACCCTCTCCAGTGGTGTAGGGGAAGAGGTTATCAAGAAAATCAACGGCCTGCAGATACTCGTCTCCTCGATGCCGATCATGACCGGAAGTGAGGGGCTCGGCGTTCTCATGACATTCCAGAATATTGAGACTATCAGGTCAGTCGAACGGAAGATCAGGAAAGAACTGAGCAAGAAGGGCCTCGTCGCCCGCTATACGTTCCGTGATATCATCACAGCCAATGATGCCCTTGAACAACTTATCGAAAAGAGCCGACGCTACAGTAAGGTCGATGGAGCTCTCCTGCTCATAGGCGAGACCGGTACCGGTAAAGAACTGTTTGCACAGTCGATACACAATGCCTCCAAGAGAAGAGGAGAGCCGTTTGTCGCTGTCAACTGTGCTGCTCTGCCTGAGAATCTCCTCGAATCAGAGCTCTTCGGCTATTCCGAAGGAGCTTTCAGCGGCGCCGCAAAAGGCGGGAAGCAGGGATTGTTCGAACTCGCCCACAGGGGTACGATCTTTCTTGATGAGATAGGGGAGATGCCCCTGAAACTTCAGGCGAAGATGCTGCGTGTGCTTCAGGAGAAAGAGATCAGAAGAGTCGGAGGTGACACCGTCGTCCCTGTCGACGTAAGGGTTATCAGCGCCACAAATGTAGATATTTCACAGAAAGTTAAGAGCGGAGAGTTCCGTCTCGATCTGTTCTATCGGATAAGTCTTCTCAACCTCCGTCTCATCGCACTCAGGGAGAGGCCCGATGACATCCCGCTGATTTTTTCCCACTTCGTCAAATCAACCTGCAAAGACCAGAACATATCCGTACCTGATATCACTCAGGAGGCTCTGGACCTTCTCAAACGCTATCCCTGGCAGGGAAACGTGAGAGAACTGAGAAATGCTGCAGAGCGCCTTGTAATCCTCCTTGTCGGCGACACCGTCACGGAAAGGGAGATCATCGAGCTCGATATCGGAGCAACGAGCCTTTCTGATACTTCGGGTTATGAGCTCTATCACGAAAAGGGTATAAGGAAAACTTCCCGGTCGAACAGCGAAGAACTGTACAGGCAATTCCTTGAAAGTGGTCTCTCACGAGAAGAGTTCGCAAAAAGTATCGGTATGAGCAGAACAACGCTGTGGAGGAAATTGGCTCAGTTCAGTTGAATTGGACAATGGCTGAACGGGGCCTGTTCCTGTTGCCTGAAAGGTCTCACCTACAGACAGGGTTTCCCCTGCTATACAGCAATAGGTCATGTCAGCACTTCCGTCATTAAAAGGCACAGTATCCTTGCGACTTCTGTTTTCAGGATCACAGATGTCGTTAAATTCCGTTTGGCTCGGGGATGATGGATTTCTTTGAAGTTTTCTGTAGTGAATGAGAATTTCCTGGGTGGCATGAGGACGGTGTGGTCAGAACAACCAGTGATGTTTCAAAAATGTTGCAACATGTACTGCAGAAGTGAAACATACGGGACGGGAGAGACCGGTTATGGGGAGAGAGTCAACTCTCTGTTTCTGGTTTGGTAATTTGTTATGAAATAGTCAATAGTAAATTAATTATGTATGTGCTACATTACTTGGCACGCCCTCTGCTTAACCGTATATGAACACAACACAGTAGACAGGTGGAATTATGGATAATAAACCAGTGCTGGGCATGCTTTTGGGCGACCCGGCAGGAGTAGGATCGGAGATCATAGCGAAACTCGCCTCGGGAGACTTTTTCACACAGTTTTGTCGTCCCGTAATCATCGGTGACATGAGAGTGATGAGACGCGGAATGGAAGCAGCAGGAGTGGATGTTGAATTTCAGGTTGTTTCATCGGTGGATGAGATTGACTGGTCACTCAGGGAAATTCCCTTTCTCGACAGGAAGAACTGTGATCCCGCAGAGGTCCCATTCGGCAAGATCTCGGTGAGTGGCGGAGCTGTCTGCCTCGATATGCTCGAACTCGGAGTCAACCTGTATAAAGAAGGGAAGATAGAAGGTTTCTGCTTTACGCCTCTGAACAAGGCTGCTATGAAGGATGCGGGATGTACCGTGGAGAGTGAGCACCATTTCATGGCGGCTCTTTTCAACCATTCAGGACCCTTCGGTGAGATCAATGTACTCGGAGACCTTTGGACTACCCGTACCACATCACATATTCCCATCAAGGAAGTCTCCGATGCTCTCTCGGTAGAATCGATCATGAGAGCGATGAGACTGGCCGATTTTTCTCTTCGCAAGAGTGGTAAAGCCCATCCCCACCTCGGCCTGTGTGCTCTGAACCCTCACGCCGGTGAAGAAGGCCGCTGTGGAAGGGAAGAGATTGACGTGATAGCGCCGGCAATAGCGGAAGCGAAGAAAGCAGGTATCAACGCGAGCGGACCCTACCCTTCCGATATTGCATTTATCCGTGCCTTCGAAGGACAGTTCGATGGTGTTGTGACCATGTACCATGACCAGGGGCAGATTGCTCTTAAGCTCAAAGGATTCGATCAGGGAATCACCATAGCCGGTGGACTTCCTGCTCCGATAGCAACCTGTGCCCATGGTACTGCGTATGACATTGCGGGTAAGGGTGTCGTGAAAACAAGTGCATTCGAAAATGCTGTGAAGATGGTCGCGAAGATGGCCCTGCACGCAGCACAATAGGGGTAATCATGGATACGAAGAAATCTTTCGGTGTGAGAACGCTGATTCCGATCCTCACAGCAGTGGTCGGTATTGTCTTTCTCCTCCTCGGATTGACACAGTACGGTTTCTGGCATGAACTAAGGGGCCCTCTGCCGGGGTTTTTCCCGACACTTGTCGGAATCGTTCTTGTCATCATCAGCGCTCTGGCTCTCTTCCAGTCGTTCAGGGACCCTGCGCGGCCTGTACCGATGGAGAACTGGCTGCCAGCCGTCGGTGCCCTCGGGATCATTCTGGGAACCCTTGTCTTCGGTATGCTGTTCTCGATCATCGCCTTCCTCATCATCTGGATACGGTACTACGAGAAGTACAGCTGGAAGACAACTATCACCACCACACTGATACTTGTCGCAATTGTCGTCGGTGTCTTCATGTTCTGGCTTCAGGTCCCCTTCCCGAAGGGTCTGATCCTCGACGCGTTCGCATACTAAGGAGGGAGAGATGGAAAACCTGCTTTTATTACTTGACGGCTTCCAGGTCGTCTTCACTCTCCAGAATGTCCTGGTGACACTCCTAGGAGCGGTTCTCGGACTCATCGTAGGTGCGATGCCCGGAGTCGGGTCGTTAGCCGGTGTGGCACTTCTTCTTCCGCTGACATACCGTTTCAACCCGACTACGGCTATCATCATGCTTGGTGCACTCTACTATTCAAACATGTACGGTGGTTCGTTCAGTGCGATTCTGCTCAACATCCCCGGTGACACTCCGGCAGTGATGACTGCCCTTGACGGATATCCCATGGCGATGAAGCGGAAACGGCCTGGACAGGCACTGTTCACCAGTAACATCTCCTCCTTCGTCGGTGGTCTGATCGGTATGCTGATCCTCACCTTCATGGGGCCTGCACTTGCAGATCTCGGACTGAAGTTCGGTCCTGCGGAGATGACAGCCCTGCTGCTTGTCGCGATGACGAGTATCGGGTGGCTGGTGGGAAAGAATCCTACTAAAGGTGTCGTTCTGACACTGGTGGGTATTCTGATCGCCACCATGGGAATGGATACACTGACCGGATCCCCCCGCTATAACTTCGGCAATATGTACCTGCTCGGCGGTATTCCCTTTACTCCGTTTGTCATAGGCTCGGTCGGTTTTGCTCAGGTTCTGAAACTGGTCAGCGAAAAGAACAATAAAGTGGAACCGCACCTTGAGGAGAAACTGACGATCAAGGGCTCGCTTCTTACCCGACATGAACTGCGGAGACTTCTTCCTCCGGCACTGAGAAGCGGTTTTCTCGGTACTTTCGTCGGGGTCCTTCCCGGAGCCGGTGCTACAACCGGGTCTTTCCTGGGCTACGCTCTTCAAAAATCCTTCAAGAGTGAAGAGGAACTGGGAACCGGTGCGATTGAGGGTGTGGCAGCCTGTGAAGCAGCAAACAATGCTGCAGCTGCAGGGTCTTTCGCACCGTTGCTTGCCCTCGGTATACCAGGCAGCGGTACCGGTGCCGTCCTTCTCGGTGGCCTGATGATGTGGGGACTCAACCCGGGACCACTGCTGTTCTCGACACAGCCTGATTTCTGCTGGGGGCTTATCTCTTCACTGTTCCTGGCGAACCTGCTGACGCTGATGATAGCACTGCTGATCATACCGTTTCTGATCAAGATCCTGACAGTTCCCATCAAACTGATGATACCTGCCATCACGGTCATCTGTATTGTCGGCGCCTACAGCACAAGCAATTCGATGTACGGAGTGCTCGTGATGTTCGTCTCCGGTGTGCTTGGCTTCGTTCTTGACCGTAACGGTTACTCGACTGCACCGATGCTGCTCTCCTTCGTTCTTGCCCCGCTGCTTGAATCGAATATGAGAAAGGCATTCATCATCTCCCGAGGTTCGATCGGTATCTTCTTTGAAAAACCGATCTCCCTGGTTCTGATGCTGATTCTGTTTGCGATCATTCTGACCCCGATCGTCAGAGGTGTGGTCACCAAAATACAAGGTTCCAGAGGGTGAATTGCCCTAGAAACATAGAAAGATTTTCGATAAAGGAGAAATCGTATGAAAAAGACAATGCTTTTCATTGCACTCGTCATGATGGTTCTGCCCCTGTTCGCTCAGGGAGAAGCAGAACAGACCGCTTCAGGGGAATTCGTTCCTACCAAGACCATCGAATGGTACTGCACCTCGTCACCGGGTGGTGGTTCTGACATCTTCACAAGAACGATCATCGATATCATAAAGGCTGAAGGCCTCGCCAACGGTCAGGATATCGTCATCCAGTACAAGACCGACGGTGCGGGTGAAGTTGGAAGGAATCTTGTTTCGAATACCAAGGCCGGTAAGGCTGACTACACGCTGCTTACTTTCAACAGCGGAGACCTCATGCCGATGGTCAAGAACACTCCCAACAGGATCGAAGATTTCACTCCGCTGTCACACATGGCTGTAGACAAGCACCTGATCTTCGCAAGTCCCGACTCAAAGTACCAGAGCGCTGAAGAGATCATCAATGCACTCAAAGCCGGTGAATCCATGGTGCTCGGCGGTTCAAAGGGTGATGACATCGCCTGTCATGCGGCTCTTTCCGAAGAACTCGGTGTGGATCAGGATACCTTCAGCTACATCGCACACGACTCGACCGGTGCAGCTATCACAACATTCCTCGGCGGTCACGTGGATCTGCTGATCAGCAAGCCTGCCGCTGCCAGTGAATATGTCACCGCAGGCAAGATCATTCCCGTTCTCGCTCTCTCCACCAGCCGGTTCCCCGGTAACCTTTCAGGCGCCCCAACTCTCAGCGAGCTCGGCTATAACGATGTCGAAGTTCCCAACTGGAGAAGTGTCGTGGGTGGCGCTAACATGAGTGATGCAGCCAAGGAATTCTGGTCAGACGTGTTCGGCAAGGTTTCACAGACCGATGCATGGAACAACGATTACATCGACAAGAAGAAACTTGTTCCCGATTACATGGACTGGAAGGAATACAAGGCATATGCCGATAAATTCCAGGCTGATTATCTTAAGACTCTCTAAGAGTAACAGATTCTTCACATCGATTCCGGTTGACGCCGGAATCGATGTCTATTAGGAGAGACCTTATATGAGACGGGTAGCAATCATCTATACGGTACGGCCGGTACTCGAAACTTTTTCACAGCAGCTGTCTGCTCTCTTACCGTTCGAGGTGACTTATCATCATCTGTATGATGATTTCCTGGCCAGCGACCCTCAGGAGAAGGGGAAGTTCACTCCACAGAACCTCAACCGACTGTTCAATGATCTGAAAAACTGCGAACTGACCGGTGCAGAGCTGATCATCACCACCTGTTCGACCCTCACTCCCGCCATTCAGAGTCTGAGACCGTTTTTTTCAACTCCCATAGTCGCAATCGATGACGCGATGTGTATGGAAGCTGTGAAAAGAGGTCCCGCAGTCACGGTTCTGGCAACGGCGCGGTCCACCATCAAGCCGACGGTCTCCCATATACAGGAGTATGCCGCTGTAGCGGGTGTCCCGGTTACACTCACCAGCAGTGACGATGAGATCGCTTATGAGGCGATGAAGAGGGGCGATCTTGCAACCCATGATCAGAGGGTGCTGGAACGGGTGCGGAACATAGAGGGATCGGATGTCATAGTGCTCGCGCAGGCGTCTATGGCTCACCTTGCTGTGCAATGCGAGGAGATAGCCGGTATACCGGTTCTCGCAAGTACACCCTTGTGCCTTGCCTCAGTTGCCGCTATGCTCAGGGAAACACCATGAAACATATCATTGCGATCCATACTGTAAAGAGTGTCTATGAAACCTTCCCCGAAGAGCTGAAGAGTGCTCTCAGCGATGATGTACTCATCGACAATATCGTCGATGAGGTGCTTGCCAATGATCCGGCAAGACGGTCCGGACATTTTACGAAGACGAACAGGAAGAGACTCTATTCTCTCATGATGAGCGCCGAACAGGCAGAGCCCGATCTCATCGTGGTGACCTGTTCCACCCTCTCTCCGTATATAGAGAGTATCCGGGAGTTCATCGGTGTTCCGGTCATGGCCATTGACGATGCAATGTGTTATGAGGCCGTTCACAGCGGAAGCCGTATCTGTGTTCTCGCAACGGCTCAGTCAGCTCTTTCACCCGCAGTGAACAAAATTGAACACCTTGCTGACAGGGAAAAGCTGTCTGTCCGCGTAGAGGGGTTCTGTGATCCCGAGGCGATAGCTGCTCTAAAAGCTGGAGATCGGGAACGTCATGACCGTCTGCTTCTGGCCCTGTCGGAACAGGGGATGGGGTTTGATGTTATTGTTCTCGCACAGGCATCGATGGCACTGATGAGAGGGGCTGTGGAAAAGGCGACCGGGATCAGGACACTCAGTTCTCCTGAGACCTGTGTTGCTGCAGTGAAGAAGATGCTGGAGGGGTAGATGAAAGAGTCGATTCATGATTACTGCAGAATCGGGATAGTCCATTCCATGGCCTTTCCCATGAGCCAGAAGAGCGAGGAGCTGTACATCTCAACATTGAAGCAGATCCTGTATGATGATTACTTCGAGGTCGTTGAGATCGGGAGGATCCCGTTTCCCTCACTTGAAACCCTCGTACCCTCTCTGATCCGCTCTGCACATGCCGAGCTCACCTATAGCGGGCACTCTCTGCTCTTTGCGGCGCAGGCGAATATCAACTCAAGGGATGAACAGGAGAGAAAACGGGCCGTACGACTTCTCAAAGAGGGAATTGATGAAGCCTATGCGTTCGGGGCCCTCGATTTTCAGTTCCTCTCACGCTCCTTTGATCCTGAAAGGGTTGAGGAGCACCTTGATGCGCTGGTACTCAGCACGGTAGAGCTGTGCAAATATGCGGCAGAAAAGGGTGACATGCCGGTCTGTCACGAGATCTTCGACTATGATATAGACAAGAAGTCTCTTGTCGGTCCCGCACCACTTGCCCGTGAATATGCAATGCGGGTGTGTGAACATGTCGATAACTTCGGTCTGATGGTCGACTGTTCCCATATCCCGATGCTCAGAGAGAGTCTCGATGAAGCACTTGACCCCATCAGTGAGTTCATCGTTCATGCCCACATGGGCAACACGCTGATTGGGGATCCTTCTCACCCCTCCTATGGAGATACCCACCCTGCCTTCGGGTATCCCGGCAGTGAGAACGATACACGGTACCTCACTGAGTATCTTGTGAAACTGCTTGATCTGGGGTATTTGAACACTGATACACGTCCGATCTTATCTTTCGAGGTAAAACCCCAGGGAGATGAAGATTCGAACATAATCGTAGCAAATGCGAAACGGACTCTCCGCGATGCATGGAGAGCCGTCTGACAGGAGACTGACATGAAATTATCTGTAGCTGTAGCTGGAAAGGAGGCAATGCCCAATGCCTTCGTCGTATTCAGAGGACTCGAAGAGTCGATTAAGAAGGCGAGTGATCTCGGATATGACGGGGTAGAACTTGCCCTTAAACGTCCTGATGAGATATCGCGTGAGGATCTGAAGGCCCTTCTTAAGAAGAACCGGATGGATGTATCGGCGATAAGCAGCGGTCAGGTATGGGGAGCCCGGCAGCTTGCGTTCACTGAAGCTGACAGGGAAAGACGGGCTGAACTGAGGAAGACTTTCAGCGGCTTCATAGATCTCGCAAGCGATTTCGGACAGCTGGTGAACCTTGGCAGAACGCGCGGTTCTCTGGGTACTGAGGACCCTGCAGGAGCAAAGGAACGATTCATGGACATGGCTCAGGAGATGGCCGATTATGCTCAAAAGAGGGGGGTCACCCTGATCCTGGAACCGGTGAACCGGTATGAGATAGATTTCATCAACAGTGTGGATGAAGCTTCCGCACTTCTGGATGAGATCAACCATCCTGCTTTTTCCTGTATGCCTGACGTGTTTCACATGAATATCGAGGATGACAATATCGGTCAGGCTCTCATCCGGAACAAACAGTACGTCAAATACATTCACTTCGCTTCATCACACAGACATGCGCCCGGGGATGGTCACCTGAACTGGGATGAAATATTCCAGGCGTTGATGATTATGGGGTATGACGGGTGGACATCGGTAGAGATTCTGCCGTACCCTGATCCTGATACCGCAGCGAAGAGAAGTGTAGACTTCCTGAGAAGCAATTACGGATCATATTACAAGTAGGAGCAGGTGGTGTTCACACTCCAATTCTTCATAGCTATTACCTGTGGCGCAGCGGGAGGTTTCCTCCTGATGCGCCTCAAGTTTCCTGCCGGGCTGCTCGTCGGTGCCATTGTCGCAGCATCGGCATTCAGTGTGTATAGCGGGGGAATCCAGGTTCCTTCGTTCTTCTCCGTGCTCCTTCAGATCATCAGCGGGACGCTCATCGGATCCTCTTTCTCCAGGAAGGATCTGACGGCGGTCGGAAAGCTGCTCGTACCTTCGTCCCTGTTCATCATCGGCATGGTGCTGACGAACCTCCTGATGGGGACTCTGATCTCTCTTTTATCGCCGCTCGATCTTATCACAGCTCTGGCAGGAACCATACCCGGAGGGATGACGACGAGTTTCATTATGGCGGATCAACTGGGAGCGGATGTGCCGACAGTGGCTGTTATGCATATGAGCCGTCTACTGTTCTCACTGATGCTGTTTCCTTCCCTGATAACCTTTCTTCTGCGAAACGATGAAGCCTACCGTGAGGAAAGCTCTGAGGCCGCAGGTGCGAGCGGCAGAAGGATGCCTGCGGGTCTTCAGGTGCTCTACACGCTGTCGGTCGGGACACTGGCGGGGTGGGCCGGTTCCTTCATACCCTTCATACCTGTTCCTGCGATGCTTGTTTCCATGATAGCCGTCTCTTTTTTCAATGTGAGCATACACCCGACCTCCTTTCCTACACCCCTGAGAAAAGCCGCCCAGATCCTTGCCGGAGTCCTTGTGGGCTCAAAGGTGACGATGGATACGGTTCTCGGCCTTGGTCAGCTCATCATCCCGGTCGCCCTGATGCTGGCCGGTTATCTGGTCTTCCATACCCTTATCGGATATGCGGTATCAAGAATCACCGGCATGAACAAAGGAATCAGCCTGTTCTGCACCATTCCTGCAGGTGCCAGTGATATCGCACTGATAGCTGATGATATGGCCTATTCCTCCCCGGTCATTCCACTGATACAGATGACCCGTCTTATCGCCTCCATCACGGTCTTCCCGATCATCATAAAACTGTTTGCCCTGTTTGTGGGTTGACCGTGCATCGAATGTGATGCCTCTCATTGACCCGCTGTTCATAACTTCGTACAATACCGCAGATCCTCTCAAGGAGCACCCATGAAATCAATCTACGCTGATCTTTCCATACTGCTCACAGCCGTTCTGTGGGGGACCGGTTTCCCCGGTATGTACTATGCGCTCCAGAGCGGTCTCAGTCCCACGTTCATCCTTCTGATCCGTTTCTCAGTGGCTTCTGTCATCCTGTTCCTTCTTCTGTACCGAAGGATCCTTATGATGAAGCGTCGGGATCTGATACGGGGAATCATCACCGGGGTGTTTCTGTTCATCGCGTTCTACGCCCAGACGATAGGCCTTCAGTTCACGACTCCCAGCAATAATGCCTTCATCACAGCGACATACGTCATCCAGGTTCCGTTCATGTCCTGGATCCTGTTCAGGAAACGCCCTCACAGGAAATTCTTCATCCTTCCGTTTCTCACGTTCATCGGAGTCGTTGTTCTTACCTATACTCCCGGCACCGGGTTCTCCTTCTCTCTCGGTGATAGCTTCACCCTGGTCTGTTCTGTTTTCTTTGCACTTCACCTTGCCTATCTGGACAGAGTTTCCAAGATCTCTGACGTTCTCATCCTCACCTTTGTGCAGCTGGCGACTGCCGCTGTGCTGTGTCTATTCGTCTTTCTTGCAATCGACGGGTCGGTACCGGGAACACTGATCCTCTGGCCGCAGGCGCTCGGGTGGACGATCTATCTCGCGTTGTTCTGCACCCTGATCGCCTATTTCCTGCAGACGCAGGCACAGAAATATACAACCAGTACGAAGGCTGCGATCTTCCTTTCAAGTGAAAGCCTGTTCGGAGCCCTGTTCTCGGTGATAGCGGGTATCGAGCCTTTCACGGTCTTTCTTGTTCTCGGTGGCGGACTCATCCTGACTTCGATCATCCTCAGTGAGGTGAGAATCACGTTCAGAGGGAGACCCTCACAGCCACAGCAACCCGTTTCTCCTCATCAGGTCACATCCTACACCGGGGAACAACCGGTGTAGGATACGGGCGGAACTTTTCATGTTTCCTTCAAAAAAGGGTGATACCCACGTGACTGTTTTCTGAGTTTCCTGATGATCATTGAGGTGAAGGAACTCGTGATACCAATCAGTGACAACCTCTGTTTCACATGCAAGTTGCATAAAGTGTGATTTTTTTTCACATAAATAGCGCTTATTATGTGATTTTCATTGTCATCTACCCTGAGCCTTTCTATACCACGATCAAGCCCAGGGAGGCTTTGCATGGAACGGAACGCAATGAAGTCTTTAATCGCCTGGAAGCAATCCCCGTATCGTAAGCCGCTCGTTCTCCAGGGGATTCGACAGGTCGGCAAGATCTGGCTGCTTAAGGAGTTCGGTCGCAGATACTACAAAAAGAGTCGCCTGTTTCAATTTCGATGAACATCCTGAATACCTGTAATTCTTCGAATCGACCAAGGACGTGAGAAGGATTCTGGACAATCTTCAGTTCATTATCGGATTTCCTGTAACCGAAGGGACCACCCTGATTATGTTCGATGAGATCCAGGATGCTCCCAACGTACTGAATGCATTGAAATGTTTCCATGAACATGGAAGGGGATATCATGTTGCCAAAGCTGATTTCGATCAGATACCGGAGGCTTTTTTTCTCCGCTGGTCGAACACCTGAAAAGGTGTTTCCTCATGGGGGGCCTCCCCGAAGCCATTTCACGCCGGGTGGACGAACGGGATAGCGGTCATATAGATTCCTTTCTCTATGCGATCATTCAGGCGTATGAGCATGATTTCGAGAAACATCCGGAGGTGAGGGCATATCCAAAACTGATTCAGATCTGGCGTTCACTTCCCTCTCAGCTTGCAAAAGAGAATAAGAGATTTTTCTATCAACTCGTTCGTGAGGGAGCAAGAGCCAGGGAGTACAAGGACGCTCTTCAATGGCTGCTTCACACCAGATGATGGTGCGCAGGACCAGCAAGATCGTTACACAGACTCAGGAATTACGTGTACGCATTGTGAGGTTTTGCTGACAGGATGCCGGCTGGCCTTTCAGGCAAGCTGTATCCTGAGATTCCATTCAAACGGTGTTGCCCGTACCTGGTAGGCATCCCGGACTAGAGGTCCGCAGGAAGCTGATCCAAGCCCTGAGACGGCATAGTCGAGGTTAACAGTGAGAGGACCTTTTTTTTCAAGGTCGCAGGTATGAAGAGCCCCGTCTATCTGTTCTTTCGTATATGGCCAGACTGAGAAGTTGAACGGGACATCACTGAGCACTGTGAGTTCTTCCTCTCCCTTCATGGTCAGTTCTCTCACTTCGCTCCTGTTCCCGTTATCCTGAGGAAAAATGTAGGGAGTCCAGAGGTCCTGTACCGGTAGTGAGTACCTGCCGATCATCTGGGAAGATTTGCTGTCGGGATACGATTCTGAAGGGCCTCTCCCATACCATGACACCTGGGAGAAATCTGAGCTCACCTGCATAGTCAGGCCGATTCTCGGTAGAAAGAAGGGGATGGTGCCAAAAGGGATTCCCGCGAGAGAAATACACAGTTCCTCACCACTCACCTGATAGGTGTAGGTGACTGAGAACCCGTAATTGTATACCGCCGGTGCAACAATCGTACGTGTGATACAGGTATAGATGGAGTCTGTGATCTGTTCCTCACAGTCAATGACACTCTCCTGGAGATGATCAAGGAGAAAAGGTTTCCAGTGTTCTTCATGATATTTCCTGTGGTTATCGATGACAGGTTTGAAAAAATCTATGTGCGGGGAGGATTCCAGCAGTTCCCTTCCATGCTTTTTCAGTGATATCAGTGAACCTGTAACCCGGTCGAAGGTGAGTGAAGCGCTGCTCAGTCCGACAGTGGTGGTGAAGGTGCTGAGTGAACTCGTAATTCTCGATCGGGAAACGTGCAGGGCGCGGGGTTTCGGGGTGTCAAGGAGGAATTGAAAAGCGCTCACATGCCGTTTGTTCCCTGATCGGCTGAACTCGGTTACACTGAAGGTGATGAAGGACTCTCCCGTGGTAAGGAGTTCAGGAAGGTCTAATGACAAGATGCATGATGAGCCGGCCGGGGTCTCCTGATAGCCGGTAAGGGCACCTCCTTTCACCGGTTCTCCGTCAACCTCGATCCGGTAGGAGATTTCAATCGAGTCGAGAAGTGAGAAGAAAAACCTGTTTTCGATCTCGAACCGGTTTTCTCCTGCCTGTCTGATACGCACAGGAGCGATTACCTGTGCATATTCGATCAGTGCTGGCGATGGCTTGAGATCAGGAAATACGAGCCCGTCTATACAGAAGTTCCCGTTATTAGGGTAATCGTTGAAATCTCCGCCGTAGGCGTAGTAGATCGTATCGTTCCCGTCCTTCATTTCTATCCCGTGATCGCTGAATTCCCAGACGAAGTGACCCTGGATGGAAGGATACCGGTCGATAACGTTCTGATAATCCAAGAGCCCGCCCGGTCCGTTTCCCATCGCGTGGGCGTACTCGCAGAGAATCCTCGGTTTCCCTATCGGGGTCTTCCCCAGCTCCTCCATCGTCTCGACATCGGTGTACATAGTTGAAACAACATCCATGACTTTCGCTCCGCGATCCTCCTCATAATGGACGGGTCGTGTCGGGTCAAGGCTTCTGGCGGCTTCATACCCTCTTTCGAAACAGATACCCATCCCTGATTCATTGCCCAGCGACCACATGAGAATACTGGGATGATTGATCTGTGCTTTTACATGTCGGGTTATCCTGTCGACACAGGCGGGGATCACCTGTTCATCCTCTGCCGCACCATGCTGATCACCGATGAGCATAAAGCCGTGAGCTTCCAGGTCAGTCTCGGCGATCACCATCAGGCCGAGCATATCGGTCAGTTCATACAGACGCGGATCGTTCGGGTAGTGACTGGTTCTCACAGCGTTGATATTGTACTGCTTCATCAGCCTCAGTTCCTGCTCGACACGTTCCATCGTCACGGCCCTTCCCCGTTTCGGGTCATGGTCGTGTCTGTTGACCCCGTGCATCGTGAAGTATGAACCATTCAGGTACATCAGTCCCTTCTCGATGGTGAGTTCCCGGAAGCCGAACCTGACCGGTGAGTAACTTCGTTTGCCGCTGTGAACAATCAGCGTATACAGTGCAGGGTGCTCAGGGTTCCACTCTTCAATCCCTTCTACGAATCGGGAGAAAGGGGCTGCTGGATGATGTTTCTGTTCGAATACAAGATCACCCTTCCTGTCGTAAACAGAGAGCGTGAGAGGCTCCTGAGATTCTTCTACGACTATATCAGCGGTAAGATGGTAGGCTGAACCTGTGACCCGTTCTGTGCGCAGAACAATATCACGTGGATCCTGGTGTCCCTTTTCATAGATGTAGAGATCCCTGATGATGCCGCTGGTCCACCACATATCCTGGTCTTCAAGGTAGGTTGAATCGGCCCATTTGAGCACAACAAGTGCTATCTCATTCGTTCCGTCCCTGAGCATGCGGGTGATGTCGAACTCGGCACAGAGGCGTGATCCTTTCGAGAAGCCGGCGTACATTCCGTTCACATAGAGCTTATATGCTGTTTCCACCCCATCCGTCCTGAATATATACGATCTGCCGGTTTTCAGGGAAAGCGTGAACTCCCTGACAAAGATGCTTGTCGGGTTCTCAGAGGGGACCCGATAGGGAAGTAGGGGGAACGGATAACCTTCGTCGGTATAATGGAGTCTGCTGTATCCGTTCAGCTCGATTACCGAGGGCGTTTCCATCGTATCCCAGGAACTGCGGTCTATCCCTTCAGTGATGAGATCTTCAGTGAAGTATCGGGGACTCGACAGGTATCGATAGTACCATGTCCCGCTGAGAAGGAGGAATCCTTGAGATTTCGTCCTGTCGAGACTCAGTGCGTCTGAAACATTCTCATAGGTGAAGAAATAGGCATGAGGAGAAAGAAGGTTTTCATGAACTCGGCAGATGTCCATATACCAGGGATTGTCATGATTCATCCGATTCGACCTCCGTATGATAGTGTTCCACAAGATAGAGGAAAACACTGCTAGTCCACGTGTACGCAGGGTCAACGAGCCCTTCTCCGCTGAGAGGGTCGAAATTCTCCGCCATACCTCCGATCGTGCAGGTCCCGATGAATCTCTCTGCGACATCCTTGGCTTTGAGCGACAGTCCTGCACGGTGGAGTCCGTCGATCAGCAGCAGGGTCACCGGCGCCCAGACAGGTCCACGCCAGTATCCGTCATATTCATACAAAGGGCTATGGATAGCTTCTGTCGCGATACCGTACTCGGTGAGAAAACCATCATCCACAAGATGGCTCACCATCAATGACGTGATCTGTTCAGGGAGCTCATCGGCAATAACAAGAGGCATCAGATTGATCAGTGAATGACTGTCAACCGTGTATTCCCCTGTACTGTGGATGTACGAGACGAATGAATCCTCTCTCCACAGGTTTGCAAGGAGTGAGGTCTTCATTGCATCTCGCCTCTGGTTCCAGAGAGCCTCCTCTTCAGAGAGTCCCATCAAAGCAGCTATACGGGCAAGAGCGCGGTACAGCAGTATCAGGTAGGAAGGAAGATCGGGTGAGCTGACAGGACACCCTGCGGCAAAGACGGTAGCATTATCCCATCCACTGTCATTCCCGTGAGAATAGTAGGGAAGGGGAAAGGCCGACGAGACACGGTGGTGTGTCCAGAAGTGCTCAACCTTTTTCAGAATAGGGTAGATCCGTTCTGCCTGAGTTCTCTCAGAAAAATAGCTGTTGTGCTCCATCATCGTATGATATGCCCAGCCGTAAAGGGGTGGTTTCGTACAGTCGTAGGAACAGGTGAGGTTATTCATGTAGTCTGGCAGCATGCCGCTCTCATCCTGATACGGTTCGAACATCAACAACTGCTGCATCGCAAGTTCGGGTTGTCTCGCACTGAGTGCAAGAGCGTTGAAACAGTTGTCCCAGCTCCAGGTATTCGTCATCCAGTTGTTGGACATATACATCGCAGGATATTGAAGCATCCCCTCCGCAGGGACGACACACGAGTAGGTGATATAACGGGCAAGATCGATTGATTTGTGTAGCGGATGCCTCTCAGGATCAAAGGAAACCTTTTTCCATGCTTTAAAACGATTGTCGGCCATTGCCAGTGCTGTTGTGAACGGGATGGTCTCCATTGCCGGAATCACCGTTCTGTAACGTATGCATCTCCACTGGACAGAAGGACCGTGAAGACGGATTCTGCCGCTTCTGGTGCGAATTGTGTCCCATTCGAGTTCGTCTGAAGCTGCTCCTTCTGTTGCTTCCACCAGCAGTCTCATATGGTGAGTATAGCTGGTCAGTTCCCAGGTGTTCGCTTTGACCAGATTAATATGGTCATACCCGGTTAGGAAAAAATCAAGTTCAACAGTACAGTTCTCTTGAGAGAACTGTACACAACTGCCTTCTGGAAAACATACATCAACGCGACCTTCACCCGCTTCTTCTCTGAGGGAAAGATGAGTCTCATCACAGGTGTAGGAGTAGGGTGCCTGTTCCGCCTGTTCGTTGATTATGTTTAGTGCGAACAGATACCCAGGATCTTCATCTCCAGAAGAGAGATCCCTCAGGTAGAGTGTGTGGTTCGGTTTCGTGTCTTTCAGTATGCCCTGCGAGATGGCCAGAAAGGAAGAGTATGTTGAAAATGGTGTTTTTCTCAGATCTAACTGCATCATTTGATACCTGTCATCGATATACCTTCTATGAATCGTCTCTGGAAGATCCAGTAGACGATGAGTATCGGCACAATTGTAAGTAGAGTAGCTACGAACAGTCCTCCGTAGTTTGTGTTGTTCTGTCCGTTCAGCATAGAAAGAGCTACCGAAAGCGGGTACTTCCTTTGGGTATTGAGAACAAGGTACGGCCACAGAAAGTCGTTCCATGCTCCGATGAACACGTATATCGAAAGTGCGCTTATCATATTTACCGAAAGGGGGACAACGATCCTGTGGAAAATGAAAAACTGCCCGGCTCCATCGATCTGTGCCGCTTCAAGCAGAGCTGTCGGAACTGCCTTGGTGATATAGAGGCGCATCATGAAGATCCCGAAGGAAAGGACGACAGTGGGTAGAATGATTGCCCACCAGGAGTCGATGAGATTGACCGAATTTGCCATGTTGTATGTGGGAATCATCGTGACCAGCGCCGGGACTGTCATGGTGAACACGATCATGGAATACAGTGCCTTTTTTCCGAAGAAAGAGAATTTCGCAAACATATATCCAATGTAAAGACTGGTGTAGACACCCACAGTCGTCTTGACAACAGCAAGGAAAAGTGAATTGAAGAAATAGGAAAGAATGTTAAACCGACCGAGAATGTACCGGTAGTGTTCACCGGTGACCTTCTTCGGAAAGAACGTTCCCGGAACCCCTACGATCTCGTAATTGCTCTTGAATGTACTTGCGATAAGCCAGATGAACGGGACAAGAGTAATAAAGGCCATGAGTATCAGTGCGGCATAGGTGAAAAACATAATGATCGCATCCTGTCGGTTCGTATGTTTCATTCTTCGTTTCCTTTTCTCAGAACAGCCAGCTGGATGATGGTTATCAAAGTGATCAGCGTGAAGAGAACGACACTGATCGCAGAAGCATACCCGAAGTTGAACCCTTTGAAGGCCTCCTTGAAGATCAGGTAGCTGATTACGTATGTCGAAGTTCCCGGTCCGCCTCCGGTCATAATGAATATCTCCACAAACGACTGAAAATAACCGATCATGGCAGTGATGAGGACGAAGGTGAAGGTCGGCATGATTGAGGGCAGGGTGACAGAGAAGAATACCTGATACCTTCTGGCACCATCGATCCATGCAGCCTCTTTGAGTTCCCTCGGTACACCGAGCAGTCCTGCCGTGAAAATGATGATGGAATAGCCGACATCCTTCCACACGACCATGGCTATCACCGAAGGGAGTGCCTGCGCAGGGGACTTCAGAAACAGCTGTTTGCCTATACCGAAGGCCTGGAGGAACATGTTCAGAAGCCCGCTGTTCGGGTGGTATACCCAAACCCAGATGATGCTTGTCGCGACAATCGGCATGATCACGGGAAGAAAGTAGGTGCTTCTGAGTATATCACGTCCCTTTGTAACTGAAACCAGGGCGAGGGCAATCAGAAGGGAGAGGAGAACTCTGCCTGTGACGGCAAAGAATGTGTAGAATATCGTGTTTTTCAGGGACAGGAGAAACAGCGGGCTCTGGAAGAGATTCGAATAATTCTCGAGACCGGTGTAGGTCAGGGAGCCTTTAAGCGGATTCCAGTCGTAGAAACTTCGGATGACCGCAATGGCCAGCGGGTAGACGAACAGGATGGCGTAGTAGAGGAGGATAAGAGCCATCCCGACACCAAAAAAGAGATTCCTGTTCTTTCTGTTCTCGAGAGTCAGAACCCTCTTGCGCTGCCCGATGATTTCCTTCACTTCTTCTACTCCTGTCGGGCATACAGTCCCCGCGGGGACTGTATGCTTTCCTGCATCACTCAAAGGGTGTTTCTGAACACATCTTCCTGTGCGGCAAGCCCGCTCAAGTCGAGTGCAGCTGCTGCGGTATTGGCATCTTTGACCACCTGAGTCAGGCTCTTGGTCCCGCCGATTCCTTCCCAGTCGCCGATAAGTCCCTTGATCACATCCTCGAATACAGCCGGCGGAGTAAGGAGAAGAGCATTACCGGTTTGCATATTCGCATATCCTGCAGTGCCGGGTTCGTAATCGACCTCCAATCCCTTCAGGTTCGGTGTTCCGCTTGAGCCTTTCACGATACTGGCATTGACTTTCTTATCCATCAGCATATACTTCACGAATCCCTGAAGCATCTCAAACCTCTCCTGAGAGACATTCTTATTGATTCCGAACGAGAGTTCAAGCGCTTTTGTCGTGGTTCCGCCGGGAACGGGGAAGGCCTCTATCGAATCCTTGACTTCGGGTGATGCCCAGAATTCCATCCAGGGTTCTCCATATACAACAGCCGCTGTAGCGTTGTTGAGCTCTGTATCGGCTCCTTCGCGTTCGAGATAGCTTGTGATACCCAGATCATCGAAGCTCTTGAGGACATCAAGTCCAGTCGCATCAAGGGTCGGGTTGCCATCTGCATCAGTGAAGGCCTTTCCCTGAGCATATCTGAGGTCATACAGTGTCTGGAATTCATACTGGAAGGGAATGATTCCTTCAGGAAGGGCATCGGGAGACCCGGATCCGGGAACGAGTTTTTTCAGTTCGCTGATGAATCCATCCCAGGTGCCTGCCTTTTCTACATCGAAGTTAGGCGCAAGATCCCTGTTGACATACATCACTTTGCTTACGAATACAGTCGGGATATAGACGGGTTCGCCGTTGGGACCGGGATAGAGGTCGACAACATCGAACAGTGCCTTCTCGGCCGGAGTGAGACTCAGTTCTTTGGAGATGCCTCGAAGGTTGACGTCGTATGCCCAGTGAGTAAGGAAGAGGTCAGGCCCCCTCTTGTTGTTCACCTCGAGGGGAAGCTTTACCCAGTAATCGCTCCAGGGCTGTTGTTCTATCACATAGTCGAAGGTCTTTCCTTCGCTTTCCATCTTCGCCTGATAGCTTGAGAGAGCATCAAAGTAGAATCCATATTCAACCTCGTCTCCGGGAATCCATACCGTGACTACATCTTCCTTCTGACCAGCTGCGAACAGTGGAAAGGCGAGCAGTGTGATAAGAAAAACTAGAAAAATAGTGTGTTTCCTTTTCATGTTATACCTCCGTGTGTATTGAAGAATTCCTCATTCTTCTCTTTTCTATAAGGATATACGGGAAGAGATTATTTTGTAAAGAAAAATTTTACTAAATTTGCGTAAAACAAGAAAAATACTCGATTGACAGATATGCTCGGAACTCTTTACAATGATGATAAGGAAAAGAACCATATGGCACGTTTAAAGGATATCGCAGCGAAAGCACATGTCTCCATCTCGACTGTTTCAAGAGTCTTGAACCATGATCCATCGTTCTCCATATCCCTGGAAAACCGTCAGAAGATCCTTCAGATCGCAGAGGAGCTTGATTATCCTGTGAACACACCGTCAGTGGTGAAGGAAGATCTGCATCTAGCCGGTAAGGTGTATCTTGTCCTTCTTTATGATGAGATTGAAGAAGTCGAGGATCCCTACTACCTTTCCATCCGTACTCACTGCAGGAAGGAATGCCGTGCGCTGGGACTGGAGGTGGAGGAGATCTATTACCCGTCATATACTACTACATTTCCGCAACAGGGAAATTCACAGTATGTTCTTATAGGCAGCGGTTCGGAATGGACGCCCTTCCTTGCAGAACAGGCTAAAAAAATGAAGTCTGCGCCGATTCTCGTCGATTTCATGCTGAGACATCAGGAACTGGAAATGGATTCGATCGGAATCGACATGAAGGATGTTGTCGATAAGGTCCTTCATTACCTGCAGTCGCTTGGCTACAGCAGAATCGGCTATATCGGCTCACGCAATTTCAGCCCGTCAACCGGTGACTATGTGGCCGATGAGCGTGAAGTCTACTTCCATGATGCGTTGAAACATTCAGGAATACTTGAGGAAGGATTGTTCTATATAACCGATGAGACATCCCTCAACTCGGGATATACGCTCGCTCAGGAAGCTTTGAAGAACAATCTGCCTGAGGTGTTTTTTGTCGAGACCGACTCCATGGCTATCGGAGTGGCGAAGGCCTTCAAGGAGAGGGGGCTTGCCATCCCCGATGATATCGGCCTGATAAGCTGCAACGATATCCCGGAGGCTCAATACCTTACCCCTGCACTGACCACAGTGAAACTGCACACACATTTAATGGGGGTCATGGCTGCTCGTCTGGCGGCAGAGAGGCTGCTGTTTAACAGGACCCGGGGGGTGAGGATAGTCATTCCCTGCGAACTGATCGTCCGTGAGAGCTGTCGGAACGTGTCATCATGAAACCGGTCTATGCTGATCTGTCACTGCTCATCACAGCGGTGATATGGGGGACCGGATTCCCTGCAACCTTCTATGCACTTCAGAGCGGGTTCTCGACCTCTTTCATCCTGCTGATACGATTCAGTGTGGCTGCCGCAATTCTGGCTATAGGATTACACCGCAGGATCATGGCAATGTCCCGCCCTGATTTCATCAGGGGCCTCATTACCGGCATCTTCCTCTTCCTCGCGTTTTATACTCAGACGTTTGCCCTCCGGTTCACAACACCGAGCAACAATGCGTTTATAACGGCAACGAATGTCATCATGGTTCCCTTTATGACCTGGCTGTTGTTCAGGAAGCGACCCCACAGGAAGTTCTTCATTCTCCCGTTTGTCACCTTCATCGGTGTGGCTATTCTTACCTACAGACCGGGTGTCGGGTTTCACTTCTCCACAGGTGACACATTCACTCTTCTGTGCGCGTTCTTCTTTGCCCTGCATATCTCGTATCTTGATACCGTAACGAAACAAAGCGATCCGGCACTGCTTACTTTCCTGCAGATGGCAACAGCTTCTGTTCTTTCCCTGCTCTATTTCATCACAATAGATTACGGTGTCGTGGGAACAGATATACTCTGGTCCAGGGGGCTTCTCTGGTCATTGTACCTCGGGCTGTTCAGTACTCTGATAGCCTTCTTTCTGCAGACTTCTGCTCAGAAATACACCACCAGTACGAAGACAGCCATTTTCCTTTCAAGTGAGAGCCTGTTCGGTTCACTGTTCTCCGTTCTGCTTGCTATCGAACCCTACTCGGTGTTCATGGTGTCCGGTGGAGCTGTTATCCTGGTTTCGATCATACTCAGTGAGGTGAATATCCGGTTCCCGAAACCTGCTGAAAGACACAAGCACACCATGTAGGTGTGCTGTGTACGGTCTGATACAGATCGGGCAGGCTTATGTATTTCTCTTGTCGAACGCGCTGGAAGCAACACTTCCTGCCACGTTCAGTGCATCCCACGTCTTTGCGAAGGGTGGTGCATAACAGAAGTCAGCCAGAGAAAGGTCCTCTACTGTACCCCCGAGCTGGATTGCCATGGCGATAGGGTTGATCCTCAGTACAGCGCCATTCTTTCCTGCCGTCTGGGCGCCTGTGATCTTTCCGGTTTCCGTGGAAAAGAAGAGTTTGATATAGATATCTTCCTGCCCGGGATAGTATGCGGTCTGATTCTTGTCCCTGATGAACACCGAGCTCATCGAATCCCCTTCCTCGCTCACACCGGTGCGGGCGATCTCCAGATCGAAGACCTTGACGCAGGCGGTGGCCAGCGAACCCGGATAGACCTTGTCGCTTCCCCCGATTCTGTCTCCGATGATACGGCCGAGCTTGTTTGCCGAAGTTGCCAGAGGGCTGAACACATGACTGTCTCCGTACATCGCAGGAACAGCTGCACAGTCTCCCGCAGCATAGATATGGTCGATTGAGCTTTCTCCCTTGTTGTTGACGATGATCGCACCGTTGGGAAGCATGTCTATCCCTGAGGAGGCGAGGAATTGTGTCTGGACTTTGACTCCCACTGACAGAATGACCAGGTCAGCCGGGTAGGTTCCCTTCGAGGTGACAACGCTCTGGACTGATCCTTCGCCTCTGAAGGCTTCGACTTTCTCCTCAAGGGAGAGCTCAACTCCGTGAGAGAGAATCTCCTGGTGAGCGAGGTTCGATATTTCAGGGGAGACGGCAGTCTTCAGCACACGATCCATCAGTTCGATGATCCTGACTTTCTTTCCTGCCCTGTGAAGCGCCTCAGCTATCTCGAGGCCGATGAATCCACCTCCGACAACGACAGCATGTTCACCCGTAGAGGAGATTGCTTCCTTGATCGCTTCTCCGTCATTCAGTACCCTGAGGGTGTAGATATTTTTCAGACCGACTCCCTCAATCGGTGGTGTGATACTGTCGGCTCCACTGGTCACGATAAGGTTGTCATAGGTGAGAGAGAACTGTTCACCATGTCCGTCGAGTCCGATCACTTCCCGTTTTACCGGGTCCACCCGGGTCACAGTATGATTCAGACGCAGATCCACGCCATCTTCCCTGAACCGTTCAGGTGAGCGGTGCAGCAAGTACCTTTTATCACTGAAGAAGTCTCCTACATAGTAGGGAAGACCACACCCTCCGAACGAGACGATCGAACTCTTTTCCAGTACCGTGAGCGTATCGGCCGGTGCTGTTCTTCGAATTTTTGCCGCTGCGCTCATTCCTGCAGCGTTCCCTCCGATTACAACATGATGCATGCTTGACTCCTTTCTGTGTACCTCGAGCGTTTTATTGGACACTCTATATAGTAATGACAAGATTGCGGTATCGTCTACAGCAAGCATCCGTGCTTCTCAGGCGGGTATTACCTGTTTCAGACTCAGGTATAGTAGAATCACGTTGATTCTCACAAGTTTCTGATTTACTCTGTTGAAAGAGATACGGAGGGGGTGAACCCTGAACATACGATACCTAATCCGAAGGAGGCAACGGCGATGAGAAAGGTTGGAATCTATTATGCGTTCTGGACCCATGAATGGGATGTGGACTTTGTACCGTTCATCAGGAAAGTGAAAAAACTCGGTTTTGATCAGCTGGAACTGAACGGAGGGACCATCGCCACGATGAGCAGCACAGAGCAGAAGGCATTAAAGCAGATGGCAGATGATGAGGACCTTCTCTTCTCCTACGGGATAGGCCTTCAGAAACAGTACGATGTGTCTTCGCTGGATGATAGTGTTCGCAGCAACGGAATCGACTTCATGAAGCGAATGATAGACTCTGTTGCCAATATGGGTGGGGGTATGATCGGGGGAACTGTACACAGTTACTGGCCGGGACAGATGCCGGACGGACTCACAACCAAGCAGCCGATCTGGGATGCGTCTCTTGAAAGCATGAGCATTCTCGCCCCGTTTGCGGCAGAACGTAATGTTCATCTGAATGTGGAGGTGCTGAACCGCTTTGAACAGTTCCTGATCAATGACAGCCATGAAGCCGTCGACTATATGCAGCAGCTCAATCAACCCGCGGTGGGTATTCTTCTCGACACCTTCCATATGAACATCGAAGAGGATTCCTTCGGTGATGCGATCAGACGGGTCGGCAGTTATCTTTCAGCCTTCCACCTCGGAGAGGCGAACAGGAAGATGCCCGGAACAGGGCGTATGCCATGGTCTGAGATTAAAAAAGCCCTTGATGATATCGGTTTCGATGGACCTATGGTAATGGAACCCTTTGTGATGCCCGGAGGACAGGTCGGTCGTGACATCGGTGTGTGGCGGGATATCGTGAAAGACCCTGACCTTGATGCGATGGCATCCACCTCTGCAGCATGGGTGAAAAAGCACCTGTTCTGAGGAGCAGGGGGCGGGAAACCTGCCTTTAGTGGGACACACACCGCATGTCTGATGTCTTTTGCAGCACGCCCAACGCTCAAAGGACTTCCGGTGGAGAGGGTGGCAGCGTGTTAGCAGAAGGTGCTGGCCTATACAGACAGAGGCAGGTATACCTATATCGTAATCGGGGAAGGGAGAGGAGAATCATATGCTGAAATCACTGGCAGAGCTCAAAGATCTTATAGATTCCGATACCCGCGTGAGAGTCGCGGTGGCCTTCCCCTACGAAGATCATGTCATGCATGCTCTGTGCAGAGCGGTTGATGAGATCGGTATCGAAGTGCTTCTCTACGGGATAGCTGATGACGTGCATCCCTTCTCTTCTCTGATAGCCTCTCGTGCAGGGCACTTCACTGAAATTGACTGCTGTGATGAAATCTCGGCGTGTGAATCTGCGGTGAGAGCGGTTCGAGAGGGACAGGCTGATGTTTTGATGAAAGGTTCAGTTCCCACTGCTACTATCATGAAGGCTGCTCTCAACAAACAATGGGGGCTTGTTCAGGATTCTCTTCTCTCCCATGCCGCACTGATTCAGAGTCCATACTACCACAAACTGGTTGTCGTCACTGACGGTGCGATCAACATCGCTCCGTCACTCAATCAGAAAGCTATGATCCTTGAGAACAGCGTTCTTTTCCTGCATGCACTGGGGGTGAACCAACCCAGGGTAGCAGTGCTCGCGGCTCTTGAGAAGGTCAATGAGAAGATGGCAGCTACCGTGGAAGCTGCAGAACTCAAGAAGATGAATATCAATGGAGCATTTCCCCTTTGTTCGGTTGACGGCCCCCTTGCTCTGGATAATGCTGTGTCACTTGCGGCTGCCGAAGGAAAGGGCATTGTCAGTGAGGTGGCAGGAGATGCCGATGTACTTCTGGCTCCCACGCTTGAGTGCGGAAACATCCTGTACAAGTCTTTGAATTTCATGGGGGGGGCCCGTTCGGCAGCGATTGTCTTAGGAGCTGCCAGACCGATTATTCTCAGTAGCAGAGCGGATAGCGAAGAGAGCAGATACTATTCGATCCTTCTTGCTGCTGCAGTGGCCGGGAGATCATAATGGGGCATCCGCTCATTCTTGCTATCGATCCCGGATCCACCAGCACCAAGATAGGAATATTCCGTGACCTTGAGATGATCTTCGAGGTTGCTGTTACTCATCCGGTCGAGTCACTGCGGCGATTCTCCCATATCGCCGACCAGTTCGAATACCGCAAGGAACACATTCTGTACACACTGAGGGAACAGGCAGTGAACCCCCGCCTGATCGCAGCTGTGGTAGGACGGGGCGGACTTGTCAGACCTCTTCCTTCTGGTGTCTATGAGATGAACGAAGCACTTTCGACAGACCTGAAGAAGGGTGTCCTCGGTGAGCATGCAAGCAATCTCGGCGGGCTCATTGCTCAGGATATCGCCTACCAGATACCGGGTGCTCGAGCCTTCATAGCAGACCCGGTAGTGGTCGATGAACTCGATGAGGTCGCCCGCATCGCAGGCCATCCCCTCTTTTCCCGACAGTCGATTTTTCACGCACTCAATCAGAAGGCGATAGCCCGTACCCACGCTGAGAAGATGGGCAGAAGATACGAGGAGATGCACCTCATCGTCGCCCATCTGGGAGGCGGAATAACGATAGGAGCTCATCGAAACGGGTGTGTGGTAGATGTGAATCAGGGTCTCAACGGGGAGGGACCGTTCTCTCCTGAGCGCAGCGGCACACTACCGACCGGCCAGCTTGTCGACCTCTGTTTTTCAGGTGAATACTCGAAGAGGGATGTCAAAGAGATGCTCGCAGGAAAGGGTGGGTATGTTGCCTATCTGGGAACGAACAACGCTGAAGAGGTTGAGGAGGCCGCCCAGAGGGGAGACGGGATGAGCCGAGTCATCCGTGATGCTCTCGTCTATCAGGTTGCGAAGGAGATAGGTGCTCTCTCGACCGTTCTCGAAGGAAGGGTGGACGCGATCCTCCTCACCGGAGGGCTTTCGTACAGCCGGAGTCTCACAGGTGATATCACACGGAGGGTTAAACACCTCGGTGAGGTCTTTCTGTATCCGGGCGAAGAGGAACTCAAAGCACTGGCATGGCATGGATGGGCCGCTCTCACAGGTAAGGAAGAGATAAGAAGCTACCCGGCTGAGAGCTTCCAACCATAGTCGTAAGGTAACGAATCCTTTTATTCCCCGATATCATTTCGCCAGTAAAGGACATCACTTCTGATTTTCTTCACATCTCTATAACAGGCTTTTCGTGCCTGTTCCACCGTCTGGGCAGAAGCAAAGACGAAGACAACACGGCCCCCGTCATTCAGGTAGTGATCCCCTTCTTTCCTGAGGGCCATCGAGTAGCAGCCTATCTCCTGTGGAATCTCTACCCGGTGCCCCTTCTGATAGGAAGATGGATATCCTGTAGAAGCCAGACATACCCCTAAGGTGATCCCCTCCTTCCAGGTGAGGGTGAACGGGCGTTTCTCGAAGGTCGCATAAACGGCGTCGATAAGATCGCTGTTCATCGCTTCAAGCAGCACTTCTGCTTCAGGGTCGCCGAAACGTGTATTGTACTCTATCACCTTGACCCCGTCATCGGTCTTTATCAGACCGAAATAGATGATTCCCGTGAAGTCGATCCCGTCGTCCTTCAACCCGGTGACTGTCGGAAGGACGATATGTTCCTCGACGTAGCGCATATCCTCTTCCCCGACATATTCCACGGGGGTATAGGCCCCCATTCCGCCTGTATTAAGCCCTTTATCCCCTTCATAGGCTCTCTTGTAGTCGCGTGCGACAGCCATGAGGTTGTAGTATTCCTGATTGACGAATGCAAGGAGGGAAAATTCCCTGCCAGAGAGGAACTGTTCGAAAACGACTGTGCCGGTATCCATGAAACTCTCTTTCAGGAAGGCATCGGCTTCTTCCCTGTCGTCAGTAACCAGCACCCCTTTGCCGAGGGCAAGTCCATCCTGTTTGATAACAAGGGTCCCCTGTGTACCTGCCATATGCTCCGCTGCCGATTCATAGGTCGTGTATGTGGTGAAATCAGCTGTCGGGATAGCATGGCGGGCCATAAACCGCTTTGCATAGTCTTTGCTCGTCTCGAGCCGTGCTGCAGCCTGTGAGGGGCCGAATACCTTGACGTGAGTATCCCTGAAGTAATCAGACACTCCTCTTTCGAGGTAGGCCTCATTCCCCACGATAAGCAGCGAGATCCCGTTCTCACTGAGATATCGCTCAAGAGAGGGGAAGGTGCCGTCCCATTCCATCTGTATCGTGAGTCCCTCACTCATCAGCATGCCGGAATTCCCCGGGATGACATGAACCTCTTTCACCTGGGAGGACTTGAGAGATTTCACCGCAAGAGCATGTTCCCTTCCTCCTGTTCCGAGAATCGCTACATTCATGTCGTTTCCTCCTGATCGATCAGATGCTGTATCACTCTCGTATAGAGTTCATATTCCGTTTCATGCACCATCTTCTCCAGCTCCTCGATGTCGAATCCCTCATAGGGGACCCGAACCTGTTCTATGATCTGCCCTTCGTCCATACCTTCATTGACATAATGGACGGTGACACCGTAGAGTTTTCTGCCGTCCTCCACTGCCTGCTGTATGGCGTGTTTCCCCTTGTAGTGTGGAAGCAGAGACGGGTGGATGTTGAGGATCCTGTTCCTATAGCGGTTTACGAAGGCAGGAGAAAGAAGTCTCATATACCCGGCCAGGACGATGAGGTCGATCTTCTCTTCCTCGAGAACTTTGATGATCGCCTCCTCCATGGCATTTTTTGTCTCAAAGTCTCTTCTCTCAAAGGTCTTTGCTTCAATTTCATACCTGTGGGCGATGGTGAGCGCATTGCAGATTTTGTCAGTGACAAGGAGTGAGATCCTGGCCCCTCTGATACCGCGAGTTGCGATCTGCTCGAAGTTGCTCCCTTTCCCCGAGGCGAACACTGCGATATTCTTCATCTGATGGTTATCCCTCCGCCATCTGTCACCTCACCGATGATACAGGTTTCGGGTGCGGTGGCCCTCAGCAGGTCGAGGGCTTCTTTGACATCCTCTGGAGCGACGACAGCGACGAAACCGATACCCATGTTGAATATGTGGTACATTTCATCTCGAGTGAGGTTCCCCTGTTCCATCAGAAACATGAAAATCTCGGGAACAGCGACCTCTGTGAGGTCTAGAGTGATACCGAGTGAGGAGTCACTGATCATGCGAGGGAGATTCTCGTAGTACCCTCCTCCAGTGACGTGGCTCATCGCGTGGACGGAAATCCTTTCTCTGAGTCGAGAGATCTCATCAACATAGATCCGTGTCGGCACAAGCAGGGCATCAAGGAGGGTGGAGGAGGCGAAGGGTTGTGAAAGATCGGCACCGGTATCGTTCAGTATCTTGCGCACGAGGGAGTAGCCGTTCGAGTGGATCCCCGAGCTCGGGATTCCGATGATGGCATCGCCCGCCTGTATTGCGGAGCCATCTATCTTCTCGCTCTTCTCAACGACGCCTACAGCGAACCCTGCCAGATCAAAGTGTCCCTTTCCGTACATATCCGGCATCTCAGCTGTCTCACCGCCTATCAGTGAGAGCGAGGCTTTGCGGCAGCCGACTGCGATACCGGCGACTATCCGCTCGATCTCAGAGGGGATGTTCTTTCCTACCGCGATATAGTCGAGGAAGAAGAGAGGAGAGGCTCCTACCGTGAGAATGTCATTGACGCACATGGCGACCAGATCCTCTCCCACGGTATCTATCTTTCCGCTCCTGATGGCAAGGAGGAGTTTTGTGCCGACTCCGTCAGTACCGGAGACGAGAACAGGTTCCCTGTAGCCGTACTTGTACAGGTCGAACAGTCCACCGAATCCCCCTATGTCCCCATTGAAACCGAGTGAGGCCGTACTTCGTATGTGAGTCCGTATTCTTTCGATACTTTCATACCCTTTTTCCAGGCTGACGCCTGCTTCTCTGTATTTCTGTGACATCCTGTCGCTTACCTCGTTTCCTTATCGAGCTCGTTGGGCTTCTTCAAGCCTGTTGAACGTGTCTGTGATGTACTTGCCGTTGAAACAGCCGGTACACAGCTTCATATCGGGAGAGCACTCCCGTATCGAATCAAGAGACATGAATTCAAGGGACTGAACCCCGTAATAATTCTTCAGGTCCTCGCGTGTTGTACGTGCCATCACGAGTTCGGAGAAGTTCGAGATGTCGACTCCGTAGAAGCAGGGGTGGGTGATCGCCGGCGAGGCGATACGTATATGAATCTGTGTTGCTCCTGCGGCCTTGAGAAGCTGTGTGATGTGTTTCAGCGTGGTCCCCCTCACAATCGAGTCATCGATGAGGACGAGTCTCCGGCCTTTTATCACCCGCTTGATGGCTGCGAGCTTGAGCAGCACAGCTCTGTCTCTCAGATGTTTCGAGGGCTCGATGAAGGTCCTGCCGATGTACTTGTTCTTGATCAGTCCCTTCTCATAGGGGATCCCTGACTGCTCTGCATACCCTATAGCCGCACTGAGTGATGAATCAGGGATGCCGATAACGATATCAGCCTCTGCCGGATGTTCGATGGCAAGCCGTTTCCCGCTTTCCTTTCTGAATTCGTGTGTATTGATACCTCTGATATCACTGTCGGGGCGTGCGAAGTAGATATACTCCATCGTACACAGATGCTCATCGGTATCTTCTGTATAGAAATGGCTCGAGATGCCATAGGGTTTGACCTCGACGATCTCGCCGGGAAGGACATCACGGACGAACTCAGCTCCGACAGCATCGAGGGCACAGGTCTCTGAGGCAATCACATAGGCATCATCGATCTTCCCGATCGAAAGGGGGCGGAGACCGTTTCTGTCCCTCACAGCATAGAGGCGATCGTTGATCAGAAAGATGAAGGCAAAGGCTCCTATCAGCCGTGGAAGGGCCTGTTTGAGTGCCTTGACCGGGTCAGCGTACATCTGGCGGTGTATCATATGGGCGATCAGTTCGGAGTCGGAAACCGAATGGAAGATCGATCCTGCATCCTCGAGTTCTTTCTTCAGTTCCCTGTAGTTCACCAGGTTGCCGTTGTGACACAGCCCGAAGGTCTTGTCCTGATAGTTGAAAATGAACGGCTGGATGTTGTGGGAGTGAGTCCCTCCGGTCACAGAATACCGTACATGTCCGATTGCAGTCGATCCGCTGAGTCTCTGCAGGATATCATCGGTGAAGACCTGGTGAACCAGACCTGAACCCTTGTAGATATCATATTCACCCCGCTCACCGGCCATGATTCCACAGGCCTCCTGTCCGCGGTGCTGGAGAGAGTGAAGTCCGTAGAAGGCCATGTTCGCCGCATCATCGTGGTTGTAGACTCCGAAGACTCCGCATTCTTCTTTCATGCCTGTCTTGTACATGTCAGTCTGTTTCCTTTAGCGCACGGTAGATTGCCCGGTAGCCGCTGATGAGATCCCCGCTGTCCTCACGGAAGCGGTCCTTGTCGAAACTCACCTCATCCTGATCCCACAGCCTCATGTTGTCGGGGCTCAGTTCATCGACGAGGTAGATCGTTCCGTCCGAGGCCTTCCCGTATTCGAGTTTGAAGTCAACGAGGGTAATTCCTATCTCAGCGAAACGGGCTTTGAGAAGGTCATTCACTTTCAGGGCTGCTTCTCTGATGTAGGCAAGTTCCTCCCGAGTGGCTATGTTGAGGGCAACAGCATGGTCGTCATTGAGCAGCGGATCACCCAGTTCATCCTTCTTGTAGCTGTACTCTACGGTCGGTTCTGCAAAGAGCTTCCCCCGTGCAAGCCCCAGGCGTCTCACCATGGAGCCGGCCGCCCTGTTGCGCACAATGACCTCAAGAGGGAATATCGTCACTTTCCGGCATCGGATATCACGCTCATTGAGCGTCTCCAGGAGGTGAGTGGCCACACCGTTGCGTTCAAGATAGGTGAACAGGAGTGTGGAGATCTGATTGTTCAGTACTCCTTTACCCTCTATAGAGGCTTTCTTTGCACCGTTTCCGGCTGTTGCATCGTCCTTGAAGTGAATGATCACCTCATCTGTTCCGGGTCCCTGATAGACAATCTTGGCCTTTCCTTCGTACAGCTGTTTCATGGTGTTTCTCCCTGCGTGCGGGACCTTCCTCCCTGAGAAAAGTACCTCACTCCGCTCATAAATATGTCCTGTCGACGGTTGCCGCCGACATTGACGAACAGTTCATCCCGTATTCTTTCATTGTGGGCCATTTTCCCCAGTATATTTCCATCGATCGACATGATCCCTTCGATGTTTCTCGTCGAGCCGTTGGGATTGTCGAGGTAGGTGGTGGCGATAAGATCATTCCTGATCAGATAATCGATCTGAGCCTCATCAGCGATGAATCTTCCTTCCGAGTGTGATACCGGCAGTGTGTACGACCTGTTCGTATCGAGTTCCTGAAGCCAGGGTGAGCGTGAGCTGTGGATCTTCGTCTCAGTAAGGCGCGATACATGGTGATAGCAGTCATTGAAGAAGAGGGTCGGATTCCCTTTCTGTGCCTTTCTTATGCTTCCGTAGGGGAGGAGTCCTGATTTGATAAGGCCCTGGAATCCGTTGCAGATGCCGAGGATCAGATGATCCTTCGCGAGGAAGCGCTCGACCGCGGCACTGATGACAGGATGTCTGAGGAAGGTCGCGATGAACTTTCCCGATCCGTCAGGCTCGTCCGAGAAGCTGAAGCCGCCGGGAAGGACAAGGATGTGAGATTCCTCGATCTGTTCAGCACAGCGCCTCACACTTTCACTGAATACCTCGTGGGAGGTATCCTGTATGACAAAGACTCTGGTGTCGGCACCGGCTTCCCGGAAGTTCATCTCCATGTCGAGTTCCGAGTTCGTCCCGCTGAAGGTGAGTATCAAAGTACGGGGATGTTCCACTCTGGTATGATAGTACCGTTTCCCGCTCTTCTCACGGGCAGGAAGCGCTCCCGTGTCACGGGTACCTGTGGAGGTGAAGGGGTAGATCTTTTTCAGCCCCTTCAAATGATTTATCTTGAAATCCGCGTTGTGCACTGCCGTGGTTTTTCCAATCGGAGTCATTCCCTCCAGTTTCACGTGTGAGGTGAACAGGAATCCACCCGGATTCTTCCCGGTCTCCTCTATATAACAGGTATAACCGATCTCGTTTCCGATACTCATCATCTCCAGTGTGTACCCGAGTCCCTCATCGAGGGTGGAGATGGAAGTTATGCTGTCTCTGAAGTTTTCCAGGAGGGTTATGTTGTCTTTGAACGAGTCGATATCGGGGATCCCGTTTGTCTGCTGCTGCCTGAGAATATACAGATACTCCCCGGGAGCTTTGAAGGCTCTTGATATCAGTCGCCGGATTTCTACCTGCGAAAAGGCGAAACTGACAAGGGTCGGAACGACGTCCAGCCCTTCATAGGTTCCGGACATCGAATCCTTTCCGCCGATCATAGCGAGGGAGAGCGCATTACACACTTCGAAAGCCCCCAGAAGTGCCTGCAGGGGAAGACCCCACTTCTCAGGGTCGGTTCCCGGTTTTGGAAAATACTCCTGAAGACTGAGATGGATATCCTTGAGGTGAGCACCGGTGGCAATCTGCTTTGCGACCGAGGAGAGAACAGAGTTCATGCCCATGATATAGGGGGAGAGCTCACTGAAGACGGGGTCAAATCCGTACGAGACAACCGAGGCTTTTGATGTCGTGGAGTGCAGGGGAAACCGCTGTACCGAGGAAAGCTCGGGGGTGCATTGACTCGTTCCCCCGTAGGGAGCGAAGATCGTCGAGTTGCCGACTGATGAATCGAATATCTCACCAAGGCCCTTCTGGCTGTACCCGTTGAGTCTTTCATAGTGTGCTCTGTCATACTCCTTACTCTCATAGTCTGATACCAGAACCTCCTGAGTAGGGATCGGGCCGTTGGTGTCAAGAAAATCTCTGGAGATATCGACGACACACCTGCCGCCTTGGTTCATGACAAGACGGTTCTCATCGGTTACCTCGGCCACGAGGGTCGCTTCGACATTCTCTCTGTGGGCGAAAGTGAAAAGAGCATCAAGGTTACTGGGGTCTATGACGACGGCCATCCGTTCCTGTGATTCACTGATCGCGATCTCGGTAGCGTTCATTCCCTTCGTCTTGAGCGGAACAGCATCCAGGTTGATGATCAGACCGGGGGCAAGTTCCCCGATGGCTACGCTCACTCCCCCGGCACCGAAATCGTTCGATCGTTTGATCATCCGTTTCACCTCGGGTATCCTGAACAGCCGCTGGAGTTTTCTCTCCTCCAGAGGGTTCCCCTTCTGTATCTGTGCGTATGAGGTGTCGAGTGACTGTGAGGTATGGGCGATCGAGGAGCCGCTGGCCCCTCCTATCCCGTCCTTGCCGGTTTTACCTCCCAGAAGGATGATGAGGTCTCCACTGCACGGGGTTTCTCTCCTCACCTCATCAACCGGCGTGATACCGACGACAGCGCCGAGCTCCAGGTGCTTTGCCACGTAGGTCGGGTGGTAAATCTCTTTGACGAGGGTGGTGGCCATACCGATCTGGTTGCCGTATGAACTGAATCCGCGGGCAGATTCCCTGGCTATGGTGGACTGGGGGAGTTTGTTCGGTATCGTGTCCCTGACATCCCCCGTCGGGTCTGCACCTCCGCTGATCCTGATTCCCTGGTAGACGAAACTCCTGCCGCTGAGCGGGTCCCTGATAGCACCGCCCAGGCAGGTCTGCGCTCCCCCGAAGGGTTCGATCTCAGTGGGATGGTTGTGGGTCTCATTCTTGAACATCAGAAGGTACCTGCCATGTTCATCATCGACGTGGACGCTGCAGGCGTTTATCTCTTCGGAGAGTTCCACATTGGTCAGCTTCCCCTTCGCCTTCAAATATCGTGCTGAATGGGTAGCAAGATCCATGAGGGTGACAGCTCCGCACCGTTCGATTTCCTCTCTCTGTGCACAGTAGGTATTGAAGGATGCCTCTATCTGATTTCTGTACGTTCCCCTGAAAGAGATGTCACGGAGGGGAGTGAGAAAGGTGGTGTGACGGCAGTGGTCGGACCAGTAGGTGTCAAACAGAAAGAGTTCCGTCTCCGTTGCTTCCCGTTGCTCCCTGCGGTAGTACTGCTGCACGTAGGAAAGTGTCTCACTGTCCATCGTGAGGCCGAGTTCCTCCTTGATTGCTTTCAGCTCCTGCGGGCTCTTCGATGAGAAGCCGCAGAGGTTGCTCATCGGTTTCGTGTACACCTGAGGAGCACTCTCGTAGGAAAGTGAGCGCTCACGGGTGTCGACGGGGTTGATCAGGAACTTCCGAATCCTCTCCATTGTGGTTTCATGTACCGGCTCCTCGAACAGGAGAACAGTTGATGACCGTACGGTGAAGTCTTCACTGTGATCAAGGACCATCCGTCCCGCCTGGAGGGCATAGTAGGCTCTCTGATCAAAATGACCTGCGAGAAAGGTGTAGGCGAGGGTCTGTCTGCCTTCCGTGCTGATAGAATTGGAGATGATATCGGTAACCTTATCTCCGAGAACCTCATTCTGGAAATAGGTGAGGGCGTCCGCAGAGAGTCCTTCCACTTCATACAGTGCCCAGACGGTTGCCCTGATGTGTATATGCAGTGTCTGTTCGATCTTCTCGCACAGAGCACCGCTCACTGTGTCGAATTCCTCTCTCTTGCGAATGAATACCTGCTGTCTCATCAGTATCGTGCCTCTTTGAGTGTTTCTATCAGGTCAACCGGCCCGTTTATGTGGCCGACTTTCCTGTTGTGCTGCGTGCTGTTCTTTCCGTAATCGTAAAAATATCCGGGTAATTCGCTGTTTCTGATATTCTCGTAATGCTGTCCGAGAATGTTGACCATGCACCATGAGCGATCCACCGTGACAGGGGGGAACTCAAGGTCGAACAGTGCATACAGGTGGAGTGTGAACTGACTGACCGAGGCCCCGTCCAGAGTGATGTGGCCACTGTTGTGAACGCGTGGTGCAACCTCATTGACATAGAGAACGCCGTCACTGCAGAAGAATTCGACGGTCAGTACACCACAGTAGTGCAGAGCCTCGGCAATGGCGATGCCCTTTTCAAGCATCTCCTGTTCCTTGTCCTCTTCAATGTGAGCGAACTCGCTGGTATCAAGGATCTGATTGAGATGAACGTTCCTGAGGGGAGGGTAGTGGGTGATCTTTCCACTGGCACTGCGGGCCAGGATCAGTGAATATTCGGTGATATCCTCCAGGTACTTTTCCGCGATCATTCCCGGTCGCACCTTCATACGGTCTTCTTCACAGCGAATAAGCTCCTGACCCTTCCCGTCGTAGCCCATGGTCTGAGTCTTCACGATGCAGGGAAGGGGGAATGAGAAGTCCTTATCATTCACCAGGGAGTAGGGAACACACTGAAGACCTCCGAGGGAGTTGATGAAAGCCTTCTCGTAGGCTCTGTTCTGCAGGACTCGAAGGGCCTGTGCCCCTTGTATCGCATTGGGGAGAGTCTCAACGACAGCAGGTGGGATGTTCTCGAACTCGTAAGTCACGATATCCAGACCTGACGCGAACTTCCTGATACCTGCGAGGTCATCGAAGGGACCGCAGGTGAATCTGTCTGATGCAGTGCGCCCGCAGGCTTTCGGGGATGCATCATAGACAGCGACACTGACAGGGAAGGGGAGAGCGTGCGCCGCCTCAGCGATCATTTTTCCCAGCTGTCCGCCCCCGATGATTCCAAGGTGTATCATGCCTCTTCTCCAAGACCTGTCCTGATCACATCCGCTGCAGTATCGAGTCGTACCCGCTCCAGTGTATCAGCCAGTTCTGGATGTGAGAGGGAAAGGATCCTCAGAGCATAGAGTGCCGCATTCCGGGCACCGGCCGCACCGATACTCATCGTCCCTACCGGCACTCCCGACGGCATCTGGACTATCGACAGGAGCGAGTCTACTCCATTGAGTATACTGCTTTTCATCGGGACGCCGATGACAGGCAGGGTCGTAAGGGAAGCGACCATCCCCGGCAGATGGGCTGCCCCTCCTGCGCCTGCTATGATGAGGTCGAACCCGTTTGCTCTGGCAGATTTCGCATAGGAGACCATATACTCCGGCGTTCGGTGAGCGGATACTACCGTCACTTCGATTTCAACACCATACTCGAGGAGGATCGTCCCGGCTTCCTTCATCTGCGGATAGTCGGACCTGCTTCCCATGATGATCGCTACTTTCATATCTGCTCCTTTCTAGAAACTCTGTTCCTTGAGGATCACATCGTGTGCAGAGCCTTCATTGAGAGACATCTGGGAAACAACGGTCAGTGTCGATTTCTCCCGGAACTCTTCGATACTCATGCATCCGCTGTTCACCATTGTCGACTTGATTTTTGACAGGGTGATGGTGAGGTTGTCTTTGAGGGGACCGGCGTACGGGACATACGAGTCGACCCCCTCTTCGAAGGTCAGCTGACGTGTATCATGCTTGTCATAGCGTGCCCAGTTCCTGGCACGGTTACTCCCTTCCCCCCAGTACTCCTTCACGAAGTTGCCGTTGACCCGGTAGCGTCTACCCGGAGCTTCTTCAAAACGTGCGAAATAGCGGCCGAGCATCACGAAATCAGCTCCCATGGCAAGGGCAAGGGTGACGTGGTAATCCTGAACGATCCCTCCGTCACTGGCGATGGGTATGTAGATGCCTGTCTCTTCATAGTAGGCATCCCGGGCCTTCGCAACTTCCAGGATCGCAGTGGCCTGCCCCCGGCCGATACCTTTCTGTTCCCGTGTGATGCAGATTGAACCGCCGCCTACACCGATTTTGATGAAATCCGCTCCTGCATCGGCCAGATAACGGAACGCATATCCATCGACTACGTTACCAGCTCCGATTTTCACCGTTTCCCCGTAGGAATCACGTACAAAGTCGATAACATCTTTCTGGTATTCACTGTAACCGTCGGAGGAGTCGATACACAGTACATCGGCACCGCTTTCAACAAGAATTGGAATGCGTTTTCTGTAATCATGTGTGTTGACTCCCGCCCCGACCATGTATGATTTTTTCTCATCCATCAGAGCTGATGGGTTCTGTTCATCCGAGTCATAGTCTTTGCGGAACACGAGAGCGGTGAGCATCTGCCCGTTGATGATGGGAAGGACACTCAGCTTATGATCCCACAGCTTATCGTACGCTTCATCAAGAGAAATGCCGTCTTCACCGCAGATCAGGTCAGCAAAGGGAGTCATGAAATCGACTACCGGGGTGCTGAGGTCCATCTGGGGAACACGCCAGTCGCGGCTGGTGATGATTCCTTCGAGCTCACCATGGGGGGAGCCGTCGCTGGTGATGGTGATCGTCGAGTGATTGGTCTTCTCTTTGATCCGGACCACATCACTGAGCGTCGCCTCTTTCGTGAGGTTGTACCTGCTCTCTACGAAACCGAGTTTGAACTGCTTCACCTTGCGGATCATCGCTGCCTGATCCTTGATAGACTGGGAAGAGTATATGAAGGAGAGTCCACCCTGAAGAGCAAGGGCGATTGCCAGACGATCATCACTCACTGCCTGCATGATGGCGGAGGTGAAGGGGATGTTGAGTTCGATGTCAGGTTGTTCTCCCTTTCTGAATCTGGTGATCGGGGTCTTCAGTGAGACTTCGTCGGGAAGGTGTTTCTTCTTCGTCAATCGGGGTATCAGGAGGTACTCGTTGAATGTCCTCGATACTTCTTCGTATATCTTTGCCATGGCTTTCTCCTCTCGCATATAAAAAAAAGGCAGACTCTGTTACAAGTCTACCTGACAACGACAAGCCGGACACCCTGGCAGATGTCTCTCCTGTATCGTTGTATCATAGTCCCCGAATATACGGACGGGGGTAGAAACTTGCTAACCTTCTTATAGCGATTATATGATACGTTCTCTACTCTACAAAAAACTGGGGAACGGCGTATACTGCCGTCACCGGAAAACAAAAAACGGCAACCGGTCTACGCAGGGTCAGGCCAGTTGCCGTTGCTGTGGAGCCGCACCTGGCCCACGTCTACTGATCGAACGATTATCACCATCAGACATGGGAAGCACCCCTCCAAAGAAAAGATGCCCTACCATAGTATGACGCTCTCTTCTTGTCAACCACCCGCAGCCGGACATGCCTGTTCTTTACTCCCCACAACAGGAGGGGGGGGTGACTTCCGGGGAACTCTTTGCTACCCTGCTACTCAAGGAGTTCACAATCATGAAACGTATGTTTTTTTACCTTGTCTGTACAGCACTTACTCTGATTGCTTCCCTTTCTCCCCTTGCAGCAGAGGTCACTGATACTGACTTTGAATACTTTTCTCAGAAAAAGGAGATGCTTCTTCTGTACGAAAAGATTCTGGCAATGGGACAGCATGTGTATCCCCTGGACCTGTACGGGGACATTCACTGGTATGCAGCAGAGGAGGACCCCTATGCATCGTTCGGGTTCGGTCTTCATGTGAGGCCCTTTGCAGCAAAACCCTATCAGTATAAGCAGATTCAGCGTTTTTTTCAGCTGTATGAAGAGACAAAGTTCCAGACAGGGCTTTCTCTTTCCCCCCAGGCTGAACAGAGGATGCAGGATATAGTCCTGGATGCACGCACCTGGGAACATCGTGACCCCTGGCAGCGAGTCGTCCTGCAGGCAGGGAGGAACATCCCTTTCACTCTGCCTGATCTTGCCTACACCGAAGGGCACTGGTATGCGGGTCTCGGCTATGAGCTCTGGGATGACGTTGTGGTCTCTGCAGGGATATCACTGGAGCAGAGTCCCGCAGTAACCGTTGCTTTCTCGTATACCTTTCTGTCCGACCTCTATGCAGGGATAGCTCATGCGATGGACCGTACCGAAAACATGTTCACGATGCAGAGAGTCTATCATAATGAATTCTCCTACGGGAGTCGGCCTTGACCTTTTTCCCGGTATCACCTCAAATCAGGGGAGGAGACGTATGAGTCATTCATAAGGAGTGTGTGTGAATCTGTTTATCATTATCAGTGCATCTCTCGGCTATGCAACCGAAAGCATCTTCGGTTTCGGGGGATCCATCGTCACTTTCCTTCTGCTGACTCAGAGTATCACGGCCAAAGAGGCTGTGAGTATGCTTCCGCTGTTTGCCATAGCGGGAAGTCTGTTTATCCTTCTCAGTGATTACAGGTCGGTCAAGTGGGCGGTGGTCGGAAAAATCCTGCTGTATGCACTTCCGGGTCTGGTTCTGGGGAGTCTGTTCATGCGGTTTGTCCCTGAGACGATATTCCGGCTCTTTGTCCTTGCAATCATTCTCCTGTACGGGTTCAATCTGGTTCTCGGAAGGGACCCCTCAGTTCCCCTCGTCTGGAGAAAACCTTTGTATGTTCTCGGAGGATTCATCATCGGTGCGACCAGCCTCGGGGTCTTTCTGATCCCCGTGGCGGGCCCTGAGTTCGGTCGGCAGAGAGCATACCGGGCCTCCTTTGCCCTCCTGTGGCTTGCTACGGCAGCAGGTCGGATCCCGATGTATATGATCAACGGGGTTCTTACCCGGGAAGGGTTCAGTAGTGCCATCTCTGCGGTACCCTTTATTCTGGTGGCTATCCTCATCGGCTATTACATTCACCGTATGATACCTGAAACACATTACAAACGGTATGTCGGGATAGTGATAGTTCTCGTCGCCTCCGTAAATCTTTTCACGATGTTCTTCTGAGTATTTCAGGTGTCTATACGTGTCATGTTCTTCTCTGTGATTACTTTGTCTCTGTACGCCAGATCCTCCCGCAGTGAAAATCCCATTCTCTGCCAGAATGAATTGCCCGTTTCATTGTGAGAGAAGACAACACAGGCTGTTTTTGCTATGCCCAGGAGACGCAGGTTTTCGAGTGCTTCGTTCACGAGTAAGGTGCCAAGCCCCATTCTTCTGTGACTGCGGTGGACACAAAGATGGTAGATGAACCCGCGTCTCCCGTCGTGCCCGGAAAGGATGACGCCGACGATATTCCCTTCTTTCTCTGCGACGAGGCAGGTTGAAGGGTTCCTGTTCAGGAACCTGCTGATACCATCCCGGGAATCATCGAGCGAATTAAGCCCCATCCCGGGTGTATTCTTCCAGAGGGCATACACCGAGGAATAATCATTGATGAGCATACCTCGTATCTTCATAGGAAACCTCCTGTATCGAACAAGCCGGGGAAGTTCATTCCCCGGGTGATCTTTACGTGCAAGAGTGTGTACAGCAAAGCACCCCGTACGGGGTGCCAGTACTTTGCTGTACGGTGATGTTAACCGTGTGATGTGGTCTTACAGAGTCTTGATAAGCTCATGCATCTGGTCGAACTTCTTCATCGTCTCACCTTCAGGAGCTTTTGTGAGAAGGCTCACCACTATTACTGCTATCAGGGAGAGGATGAAACCGGGCAGCAGTTCATAGAAGTACTCACCTTCGATCGAGATATAGTTCTTCACGATGAAGATAGTCACTGCACCCACGATGATGCCTGCCAGAGCACCCCACTTCGTGGTTCTCCGCCATGTAAGGGAGAGGATCATGAGAGGTCCGAAGGCGGCTCCGAAACCGCCCCAGGCGTATCCAACCATATTGAGGATCGTTCCCGAGTCATTCGAGGCAATGATGAATGCGATGAGTGCAAAGCCGATGATACCTCCTCTGCTGATCCATTCCCGTCTCTTCTCGCTCAAACGTGCGATCACGGGAATGTCTTCGGTGAGGGAGGATGACAGGACAAGGAGCTGTGAGTCGGCTGTGGACATGACGGCAGCAAGAACGGCAGCGAGGACGAGTCCTGCGAAGAACGGATGGAAGAGGGTCGTGGCAAGGGCAAGGAATATCCGTTCACTGCTTCCACCCTCTCCGGTGAGTCCTGCAAGGGGATGTACGGCGTTGAAGCCGATACCGATAAGACCGATGGCTGATGCGAGTATCAGAGAGATCACCATCCAGGTGATACCTATCCTGCGTGCAGGTTTCACTGACTGTGCATCCTTGATGCCGATGAAGCGGGCCAGAATATGGGGTTGACCGAAATATCCGAACCCCCAGGCCATGAGACTCACTGCGGTGATCCATCCGGTTGAGAAATCGAAGGCTTTCGGGTTTGCAGCGACGATGTCAGAACCCGAGCCGTTGATGGCAAAGAACCCGAGAAGAGCCACGAACACAAGAGCGGTGACCATCAGCAGACCCTGAATCAGGTCGGTCCAGCATACGGCCAGGTATCCGCCGAGGAAGGTATAGCCCACCACGACAAGGGTCGTGATGATGAGGGCCGATGACTCGGATGCACCGAAGGTATGGGCAAACAGAAGCGTACCGCCTTTCAGGCCGCTGGCCACGTAGAGGGTGAAGAAGAAGAGGATGACGAGGGTAGCCACCACTTTGAGTATGTGAGTGTTGTCATCGAAGCGTCTGGCAAGAAAGGATGGCAGAGTTACCGCCGAGTAGCTTTCGGACAGAGAGCGGAGCCTTCCTGCAACGATGAGCCAGTTGAGATATGCTCCCACCGAGAGACCGAGAGAGATCCACACTCCCTCGACGAGACCGCTTGCAAACACAGCCCCCGGGAGGCCGAGAAGGAGCCAGCTTGACATGTCCGAGGCCCCTGCAGAGATCGCCGTGGTGAAAGGCCCGAGCGTCCTTCCCCCTATGATGAAGTCTGTATTGCTGTTGGTCCTTCGCATGGAATAAACCCCGATACCGAGCATGAGGACAAGATAGAGTCCGAACTGAACATACAATAAAACCATGAAGCTACTCCTTGATATGCATTTTTCTGATGAGATGAGTTCTGTAGTATTATGCCATGCTAACAGTAAATAGAGAAAAAAGCAAATGTTATAATGAATATATATGCAAAGTGTATCCAGTCAGGATGCTGTGCCGGCTGTCAGAACACAGGGACCTGGTATGTTTCGTTACCCCATAAAGTTGCCGTCTCCGGCAGACTCGATGCGTTCCTGCCTGCAGGTTCTCCGGTGACTTCTTTTTTGTTGTACTGTCGTGGAACCTATTGTAGTCTTTGCGATATGAGAACTCTTCTGCTCACCATCACTCTGTTCTGTGCGGCAGCCCTCCAGGCGCACTCCCTTACCGTCCTGTACATGGCTCAGGCAGGGTATGATCCGCTGGATGTGGAACGTCGTGGTGCCGAGTTCACACGTGAGACAGGAATAGAGGTTGATTTCCGTTTCGAGGAGTACGATGACATGTACGGTATCGTTACCGGGGAGGAGGGTGAGAAGGGTGAGTTCGATGTGGTTCTCCTGGATAATATCTGGACAGCCGATTTCGCTGCCCGTGAGATCCTTGAACCTGTTCCTCCGGATGTGCAGGAGTACATCAGAAACGGTACGATTTCTGAAATCTACAGCGCGAACGTGTTCGATCATACGATGTGGGGTGTTCCGTTCCTTGCAAATTTTCAGCTGCTGTTCACGAATATGGATATCCTTCGCTCTGCAGGATACTCACGTCCTCCTGATACACTGGACCAGATGAGAGAAATGGCGATGAGTGCCAAGGCTCTGGGACTCATCGAATACCCGATCTTTGATTCTCTCAGGGCCGAAGAGATTCTTATGTGCGAGCTTGTCTGGCTTTCAGGGGCCTATGGCAATGAGTGGGACTCGAGTGATGAGCTCTTTCCTTTCGATACTGTGCCGAACAGAAAAGCTCTTTCGTTCCTTCACGGACTTCTGGAGGAGGGGCTGCTCAACCCCTATTCTCTTTATTCAGGTGAGGTGTTTGCCGCCGAGGTGTTTGAATACGGTGATGCTCTGTTCACGACCAACTGGACGTTTCTTATCGGACGGCTTCAGAACAGGGGGCAGAGCAAACCCTTTGAGTTCGAAGTCAGTGTCATACCGACCGAGTATGAGGGACAGAAAAGTTCCACGGTCAGCGGGTATCAGGGGCTGGCGGTGATGAAGAATTCACAGCACAAGGAAGATGCCTGGGATTTCATTCTCTATCTTTCTTCTCCTGAGTTTCAGAGGAGGTATCTTGATGAGTTCCCCGTCTGGAAGGAAATCTGGTCAGAGCCTTACCTCGCTCAATCGGATCCCTTCTTCGAGACAAAACGAGAGCAGGTGTCGGGGGCCAAGGTGCGTTACATGCACCCTCAGTATCAACAGATCTCAGAATCCATCGTGAATGCAGTGCATGATTCGCTTTCGGGAAGGATACCGGTTGACAGCGCCTTCAAGACCATCGACGAAACGTTGAAGGAGATACAGTAGTGGACACAGAAACCGGTACGAAAAGAAAGAGGCGACACAGAATCAGTATCTCGACTCAGGTGATCATCTTTTTCATAGTTGTCGTTCTTGTGCAGAGTGTGCTCACTCAGATTGGCATGTATATGCTGATTTACCAGAGTAATATCGACAGTTATGAGGATCAGCTGGAGACGAAAATGGCAGGGGTGGCCAGTTACCTTGAGCAATCCCAGGAGGATCTGGATAACATTGTCTCGCTCCTCGCGGGGCAGAAGGATATCATAGAATACACTGATTACCGGCTCAACAATCTGCTCTCCAGGGAACTTTCCCTGTTCAATCAGGCCCTCGGTCTGAGCGGGATTTTCGTGTTTTCCGAAAGCGGGGCACTGCTCGGCACTGATGATACCGAAAACAGCCTGAAGGGTTCTGTCCTGTTCAGACGTATTGCAGATGCCTATTCCCGCGGATCGCAGAGCTTCCTCTATTGGGATGCGGATGCATCCTATATCTGGTCACTTACTCAGATCGTCAGGGAGGATGAGATCATCGGGATGCTCGGGGCCCGGATCAGAGTCGACGGGGAGTATATACGGCGACTGGAAAACAGTATCAATGCTGCCGTCCTGATCAGGTTATCACATCATAGGATCTATTCCGATGCACTTTCCTCACAGGAGCGTACTGATCTTCTGATGGTGATGAACGACCTGAACGCGGGGCAGACACAGCTTTCAGATGATCACCTTGTGGGAGTTCTCCCGGTTCCCGGAATCGATATCGAAGAGGGGCGGATCCTGTGCGTACTCGATATGGAGGAAGCACGTGCCTCACTCACTGCCTATAACCGCTTTTCCGTGACTCTCACTTTCATTGTCCTTCTGGCTGCTCTGCTGATCAGCATACTCTTCTACAGGAGAGTCTTCCTGCGCCCCTTCAACCTGCTGCATGAGGGAGTGACCAGGATCGGACGGGGAGACTTCTCTTCTCCTATCCAGCGAACGGGACGCGATGAGTTCGGAGATCTTGCCGAATCGGTCAACCGGATGAGGATAAACCTTCTCAACCGTGATGAGGAATTGCGCGCACTTGCCACCTACAATGAACTGATTCTCAATAATGTACGCTCTGGTATCATCACAGTCGGCCATGACGGTATGATCAATACGGTCAATGCCGTTGCACGTTCAATGGTTCACCTGGTGGGCGAAGGAGAACTTCCTCTTTCCCTTGAGTCGGCAGGATTCCCTGTGGAAGTGAAGGATCTCATATGGAAGGGTTTGAGAGAGGATGAGCACGTGAACCTTCAGGAATGCCGTTTCGTCTATCAGGGACGTGAAGAGATCCTTTCAGTCTCAACTTCCCCGTTCTATGATGGAGCAGGTGAGACCATGGGTATCATCGCTGTCTTCGCGGATGTGACGAAGGTGAAGGCTCTTGAGGAACAGCTGGAGACCTCACGACGGCTTGCAGCGATCGGAGAGATGGTTGCAGGTGTTTCTCATCAGCTGAGAAATCCCCTGGGGATCATGAAAGTGTCGGCAGAGATCCTGAGGGACAGTTTTCCTTCCCGCAGTGAAGGAAAGGAGGCTACTGCTCAGTTCCGTCAGCTGACCGGTATGCTCGTGTCCGAAATAGACGGCCTGAGCTATATCATCCAGAACTTCCTTGATTTTGCCCGCCCTATCCAGATTCATGCGGTTCCCTGCGATATCAGGCAAGTAATCGAAGAATCTCTCTCTCTGGTACCTGTCGACCAGTTCTCTTCAACAGTACTCAGTGTATCAATTCCGGATGACCTCCCCGCCTACACTCTCGACAGGAATCTCATCGAACAGGTCGTAAGAAATCTGGTTCAGAATGCCCTTGAAGCGACCGATGAGGGGCATGTCTACCTGAGTGTACAGGATGTGGATGGTAAGATGCGGATCATTGTCCGTGATGAAGGACATGGCATGGATGAGGAGACGTTGAAGAACATGTTCAATCCATTCTATTCTCTCAAGGACAACGGAACCGGACTCGGTCTGTCCATTGCTCACCGTATCATTCAGGAGCATGGGGGAACAATTCAGGCAGATTCCATCAGGGGTGAGGGGTCCACCTTCACGATCACGGTATAGGACAGGTGCGATGAGATGAAACGAATTCTGATTGTTGATGATGAGCTGAATATGCAGACGGTCCTGAGGATACTCTTTGAGGCGAAGGGATATGCAGTATCATCAGCCTCGAACGGCCGTGAGGCACTCGACATCCTTTCGTCACGTGCTGATATATCTCTCGTGATAAGTGACCTCAAGATGCCGGTCATGGATGGTATCACACTGCTTGAGGAAATCAATAAACGCTATGAGGGGTTGCCTTTCATTCTCATCAGCGCGTTCGGAACCATCGAACGGGCTGTGGAGGCCATGAAACTCGGTGCGGTCGACTTTATCACGAAGCCGTTCAACAAGGAACTGATCATCCACACCGTCGAGCGTCTGTTCCAGATGGACCTGCTCAAGAAGGAGAACCGGGCTCTCAGGGAACATATCAAGGAGCACGACCTGATCTTCCGTTCGAGCAAGATGAGGCAGATCTACGAGAAACTGCAGAGGATCGCCCAGAACGCATCCTCAATCCTGCTGACAGGAGAGAGTGGAAGCGGCAAGGAGGTCTTCGCACGGACACTGCATGGACTGTACCAGAAGGAGAAGATCCTTCCCTTCGTCAGCGTCAACTGTTCAGCCGTCCCCGAGAGCCTGTTCGAGTCGGAACTGTTCGGCTACCGCAAGGGTGCTTTTACCGGAGCAGAGAGCGACTTTCAGGGTAAGGTCCGTCTCGCTGAAGGGGGCACTCTCTTTCTTGACGAGATCGGGGACCTGCCGCTGCAGGTGCAGCCGAAACTTCTTCGTCTTATCGAGAACAGGACTATAGAGCCTCTGGGGACAGGTATGCAGGTCGATGTGCAGGCGAAGATCATCTGTGCCACGAACAAGAACCTGGAGGAGCTTGTCGCACGCGGTCAGTTCCGCCGGGATCTCCTGTACAGGATCAACACGTTCCATATCGAACTTCCTCCGCTGAGGGATCGTCGAAGTGATATCGAGCCGCTGGCACAGTACTTCCTTGACTCCTTTGCCGTAGACCTGGGGACCGGTGAAAAGAACTTCAGCGCTGAGGCACTTTCCCTTCTCGAGTCGTATTCGTGGCCCGGCAACGTGAGAGAGTTGAGGAATGTGATCGAGAGGATGGTAGTACTGTCCGACAGCAGCATTCTCGATACCAGTGATCTTCCCGAGGTGATCAGGACCTCCCCCCCTCATCCGGTCCATTCGTGCAGTGCTGTTGATATCGTGAGTGAACGGGAAGGTTTCTCGACTCTCAATGAGATGGAGCGGCGTGTGCTCATCGACGCTCTGGACTCCTGCGACGGGAACATCAGTGCCGCAGCGCGCAAGCTCGGCATCACCCGGAACACGATGCGATACCGTTTGAAGAAGTATCAGCTTGATGGTGGTTGATATCCACCGGAAGGTGATGCATATGCACCATAACCACCATCGATGTGTTCAAAGAGGTATCGTTCACCTGACCTTGCGTGCTCATTAATTCGTTAATAGAAAGAGGATTAGGTTTATTTTTACTGAATCTGTGTTTCTGGCATGAGTGTTGCTTATAAGAGGGCACAACCTAAAAGGAGGCTCTCATGAAAAGAGTAGTATTAGCAGCGCTTATTGTAGCGATCATGTTCGCCGTTTCGGCACCTCTGTTCGCTGCAGGACAATCAGAAAGTGAATCGAAACTGGCAGTCGGTATCGTACTTCCCACCAAGGATGAACCCCGATGGCTCCAGGATGAGGCCCGTTTCCGGGAAGCTCTTGAAAATGCGGGATATTCTGTTGAGATCCTGTTCAGCCAGGGCGATCCTGCCCGTGAACGCAGCAACGTCGAAGCTCTTCTTTCCAAGGGTATCGAAGTTCTGATCATCTGTCCGCACGATGGTGCAGCAGCAGCGTCAGCAGCCGACGAAGCGGCACGTTCAGGAGTCAATGTGATTTCCTACGACAGACTTATCACAGGGACCGAGAACGTCGACTACTATGTCACCTTCGACAGCGTTACAGTCGGCATGAACTTCGGACAGTATCTTGTCGACAATGCAACCGGCAGCGGCAACAATCTTTACCTCTATGCCGGAGCTGCAACAGACAACAATGCGTTCCTCTTCTTCGAAGGTGCATGGAAAGTCCTTCAGCCTAAGATCGCCGACGGTACCTTTGTGATCCGTAACTCTTCCGAAGCTGTTGCTCTGAAAGGCAAGAGAGACCTTTCCCGCTCGGAACTCGGAAAGATCATCGGTCAGGTGAGTACCAACTGGGACTTCAACGTAGCGAAAAACCTTGCAGAGGCCAACCTCACTTCAGCTCCAGCATCAGCCAAGGGCGTGGCCTACATTGCAGCACCGAACGACGGAACTGCCAGGGCGATCGCCGATGTGTTCGCTTCCGATCCTGATGTCACCTCCTACTACATTTCTGGACAGGATGCTGAAAAGGCTTCAATCCAGTACATCATCGACGGAAAGCAGTCAATGACAGTGTTCAAGGATGTAAGGACTCTTGTAAAGGATGCAATCTCGGCAGCAGTGGCACTTCTTGAAGGGAAGAAGCCTGCAGCATCAGGATCATACGATAATGGTGCGACCGATGTCCCGGCTATCCAGTCTGAAGTCATCACGGTCACCAAAGACAACCTGCAATCAGTGCTGATAGACACCGGCTACTATTCCGCCAGTGACTTTACGGGACTGTAGGTTTTTCAACGATCATACACTCATGAGACGGCGGAATGAACTGCCGTCTCATGCAGTATCGTTCGCCGGTGATCAACCGGCGAGATTCACAGGCCTAAGGAGGTGAATTGATGAGTGATACCTATATACTCGAGATGAAGAATATCACGAAGGAGTTTCCCGGTGTGAAGGCACTTGACCGGGTGACCTTTTCGGTGACACGAGGAGAGATCCACTGTCTTGTAGGAGAGAACGGGGCAGGCAAGTCTACCCTGATGAAGGTCTTGAGCGGAGTGTATCCCTATGGATCCTATACAGGAGATATCCATTTCAACGGGGAAGTGCAGCAGTACAGGACCATCAGTGATTCCGAGAAAGCCGGTATAGCCATTATCTACCAGGAGCTTGCCCTCGTGCCCGAGATGTCGGTGTATGAGAATATCTTTCTCGGTCATGAGATCGTCAAGAACGGTACTATTGACTGGAACGAGACTATACAGCGTTCTACGGAACTGCTGAAGCGTGTCGGTCTCAAGATCAATCCGGGGACACTGGTCAAGGAACTCGGTGTCGGCAAGCAGCAGCTTGTCGAAATAGCCAAGGCCCTGAGCCGTGATGTCAAGGTTCTCATCCTCGATGAACCCACTGCAGCGCTCAACGAGGATGACTGTGACAACCTGCTGCAGCTCATTCAGAACCTGAAACACGAGCAGGGTGTGACCAGTATCATGATCTCTCATAAGCTCAAAGAGGTCATTAGAATTGCCGACACTGTTACCGTCCTGCGTGACGGGCAGACTATCTGCACCCTCGATGCCGCCTCCGGAGAAGTGAGTGAGAACATACTGATCAAGCACATGGTGGGTCGTGAGATCAACAATGTGTTTCCTCCTCGGGATCATGAGATCTCGGATGAGATTGTTCTTGAAGTCAGGGATTGGAGCGCGTTCAATGTCCAGAAGGGCAAGAATGATCTCACCGATGTTTCTTTCAACGTGAAAAAAGGGGAGATCATCGGGTTTGCGGGATTGATGGGTTCCGGGAGGACGGAACTGGCACGAAGCATTTTCGGCAATCCTGATAAGTACAGGATCACCGGTGAAATGCTGATCAATAAGGTGCCGAAGCGGTTCAACCATCCGGGAAAGGCTATTGAAGCAGGTATCGCCTACGTTTCTGAAGACCGTAAGAAGAACGGGCTGATTCTCATACAGGATATCAAGCAGAACATTACCGTTGCGAACCTTCAGGAGATTTCCCGCCGTTCGATAGTCGATGACAATTCCGAGGTGAAGGTCGCTACCGAATACCGAGAGGCGATCAACATCAAGACGCCCTCACTCGAACAGCAGGTCCTGAAACTGTCGGGAGGCAATCAGCAGAAGGTGCAGATCGCAAAATGGCTTTTTGCAAAACCCCACGTGCTGATACTTGATGAGCCGACCCGCGGGATAGATGTCGGTGCGAAGTATGAGATCTACACCATCATGAACAAGCTTGTTGAAGAGGGGATGAGTATCATCATGATCTCTTCAGAGCTCCCTGAGGTCCTTGGAATGAGCGACAGGGTGTATGTCGTGTCGGAAGGACGAATCACCGGTGAGTTGCCGATAGAAGAGGCGACTCAGGAAAAGATCATGCAGCTGGCAACGAACTGAGAGAAGGAAGGTATAAGAGATGATATTGAATGAATTAAAAACTGAGTTAAGAAAGCATATTCGTGACTACGGGATGTATATCGCATTGTTTGTGATATTCATCATATTCGGGATCATGACCGACGGGGTCTTTCTATCCCCTCGAAACATATCTAACCTTTTAAATCAGACCGGGTACCTCGCTGTCCTGGCTATCGGAGTCACCCTGGTCATCGTCATCAGGCACATAGACCTTTCCATCGGATTCCTTTCGGGTTTTCTCGGAGCAATCTCGGCGATTCTGATGGTATTCGCGAACATACCGGTATTTATCGTGATACCTGTGGTTCTTTTCCTTGGCGTGCTTGCCGGACTGCTTACAGCCTATCCGGTAGCGAAACTCGGCATTCCTGCCTTCGTAGCATCGCTGGCAGGCTGGCTGATATATCGTGGTGCGCTTCTTCTCTCCACACTTAGAACCGGTACGATCATTATCCCGAATAAGACCTTCAATGCTCTGGGAAACGGTTTCATCCCGGATCTGTTCGCATCGGAGAGTTTCCTTCCCGGAATCCATAAGCTCACTCTGCTGATAGGTATCATAGCTATTGTCCTGTTCATCATGATGAGGACAAAGGCGCGCCGGATGAAGGTAGCCTACGGCTTTGAAGTGGTTTCACAGTCTCTGTATATCCTCCAGATGGCATTCTTTGCCCTTATGATAGCCGTAGTGACATGGATCCTCGCAGGGTACAACGGAATTTCCTGGACGCTTGTCATTGTTCTCGTCGTTGTTGCGATCTACAGCTTTGTAACAAAGAAGACCGTTCTCGGCCGTCATATCTATGCAGTTGGAGGTAATCCTGAAGCAGCAGAACTCTCCGGTATCAATGTTGAGAAAATCACTTTCATTGTCTTCGGTTCGATGGGCATGCTCAGTGCGCTGTCGGGCATGCTGTTTGCCAGTCGTCTTCAGTCGGCAACAACCACGGCCGGAACCCTTTTTGAGCTAGATGCTATCGCTGCAGCCTACATCGGCGGTGTATCGGCAGCCGGAGGTGTCGGTTCTGTTGTGAGCTCACTTATCGGAGCCATTGTGTACACCTCTCTCACCTCAGGCATGAACCTGATGGGAATCGATATCTCTTCCCAGTATATCGTGCGTGGTATCGTCCTTGCCCTTGCGGTCATCTTCGATGTGACCACACGGAAGATCGGCACCAAATAAGATTCAGCCTTGATGCATTCAGGAGGCGGCCGGTGACGGTCGCCTCTTCTATGGGGAGGGGCTATCAGATCATCATGTTCCTGTTTTCCCGGGTGAACAGCTGTTCGAGTTTCTCTTTTCTGACCAGTTGCTCCAGGTCCTTATCCGTATAGGTCTCATGAGCTGCCGCTGCCTTAAGCACCAGAGGAAGAAGGGTGGTGTCACCCACGGTATTGAGGAAGATCCGGGTGTTCGCGAGCACCCATGACACACTCATGGCAATAGCTTCTTCCCTCTCCAGCGGGGCATACCAGGTGCTGTACGAGGTATCCAGCGGGGTCCTTACCCTTCTTGCCAGGCTTTTGATCGTCTGAACCGCGACGTTTCTCTGTTCACATACAGTGAGCAGTTCCTTCACATCCTCAGCATAGACGGGATCCTGCATCATCATGTAGTTGTAGGGAAGGAGTACAGAGTCAAAGGGGAATCGTTGCAGGCTTCTGATATGCATACGGGCAGTCTGAATACCATGTCCGGTGACACCGATGTGGGAGATCATTCCCTGCTCCTTCGCTTCAACGGCCGCTTCGAGAACTCCGTTCGGTCCCATAGCGGTCTGCCACTCATCCTCCTCGACCAGGCAGTGCATCTGCCAGAGGTCGATATGGTCACTCTTGAGGCGTTCCAATGATTCATTGAGTTCTCTCCAGGCTCCTTCACGGGTACGTTCACCGGTTTTGGATGCCAGAAAATAACTGTCACGTGCATGCTGCATCCAAGGACCGAGACGGACCTCGGCTTCGCCGTAGCTGCGTGCAGTGTCAATATGGTTTATCCCGTATTCATTGATCAGTTCCATGGTACGGTCTGCTTCATCCTGACTGACTGAAGCGAGTGAGGCCGCACCGAAAATCGTACGGGTACTGAGGTGACCGGTGCTGCCGAACAGCATCTTCGGTATGTTCTTGTTTTCGTATTCCATGAGAGTATCGTACCACAGTAGAGCCGGCTGTTAAAGAAGTACTTCTCAGCCGGGTGGTCTCAGACGCCAGCCAGCCTGTCCTGTGACCATTGATAGAGGTTCCGGTACTCCTGTGCTGAGCCTTCCCATGAGAAGCGGCGGCTCATCGCCTCCATCCTCATCTTCTGGATATGGTCGGGCCTGTCAAACCAGGTGCTCACTGCCCATCCGACCGTATAATAGATGCTGTTCGGAGTCAGTTCATCGAACAGAAAGCCGGTACCGCTGCCGGTTTGTTCGTTATACTGCTCTACCGTATCTGCAAGTCCTCCGGTTCGCCTTACGATCGGGAGGGTGCCGTAGCGCAGCGAGTAGAGCTGATTGAGTCCGCAGGGTTCGTACTTGCTCGGCATCAGGAAGAAATCGGAGGCTCCCTCGACGAGGTGGGCAAGACGATTTGAATAGGTGATGAAACTTTTCAGATTGGGGCAGGATCGTTCAAGATTGAGCAGTTCGGTCTCACACCACCGTTCGCCGGTACCGAGGATGATGAACTGAACAACCATATCATTGAGGATATCATAGAGTCTTCCAAATGCCGGACCGCACAGTTCTCCGAAACCTTTCTGGTCTACCAGCCGGCTCACGATGCCGATAAGGGGGATCTGCGGGTCTACTTCGAGGCCGGCTTCCTTCTGTACTCTCATCTTCAGTTCTGTTTTGGTTTCCAGCGTGTCTGATGAGTAGTTGGACGGTGCGAGGAAGGGGTCCCTTTCAGGGTTCCATTCATCGTAGTCCATGCCGTTTATGATTCCGAAGAGGTCGTGTTCACGGTATCTCAGAGAGGTTTCGAGGGAATATCCGTAGGCGGCGGTTTTAATCTCCTCAGCATAGGTGGGGGAGACGGTGGAGACTATGTGGGCATTCTCGATTCCCATCTTCAGGTAGTTGATATCACCCATATGCATACCGTGATGGTCAGCTATCTCATCGAGGGAGAGGGGGAGCGCCTGCGCCATCTCAGTACCAAAGTTCCCCTGATAGCCGAGGTTGTGGATCGTCATGATGCTGCTTGTCCTGTGAAACCGGTCGTAATGCTCTCTCACTTTGAGAAGCAGTGGAACAGGGCCGCCCGGCCAGTCATGACAGTGCATCACATCAGGAATCCAGTCAAGTTTCCTGCAGAGTTCGAAACTTGCCACAGAGAGAAACGCGAACCGTTGAGGGTTGTCTTCAAACGAAGTGTCCGGACTGGGCCCGTATATACCGCTCCTTCCGTAATAGTGTTCATGATCGATGAAATAGACCGGGACCTCAGAGTTCGGGATCGTCGTCCTCACTATTCTGCACCACTGCTCCCCGAAGCCCATGTGGACACACATTGCTCCCAGGTCTTCCATTCCCTCGGTCGGTATCGAGTAGTAGCGGGGCATGACAATCCTGACATCGTCTCCCTGCTTTTTCAACTCCACGCTCAGAGCGCCGACCACATCTGCGAGCCCGCCCGACTTGGCGAACGGGACCGACTCACTGGTTACCATAAGGATTCTGCGTGATTGCACAACTGTTCTCCTTGCTGCTGTCTGCTGTTATTCTATGGGGACTTACGGCAAAACTCAACGATATCTTCGGAATAGTTGCTTTTCTCGAATGGGAACATTGAGTATATTATTGACCGAATCAACACAATAAGGAGCCCGATGATATGGAAACGACAGAAGCAATTCTTGAAGCGATGAGGAAGGCTGGGGAGCCGATGAGTGCCGGACAGATAGCCGATGCTACCGGAATCGACCGTAAGGAGATTGATAAGGCTATGAAGGCGATGAAGAAGGAAGAGTCGATTGTTTCTCCCAAAAGGTGCTACTGGGAGCCCAGATGAACCGGTCCGGCAGTAGCCGAAGTGAACCGGTCCCACTCTCCTGATAAGGGAGGGCGGGGTCTCGGTTCCTGTATTTCAGTGAAAGTGCAGGACTGCCGGCAGAGGTAAGACACCGGCTGCACGTTCTATGACGCGTCGTGATGGTCGAAAGGTCAGTCTTCAGGTATTTGAATGTCTGAACTATGGAATTCCCCGATGCAGGGGGGGCTCTTTCTGTAACAGAGCATGTGAATGATTTAAACACAAGGAACTGCTTTTTTTTTCAGCAAAATTCTAGGAGTTCGTATCACTCCATGCTAGTATGAGCGCATGAGTTCCCTGAGTAAAACTTCAAGATCCTTACCATTCGTACTTTCATTCCTTACTCTTCTTCTCATTCTTTTCCTCAGTACAGTATCGGTTCCCGATGGGCAGTCTGACATCTGTGCACAACAGGGGAGGGCAACGCTCCCCTCTCTGGAAGGAGTGTGGTCCATTACGGCTCTTGGCGGCGAGTGGGAGCTGATCAGGGAGGGAGTACGCACCTTCCAGCAAGTCCCTTCGGTTGCCTGGGAGACTGGGGTGGGGACCTACCGCCTCACGCTTGACGTCTCTCCTGAGCAGGCGGGTATTCCCGTGCAGCTCTACACGAAGAATACGGGAACCAGCAGCGAACTGTTGGTGAACGGGAAGCTGGTCGGTACTCAGGGAGTGTATGCACAGGACGCTTCTGCGGCGATCCCTTCAGCCCGCCCCGTGGTCTATACCTTCACACTCAAAGAAGGGGAGAATGTACTCGAATTCAGGGTCAGCAACTTCACTCATCCCAGAGCCGGTCTGTGGGAACGGGTGCTGATTGCCAAAGCGCCGACTCTCACACACCGTCTGAATATCCATCTCGCAATCGAGTTTATTCTCATCGGTGTCCTTGCTTTCATTGTTGTGTTCATCAGTGCTCTTGCCGTTCAGCTCAGAGAGTTTAATCTGTTCTACTTTTCATCAGCGGTCGCCTCAGTCGCCCTCGGGTCCTTTCTGTACAACTCATTCCCCATCTATCAGCTTTTCCCGCAGATCGACTATATCTTTGTGAAGAAAGGTACCTTCTTTTTCTTCTATCTCAGCAACGGGTTCATCTTTAAGTCTATCATACATGATATCAGACCGAAGGAGAAAGACTTGTTCGTTCAGGTCTCACACTATCTCTTTCTCCTGCTCGCAGTACTGTCGGTAGCTCTTCCCTATAAGGGTGTATACAATCTAAGCGTGGTGGCTAGTCCTCTCTCGGTGGTCATGTTCACCTATTTCCTCTTTCTGCAGTATTCAGCACTTTTCTCCTACCCCTCCCAGAGGTCCTTTCTCTGGAACGTCCCGCGTATCATCATTCTCTCGGTGGCTCTGTACGGGTTGACCCATGATCTGGTGTTCTACCTCAGCGGGCAGTATCAGGAAACCGTCCTTCAGGTGCTTTCCAGTATCTACTCCATAGGATACGCACTCCTCATAGTCAGGAGCCTTCTGGAGAACAGAAAGCGTCTGGAAGAGGCTAAGACATTGATCATCAGTGCAGCTGATGATACCCGAAACAAGATACGGTCAGACCTGCACGACAGACTCGGACAGCTCACACACGGAATGTCGTATCTTGTCGAATCGCTGAAGATATGTGGCGATCAGGAAGGGAAGACCATTGATCTGCTGAAGGAGACTTCAACACGGATCAATGAGGAATTGAGGCATGTGATAGACAACCTCGGCCCATCACGTCTCAGCAGTCTCGGTCTGCAGGCGGCTATCGAACAGATGGCACAGCGCAGTCGGGATATTTACGGGGTCACCCTTCTTACCGATATACACTTTGACTCGATTCAGGGCTGGAATCCTGTGACGGAACAGATCTATCTGATCGTTAATGAGGCGCTTACCAATGCGATCAGGCACGCTTCTCCCGATTTTATCAGAATCGAACTCAAGAAGAGCCATGGTCGTTTCTTCCTGAAGATGAGCAACAACGGTGTCAAAGCCTCAGGGATGGGCTTTGATAAGGCAAAGGGTCACGGGATCGATATCATGCGCTACAGAATTGAACATCTTGGCGGCACGTTTGATGCCGGTAGCCGTACAGGCGGTCTGTTCAACATCACGGCAGAGATTCCGGAGGTGCCTGTATGATACGCATGGTCATCGCAGATGATCACGAACTCATCCGTCTCGGGGTCGAAACGGTCATGTCGCAGGATCCCGAGGTGACGATCATCGGAGCAGCTTCCTCCATAGCTGAGCTCGAAACACTCCTTATGAAGGAAGTTCCCGAGATCCTTCTGCTCGACATCTCACTCGAACACCGCCGCAGCGGAATAGATTTTCTCGCTGTTCATCAGGACCTGCTTCAGAGAATGAGAGTTCTGATTCTCTCGATGAATGAGAACCTTTCGCTCGTCCAGGAGGCGGTGAGCCTCGGCGCAGCCGGGTATCTGACCAAGTCAGAGACAACTTCTCACCTTCTGTCTGCGATCCATACCGTTGCACAGGGGGATCTCTATCTCTCACCCCATATCTCGAGGCTGCTTCTGGAATCTGCAACAGCATCCTCTCAGGGGAGTGCCTCACCTGTCAGGTATCTTACGAAGAAGGAATCTCTTGTCTTTAACCTGCTCTCTCAGGGGCTGACTACGAGAGAGATAGCAAAGCAGATGGATATCACCCGTTCCACCGTGAGCACTCATGTCGAGAACATCAAATTCAAACTCAATATCAACACCATTCAGGAATTGATCATTATGGCTCTTGACTGGAAAGGCCCTCAGGATGAACCGTAACGGATCCTGAACCTGATAGAGGGCAAAGTGCCACCTTGGCCGAAACGTTCAACTTCTGATGTTCCAGAAGGCCAGGCGGCTCTGACTGTTGATGTCGACTCCCAGCTGATGCAGAACCTCTTCTTCCTTGGGAGCGATTTCACTCACCGCAGGCTGCTCATGCCCCCAGTGTACGAGGGAGACGTTTCTGACGATGCTGATGATATCCTGGGGAAGGAAGGTGTCGGAGAGACCTCTGGTCTCAAGAGCTCTGATCAGTGAGGAGAACAGGAGAAGGCTGATGTGATTCAGAAAGCTCCAGGCTGCCATCTCTTCGTTCGTCTGCTGGTAGCAGACCCCGAGCTGTACCGTGTTGCTCAGATATGCATAGGCGTGTTCTATCTTCTCCTTGACCCTGTAGGAGTGGTAGATCCTCTCGGCAGTGGTGTCGATACCGCTGAACAGGCTGAACATACCGTCCCGGGTGCGTGTCTCGAAGGCTTTTCGTGAATGGCCTCCGTAGTCATGAGCAAGGCGCTGCAGGTAGAGTTTCTCTTTCTGACTTTTCTTCGCTTCATCCTGGTAGATGTAGATGAAGTGGCCTGCATTATCGGTTCTCCTGGCATACCAGATGATCCTCTCGTTGTGCAGGAAATACCCGTCGAACTTCTCAGTCCCAGGCTGCTGCGCGAACTTCTCTTCGATGAGCGGGGTGAGATGATGAAGGGGAAGAATATAGGAGACCCCGTTTGCATCTAGATGGTCTGTGTTTCGAACCGAATAGAACCCGGGGTTTCCCAGTACGGTTATATGGTCAACTGAAGGGCCCTTGCAGGCCTGTACCCATGAATTCCGGTCGGGAACCTTATCCGGGAGTATGTGATAGGAAAGAGGGGTGTACCCGTCAGTTGAAAAGAGATAGAGAGTAGGTATGCTGGTGGACTGCACATTGCATTGTCCCTTCGCTCTGGGGCCTGATGCTGAAGAAGCTGACGAGAAGAGGGAGGAACCTTCAAACAGGTAGGCTTCCGATGTGGAGGCGGATGTGCAGTGAGAACGCATATAGGCATCAATACGGTTGCTCTGGGAACCGAGAGTCTTCATGAAGGACCGGAAGCCTCGCTGGCCGAGGGTGAGGCTGGGGTAGAGCTGTTTGAAGATCGATCGTTCGAACATCCTTTTGGCATCTCCTGAACGGCAGTGGTGCGCAAGCCTCAGCATCGCCAGTGTATAGATCGTCCTGTGATGATCGGGGAATTGCCGTTTCAGCGATGAGAGGACCTCTCCCTTATCAAGCTGGGCGAACAGCTCATAGATGCCGTACTCGGTGAGACGGGGTGCCTGCTGGGTGTTCATGATACTCTTTCCATAGGCATTGGGGACGAAGCCCTGCTCGAGGGTGATCTTCCCGATCGCCCGTCCGGTCTTCTTTCTCGCCCCTTTCCTATGCGGATCATAGACCGAGTAGGTGCGGTACACGTAAAAGTAGCGCCCCCCTTTCACGGCGTGTATCTCACACGAACCGAAACCTGTCGGTTTGAGTTTGCGTATCTGCGGAGGAACTGCCATTGCTGACTCCTTTTTCATATCACCGTAATATAACGGTGATATGATAGCAGAATTGCTGCCTGCCGGCAAGAACATCTGTATGCAGGTTCCGCTCAACTTGTCGTCATCTGACTGTATAGCGTGGATATACAGGGTATTCAGGCTCTCTGGTATGCAGTTGGCATATAACCGTAAATATTATTGTTTCCTCATAGTATGTAAAGAATTATGTTCGATATTTTTTTCAAAATCAAACAAATTTCGTTGACAGGTGGATATCTGCGTTCTACCATGATGACACGTTTCCTGTGTCGGCTGGATTCCCATATCTCAGGGCAGGGTAATGGCACAGTGGGCTCAACCGGAATATGCAAAAAGCGGTGCACACAGAGTGCTCGATCTGCTTCGGGCCACTGATACCCCAGGTATAGCCTGTGCTTGAACCGGGTGACGTTAAAAAAAAGAGAAAAAGACCGGATCAGTAACAGGTCCGGTACGGGAAACCGGAGGAGGCACCTGTAAGCCGTAAGGCAGTGTCCGGGTGCGGAGGGACTATATGAGAAACTGGGTAATTGTGGTGATCCTGCTGCTGGGCACATGGTTGTTGTTGAGCGCTGATGTGCTGATGAGTACCATGTCAGTCGCAGGTGTTATTGCGGTGGGTGTCGTGGTATCAACGGCTGTCACCCTGCTCTTCGCAGGTAGACGGATGCTGTACGGGAGCATCAGGCTGACACCTAAAGCGCTTCTCTATCTGCTGTTCTATCCGCTCATCTTCCTGAAGGCTCTGCTCGTCGCGAACCTGGATGTCGCCAGAAGGGTTCTTTCGCCTTCTCTTCCGATCAATCCCGCCATCGTGGAGGTCAAGACGAAACTGACCTCTCCTCTGGGCCGTCTGGTCCTTGCGAACTCAATAACTCTGACTCCCGGAACCCTCACAGTCGATATAGAAGGGGACTCCCTATACATCCACTGGATCGATGCTGTCAGCACTGATGTTCAGCCGGCCACAGAGAAGATCGTCAGAGGATTTGAAAAATACCTGGAGGTCATCTATGGGTAATATGCTCTTTTTTGCTTCTGCTCTCATCGCACTTGCAGCACTTGGTGTCGGTGCAATACGGTTCTTCAGAGGCCCTGATACACTTGACCGGGTGGTGGCTTTCGATGTGATAACCATCATCTCGATCTCGCTCATTGCCATCATAGGATTCATCATGCAGCGCTCTGTGCTCGTCGATGTTGCCCTTGTGTACGCCCTGCTGAGTTTCCTCGGGGTCATCATCATCGCGAAGTTCGTGGAAAGGGGGTTGTAGATATGGAAATCACCATGATAGCCGGAGGGATCGTGTCCCTGTTCGGTTCGCTTTTTCTTCTGCTCGGTGCCCTGGGAGTAGTGAGAATGCCCGATCTGTTCAATCGTATTCAGGCGGGAACGAAGGCCACCACCCTCGGCACGATGCTCTTTCTGGCAGGAATAGCCATTGCTGAACCCTCCTGGATCCCGAAACTGCTCCTTCTTGTTCTCTTCATCATCTTCACCAATCCCGTCTCTTCTCACGTACTTGCGCGCTCGGCCCACCATGCGGGGATTCGTATGAGTGACAGGACAGTTGCCGACCATCTGGCTAAAGCCATTGAACAGCGTGGCAGCGAGAATCTGCAGAGTGACGGCCAGGGGGCAGCTGAGGTGAAATTGAAAGGAGGTGAACGATGATTGAATCCATCCTGTTCATAGTGCTTGCTTTGTTTGCTCTTGCCTCTGCCGTAGTTGCAGTCATCTCAAAGAATCTTGTCACTTCCATCATCTCTGCAGGGCTTGTCTCACTGCTTGCATCACTGCTGTACCTGCTGATGTCTGCCCCGGATGTTGCCATGACCGAAGCTGCCATAGGCAGTTCTCTGGCAACCATCATCTTCTTCTACGTGCTCAACAGAATCCGTGTAAAGGAGGATTCCCGTGATTAGATCTCTCGGCATCGTACTTACGCTTATCGGAGTTGCCTTCCTCTTTTTTTCGCTGTTTCAGGTGTATGAGACTCCTCTCGAGCTCAATGAGAGTGCTTCCTATTACGCTGCCAACACTGCAGAGGAAACCGGTTCTGCAAACCTGGTCTCTGCTATCGTGGTGACCTATCGGGGTCTCGATACCCTTGGAGAAGTGACGATCCTGTTCCTTACCTCCTCGATTATTTCCTATCTCCTTAAAACGAAGAAGGAAGGGAGCCTGAGGCGGTTCAGGGAATCAAGTGAGCTTCTTAAAACGGCGAGTGCGCTTCTTCTTCCATTCATTATCCTCCTAGGAGTGTTCATCTTCGTTCACGGGCACCTTTCCCCCGGAGGCGGTTTTCAGGGAGGAGCCGTGCTTGCCTCAGCCCTCGTTCTACTGCTGGTAACCGATCCTCTCTATGCCGTGCAGAGCCGGCTCCTGTCATTGATCGAGTCCTCTTCCGGTTTTCTCTATGTTCTGCTCGGACTCAGCGGTCTGCTGTTTGCCGGTGGCTTTCTCGATAACCGGGTACTGCCGACAGGCAGGGTGGGCGAACTGTTCAGTGCGGGCCTCATTCCTCTCATCTACATCCTTATCGGGCTGAAGGTGGGAACTGAGCTCTCGAATCTCCTGTCTGTGTTCCACAGTGTGCAGGGGCACGAACTGAAAGAAGACGAAGGAGGCATGCGGTGAATATCGGAAGTATCGCGATGGGTTCGGGGTTCCTGCTGATCCTGATCGGTCTGTGGGGAATCCTGACACGAACACACATCATACATATCATCGTCTCGTTCAGCGTGGTAGACACAGGGGTTCATCTCATCATGGTGGCAGCGGGTTATCTGCACCTGAGAACGGCTCCGATTCTCTCTGAGGGTCTGACTGCTTCCGATGCTCCTGCCCTGGTGGTCGACCCACTGCCTCAGGCTCTGGTTCTGACGGCGATAGTCATAGGCCTCGGGGTTACCGCTCTGATGCTTGCTTTCGCACTGAGGATTCATGAGAAGAACGATACACTCGAAATCAAGAACATTGAGAGGTTGAGATGGTAGCGATGTTAAACCCGATATATGTTGTGGCAGCAGGTCTTGCCGCCGCTTTTATGGTGACTCTTTTTCACACCCGTGAGAGGTTGTCATACTTCATCATGATAAGCGCCCTGTCACTCATGCTGCTTATCTCACTGTCCCATCTCGCCTCCTTCCTTGCTGAAACAGGCGAGACAGTGCAGGTCTTCACGGCAGGCTTTGTTCCTCCCTTCTCGATTAACTTCCAGATGGGGCCGCCGGAGGCTCTGCTCACTGCCATCGTCTCCTTTGTCGGTCTGCTCAGCGGGATTTCCCTCTCTGAACGGCTGAGAAAGACAGGTGCCTACGCGCAGGCAGTATATATTGTCCTGGTGATGGGAATGAACGTCATGATTCTGACACGCGATCTGTTCAACCTTTTCGTGTTTCTTGAGATCGTGTCGATCGCCACAGTCGGAATTCTTTCTCTCAGTCGTTCACGCAACAGTGTGAATACCGGTTTCACCTATATGGTGGCAAGCGGCCTGATCTCGGTAGTTCTGCTGATCGGTATCGTCTTCGCCTACATGAATGCCGGTTCGCTCAATATCGATACTCTCTCTGCTTCTGCCGTAATGGCAGGCAGGGGGGGGAGTATCGCCGTGCTTCTGATCATCCTTGCTTTCCTGCTGGAACTGAAGCCGTTTCCTGCCAACGGGTGGGGTATCGATCTGTATTCGAGCGCACCCGGTGCTCTGAGTGCACTTATTTCGGCAGGGGGCATGAGCGCGACCTATTATGCTCTTGCGAAGGTCCTTCCTGTCGGACAGTGGTCTCATGCCTCACTTGTAGCGGCAGTCGGGGGACTCACCTTTATCGCCTCACAGATCATTGCTCTGAAACAGGAAAACGGCAGGCGTCTGCTCGGCTATTCATCGATCGGTCAGATCGGTCTGCTCCTGGTCGTGCTGGGGTTCAGTGAAACCCTCGGTGACAAGAGAGATTTTATCGCTGCAGGACTGTTGATCACGCACGCTCTGAGTAAGGCGATACTGTTCTACATCAGTGATATTGTAAAGGATGATTCGCTCAAGGGCTGGGCTGCGCTACGTAAGAAGCCGGTGCTTCTTATCCTCTTCGGCGTTGCTGCTTTCGCCCTTATCGGCTTCCCTCCATTTCCCTCCTTCTTTGCCAAATGGGACCTGATTCTCCTTCTTAATGCCGGAACACAGGGGCACTTTCTGCTGAGTGCGATGATTCTGGCAGGTTCTCTGATAGAGGCAGTCTATCTGTTCCGCTGGTTCTCCTATGCGCTGAAACTCCCGTATGAGGATCTTCCTGAGCTCTCCTTATCTGCAAGTAGACTCATTGCTCCTGTGGCTGCCGGTCTGGTTCTTGCCGGTGCCTCCTGGTATGTATCGACCCTGATGAACGGTTTCTCGCAGTCATTCCTGATCCCTGTCGCCTTCATCCTCCTTGTCGCTGTGCTTGACAGATTGCCTGCATGGTCGAAGAATGTCATCTCGATTGCCGGTGTCAGTCTTTACATCATAGATCTGTATCCGAGGATAGCCGGGGACCTGATGACGATGATATTCGCCGGGATCTTTCTGGTCGGAGCAGTCCTGACACTCCTGTCCGGTTTCTACTACAAAGGCAGACGGGCAGGGTTCTATCCGATGGCACTGACGATGTTCGCCGGGCTCGCTGCTCTGATAGAAGCTGCCACCCTTCTTGAATTCTTCTGGGGGTGGGAGCTGATGGCTATCGGGTCATACTTCCTCCTGATCAGGGGAAAGAAGTCAATGCCTCACGGTCTCAGTTATCTGCTGTTCAGCATTGGCGGGTCCTACGCGATACTCTATGGATTCTCTCTGGCAGCTGCCAGCGCAGGCGGGGCGGTCGCAATGAGCTCTCTGGCTGGCATCACGGTGATGCCGGCTCTTGCCTACTCATTGATGCTGCTGGGATTCCTGACGAAGACTGCATCGATCGGAGTGCATATCTGGCTGCCGGGAGCGCATGGAGAGGCAGTGGCCGATATCCACTTCATGGCCTCCGCCATCCTCCTCAAAGCGGGTGTGTTCGGTCTTATCACTGTACTCCTGGCGATGGGCAGTGAAGCCGAGTATACCAGGTGGATCCTTCTCGCCCTGGGATGGATCGGTGTCCTGTCAGCCCTTCTGGGGAATATCTCTGCAGCTTTCCAGGAGAGCGCGAAGCGCCTCCTTGCCTGGTCGTCCATAGGTCAGCTGGGCTATATCGTGTGGGGGCTTGCGAGTATGTCACACCTCGGGTGGCTGATAGCGCTGGGCTACTCGGTCACACACTTCCTGTACAAGGGGATCCTGTTCCTGGCGATAGGGGGAATTGCACTGAAGATAGGAACTCCCTACATGTACAGGATGGGGGGACTTATCAAACGGATGCCCTATTCGTTTTTTGCTGTTCTCATCGCGATCATCACCCTTTCGGGTGTGCCGCCACTTGTCGGTTTCAGCGCGAAGTGGATCACCTACAACCTGATCATCAGCGAACAGTTGTACTATCAGGGGTTCGTCATTCTAATTGCAGGGATCATCGCTTTCCTCTATCTGTTCAGGATGATCTATACAATCTTCCTTGGACAGCTGAAAGACAATCTGAGGAGTGTAGGAGAGATCAGTATCTGGTTCCGTATTCCCATGTACATCCTTCTCATTGTCATTCTGGTTCTCTCGCTTTTGCCCAATACGCTGCTCCGCCCGATCGGTGAAATGCTCAGCGGGATTTTCCCTGAAGGGGCTATCGTCTGGACCGGGGCGCGGGGAGTGACAACCCTGGGGTACTTTGACGGAGCAATGATCATGTATGTGATCTCCGGCATCTTCGCAGTTCTGACCATTGTATTCCTCCTGCTCCGAAAACAGACACAGAAGGTGAAGCAGTTCAATATCTTCTATTCGGGAGAAGCTCCCAGCCGTCCTGAACTCTCTCACTTCTCCTATAACTTCTTCGCCCACTACCGCAAAGCTGTCGGAGCACTCGCTCTGCCCCTGGTAACCGGATTCTGGGCCTGGGTGACCGAGATCATCCATGCGGTAAGCGATTTCATCAGACGGATCTACACCGGTAACGGACAGACATACCTCTTCCATATCGTCCTGTATGTTGTCGTTGTGTTCCTTGTACAATCAGGAGGTTATCGATGAGCTGGACTCTTCGCATACTCTATGCACTGCTGACTCTCTTCATCATCATGAATGTCGGGCTGCTGCTCAACGGCGTCACCAGAAAGATCTACGCCCGGGTCAACAGGAGGGTAGGGATCCGCTTTTATCAGCCGTATATCGATCTGGTGAAGAACTATTCGCTGACGAATCTGGTCACGCACGGTGTGATGTTCTATCTTGGACCGATCTTCCGTCTGACAAGCGGAGTTGGACTGATCCTGTTCATACCTCTGATCTACGGGTCACAGGGCTTCAGCAACTTCTCCTTCTCCGGCGATGCAGTGCTTATCCTCTACTTCCTCTTCTTCGGAACTCTCGGCATGGCCCTTGGAAGCGGTGAATCGGGACAGCCCCACTCGGCCATCGGGGTTGCACGAGGCCTTGCACAGGTCACCGCGGCAGAGATACCTCTGGTACTCTCTTTCCTTTCGGTGTTTATCCAGTACCAGAGCCTTTCGATCACCGAGATCGTTGGCGCCCAGCAGGGAGGTATTCTCCAGTGGACCTTCTTCACCAACCCGCTGGCTGGAATCACTGCGCTTCTGGCCTTCCTCGGTTCAATGATGAGAAGTCCCTTCGATGTCGTCCTGGCACCTCAGGAGATTCCCATCGGCCCTCCCACTGAATACCATGGAGCATTTCTCGGAGTACTGCAGACCAACCGTGCCATCTTCCCGGTGGCGAAAACGATCCTGTATGTAAACCTCTTCTTCGGTGGAGCTGTAAGCTGGCCGGCCCTGATCCTGAAGGCATTCCTTCTCTATATGTGGTCCGTTGTCGTGGGGACAGTGTTCCCCCGCTACCGTGTCGATCAGTCGATCAGATGGTTCCTCAAGGTCCCCCTTGCACTCGGTCTTCTTTCGATCGTCTGCATCCATTTCTGTTAAGGTGAGATAGTAATATGAGAAGTAATGATGATTTTCTGTCCAAAAAGATAGTCTACGGGCCCGAAGGGGATGAGATTGAAGTGGATCCGATCAGAGACTACTACTGCGATGCAGTTCCTCAGGTCTCCAAGGAGTACAAACGCGCCTATCCCGGTATCATCGACCGGTTCAAGAACTGGGCGAGGAGTGAATCGATCTGGATTCTTGCCTACGGCTCCGGCTGCGGAGCTATCGAAATGAGACCCCTGATGACTCCGAAGTATGATGCCTATCAGTACGGAATCCAGTGGCGACCGACTCCTCGTCAGGCAAATCTCCTGATGGTATCAGGGTACCTCTCCCTCAAGACGCTGAGGATCGTGATCCGTGCCTATGAGCAGATGCCGAGTCCGAAGTATGTGATGGGTCTCGGGAGCTGTACGATAAACGGCGGAATGTACTACGACAGCTACAACACCATCAACCGGCTTGACTATTACCTGCCGGTCGATGTCTATGTGGCCGGCTGTATGCCCCGTCCGGAGTCTCTCCTTGACGGTCTTGAACTGCTCAAGAAGCTGATCCGTGAAGGGCAGGGGCTTGGGGCTGATATTTATGCCGAGAAGTTCGAATGGTACAAGGCGAATCAGAAGAAAATCCTGAAGAGCTGGAACATGCCCGATTACAGCTGGTAGGAGGAAACGATGCAGCAGATACTCGATGCTCTGAAACAGAGCGTGATGATAGAAGATGTGAGAACACAGAGAGATGACCTGATATTCATCACCGTCAGTGAGACTCAGGCCGTCTCGGCGATCACTCACCTGCGTGACAGAGCGAACTTCACCCACCTCGTTATCCTCACAGCCGTAGACTGGCTCGAGGATGGCCTTTTCCAGCTCACCTATCTCCTCAACAATCCTGTAGAGAAGACGGACATCGGTGTGCGGGTGATGATCGACCGTGAAAAGGCCCGGATGGAGAGCATTCACCATCTGTGGCCTGCAGCGGCGACCTACCAGAGGGAGCTGAGAGAGATGTTCGGCATCTCGTTCCCGGGTTCTCCCCGCGTGAACGAGACCTTCATCCTTGATGAAGGATGGGACGGGCCTCCCCCGTACCGACGTGATTTCGATACGCTCAAGTACTCAGAAGAGACCTACTTCCCCCGACCGGGTCGCAGTACCAACGATCCGGCTGAATACATGAAGAGCATGCTCTACCCGGAGGTGGATAATGATTAGTCTCAAGCAGGATAGAAGCAAGTTCCCCGTGCGCGGAGATGACGGGCAGCTGATCATCGACCGTGAAAGCGGGCAGTTCTCGGAGCTGTTCCTCGGGCCGGTTCACCCTGGTATGACGGGGAACATGTCGCTCGAGATGCTGATCCAGGGTGATGAGATCATGAAGGCGAAGACCCATGTCGGCTACCTTCACCGGGGTTTCGAAAAGCTGATGGAGCGCAGACGGTTCATTCAGTGCTTTCCCATCTGTGTGAGGATTGCGGTTCCCGAACCCGATTTCAATGAATACCTCCTTGCAGCCACTATCGAAGAACTTGCCGGCATCGAAGTGCCTGATGCTGCTCAGTGGATGAGGACTCTCCTGCTCGAGATGTCCCGTCTCCAGTCGTATCTCGCCTGGATAGGGGGACAGGGGAGCTCCTTCGGGCTCGGGCTCATCGGACAGTGGACTATCTGGGCCCGGGATCTCGTGCTTGACCGCTTCGAGGAAATCACCGGGGGAAGGATCTACCATATGCACATGCCTCCCGGAGGGGTCAGGTCGCTTCTTCCCGACGGGTTCAGAGGAAGGATGAGAGAAACCCTCGATACGATAGAACAGGTGATGAAGGATGTGGATAAGGCACTGTTCCAGAACTCTGTGTACAAGACACGTTCGATCGGGCTCGGGTACATAGATCCTTCTATGGTCGACCGGTGGGGTATCACGGGGCCTAATGCACGAGGAGCAGGGGTTGCCAGAGATGTCCGCAAGGACTATCCCTACCTGAAGTACCCGGAGCTGGATTTCGAGGTGGCTGTAGGAAAGGATTCTGATGCCTATACCCGCGCAGATGTGAGAAGAAGAGACCTTCTCACGACGGTGGATCTGATACGTCAGATTCTCGAGAGGATCCCGGATTCAGGTGAGTTCATGGCGAAAGTTCCCAATGTCCTCCACTGGAAGATTCCCCGCGGCGAGACCTACAAGAGAGCCGAGTGCACCCGCGGAGAGTATGGGTATTATACCGTCACGGATGGAAGCGGCTATCCGAGAAGGATCAACGTGAGAGGCCCGTCGTACACGCATGCAGTGACTCTCCTTGAGAAGATGATCGTGAATGTGAACCTTGCCGATGCGGCAGGGCTCATGTCCTCACTCCATACCTATCCGCCAGAGATCGAGCGGTAGGAGATGCAAAAGCCGCCTGCAAGGAGAAGAAAACGATGAGTTTCAAAGATGTGCTGATGCCGTTCACGGCCTGGAAATATGTAGTGGAGAAGCCGGTTACGGTGCGCAATCCTAAGGAAGTGGAGGGAGCCCCGCGCTACCGGGGTTTTCACGACAACGATGTGACTGCATGTATCGGCTGCGGGACCTGTGAAGATGTCTGCCAGAACGGAGCGATCGACCTGATCCCGGTGAAGGATATAGAGACGAAGGACGGAGATTCGGGTCTGCGTCCCACCATCGACTATGGCAGGTGCTGCTGGTGTGCACTCTGTGTCGATGTATGTACCACCCAGTCTCTCTCACTGACCAACTATTTCCGCTGGGTCTCCACCGATGCCGATGATTTCCGGTTCGTGCCGGGAGTCGATGAGAAACCGTGGAAGGGGATCGAGCAGGGCTACCGCAAGCTTGACGGGTATGACCTGTATGCCACAGAGCGGATCCCGATGGAGGAACTGCCTCCTTCACAGCGGGAGAACTCGTTCGTCGAGATGGTCAAAGGGTTCAGTCGGGAACAGGCGATCAAAGAAGCTGACCGTTGTGTCGCCTGCGGAATCTGTACGGCGACCTGTCCTGCACACATGGGCATCCCGGCCTACATCGAGGCGGTACGCAACGATGACATGGAGCAGGGCCTGAGAGTACTGTATGAAACCAATCCTCTTCCGGAGATTTGCGGCCGCATCTGTACTCACAAGTGTGAAACCGTGTGCTCCCTCAACCATAAAGGTGATCCCCTGAGCATCAGATGGCTCAAGCGTTACATCGCGGATCAGGTGCCGTCTGACCGGTACAAGGAGATTCTCGGTACCGACAAAATCCAGAGAAACGGAAAGAAGGTGGCGGTTATCGGAGGAGGTCCCGGAGGACTCTCTGCTGCTCACTATCTCTCTCTGATGGGCTATGCGGTCACTATCTACGAGGCGCTCTCCGCCCCGGGCGGTATGACTCGCTACGGGATCCCGGAGTATCGTCTGCCGTACGACCAGATCGATAAGGATATTGATTACATCTCCTCGCTTGGTGTTGAGTTCATCTTCAATACCCGGGTGGGTACAGATGTGCAGCTCGAGGAGCTCCATACAGCATACGATGCTGTTTTCGCTGCGAGCGGACTCCATCTAGGACGTTCCACCAGGATTCCCGGCAGTGACCATAAGCGGGTCTACCAGGCGATCGAACTGCTGAGAGATGTCGCTGACGGTAAGGAAATCGATGTAGCTGAAAAAGTGGTCGTGATCGGTGGAGGTAACGTCGCTATGGATATTACCCGCACTATCGCACGTCTGCAGAATCAGAAGTATGGGAAAGTTGATGTGCTGGCAACCTGTCTTGAAGGTGCCGACATCATGCCTGCCGATGATGAAGAGGTTGAAGAAGCCCGTGAAGAGAAGGCTGTGATTGATCCGGGCTGGGGGCCACAGTCGATCGAAATCACTGATGGTGAGATAAAGGGACTGCATGTAAGTAAGTGTCTCAGTGTCTTTGACGCTGAGGGACGGTTCAATCCTTCGTTCGATATGGATCAGAAGAAATTCTTTGCTGCTGATATGGTGATCGAGTCGATCGGACAGGGAATGGATTTCAGTTATGCGAAGGAGATCCAGGATCAGATAGAGATGGCCCCGCGCGGAAAGATCAAAACAGACAGTCACGGTCAGAGTTCACTGCCCTGGCTTTTCGTCGGAGGTGATATCGCTGAGGGACCTGACGTGATTCATGCAATTGCGAACGGTCATGCTGCAGCACGGGGGATCGATGATTTCCTGCAGAGAGATGATGAGTAGTGTAGACAGGAGGTTCGTATGAAAGAGTTCAGCGTACAGGAGATCCTGGAATTCTCCAGGTCCATCGAGATGGAATCCTACACGTATTACACCCATGTAGAACAGATCGCCGTGGAGAGCGAGCTCAAGGAGCTTGCTTCGGCCCTGGCCGCAGAGGAAATGAAACACTACAACAGGATGAATCAGTTCCTCGAAGAGAACAAGTTGACCAAAGAGGAGCTCGACGAGCAGGTGCGGGTAGCGAAAAGCGACCATGCCATGCTTATCGAGACCCGGGAGATACCCGAACATCCCACCAGCCTTGCCATCCTCGAACGCGCATATGACCGGGAGGTTCACACAGGCAATATGTACCGCACCTTACTGGCCTACACGAACCTTTCGGCGGATCTGGTTGCCACCTTCGAAGATCTTGTCGATCAGGAGGAAGGGCATGCAAAGCGTATCGATTCTCTGATCAGGAAGATTGGAGGCTGAATCTCGTTTTCGGTCCCTCAGAGTCTCTCACTGTGGTACACTTCCATACAGAGAGGGTACCGATGTCGATTACAGCTGCTTCCCGTTCTTTCTATCAGGAACAAAGTCCCTGCATTTTCCTGCTGCACAGACGCGCAGGCACTGCAGTGCGGTTCAGCAGAGTGAACGTCTATCCCTGTCCTCCCTGTTTCTCCGTTGACCGCATATCTGTGCGTATTGCAGCAGACAGCAGAGAATGTGTCAGATGAGCAGGACAGCGGGGACGATCGGTCAGATGAAGGAGTCTTCTCTCCACAGGGATCTGAAGGAGCTGTATCAGCGGAGGACAGGAGGAGAGACGGAGGTTCTTGTAGACGGCTATATCGTCGACCTGAAATGTGACGATATGATCGTGGAGATACAGACGGGAAACTTCTCCCGACTGCATAAAAAGCTGATGCTTCTGCTCGTCGAGCATCAGGTGCGGGTCGTCTATCCTCTGGTACGTGAGAAACAGGTTATTCTGTATGATGAACAGGGGGCCGTCATCCGCAGCCGGCGCTCTCCTGCCCACCGGCAGGAGGCCTTTGCAGCAGGGGAGCTCATGAGGATACCCGACCTCGTGATGCATCCCAATTTCTCACTGGATCTCATCAGTGTCTCCATCGAAGAGATCAGAGCGGCTGACGGAAAGGGAAGCTGGCGGCGAAAAGGTGTGAGCATCACCGACAGGAAACTTCTTTCTGCCGGTGAGGTGCTGACCTTCACCTCTCCTCATCACTACCTGAGCTTCCTGCCGTCCTCTCTTTCTGCTGAATTCACCAATCGTGATATCTCGCAGAACAGTTCCCTGACACTCTCTCAGGCAGCGAAACTCTCATATTTTCTCAGAAAGATATCAGTTATCGAAACCGTCGGAAAGGAGGGCAGGTCGCTCCTTTTCACCAGAGTCCGGTAATGTGTGTATCCCATGCAGCGCAGACATTCAGGGGCAGAGCTGTCTGTTTATAGATGCACGTAGATGTTCGTGACCAGATTCTTGTTTTCAGCCATGACGATATTGTGAATGATCTCGGTATCCTCGAATTGTGTACCCTCGGGAGATTCCAGAATCTTCTCCAGGACTTTGACTGCATAGTACCCCTGAAGAATCGGATTCTGGTAGATGGCAGCGGTGAGAAGGTGTGATTCAAGGTGTGTAATTGCTGATTTATCCAGGTCGTGGAGCACGGTGACAGTGTTCCGGTAGTCAAGTGCATCGATTGCCTCAAGAAATAGTGTGTTGAACGCAGGGAGCAGATAGACCGCCTGAACCTTGCCCTCTCTCTCCTTGAGAATATCATATATCTGGGAGTCCATGAGCTCCGGCTGATAATGTGTTGTGATCATTCTGATCTCGCAGGAGATGGTGGGATAGTGATCTCTCATGATCTGAAGAAATCCCTTGAGTCGTTCCGTGTTGAGGTCCGGGGCATCGGAATAGGTAGAGGTGTCTTCGTTGAGATTGATGACAAGCACAGAACTGTGTTCTCTGAAACGGAGCATCTTACCGATGAACTCTGCTGCGATACGCCCTCCAGCGGCATAGTCGCTTCCGATGTAGCAGGTTCTCCTGCTTCCCGGTGCATCTACGTTGAACGTCACATAGGGGATTTCAAAGGAGTCGATCTTCGCGATGATTCTGTCCATATCATATTTTCTCTGATTGACGAACCCGACTGCATCCAGACCTGATGCGTACAGTCGGTCCAGCTCGCTGAGGTACAGTTCGGAGTCATACTCGGGAATGTTATGGTATGATATGTCGTAGTTGAACCCTTCAATCTGCTCAGTGGCAATCTCAACCCCCCGGCGTATCTCATCCCAGAAGTACTCGGGAAGAGACGAGGAGAACAGGGCGATCCGGCGCTGCTTGTTTCGCACCAGAACCTGAGATGCTTTCGAGGGAACGTACCGATTCTCCTCAGCAAAGGAGAGTATCTGCTCCTTGAGTTCCCTGGAGACATACCCGGTACCGTTCAGTGCTCTGCTTACCGTAATGAGGGAAATCCCGAGTCTTTTTGCGATCTCTTTTTGTGTTATACGCATATCATAGTCCTGAAGTTTCAATAAAACGGCAAGTGTGGATTTTCTAGGGTATCAAAAGAGACTTCCCTAATCCGTTTTTGAACTGTTTTTATGATTATACTCTACCTTATGTAGTAAAACAATAAAATTTCTCCCGTATTACCTGATTGGAATTTTTCTCTGAGAATAGTGTGTTTTTGTTTGACTCCTGAAATAACGTATGATATACGTATATCATATCTTCCTGATTGAAGATTACATGTTCGATAATTCATTTCATACGAAAGAGGAGGTATTAAATGAAAAAAATTGCATTGATATGCTGTATCGCTCTGATTGCGATACCTGTTTCGCTGTTCGCTCAAGGTGGTGCTGAAAAGGCACCAGAGACTACGCTGCAGCTCCTGTTCTACTCTCCAGAACTTCAGGATCAGTACACTGATATGGTGGAAGCCTATAAGGCTGAGACCGGGGTGAATCTGGAGATTACGGTACTTCAGACAGATTTCAGAGCAGTTCTCACAAGTAAGATCAACAGTGGTGATATTCCTGACATCTTCATGTCGAGTGCCTATGCCGACAACTCCACCTATAAGGACTATGTGTATGATCTCACTGATGAACAGTTCATGCAGAATATCGAACCTTCAGTCCTTACCGGGGTGACCGTGGACGGCAGAGTGATCGGCTATCCGTTCCTCGTCCAGTCTCATTCATTCATCTATAACAAGGCTCTGTTCAGAGAGCTCGGTATTGGTGCTCCCGAGACGATCAGTGAGCTTGAAGCGACTGCCAAGAAACTCGAAGCGGCAGGCGTCCAGCCGTTCGCTACCGGGTTCAAGGAATTCTGGGTGCTTCCTCAGACCGCATGGCAGATTCTTGCTCCCTATGTCGACAACTATGGCGGCTTCGAGGCGTTTGTGAACGGTCTCAATAATGACACTCTTGATTTTGCCGACGTTGCAGAGATGGAGTATGTGTTCGATGTGCTCGATATTATCGGTGAGTACGGCGGACCGAAACCCAATGAATCTGATTTCACCGATCAGACTGCTTCACTGGCAGTGGGAAAGGTCGGTATCATCCATCAGGGTAACTGGGCTGAAGGCTCCATCCTTTCGGTCAATCCTGATGCAGAGCTCGGGTTCCTGGTCGGTCCTACCGCGGGGGACGCTGAAGGCGGAATCATGTTCGACTCGAACCAGACTATCAGGGTTGCAAAGGACGGTGAGAATCTTGAAGCCGCACTTGACTGGCTCGAATGGCTTACTACAAGCGAGTACGGGAAGAACTGGGTTCCCGGGAAGATCAAGCAGTCTTCACCGATCAAGGGTGCTGCCGCTCCCGATTCTCAGATCGCACAGGCAACCAGTGAGCTCCTTGCACAAGGCGTTCCAGGATACCCCTGGTTCTACCAGATGTTCCCCACCGGGACAGAGCAGCAGCTTGGAGCAATCTTCCAGGGTTACTGCGCCAACGTCACCGACCGGGCAGAGACGATCAGAGCTCTCGATGCCGCATACGACAAGATCGCAGGTGCTCTCTAGGTTTTCTTCCATTCCCTCTGCCAGGGGGAATGGAACCCTCTTCAGTCTGCATGGATCCTGTTGACCGACAGCGGTGAGTGATCCATGCAGTTCACTTCGACGACGATGAGAGAGACCTCACCGATATACAGCATGACAGCAGGGTAGATCGGTCAGTTCTTTCTCAAAAGGCAGAAACACGCGTATGAACCTGCACCAGAAACGACAACGCACATCCTTTCTGATATTTCTCAGTTTCACGGTTCCGGCCCTTGCAACGATTCTCCTGTCTGTAGAGATCCCGTTTCTGATGAGTGTCATATACTCATTCACAAAATGGAACGGACTGGATAAGATTCCCGAGTTTATAGGTCTGGCAAACTACATCGAGATATTCACCAATGATCCGGATGCTCTCTATGCACTGGGCTTTACCCTGAGGATGGCTGCCTTTACCGTGGTGTTCACCAATATCTTCGCTCTGGCGCTCGCTGTCTTTCTTGACAGTGATATACGGGGTAAGAATGCACTCAGGGTTGCTTTTTATATCCCGAACATCATCTCTCTTATCGTCATCGGGTATGTGTGGCGATTCATATTCACCAAAGGATTCGACTCCTTCTATGAGATGACCGGGCTCGGCGTGTTCATGTTCAGCTGGCTTGGTGACAAAGATCTGGCCTTCTTCTCTCTGGTTCTGGTGAGAGTATGGCAGCAGCTCGGCTTCTATCTGGTAATCTATATAGCCGGACTGCAGACAGTCCCGAAGGATCTGATAGAAGCAGCGACCATTGATGGCGCTTCACCTGTGGCGAGGTTCTTCCGGGTCACTCTGCCGATGATTATGCCTTCGATCACCGTCGCCGTGTTCTACTCTCTCTCAAACGGACTGAAGGTGTTCGATGTCATCCTTTCCCTCACCAGCGGAGGTCCGGGAAATGCGACGATGAGTATCGCACTCGATATCTACCGTACCGCCTTCGTAACCGGCCGGTTCGGGTATGGTACGGCAAAATCGGTCGTCCTGTTCTTTGTCATCCTGGTCCTGACGGTGTTTCAGGTGAAAGTATTCAAACAGCGGGAGGTGGAAGTATGAAACGAAGCAGGCTTTCCCTTGCAATCACTGTCATTCTCACCCTGATTGCACTGATCTATCTGTATCCTCTGTTCCTGATCGTCATAAACTCCCTCAAGACGTTCGCAGAGATCACGATCAATGCGGTGGCCCTTCCTCAGAGTCCGCAGTTCAGCAACTATGTCGAGACATTCAGATTGATGAAGTATCCCAATCTCTTTATGAACACCCTCATTGCAACAGGTGTCGGTGTTTTCGGGGTCGTGCTTGTCTCCTCGATGGCTGGATATAAACTCTCCAGGACAAAAACTGCCTACTCATGGGTGATGTTCATCATCCTGATTGCTCCCATGATGATTCCCTTTCATTCGTTCATGATCGCACTGGTGAAAGTGGCGAAGGTTCTGCATCTGACAGGGACGCCCTGGGGTCTCGGGGTGATGTACTGGGGGCTCGGTGCTCCCCTTGCCCTCTTTTTATACCACGGTTTCGTGAAGTCGATCCCCCGGGACCTTGATGACTGTGCCCTGATCGACGGAGCTTCTCCCATGAGGGCCTTCTTCCAGGTCATTCTTCCGCTGCTCCAGCCGGTGACTGTCTCAGTGGTCGTGATCAATGCGATGTGGATGTGGAATGATTTTCTGCTCCCTCTTCTTCTCCTCAGCGGGTCGAAGAAGGCTCTTACACTGCAGCTTGCCGCCTACAACTTCTTCGGCCAGTACAAAGTCGAATGGCATTATGCCATGGCGGGAGTGCTTCTCACGATCATTCCTGCTGTGATGATTTTCCTTGCACTGCAGCGGCATATCATAAAGGGAATGATCGCAGGGGCAGTGAAGACCTGAGGTGACCGGTACGGCATGTGTACACTGACGATGGATGGGCAGAGGTATCAGCTCATGGATGATTATACTATAAAGGACGGATTACGAAATGAAATTCAGAGACGGTTACTGGGGTTTGAAACAGGGTGTTCAGCTGCTCAATCCTGTTGAGATAAGAGACAGTGAACACACGGATACTACCCTCACTCTCTATTCAGCAACTCGAAAGATACACCACAGGGGAGCGACACTGAACTGCCCGATACTCACCACTGAGATCTCTTCTCCCCATGATGATATCATCCGGGTGCGTACCACCCACTTTCAGGGTGGTGTCGATGCAGGCCCCCATTTCCCCCTCTCACAGGGGACTCCCGAAGTCTGTGTATCTTCCGGGGAACAGCTTTCGTCTCTATCCTCCGGAAAACTCGTTGCTTCGATAGAAAAGAAGGACCCGGTCATGGAAGCCATAGCTCATTCTTCCTGGGCGCTCACCTTCTTACGAGAAGGAAAGAAGCTGACCGAGGTGTCCGGCCGTCATTCGGGGCACATGACAATGGATTCTCAGCTGTCGGGTAATTATCAGAGCGGTGAGAAGGAAACACATATGTGTCAGTACCTCACCCTCTCGGTGGGTGAGACTATCTATGGACTTGGAGAGCGTTTCACTCCTTTTGTGAAGAATGGTCAGGCAGTCGATATCTGGAATGAGGACGGGGGAACGAGCAGTGAGATCGCCTATAAGAACATTCCCTTCTACCTTTCAAGCAGAGGTTACGGGATATTCGTCAGTAATCCCGGACGGGTTCAGTTCGAGGTGGCCTCGGAAGTGGTGACCGCCGTACAGTTTTCTGTTCCCGGCGAGGAGATCGACTATTACATCATCAGCGGAGACACCCTCAAACAGGTTCTCAGCAACTACACCCTCCTTTCCGGACGTCCAGCGCTCCCTCCTGCCTGGTCCTTCGGTCTCTGGCTGACCACAAGCTTCACAACCAGTTATGATGAGAAGACGGTGACAAGCTTCATAGACGGGATGGCCGAGCGGGATATCCCTCTGCATGTCTTCCACTTCGACTGTTTCTGGATGAAGGAGTTCCAGTGGACCGATTTTACCTGGGATAATGATCTCTTTCCGGATCCCGATGGGATGCTCAAACGGCTGAAAGCGAAGAACCTGAATATCTGCGTATGGATCAACCCATACATAGCGCAGCGCTCCAGACTCTTCAGGGAAGGAAAGGAGAAAGGCTATCTCGTACGGACTCGAAGCGGAGATGTGTGGCAATGGGACCGGTGGCAGGCGGGGATGGCGCTGGTCGACTTTACAAACCCTGCTGCACGGGAATGGTACCGTCAGGGACTCCGAAAGCTGATTCACCAGGGAGTTGACACGTTCAAGACAGACTTCGGAGAGCGTATCCCCACCGATGTGGTGTACCACGACGGTTCCGATCCACAGAAAATGCATAACTACTATACCTACCTCTATAATGAAGCGGTATTCAGCCTTCTGGAGGAGGAACTGGGTGAGGGCAAGGCACTCGTGTTCGCCCGGTCGGCGACAGCCGGAGGGCAGAAGTTCCCGGTACACTGGGGCGGGGATTGTTCTGCGACCTATGAATCCATGGCGGAGACGCTTCGGGGAGGGCTCTCCCTCGCACTCAGCGGCTTCGGGTTCTGGTCACACGATATCAGCGGTTTCGAACTGACTGCGAGTCCTGACCTTTATAAGCGATGGATCGCCTTCGGTTCGTTCTCTTCCCACTCGCGGCTTCACGGGAACGAATCCTACCGGGTCCCATGGAACTTTGATGAGGAATCGAGTGATGTTCTCAGGTTTTTCACCCGGCTTAAATGCTCTCTGATGCCTTATATCTATCGAGAAGCGGTGGAGACGCACCTTACAGGCATACCGATGATGAGACCGATGATACTCGAGTATCCCGAGGATCACTCGGTGACCTACCTTGATCTTCAGTACTTCTTCGGTTCTTCAATGCTGATCGCGCCACTGTTCAATGAAACGGGGGAGGTGACCTACTACCTTCCTGCAGGAACGTGGACCCATTTCCTGAACGGACACCAGATACAGGGCCCCCGCTGGGTGACAGAGATCTACGACTACCAGAGCCTGCCCGTCATGGTCCCTGAGGACTCACTGATAGCGGTAGGACCAGATTCGGATGTTCCCTCCTATGATTATGCACAGGACATCACGTTCCATCTGTTTTCACTCATGGAGGGCTCTCACCTTGAAACACCCCTCTACTCATCAGACGGAGAACTCCTGTTTTCTGTGAGTGTTGAGCGGAATGAAGGGAATATTCTGGTGAACCGGACGATGGTCTCAGCAGCGAGCAGAATGAGATGGAGTCTGCTGCTGCGAAACATCGGTGAGATAGCCGGTTGTGATACAGGTGATGTGAGGCATACGGAACAGGGCCTTCTGATCTCCTTTGATGAAGGAGGGGATCAGCACCTGATCAGCCTCTAGACAAAGGACTGACTCTCAGTCATTGATCAGGGGATTGAGAGAAAGGCGGATGCGTAGCGGCTGGCTTTCAGCCGCTACGGGCACAGGTGTCATCTGAAAGAGACAGGAGAGGTATAGGCAACATCCCGGTTGGTCTGGAACACTCTGGCATAGAGATGGTCGCCCGGTGAAAGGATAAGCTGTTCATGAATTTCCGCTGTACACTGTTCGAGGGTGACAGCTTTCTCACAGTGAATCACCGGAGAGACGAAGCCGTCGAGATGGAAACTGACACTGCCGCTTTCGAGTTCTTCAAGAACCAGTGAGAATTCCCTTTCTAGAACAGTAGGACCTAACACAGCATGGACACTGACACGCAGGGTGCCTGCTGTACCGCCGCTCACTTCAAGGACGAACCCCTGTGTCGCATCATCATGCACGGTAGGGTTGCCGCTGGTCATGGTCTTCAGGTGCACATCCGACCCTGTGCGGCTGATCTCGCTGGTACTCTCATCGCTCACTGTGTCGAGTGGATCAACCACATCGACCCCTCTCAGCCGGGGATAGACTCCCTCAAGCACATTGCCCTGTACTTCGAGGTGCACGTCCCACTGACACGCAACTCCCTTCTCTCCCCAACCGAACGAGAGCGCAATAAACCGGGTCGGACTTCTGGAAGGAACATAGGTCTCATCCGATGGATGGACGCGTCGGATGACACGGGAGTTGTGAATGAGTTCGATACTCTGTATCTCTTCATAGGACGCAGCATACAGGTCAACCGTACATGGTTTTGCGTCCTGCACGAACAGAACGCTGCCCATCGGCTCGTTGTCGACGAACAGTGCGAGTTGTGCGGCATCCCCGCTGAGAGCAGTTGTAGTTCTCTCCTTCAGAGCTCTCCAAATCCCCTCGCGAGTGAACGATGAGGCCCAGAGCCCTGTCCGGCCGCTCTGAAAGCTGCCGGGAGAGGCGTTATGATGGTCGGTACAGCCGATGACTCCGAAGTGGTGAGCCTGTTCGAGCCCTCCCTGCATTGTCTGGGAACGTTCGAGGGGCCCCATGGTATGGAGGTAGGGGAAGGGTGTGTTTCTGCTCTCTGCACAGCCGTGGAGGCTGATAATCTCCACCACCGGAGAGATCTCTTCGTTGAAGGTTTCCCAGTTGATCCCCCGATAACCTTTCATGTACCCGATATGATGAGGGAACATGATCTCCTTCTCATCGGCTGGTCCCCGGAGTCTGTTCATGAGAGCATCCTCGGCCTCAGGAATCGGAGGGAGATTCATCCCGGTGTCCCTGAGCACTACCGTATAGTCCCCGTTTGACAGCCCGTGGTATTCATATGAGTAAAAGGGTATCAGTGACTCGCTCTCGGCTGCATCCATTTTCCTGCGGTAGAGATCCCAGTTGTTCTGCAGCTTGCGAAAACCCTCCATATGGTAGGCAGCGACCTGATCGCTTATCGGGATATCCTGATCGCTTGCGATATCGGGCCAGGCAAAGTGTCCGGTGATACTGAAGAAGTCGAGCTGCTGTGAGGCAAAGGCTATCGCCTTTTCAAGGGAACCGTGGCCATAGCTGATATTGCAGTGATTGTGCAGGTCCCCGATAAGGTAGGTGTGGCTGGCAAGGAAACCGTGCTGTTTCTCTCTTGTCCTGAGAGAGTTTTTGAAACGCTCGAGGATCATGTTTTTCATGTGTGTTATCCTTTGACGGCACCTTCTGTGATGCCTCTGATAAGGTGTTTCTGGAGAGCCAGGAAGAACACCACGATCGGAAGGATCGAAAGAACGAGAGTCGGCAGCGCCTTGTCCCACTGGTTCTTGTACTGACCGAAAAAGCGGTTGATACTCAACGGTATCGTGTGCAGATCCTTGTCATACAGGATCAGCGAGGGAAGCAGGAAATCGTTCCAGACCCAGAGAGTCTGGAGAATGATGACCGTGACCGTGATAGTCTTGAGGAGAGGAAACACCACTGAGGTGAAGATCTGTCGGTCACTGCACCCTTCAATCATTGCGCTCTCCTCCAGTTCCCTGGGGACTCCCTTTATGAACCCGTGATAGAGGAAGACGGTGAACGGTTGTCCGAATCCGAGATAGATGATGATCAGGCCCGGAAGAGAGTCGAGCAGATAGGTCATGGATGCGACCTTGACAAGCGGGATCATCACCGACTGGAAGGGAATCACCATTGCGGCAGTGTACAGGAAGAAGATGAAGGCACTGATGCGTGAGGGGACCCGTACAAGTTTCCAGGCCGCAGTACTGCCGAGCAGGACCATGCCGGTAATGCTGAACATCGTGATAAGGAGACTGTTCATGAATACCCGGGGGAACTTCACCTGATCGATGGCTCTCTGGTAGTTTTCGAGTCTCATCACCTCGGGAAGCTGCCCCGGATCCTTCATGATTTCACTGAATGATTTGAAAGAGTTGACTGTGATATAGTAAAAGGGCAGAAGGAACATGAGAGCGACAAGTGCAAGGACGAGGATGAGGATGATCTGGTTGATCGAGACTGGTTTCCTGATCACAGTGACACCTCCCGTCTCTTGGTGAACCGCACCTGCACTACCGTGATGACGGCAACGATAAGGAAGAACAGGACCGCCTTGGCTGAGGCGTATCCGTAGTTGTTGTACAGGAACGCTTCATTGTAGATGTTGAGAGCGAAGATTTCAGTCGAACGGAACGGTCCTCCTCCCGTCAGACTGAAGACCACGTCAAAGAGTTTGAACGACCAGCTGAGCATGAGAAACAGACAGATCGTGATAGCAGGCATGATCAGTGGAAAACGGATCGCGCTCAGCATCTTCCAGTAGGAAGCTCCGTCGATGATCGCGCTTTCGATGACGGCTGAGTCGATAGAGTAAAGACTTGCTATATAGATGACCATCAGGTACCCTGCAGTCTTCCATACATACACAATCACCAGTCCCCAGAACCCGGTTGTCGGGTCCCCGAGCCAGGGTGAGTTCAGAAACGGCAGAGAGAGGGCTTCGGAAAGGGATGGCAGCCCGTTGATCAGGATGAAGCGCCAGATGAAACCGAGGATCAGGCCGCCGATCACATTCGGAAGGAAGAAGATGACCCGGTAGAGTCCACCGCCTTTCACCAGTGCCGTTATTGCAAGGGCAAGTGTGAGGCCGACGAGATTTGAGACGATCACTACCGTGATGGTGAATCGGAAGGTGAACAGAAGAGAACTCAGTGACGGAATGTCACGGGTGAAGAGTTTCTGATAGTTCTCAATCCCGATGAACGGCAGCGAACTGCTCACGCCGTTCCATTCGGTGAAACTCAGTATGACCCCGATAAAGAAGGGGATCAGTACGATCGAGAAGAAAAACAGGAATCCCGGGAGGCTGAACAGCAGATAGTTCCTGTCTATTCTGTTGACTCTGTTTCTCTGTATCTGTTTCATGATTCCTCCCGGTGTTTCTTCGTAGTCTGCAGCTGGTACTACTTCAGTCTGTCCCATGCTTCCTGAAGGTTGTTCAGGTAGGCGGAGAACGAATCCTGTCCTGCCACATAGCGCTGTGCTATGTCACTGAACTCGTTGACTGCTCCGTCCGGCCAGTAGCTGAACATCCAGGGGATCGTCTTTCCTTCGGTAGCGAAGGCAAGGATGTCCTTCGAGACGCCGCCCATGGAGTCAGAAGCTTCGATCGAATCGAATGAAGGAATCACCTGGAATTCCTCTGCCAGATAGCGGTTTCCCTCTTCGCTGGTGAGCATCCAGTTGATGAAGTCCTTTGCAGCTTCCTTTTCTGCTTCGGGAGACTGTGAGTTGATCACAAACATGAACGGGATGCCGACAGGAATCCTGTTCGCTTTCATGCTGTCGTCGCTGGTGAAGATCGGCAGCAGTCCCATGTCAATGTCGGGATTGGTCTCAAGGATGGGAGCCTGCTTCCAGTTTCCCTGCTGAATCATCGCCACTTCCTCATTGGCGAACATTGTCACCTGAGCATGGTGGTCAGTGGTCAGGGGACTGGCTTCCGAATTGGCGAGTACGAGGTCGAATGCATCCTCGAAGTTCCTGAACTCTTCATTGTCCGCGATACTGGCGGTTCCCTCATTCAGAGCGTTGATGAACCCCATGGGATCCTCCTGCTGAGCGAAGGGGATATTCGTGAAGTGGTTCGAGATGACCCACCAGGTGCCGAAACCGCTTGAGAAGGGGGTGATTCCTGCAGCTTTCAGCTTCCGTGCAGTCTGGCGCATCTCAGAGAGGTTCGTCGGGAGTACGGTGATCCCCGCCTTTCTGAAGAGGTCCTTGTTGTAGATATAGCCGTACCCTTCGATGGTCACGGGAATACCGATGACCTTCCCATCCTGCCGTGCCGCCTGCTCCGCGATGGGAAGCATGTTCTCCACCCAGGGCTGATCATCGAGCACTTCGATGTACTCCTTCCACAGCTGATAGTCACTGTACCCTTCGATGATAAAGATATCGGGAGCCTTGCCTGCAGCGAACCGGGTCTTTAATAGAGTTCTCCAGTCGCTTGCACCGCCGACCACTTCGTTCTCGATTGTGACGTTACCCGTCATCGCCTCATACTCTTCACTCATCTGTTCCCAGGCATCGATCCAGGGAATCTTGTGGTGATAGATCTCAAGGGTGACCTCATCACTCTCCTGCGTTCCTGCACTGAAAACCGGTGTCATGACGGTGACGAGTACCATCAGAGCTATCAGGACTTTCATTAGATTCTTCATACCTTTTCCTCCTTTTAGTAAGGTATACCTAGCTACAATAGCTGCCTTTGGGTTCGCGTCGACTGACGTTCGACCCATGTGGGCAGCAGGTGTACTTTTTCTATTGCTTCGCTTTTATGAAACACCATCCTCTCAATGATCTGTGCGGCATGATGCGCCACAGCACTTCGGGGCTGGTGTATCGTCGAGAGAGACGGACGTGAGTAGGAACACCATTCGATATCGTCATACCCTACCAGAGAGCAGGTGTCAGGAACACTGACAGACAGATCGAGCAGTGCATTCATCACTCCCATCGCCATCACATCACTGGTGACGAATATCCCGCGGTGGCTGATGATGAATTCGCTGTTCTCCATCGTTGAGCGGTAGGCGCTCTGGTACGATTCGTCATCGATATAGAAACGATCCACTCTCGAGGGGTCATTGTCGGCAAAACCCGCTACCCTGGCCTCAAACTGGGGTGTCTTGCTGCTCACTACAAGCAGTTTTCCCTCGGTCGTCGCAGCCAGATGTTCATAGGCAAGCGCTCCTCCCTGAATATTATCTATTGTGATCGCCGGGGAAGCGGAGAGATCATCTTTCGGGTCGGGGTTCACCAGAAGATAGCTGCTGGTGTACCGGGTGATCTCCTCGATCACCTGTGCTGTGACCTCATAACCGAGGATGATCAGGGCATCAACCTTCTTCTCTCTCAGAAGGCGTGGAATCTCGCTCATCCTCTCACCGATCGTGTCATATCCGTTGACAATCGCATCGAGGTTCTTCTCCCTCAATGCATTACGCATCGATTCAATCACCTCTGAGGTATGCTGGCTTCCTATCCGTCTGAGGTTCGAGTAGGGATAGAGGATGCCGACCGTGTTTCTGATGCCGGTGGCGAGAGAACGGGCACTTGCATCGATGACATACCCGAGTTCTTCGGCACGGGCCTGGATTACTTGTTTCGTCTTCTCGCTGATCAGCGGACTTCCGTTCAGCGCCCGTGACACAGTCGTGTGCGAGAAGCCGGTCTGTTTCGCGATGTCCCGTATGTTCACAGTAATACTCTCCTTCCATCTTCCTCTATCGAATCGACTGTTGCATGGATCATTCTCAGCGATTCAAGACCGTCCGAGGAATCTGCCACCGGATTGCGGTGAGAGAGGGTATGGAAGCTGCTGTGGATCTCCTTGAGAAGCTGGATATCAGCTCCATAGTGGCTGCTGGAGAAGTATTCTCCCTGCACTTCAAGGGTGTAGGATTCCTCCTTCTGATACCCGTCGAGTATTCTCATCACTCGTACCTGACCGGTCTCGCGTTCCACCATGATTCTCCCTCTCGATCCCACGAGTTCGAGGGTTTCCTGATCGTGGGCATGGGGACCGTAGATGGCCCAGAAGAGAGAGGCCTTCACTCCGTTGTCATACTGATAGGTGGCGATCGCATGGTCGATGATGTCGGCTCCGGGATAGTAGACGCAGGTGTCCGCTGAATCGCGTATCGTCACGGCGTGTTTCCAGCTTTCCCTGCCGAGGACGTGTGTGCCCTCCTTGTCATCGTCTATCTGACACTTTCTGCGGTACGGGCAGGAGGCATCATCGCATTCGCTGCATCTGAAGGGTGCGTCCGTTCTCTGAGTGATAAATGAACTGCGTCCGCCCATGGCGACGACCGATTCGCACCGGCCGGGTTCATTCATCCAGTTGAAGACGTCAACGAGGTGAGAGACCTTGTCATTCAGTGCACCCCCCGAGAATGCCGACACCCGGTGCCACATCTGATAGTAGCGCATATAGGGGATGACCGAGTGGATCTGCATCATCTGGAGCTCCCCGATCTCACCGGAACTCAGCAGTTCATGAGCCTTTTTCCAGGAACCTTCATACCGTCTGGTGAACCCCATGATCAGCGTATTGCCGGTCGCTTTCTCCTGAGCCAGTATCCTGTGTGCATCATCGAGGGTGACCGATATCGGTTTGTCAAGGTAGACGAACTTTCCCGAGGCAAGGGCATAGAGGGTCGGCTCCAGGTGGTTGTCGGTGTGTGTTGTGATGAGTACAGCGTTTACCTGAGGATTATCTATGAGTGCACGATAGTCGGTGGTTCCCATGATCTCGTGTTCCCAGTCGAGCTGATGAACTTTCGCCTGAGAAGTCAGGTAGTCAACAGCGTCTGTGATGCGCTGACTGTTGATATCACACAGTGCAGAGATCTGCAGGTCGAGCTCCTGAGCCATTTCGATAATACGGGACCCCAGGACATAGCAGCCCCTCTCTCCGGCGCCCACGATACCTATCCGAATTGTTTCCATCTATGCTCCCCTCTGTTATGCAACCGGTAACATTTCGCTGCTATAAAAACAGCTGATTAGGGGTGATCCCCAATGCAACCGGTAACATCAGAATATCACAGAAACCGGAGTTGTCAAGAGTAAAAAGATCAGGTCTCAGTTCGATCACATCCGGTTTGTGCAAGTGTATGGATGAACATGGAAATGAATGACCTCAGAATGGGAGCAGGGAAGGTCAGTCGGCCGTACTCCCGACTTGCAGGTGTTGTACTTTAGTGAAATCATTACAGAAACCGGCTAGCCGATTTCCGGTGGAAGCACTATATTGATATCATAGATATTCATATAACAGGAGACATCAGCATGAAACGATTTATATCCCTTATCACGGTAGGCGTGATTCTTCTCACCTCTGTTCAGGCTTTTTCGTTTGAACCGTTTTTCGAGTATGAGGCAGGAGCCATCTCCATTCTCTCTCATACCTATCAGAACGGAGTGAGTTCCTCCGATCCGGGGTCACTGTTCGACTTCAGGAACGAAGGTGGCCAGGATGTCCTGTATCCCTTCGAACGGTTTCAGATCGGAGCCCGCATAGATGACAGACACCGTCTCTGGTTCTCCTATCAGCCCCTTGAGCTGGTAACCAACGTGACCTTCAGGGAACCTGTGGAGGTGGGAGCGTATACCTTTGCTGCCGATACCCCCATGGAGCTGACCTACTCGTTCCCCTTCTATAGGCTCAGCTACACCTATGATCTCCTGGGCGAGTATGAGAACGCCTATCTCGGAGCCGGTCTCGTGCTTCAGATACGTAATGCATCGATACGGTTCGAGTCTCTCACGGCAGGAGCAGATTCCCTATATGTCACACAGAACGTAGGTCTGGTGCCTGCTCTGGCGCTCTACTCCGAGTACCGCTTCCCCTTCGGCCTGATCCTCAGTGCGGACATTGCAGGCTCATACGCGGATTCTGCCTTCTTCAACGGAGCTGACTATGAGTTTTCCGGCTCTATACTTGATGCTTCCCTCCGCATGGCCTACCAGACCAGCGACAGGATGATGCTGTTCGGTAACCTGCGCTATTTCGGCGGGACAAGCGATGGAACCAGCGACGGGGATGACTCCTGGTCGGTGAGTGAGACCAACTACTCGCAGAACAACATTGCCTCGATCACCGCATCGGTCGGAGCCCAGGTTACTTTCTAAAGCATTGCTGTATCGGAGCGTTCTGCAATGATGGAGCGCACGTATTCTGACGTCCCCTTCGTGTCTCTGTGCAAGCGGAACATCAACTATTGAGCAGCGGTATCTGTATCTCGGTAATGAACCGGGAACTGTCCCGTTCAACGAACTGATCGAGGATATTGAAGTTCAATTCCCAGGGTGCGAGGTTTCTATCTTCCGCTTCCCGGCGGATTCTCTCTATGGACGTGTGTATCGTCTCGTAGGAACCCTGATGATAGCCGCAGAGAAACGATCCTGACGGAATGACTGACACCTCCTCAAGCGGTGGTTCCCCCGCGCCGGAGGGGTCATACTCGAACAGGTAGGCTCCGAACCGTTTCCCACCCTCTTCATAGAAAACGAGGGTGGGATGGAAGTAGAATACATCAGACATGTACAGTGTCTCTTCCGTTCCTATGTGAATATAGTAGCGGTCAGGAAAGGACTTCACGGAGGTCTCCTGAAGGTTGATTCCGGGAAGCTGTGAATTGATGAACTCGAGTTTTCTCTGGATCGCAGAGTCGATATCGATCAGTTCCTGCCATCTCTGCCGAAGCAGTACCGACTGTGACTTGAGCTGCTGCATTGTGTGAGTGAGGGTCCTGCTGTCCAGGTATTCCCGAATCTGTTTCAGCGAGTAGCCCAGTCGTTTCAGGTAGAGAATAGAAGCAAGATGGTAGATCTGATCGAATCGGTACAGGCGGTAGCCGGTCTCCCTGTCACGGTTTGAAGGAGTCAGGAGTCCGATTGAATCGTAGTACCTGAGCGTCTGCACATTGATCGCGAACAGCTGTGCGAGGTCTCCTACGGTGAAGAATGCTTTCATGAATCAAGATTATCGCTTGTTCCGTTCATAGGGAAGCCCAAGGGCGGCAGGATCGGTGTTCTTTGAGAAGGAAAAGAGAAGAACGAGTATCGTCACCACATAGGGAAGCATTGTGAACGCCTGTGAGGGGATGGCCGAGCCGAGCGTCTGCAGACGTATCTGAAGCGCTTCGGCTGAACCGATCACGAGAGAGGCGAGAACCACCCCGAACGGATTCCTTCTTCCGAGAATAACGACTACCAGGGCGATATATCCTTTACCAGAGGTGAGGTTTTCCTGAAAGAAACCGAGTTTGACCATGGAAAGATATGCACCTCCCAGTCCCCCCAGAGCGCCGTTCGCGATTGCTGCGATGTAGCGTGTGGCGTAGACTCTGATGCCTGCTGTATCAGCAGCTCCCGGGTTCTCACCGACAGCATGAAGGATGACTCCCCATTCGGTGCGGTAGAATATCACCATCAGAACAGTTGCCGCAATGATCAGTACATAGACGAACGGGTCCTGATTGAAAAGCGCCTCACCCAGAACGGGGATCCTTGAGAGAACGGGGATTCTGAGTCGCGGGATGACCGCAATGGAGGGAATGGTCGTGATTTTGCCGAACTGCATGAGAAACAGAAAACTCGTCAGTCCGAGAAACAGGAAATTCAGTGCCAGGCCAGCTATTGTCTGGTCTGCCTTGCACCGGATACTCAGCAGGGCATGGATTGTGCTCGCCGCTATACCGCCGGCAAGGCCGGCCAATATACCGATGAGGATACTTCCGCTCTGGAATACTGCCCAGAAGCTGAAGTAGGAGCCGCTGAGCATGATAGCTTCGAGCCCTATGTTGCTGATCCCGGCCCGCTCGCTTATAGACTCCCCGAGACCTGCCAGCGCGATCGGGGTGGCCATGCGCACGGTTGCTGCAAGAAACGTTGTTATGAGAATTATCACAGGTGTATCCATGTCGTCTTACCGTTCCTTTCCCGATAATTCACGTCGGGCAAGTATCATGATCACCAGCAGTCCCATGATGATATACGCGATGGAGGTGGGCACTCCGCTTGCGCGCTGCATCGCCATTGATCCCACCTGCAGAGCTGCGATGCCGATGGCAGAGAGGATGATCCCGATCGGGTGGTTCTTTCCAAGAAGGGATACCACGATGGCAAGATAGCCGTAGGAAGGACTGATCCCTTCGAGAAGGCGGTGGTGAAGTCCGGCTATCTCCGAGACACCGGCGACCCCCGAAAGGCCTCCGCTGATGAGGGCGCAGAGGACCAGATTCCGAAAGACAGATATTCCGCTGCACCTGCTCGCTCTCGGATTCAGGCCGACCGCCCTCATACAGAATCCCGAAGGTGTTCTGAACATGAGGATGTAGACTGCCAGGGCTGCGACAAGTGCCAGGATGAACCCTGCATGGAGGCGGGTGGGTGTCATCAGCATAGGAAGGTAGGTCGAAGGAGGAAGAGTGGGAGACATGGGGTAGGGGTAGGATGGGTCTCTCAGTACCGTACGAACTAGAATTCCGACCAGGTTGATGGCGATATAGTTGAGCATGATCGTGTTGATGATCTCGGAAAGACCGAACTTCGCTTTCAGAAGGCCGGGTATGAGAGCCCAGAGGCCTCCGGCTATGAACCCTGCGAGCATGGCCAGTATGATCATGAGCGGTGCTGGAATGGAGGGAGCGTACATGCCCAGGGCTGTGACCGCTATCGCTCCCAGATAGATCTGTCCTTCGGCCCCGATATTGATGAAGCCTGTTCTGAACCCGACAGATACCCCGAGAGCCGCCAGTGTGAGAGGCGTGGCCCTGACGAGGACCTCGCTGAATGCGTAGGAGGAACCGAGGATCCCATTGAAAAAACTGGCAAGAGCCTTGGGTATGCTGCTGCCTACCATGACGATGAGGAGAAGGGAGACGCCACCGACGGTCAGCGCCACTAACAGGAACGAAAGTGATGTTCTGATGGTGCGCCTCATGCCTGTCTCCTTTCTGTGCCGGACCCTGCCATGAGTAGCCCCATATAGGTCAGATCGATATCCCTGTTCTCAAGCACATCGACAATCCTGCCCTTATGCATAACTGCGATCCTGTCACCAAGTTTCAGTATCTCCTCCAGATCACTGGAGATGAGGAGGACTGAACAACCCTGATCACGAAGGTTTCTCAGTACGGTATGTACTTCTTCACTCGAGCCGATGTCGAGTCCCCGGGTGCACTGGCTGGCGATCACAAGGCGAGGATTCCCCTCGAGTTCGCGAGCGAGGATCAGTTTCTGCTGATTTCCCCCTGACAGGTACCTCACCGCCGTGTCCAGCGATGCTGTCTTGATGCCATACTCGCTTACCGCTTTCTGAGCCTCTGTCTCAAGGGCTTTGCGGTCGAGGAGATGGTGATGTCTGAACTTTCTGTTTCTGTAGAGACTCAGCAGCAGATTCTCCCTCAGATCCATATCAAGAACCAGAGAGTCCAGGAGCCGGTCATCGGATATATACCCGATGCCGAGATCCTTGCGCTGCCGGACCGAAAGCCGGTTCAGCTCTCTCGAGTCAAGAGTGATCGTTCCCGAAGCCGGCCTTGCCATCCCGAGAATCATCTCGGCAAGTTCTTTCTGTCCGTTTCCGTCGACGCCCGCCACGGCGACGATCGATCCGGATGGAACTGTGAGAGAAAGGGGACCGAGACGACCGTCTTCGCTGGTTATTCCATCAAGGACCAGTGCCCTTTCGGTATCAGTGACTGGTGGTCTTTCGGGCAGTTCCTGTTGAAGCGGTCGACCGATCATGAGTGAGGAGAGTTCCTCTTCGGTAGTGCGGGCGGTCTCCACTTCTCCTGCGTTGTACCCGTTTCTCAGAACGGTTATCCTGTCGGTGAGGCTGAGCACCTCTCCGATATGGTGGGTGATGATGATGACGGAGTGTCCCTCTGCTCTCAGTGTTCTCAGTACTTCGAACAGGCTCTCGACCTCCCCGGGGGTGAGGACTGCGGTCGGCTCATCGAGAATGAGCAGGTTCGCCCTGCGGTACAGGACCTTGATGATCTCCACCCGCTGCTGCTGTCCCACCGAAAGGTTCTTGACAAGAGCACATGGATCGACAGCAAGGTTGTACCGTTCACTCAGGGCCCGTATCTCACGGTTCAGTTGTCGTCTTTTTACAAACGGATGACCGGGATTACGGAGTCCGAGGGTGATGTTCTCACTGACGCTCAGGGTGGGTACAAGATGAAAGTGCTGATGAACCATCCCGATTCGGTACCCGATCGCATCTTTCGGGTTCCTGATGGTTACCGGTTCCCCTGACAGTTCTATCGAACCGCCGTCACTTTGATACAGACCGTACAGAATGTTCATCAGAGTAGTTTTTCCTGCACCGTTCTCACCGAGAAGTGCATGGATCTCTCCCTGCTCTACACTCAGGTTCACCTTTGAGTTAGCTGGTTTGCCAAAGAACTGCTTGTCGATATCGGTCATTTTCAGTAGGGGCATCGGTTCTCCTCATACAGAATCCGCCCGGGATTCTCCCGGGCAGACGTGTCCTGTATCAGCGTGTGGGGGTCTCAATCAGAGGGACAGTGAACGAGCCGTCCAGGATCTTCGCCCGTGTGTCGGCGATCAGTGTTTTCACCTCGGAAGGGATCTTGTCCTCGAAGTCGTTGTAGCCTGAGATATCAACGACACCATCGGACATGCCGAGATTGAACACACCACCTTCGTAGGTGCCGGATTGCACCTTTTCCACTGCTGTCAGTACGAGGGCTGGTACGCTGTACAGTGTCGATGCCATGACGGTGGAAGGGGCGATGGAACTCTGGTCATACGAATCTCCGGTCGCGAGGAGTCCACGCTCCTCTGCTGCCTTGATAACACCTGTACCCGCCTGATTTGCACAGTGGGAGAGTACGTCAGCTCCCTGATCGGCCATTGAAAGGGCTGCTTCCTTTCCGAGGGCAACGTCAGTGAAACTGCTTACATAGGCATCAAGAACCCTGATCGAAGGATTAACGGCCTTTGCTCCGAGCTTGTACGCTTCCAGTACCTTGACGATGGAGGGCTGTTCAAAGCCTCCGACGATACCGATGGTACCGGTTTCGGACATCGATGCGGACAGCATACCCATCAGGTAGCCTGCCTGCTCACATGCCATCACATAGGAAGCGACATTGTCACTGGAGGTGTTTGACTCGATAGCCATGAATTTCGTATCGGGGAACTGAGAGGAGATTCTCACCGCAGGTTCTCCGAACTGGAATCCATGACCGATAACCAGATCATAGCCCTGAGCGGCATAGTCCCTGAAGGACGCTTCACCGTCAGAGATGCCGACGTTCTCGGAGTAGGCTGTCTCAAGATTGTACTTCTGTTCAGCCTCCTTGAGTCCTGCAAAGGCCACGGCATTCCATCCCTGATCGTTCGCAGGACCGGACAGAAGGAGTGCCACCTTCATCTTTCCGTCCGAGCTGTCTTCCGCCTGTCCTGCGGCCATCAAAGCTACGGACCCGAGCACCAGTACCAAACATGCAACGAGCAATGTTCTCTTCATCTTCTTACTCCTCCTCAGGGATATCATCCCTGCAAAATTCTACCTGAAGGTCGATGGAAACAGGTTCCTCACTCGCTGAGTACAGACTTCATCTGCCTTTTCAGCAAGCTCCTTCTCATCGATACCGGGAAATTCCCCATCCTTCCAGACAACCTTACCCCCGACCATGGTGAGGGCTGTCTCTCCGGTAAACCCGCATCGTCCAAGGAAATTCATGGGGTCATGAGTCGTTCCAGCCATTTCGAGCTTCGAAATGTCAACAGCGAACAGGTCGGCAGCCTTTCCGGTTTCCAGAGAACCGATATCAGTGCGACCAAGGGTCTGTGCTCCATTGACCGTAGCGATCTTCAGCATGTCGTAGGCGGAGGGAGCTCCTCCACGTCGTTTGCTGAAATAGGACTGTGCCAGATAGGACATGCGTAGAGAGTCAAGGAGGTTGGAACTGTCATTGGTAGCCGACCCGTCACACCCGAGGGAGACGGTGACTCCCGCACTCTTGAGAGACGGGATGTCGATGATGGGGAAACCTCCGAGCACAGCCGGTGCCGGACAGTGGGACAAACCTGTCCCTGTCTGCCCCATCACCCGGTATTCCTGTTCGTTCAATTCCCAGCCATGGGCAAGCCATACATCTGCGCCTGTGAAGCCGATATCCTGTGCCCATTCCAGGGTGCGTCTTCCGTACCGTTCGAGCATGATCGGGTTCTCGCCTTCTCCGAGGTGAGTGTGAAGACGGACACCCTTCTGCCGTGCAAGCTGAACTGACTCCTCGAAGGTTGCCTGATAGCTGTTTATCGGCTGGCAGGGAGCGACCACGATCTGACTCATACTGTTCGGTGCAGGGTCATGATAGAGATCTATCAGGCGTTCACAGTCTCTGAGGAACTCATCGGTGCTCTCCACCATCTCAGGCGGGATCGTGCTTCCCTTTTCTTTCTCCAGGGTGTTGCATCCTCGCCCTGCATGATAGCGTATCCCGAGGAGTGATGATGCCTCCATCTGCCTGTCGACTGCACTCTTGCCGGTCTTGCGTGTATAGCAGTACTGATGATCGAAGGCAGTCGTGCACCCGTGCTTGAGGAGGTCTGCCATCGCGACGAGGGAGGAGTGGTAGATCACATCGCTGTCGAGCTGGGCGAAGATCGGGTAGATCTTGTCGAGCCAGTCAACGACAAGCAGGTTCGGGTAGTCGATGCTCACGAGGTTTCTCACGAATGTCTGGAAGAAGTGGTGATGCGTGTTCACCAGGCCCGGATAGATGGCGTAGCTGCTGCCGTCCATGAGCGCTGCACCCTCTGAGGGCAGGTCCTTGCCTATCGCAGCGATCCGATACCCGTCGATCAATATATCCGAATCACGGTAGACCGTGTCCTGTTCATCACAGCTCACGATTGCGCGGACGTTTTTCAGCAGTGTTCTCTGTGCCATCTGAATCCACCTCAGTACCTTGATGAGAGAACGATAAACCCTATAGTAACTATAGGGTCAAGGGATTTCGATATATTTTTCTCTTATT
>Ga0272443_10000178_pt1 | contig 121495 bp, 103 predicted proteins | sample SSMAcet12_FD_193581 | JGI IMG/M metagenome (GOLD analysis project Ga0272443, IMG submission 193581) | Marine sediment archaeal communities from Little Sippewissett salt marsh, Falmouth, MA, United States - SSM-Acet-12 | ecosystem: Environmental > Aquatic > Marine > Wetlands > Sediment ... | reverse complement strand
GATATTATTAACAAAGTCTAGACATAAAATATTTTGTGCAATATCAATATGTTAAAGCCTATAACGTTTTGGGTTCATTGGGAAATAAATTCAGTTGGTTTCAGAAAAAAGGGGTGTCGAAAGTAAGTTATCATGTTTACAGGCAATCAAAAACGAAAAACGGTTCAACAGTCTGGAAGGATTTTAGCTCTCCATTTGCATGGGCACAAAAAACCAGGGGCGCCGGTTTACGCCGGGGCCCCCGTCTTAATAGCTGTTTGTTCTTTTAACTTTACATAAGGCGGGCATTGATAAACAGATGACATAAAACACTGGCCGCATACCCCAAAATAATGATCGGCGTCCATTTCAGATGGGTGCCGAAGGTGTATGTTCCCCGGGCCGTCCCCATCAGGGCCACGCCGGCGGCGGAACCAATGGAAAGCATGCTGCCGCCCACCCCGGCCGTCAGGGTCACCAGCAGCCACTGGCCATGGGACATGGCCGGGTCCATGGTGAGCACGGCGAACATCACCGGGATGTTGTCCACGATGGCCGAGAGAAACCCCACGATGACATTGGCCCAGGTGGCCCCCAAATCGTGGTACATGTACTGGGAGATGGCGCCCAGGTAGCCAAACTGCGCCAGGCCGCCCACGCACAGAATGACCCCGTAAAAGAAAAGCAGGGTGTCCCATTCGGCCCGGGCGATCTTTTTCATCAGGTCGAATTGCTTGGCGGCAGCCTTTTTTTCGGTAAAATCCTCAAGTATTTCAACGGCACCTACGACGCTGCCACTTTCATCTTTCAGCGGCGCACCGGTGAAGGATACCCAGCGCCCCGAATCCCCTAACGTCTTTAGAAACCGAGAGGCTTCATAGGCGCCGCTGATGTATTCGTTCCGTGTAAAATTGCCCTCGTACTGCTGTTCGATCATTTTTTCAGGCATGTAGTTGAGCACCAGATCGGCCATCACCGGTTGCTGATCCTCATAAAACGGCTTCCACTGCTCACGGGTGCCCACCATCTCCTGGGCAGTGCGGCCGGTAAAGCGCTCGCAGGCTTTGTTCCAATGGGTAATGGTATGATCGGTATCAATGGCAAATGCCGGCAGGTCGATCTTTTCAATGATCTGGGACAACTCCAGCTTGCTTTTCATGATGGTGGTCATCGGGTAGAGCGATTCGGCCCCCCGGGCACCCAGAATGTAATCGTATCGTTCAGCACGGCCTTCATGCATCTTGATGTGGTAGGAAAGCGGTCCCAGAAATCCCAGGCCCAGCATCATTCCGGCCACGGGCGGCAGATGCAGAAAATTGTGAAAACAGACCGCGGTGGCAATGGTCGCCAGAAAAAAAACCATGATGGCCTTGGCGCCGTACTTCATCTGTACGGATTCATCCAGGGTTTTGGGTGTCGCCTTTTCGATGGCCAGGCTCATAACCACCGCCGGAACCAGCCAGTTCACCAACGAAGGGATAAAAATTCGGAAAAATTCGGAAAACTGGACCTTGGCTTTCTGCCAGACCATGAGGGTGGTGATGTCTCCAAAAGGCGAAAAGGCGCCCCCGGCGTTGGCGGCGACGACCACGTTGATGCACGCCAAGGCCACGAATTTTTTATTGTCTCCGCCCACGGCCATGACCACGGCACCCATCAGCAGCGCGGTGGTCAGGTTGTCGGCGATGGGAGAAATAAAGAAGGCTAGCAGGCCCGTCACCCAGAAAATCATCCGCAGTGAAAACCCCCGCGATACCAGGTAGGCCCGCAGCGCCTGAAACACGTTCCGTTCTTCCATGGCGTTGATATAGGTCATGGCGGCCAGTAAAAAAAGGAACAGCTCGGCATATTCCAGCAGACTGTGCCTGATGGCCTCATGGGCCGTATGGGTATCGCCGATGCGAATATAGGCAATGGACAACAGCACCCAGATAATCCCGGCAGCCAGCAGCACCGGTTTGCTCTTGCGCAGATGGATGTTATTTTCCAAAGGCACCAGCGAATAGGCCAGCACAAAAACAATGATGCCCAGGTAACCGTAAATCGTTCCGGTTAAATGGCTTTCTGTTGCCGCCGCGTGTCCTCCGCCGGCCCAGGCCAGCACGGGCGTCAACAACAGGAATAAAAACCAACCGATTCGTTTCATGTCAACCTCGTAACTATTTTGAATTTATTACAATCGACACAACAGCCGCCGGGTCTGTAAATTGGCGGAACTGCAACCCACTCGAAAACCGGCTCACAATCGTTATCCGTTAGCCGGCTGAGAACTTGAGCCTGTTCATGGGCTCGAAAATTAGCAAAAAAGGGCTATATATAAGGTATTGTGCTGGATATGACAATACTTTTCCACAGGCATGACAAAAACCCGGGCCTGCCGGTCGGTGGCGGGTCCGGGTCTTGATGATCGATGGGATTGGAAGCGGGGAACGTCAGGCCAGACGACGGAATCCGGATTTGGCCTGCAGCTTGAATTTTTCCTGGAACCTGAGCACCTTCTTGATGTAGCACCGGGTTGCCTTGAAGGGAGGAACACCCTCATAGTTGCGGACGTGCCGGGAGCCGGCGTTATATGCGGCCAGGGCCAACTGCACATCGCCGTCGAAGCGGTCCAGCAACAATCTGAAATATCGCACGCCGCCATCGATATTTTCCTTGGGATCGTAAATATTACGCACACCGAGGGCTTTGGCCGTCGATGGCATCAACTGCATCAATCCCCGGGCGCCTTTTTTGGACTTCGCTCTGGGATTGAACCCGGATTCCGCGAAAATAATGGCCCGTACCAGGTTGGGGTCCACCTCGTACCGCCCGGCCACCTGCATGATAATCCCATGAAAAGGAACGGTTTGCTCCGGCATTGCGTTATCCGCTGCCGATGATATCATGGCAACGGTTGCAGCTTTTCCGGCTGCCGAACCGATATCGGGCATCGCCAGGGCCGGGTCACCCCCGTAAGCGCCTGCACGAGAGGCAACTGCCGCCGGGTCGGGCAGAAGCACCAGAGATGCCGGCGGCTGCGGCAGGATCAATTCGGGCAACGGCGAGGTTACCACCAGGGCTGCCGGTTTGCCCGCGGTGCAGGCAATTATCAGCAAAACGGTGCAGGCGGCCACGGTGACCGAAAAGACGGCTGCATCTTTTATTAAGGACGCTTTGTTGGAAAAATAAACATTTAACGACATAAGGCTGCACATCATTGAAGGTTGAACACAAGAAGCGGCAATTCGCCCCCACATTTACGGCAGCCTTAAAGCAAAGAGAATGCCGGACTTGAAGAGAGGCATTGTATTAACCTGAAATAACAAAAAGTTATGTGATTTTTTGAATCGATTGTTTTTTTAAAATGGGAAAAGCGGTCACCAAAAACAATGGCATTGAGACCACATTAAGAAGTATATTTCCTAAATCCCCAGGTAGGCCTTTTTCACGTCCTCGTTGACCAGCAGGCTGTCGGCGGCATCGGAAAGGGTAATCCGCCCGTTTTCCATTACGTAACCTCGATGGGCGACTTTCAGGGCCAAGTTGGCATTCTGCTCCACGAGAAAAATGGTGGTATTGTTCTCGCTGTTAATCTTACGAATGATTTCGAAAATCTGCTTTACGACCAGCGGCGCCAGCCCCAGGGAGGGCTCGTCCATCAGAAGCAGCCGCGGCCGGGCCATCAACGCTCTGGAAATGGCCAGCATCTGCTGCTCGCCGCCGCTCAGGGTGCCGCCGGCCTGGTTGCGCCGTTCGGCCAGAATGGGGAAAAGCTCGAAGACATAGTCGAGGTCCGACTTGACGCCGTCCTTGTCTTCCCTCAAAAAGGCGCCCATGTCCAGATTTTCCAGTACGGACAGATAGGGAAAAATTCGACGGCCTTCCGGAACCTGGCTGATGCCCAAAGAGACGATCTTGTCCGGGTTCATACGGGAAATGGAATTTCCCATGAACCGCACCTCTCCCGAACGCGGCGGGACAATGCCGGAAATGGACATCAAGGTGGTGGTCTTTCCCGCGCCATTGGCGCCGATCAGGGTGATGATTTCCCCTTCTTTGACCTCCAGACTGACCCCCTTCAGCGCCTGGATATTTCCGTAATAGGTATGGATGTCAACGAGGCTAAGCATCGATTTCTTCTCCCAGGTAGGCTTTGATCACGGCTGGATTTTTTCGGATCTCAACAGGTGTGCCCTGGGCGATCTTTTTTCCGTAGTCCATGACGAAAATCCGGTCCGACAGGCTCATGACCAGCTTCATGTCGTGTTCGATGAGCAGGATCGAAATCCCCTCCGTTTCACGGATTTTCAAAATCAGTTCATCCAGTTGGTGCGTTTCCTGAGGGTTCATTCCCGCGGCCGGCTCGTCCAGCAGAAGCATGAAAGGATCGGTGGCCATGGCGCGGGCGATTTCCAGGCGCCGCTGGGCGCCGTACGGCAAATTCTTGGCAAACTCGTTGACGTGCTTTTCCAGTCCGATTTTCTTGAGAATCGCGTAACTTTTCTGAACCACCGCCTCCTCTTCCCGGCGCGTGGAGATCCCCCGCAGCACCGCTCCCAGGATGCCGGATTTCATGCGGCAATGGCAGCCGATCATCACATTTTCCAGTACGGTCATATTCTGAAAAAGACGGATGTTCTGAAAGGTCCTGGCCAGCCCCCGTTCCGTTACCAGGTTGGGTTTGAGGCCATTGATGCGTTGGGTTTTTCCATCTTTTGCGGCAGTGATCAGGATATCCCCGGCGCTGGGTTTGTAAATCCCGGTAATACAGTTGAAAAACGTCGTCTTTCCCGCGCCGTTGGGGCCGATCAGGGCCACAATTTCACCCTGGCGGACATCCAGATCGATCTTGTCCAGTGCCCGCAGGCCGCCGAAATCCATTGTCAGTTGTTTTACGTCGAGTATCGGTTCCATATGCCTGTCTATTTCGATGTCGGGCTCAACAACGCCCCTTCTGGTTCAATCTCTTTGTACTGGTAGGTCCGCCTTGTCGTTTCCACGATGCCGCCGGGCCGGAACACCATCATCACCACCAGAACGGCGCCGTATACCAGAATGCGGTATTCCGAAAGAAAACGCAGGTATTCGGGCAAAAGGACAAGGATGAAAGCACCCACGATGACCCCGACAATCGATCCCATGCCGCCCAACACCACCACGCAAAGGATGTTGATGGACTCCCACAGGGTAAAACTGGCCGGGTTGATGAAGGTGGTTTTGGCGGCGAACACCACCCCGGCGAATCCGGCCCAGGTCGCTCCCAGGGAGAAGGCCATGAGTTTGGTCTTGCGTTTGTCGATGCCCATGGCCTGGCAGGCCACCTCGTCCTCGCGCAGGGCGATCCAGGCCCTTCCGATCCGCGAATTCTGCAGCCGGTTGACGACGAAAATGGTAAACAGAGCCAGACCGATCATGAGAAAATAGATGTAGATCGTTGCCTGCTCGATATTCATCTCCATACCGAAGAATCCCGGTCGCGGAATATTGGCGATACCGCTGGGACCGAAGGAGAATTCATTCCAGTTTTCCATGATCAGGCGGATGATTTCACCGAATCCCAGGGTAACGATGGCCAGGTAATCCCCCCGCAGCCGCAGTACGGGAAAGCCCAGAATGATGCCGAACATGGCCGCCAGCCCGGCACCGATGGCCAATACGGTCCAGAAGCCGAGCCCGAAATGGTAATTGAGCAGGGCGTAAGAGTAGGCACCGACGCAGTAAAAGGCGGCATACCCCAGGTCCAGCAGTCCGGCGACGCCGACCACGATGTTGAGTCCCAGCCCCAGCAGGATGTATATCATGGCCGTGATCATGATGTTGGTCTGGTAGATGGAAAAAACAAAGGGAAACACCAGGGTTACGATGCAGGTGACGATCAGGGCGGGGATGGTGAACCGACGGTCTTTGAGCAGCCGCTGGCTCAGGGTAACCCGGTCGATGCCACTCTCGGATTTTTGGACGCCCTCTTCCTTGCGGCGGATCATGTAGCGCCAGAGGGCACTGACAAAAAAACTGCCTATGCCAACGAGCAAGAGATTGGCCCAGCGCCACTCGACAATGTTTTCCACCGTATTGACCCGAATAACCATGATGGGAAAGGTCAAAAACATGAACCACAGCGAGACCAAGAAAGATTTTTTCAATTCGTTTGAAAGCATGGCGGTTACTGTTTCATTCTAAAATTCATATTTGAGAAGTTCGCCATAAGGCCGATCAGACCTTCTCCGTGGTCGAACGACCCAGAATGCCGGCCGGCCGGAAGATCAGGATCAAGACCAGAAAAACAAAGGCGAAGACATCCTCGTAATCGCTGGAAATGTATCCGGTGAAAAAAGACTCGGTCCATCCAAGCACCAGCGAGCCCAGTACCGCTCCGGGAATGGAGCCGATGCCACCCAGCACCGCCGCCACAAAGGCTTTGATGCCGGCGATGAAACCGATGTAAAAATTGATCTGGCCGATGTGCGAGGCGATCAGTACCCCGCCGATGGCCGCAGTGGCCGAGCCGATGATAAAGGTCATCGATATCACCCGGTTGACATCCACGCCCACCAGCATGGCCATCTCGCGATCCTGGGCCGTGGCCCGCATGGCCTTGCCGATCTTTGTAAATTGGATGAGGAATGTAAGCAGGATCATGACGATGGTGGTGGTAATTAAAATCACCAGCTCCGGCGATCCGATGATGTGGGCCACGGGCTCCATAAAGGCAAAGTCGGGAATCAGCGCCGGGAAAGGCATGAAGTCCGAGGTCTGGGCCAGGAGCACGTAGTTCTGCAGAAACAACGACATGCCGATGGCGCTGATCAGCGCCGACAGGCGCGGGGCCTTGCGAAGCGGCTTGTAGGCAATTTTCTCCAGAGTGAAGCCGTAAGCCGAAGACCAGATTACGGCAGCCAATGCAGCGATGATCAAAATGGCGATCTGGTTCCATCCCAGCAAGGTCAGTACACCGACCACGATCAACGCGGTGAAGGCGCCGATCATGTAGATCTCGCCGTGCGCAAAGTTGATCAGCTCCACGATGCCGTAGACCATGGTGTAACCCAGAGCGATCAAGGCATAAATGCTTCCCCGGGTGAGCCCGCCCAGAAAAAGTTCGAAAAAGTATTCCATAATAGTTAACCGTCGTCAGGTAACCCATAAAAATTCAGGGGCCAGACATCATCCGTCTGTCCCCTGAATCGTTGGTTCAAAACAACCCTTACTTCAATTCTACATATGCACCCTTTTGGACCTGATACATGGAAAATCCCACGCCGATGGCATCGCCTCGATCATCGAATCGAATTTTACCCAAGGGCGTTTCAACGTCCTTGGTCCGCAACGCGTTAGTAACGGCCGCGTAATCCGTGCTGCCGGCTTGTTCGATGGCATTCAGCAGGGCAATGGCAGCCGAGTAGGCGTTCAGGTAAAAGGCGCCCGGATCGGCACCGTAGGTTTTCTTGTGGGCCTCGTTGGCGGCGATGGCCATGGGATTTTTGGAGACATCTTTGGGACCGGTGGCATAGACGCCTTCCGCGTATTTCTGAGCGACTTTAATAAAGGTATCGTCCTTTACGCCATCGTCGGAAATAAAAATCGTCTTCATTCTCTTTTTGCGCATCTGGGAAACGATTTTCGAGGCTTCCGGATGGTATCCGCCGAAAATCACCGCGTCGGCCTTGCTTCTTTTGATCTTCTGAACAACAGCACTGTAGTCCACGGCGCCGGGGGTAACGCCTTCGTACAGGACCACTTCCGCCCGCGGATCCTCTTCGAGGAAGGCCTTGGCAAACTCGGCCAGGCCTTTGCCGTAATCGCCCTTGTCGTGCAGAACAGCAATTTTTTTCAATTTCAAAACGTCCAGGGCAAAATCCACTTCCAGGCGGGCCTGAGCATCGTCGGATGCGATGGTGCGGAAAAAGTTGGGGTAGTCGCCGCTCTGGGTCAGCGCGGGGTTGGTGGCCGACGGGGACATAACCGGAATATTGGAGTCTTTATAGATTCCCAAGGCCGCCTTGGTCGCACCGGAGCAGATGTGCCCCAATACGACATGCACCCCTTCGGATACCAATTTGGTGGCCGTGTTGGTCGCCACTTCCGGCTTGCACACGTCGTCCTCCACCAACAGTTCCACCTGTTTGCCGAGCACGCCGCCCTTGGCATTGATATCTTTGACCACCAGTTCGGCGGCCTTGATGGTCGGGATGCCGTAAGAGGCCAAGTCACCGCTGTGAGGGCCGGCAACACCGAGTTTAATGGTGTCGGCCGCCATGGCAGTACCGGTGGCGAGCATGAAAACACCGACAACCGAGACAACAAGGAATTTACCTAAACGATTTTTCATCATGCCTCTCCTTCAATTGTGTTTTGGTGAATGATCCCCTCCAAAAGAAAACGTTCTTTTTATAGCCTTCTCATGGGTCAGTCAAGCATTGACACCCATACAACATGCGAAAACACCCCCCCATTCCGTCCAAACATCGGCAAGGATCCATTGGTATCAAATGGTTATGCCATCGCATGATGATTCTGTGAAAAGTGCCCGCCTGGTGTCATCCCCGAGGGGGCGGGGATCCGACCGTCCCCACGCGTTGTGGACGGCGCTGAAGTGTCGTTATTGAAGCCAATTCATTTTTTTACACAACAAAAACAAATATATGTTCTCCGATGGGACGATGTCAACAGCATTCCATCCAAGCCGTCGGTTGCTCGCATCTATCCGTTGAAACTTGCCCTGGCATTCAAACCCATGTATGAGGGAAGCATGAAGAAACAAATCGGCCTGGTCGTCAAAGATGAGGACAACGCCCGGCAGCAGGCGGATCGGTTCGAGCAATGGCTGAGCGACAGAGGTGTGGGTGTCAGCCGAAAAAAGAGCCGCCTTCCCGAAGAAGGTTCGCCGGACAATTCGCCGCCCACCCCTGACGTGGCGCTTTTTTGCGTATTCGTCCTGGGTGGGGATGGCACCTTTCTCAGTGCGGTCCGCTGGATCGGTGATCGGCAGGTCCCCATCATCGGGGTAAAATTCGGTGAGGTCGGCTTTCTGGCGGAAACGACCGAGGACCGCCTTTACGAGGTGGCCGAAACGATTCTGGACAAGCCCTTTGCCACCCGGCCGCAAATGCGGCTGCAAGTGGCGGTACTTCGCCAAGGCGTGGAGATTTCCAGGGAATCGGCCTTCAACGACATTGTCATCAACAAGGGGGCCCTGGCTCGCCTGGCGCGCATCCGCACCCACATCGACGACCAATTTCTCACCGACTACCGTGCCGACGGCCTCATTTTGGCCACCCCCACCGGGTCGACAGCCTACTCCCTGGCTGCCGGCGGTCCCATCATCCATCCCACCGTTCCGGGGATTCTCATCACCCCCATCTGTCCCTTTACCCTGACCAACCGGCCGCTGATCGTTCCCGACGCCGCCACGATCAAGATCCAGTTGGCCGAAGACACCTCGGACATCATGCTCACCTGTGACGGCCAGGTGGGATTGAAAATCGACGAAAGGGATACGATCGTCATCGCCAAAAGCGCCACGCCGGTGCAGATGATCACCCTGCCCGGGCAGAACTATTTCGATGTTCTCAAGGCCAAACTCAAATGGAGCGGCAGCCGCGTATAGGCGATACCCGTTTGTAGCTTACATCAGCCCTCGCTCTTGAGCGATGTTCATATAGGTTTCGAAGACATTTTGCGGCGGGGTATAGCGCTCCTCCGCCGCCTTCTGTTTCAGCACCATGGCCTCGGTGGGACAGTCGGTGACACAAAGTCCGCAGCCGATGCAGCGGTCCGGTTCGACGTGGGCGACCTCGTTTACCGCAATGGCATCCATCTGACAGCGATCCACGCAGGCCTCGCAGCCGATGCAGGCATCTTCGTCCACTTCGGCGTAATAATTCGTGTGAACCACCAAGGTCGGTTTGTCCAGTTTCTTAAGATTCTTGAGCACTCCGCAACAGCAGCCACAGCACATGCAAATGTTCATGGCTTTCTGCTGGTTGCCCGGCTGGAGCACCAGCCCGGCCTCGACACCCTTTTTGACGATCGCTAACGCCTCGGCTTTGTCGATCTCGCGCCCCAGTCCGTTCTGTTCGTAGTAGTATGCCCCCGCGCCGAAGGCCAGGCAGGTCTCCATGGGCTTGTCGCAGCCCTTGCCGATCATCTTCTGCTCTTTGCGGCAGATGCAGTCCGACACCACGATTTTAGACTGTTTGTTGATAATCTCCTCGGCGGCCTCGAAGGGCATGACCGCCGTCTCGGCCGACACGCTCTTGGCCACCGGTACCACCCGCAACTGCTTGGTCTTGGTTTTCAACCAGCTTTTGTCCATCAAATCGGGCATGTATTCGTTGACGTCCCGGATCAGATCCTCATCCAGATCGTTGAGGTGGTATTCCCAGATGCCCACCACGAACTGGGCCGCGCTGTATAAAAGGAGTTCGCCCCTGGCGACGCGGAAAACCAGTCCCTTTTTGGCCATTTCGGCCAGCCTGTCGGCCAGAACGGTCTCATCCATCCCGGTGCGCTGGGCAATGCCGGCCACCGGTTCGGGCATCATGGTCAGCAAGGTGGCCGTTTCGGCCTCTTCGGGCGAAAAGAGCCGCTTGATGATACGCATCTCGACGCCCGATTCGGTCCGCGGGAAGCCTGCGGGCAGATTGTCCAGATGCCGGGCCAGTTTTTCGTATACATCGGTCATGAAGTTCTCCTTTTTCTTGTTTATATACCATTCGGTATATTTTCAGGGTTGGCGCACATTTTTTGAATCATCGTTTCCGCCGTGGCGATGGCGTTGAGCATATAGGTCGTTTCGCCGGTGACCTTGGCCAGCACGCTGCCGCCCTCGATCAGGGAGATAAGGATTTCGGCCGTGTTGCCAGCCTCGACGTCCGAACGCAAGACACCTTCGGCCTGGCCCCTTTCGATCAAAGATACGATGCTTTGCTTCCATTTGGACAGCACGCCTGTGGCCATTTTTCGCAATACGGTGTGGGTGTCGTCGGCCTCCACGCCGGTATTGAGGATAGGACAGCCACCGTAGGAGAGAATCATGGGATAGATCTTGCGGAACCCCCGGGGGTAGGCCAGCAGTTTGTCCAGGGTTGAAATTGCGGATTTCAGTTCCTTGGAAAAAAAGTCGAAAATCAAATCGATGTTGTGCTGGAAGGCATGCACGGCCACATCGTTCTTGTCCTTGAAGTTGCCGTAGATGCTTCCCTTGGTCAGGCCCGTGGCGGCGGTCAGGTCGGACATCGAGGTGCCGGCATACCCCTTTTTGTTAAAAATCGGGGCTGCGGTTTCGATGATATACTGTCGGGTCTTCTCGGATCGTGGGGTAACGGCGGATTTCATGAAAAAGACAAATATACCACTCGGTATATTTTGTCAAACGTCAGATGGACAAGTGCGATATCCTTGCTGTCGCCTGTTCTTCTGGAACCCTGTGTTAAAGGTGTAGATTTCGGTATGGGACAAGGCCGCAGCGAGGTAGAAACCGCAGGCGTAGCAGCGCTACGTTGAGGATTTCGGCCGAGCGAGAACGCCGGCCTGGGCCGAAAGATGCGTCTTTAACACGGGGTTTCATGTATAGCTGCTGCCATCCCAGCAGTGGGTACACAACTTCTTCCTGGGCAGGCCGATGGCCGCAATCAGATCATCCAGGTCCTGGTATTTCAATGATGTCAGATGAAGATCCTCGCGGATGCGGTCGATCATGGCCAAATTTTTTTCAGAGCCGTGGCGGGCATACTCTTCAAGATCGCGATTCTCGGCCCCCTCCAAGGCGACAATCGCCTTGCGGCCGGCCAGATCCAATGTGGATCGGGAGCTGGAGAAATTGAGAAATTCGCAAGGGTGGATCAGGCAGGGGCAGGCAGGCCGCATGTGCACCTCTTTCGCGCCGTATTGAAACAAGATCTGGACGTTGTCCCGCAGTTGGGTACCCCGTACAATGGAGTCTTCACAAAAAAGGATGCGCTGGCCGTCGATGAGCTGGCGCACGGGAATCAGTTTCATGCGTGCCACCAAATCGCGCATCGACTGGTTCTGGGGCATAAAGCTGCGCGGCCAGGTGGGGGTATATTTGACGAAAGGCCGACGATAGGGAAGCCGACGCCGGTTGGCATAGCCGAGACCATGGCCGATGCCCGAATCGGGGATTCCCCCTACGAAATCCACCGGCGTGTCGTCGTTTTCGGCCAGCGCCGCGCCGCAGCGGTTGCGCACCTCTTCTACGTTGATGCCCTCGTACTCCGATGCCGGATAGCCATAGTAGACCCATAGAAAAGAACAGACCTGCATACGTTCTCCGGGGGCCGCCTTCTGCTCCCATCCGTCGGGGGTGATTTGAACCACCTCGCCGGGTCCCAGGCAATGGTCCACCTCGTAGCCCAGGTTGGGAAAGGCGCTGGTCTCCGAACTGACGGCGTAAGCGCCCTCCCGGCAGCCGATGGTCAAGGGGGTGCGTCCCAGCCGGTCGCGGGCGGCGAACAGCCCTCCTTCTGTGAGCAGCAGCATGGAGCAGGAGCCCTGGATGGCGGCCTGGGCGTTTTTGATGCCGTCCACAAGATTATCGGCCTCACAGATCAGCATGGCCACTACTTCGGTGGGATGGACTTCACCGGCGGCGGTGTCTGAAAAAAAGCTTTTGCGGGCAAAGGCGCGCCGGACGAGATCCTCCTGGTTGTTGATTTTACCGACGGTGACGATGCCGAACGTACCCAGGTGGGCGCCCACGATGAGGGGTTGAGGATCGGTGTCGCTGATGACGCCGATCCCCAATCCACCGTCGAAACGGTTTAAATCCGGTTCGAATTTCGTCCGAAAATAGCTGTTTTCGATATTGTGAATGGCCCGATGAATCTCCGTGCCGTTGCGCACGGCCATACCACCGCGGCGGGTACCCAGATGGGAATGGTAATCCGTGCCGTAAAAAAGATCTGTAACGCAATCCGATGCCGAAGCAACGCCAAACACTCCTCCCATAAGATTCCCTCTCCGTTGGCAGCGACCTTTGCCTTGCCGCGTATTGGTTGCTGTTTAAAAACGAGCCCGCCTGTTTTCCAGACAGACATGGAACAGGGTAGATTAATATGATTTGCTATTTGGAGGTAATTGAAGCCGGACTGAAAATCAATAGGCAATCGATCAGGCGTATTCTATTTCGCCATTGGTATCCTTGTTGGAAGCGCCCCATTTCTGCATGGCAAATACGGCGAAGAAAGCGGCCAGCCCCAGTCCGTCGGCCCAGTATTCGGGCCAGAAAAGCCCGGCGGCGGCAATCCAGAACAGGAGGGTCTCCAACCAGGTGGTCCGGCGGATGAAGAAGCGTTCGAGGGCCGAGGCAAATGCGATCAACCCCAGCAGGGTGGTGATCATGGTCAGGCCCACCTGCCAGTGGAGCAGCTCGTAGCCGGCCCCCATGCCCAGCATGGGGCGATAGGCCATGATAATGGGAATAATATACAGGCCCTTGGCCAGTTTCCAGGAGGTAAAGGCCGTACGCATGGGATTGGCGCCGGCCACGCCGGCACCGGCAAAGCTGGCCAGACTGACCGGCGGCGTCACATTGGCGTCCTGCGAATACCAGAATACGATCATGTGGCTGACCATCATGGGCACGCCCATGTCCAGCAGGGCCGGACCGGCCAGGGTGGCCAGAACGATATAGCTGGCGGTCACCGGCAGCCCCATGCCCAGTACCAGGGAAGCCGCACCGATGAGCAGGATGGCCAGGGCTTTGATGCCGTAGCTCAGTTCCAGCACCAGACTGGAAAACTTCAGCCCCATGCCGGTAAGGGTCACCATGCCCACGATAATTCCGGCGGCGGCGCAGGCCACCGATACCATGATGGCGTTTTTGGCCCCTTTCTCCAGGGCGGACAGGATACTTTTGGCTTCGATGGCGGCAAAGGCCACCGCCGAGGGGCGCGGCCGGCTGTCCGGCGCCGCTGGAAGACGCCATCGGATCGTGTTGGCCGCCAAACTGGCCGCCACCGTGCTGACCACAGCAACAAAACCGGCCATCATGGGCGAGTAGTTGTTGACCAGCACATAGATCAGGATCGCCACGGGGATGATGAAATGAAGCCCCTCGCGCACCACTTTGCCCACTTTGGGCAGACTTTCCTTGGGCTGGCCTTCCAGGCCGAATTTTTTGGCCTCGTAGTGCACGAAAAACAGGACGGTCACATAATACAAAAGGGCCGGCACCAATGCGACCTTGATGATGGTCAGATAGCTGGTGTTGGTAAATTCGGCCATTAAAAAGGCGCCGGCACCCATGATGGGCGGCATGAGCTGACCGCCGGTGGAGGCGGCCGCCTCGATGGCCCCGGCCACGTGGGGCCGGTAGCCGACCTTTTTCATCATGGGAATGGTAAAGGATCCCGTGGCCACCACATTGCCCACCGCCGATCCGGACACCGAGCCCATGAATCCCGAGGCCACCACCGAAGTTTTGGCCGGACCGCCGGAAAAACGACCGGTAAGGGCGTAGGCCAGTTCGATGAAAAAGTTGCCCCCTCCTGTCGATTCCAGAAAGGCGCCGAAAAGAACGAATACGAAAACAAAAGTGGCCGCCACGCCAATGGGCAGGCCGAAGATTCCTTCGGTGGTCAGCCACAGGGTCGTGGCGATGCGTTCGACGGAATAGCCTTTGTGGATGATCAATTCGGGCATCCATGGGCCGAAATGAGCGTAGAGCATGGCCACCACGCAGATGCCGGTCATGATCACGCCGATAACGCGCCGGCAGGCCTCCAAAACCAATAGGGTGCCGATAATGCTCACCACTCGGTCGGCGGGCAGCCAATCCCCCTGGCGTTCGAAAATGGCGGTCAGGTTAAAGCAGATATAGGCTGTGCAATAAATCGCAATCGCCGCCAGCAGCCAGTCGAAAATCACCCACCCGTTCAAACGATCCTTGCGCGCCCATGCAAAGGGCGGCTTGAGCAGAAAAGTCAGCACCAGAATGGCCCCCAGATGAATGGATCGCTGGACCAGGGCCGTGAGGGTGGCGATTCCGGCAGTGTAGAGCTGGTATAGGCTCAGGCTGACAGCCACCACCATGACGATTCGAGCGGTGGCGGAAACGAGCAGTGGGTGACTCCCGGTAGTAGGGGATAAATCGTTGTTGGACATGAGTACCTTTGTCGGTGATCAGTGAATAGTGAACGGTGAACGGTCGAGTCGGTTTTTTTGCTCACGGTTCACCCATCAAGGCCAACCATTTTCCTTTTATGGTTAAGCGTTAAGCACGTTTCGATCCCTGATAACGTTACTCTTTCGATAAACTCAAAGAAAAAGAAATCTTTAGACTGTCAATAGTACAAGTCAGTTCACCGTTCACCGATGACGGTTCACTGATCACCGGCCCGCGGCGTCGCCTCATGGGGAACCCACCAGCGCCATGTTCGATACAGCCATGATACCGGCTCGGCCGAAAACTGCACGGCCGTATGCGGCGCCTTGGCGCTCAAATTGGTGCGAGTCCCCCGCCAGATGACCGTATGGTCTACACCGGGGCTGCCGATGCGCAGGACGAAATCGCCGGTTGCCATGTGCATGTCCTCGATCACTTCATAGGGACCCCGTCGCACCATGCATCCCACGCCGGGCATCTTGCCCATGCCGGCGCCGAATTTCAGGTAGCGCTCCTCTTCAATGAAAATACGCCCCGACGGATCCAGGCTGTGGACCTCCCAGATCGGGGCGTTTTCCACGGAATGGTAATAATGAATGGTAAACGTTTCTCCGGGCTCCAGCAGCAGCACCAGCAGTGGCGGGCCTCCCTGGACCGGCACAACGCGAAGCTCGAGCCCGCCGGGGAAAAACCAGGCGCCGGCAAGAATCGCAAGCGCTGCGATTCCGGCTGTGATGAAGACGACGGTCCTGATAATGCTACGGCCGCAGTTTATCCGGTACGGGGATGCCCTTTTCCTCCAGATACTTGATGGTTCCCGGATGCAGGGGAATCGGTGAATACTTGACGGCGTTTTCCGGCGTGGTGTAGGCTGCCGACGGATGTATCTTTTTCAGGTAGTCGTTGTTTTCGAAAAGGGCCTTGGCCAGTTTATAGACCAGATCGGTGTCCAGCGACGCCTGGCAGATCATCACGTTCCAGACACCGATGGTGGGAACCGGCTGATCAATGCCGCGATAAACGCCGCCGGCCAGCTCCACACTGGAATACGTCTTGTTGGCCGCCAGGATTTTCTCGGTCTGCTCCGGGGTAAAGGCGATCATCTGAATTTCGTGGGTTGTGGCCAGATCCAGAATGGAGCTGGTGCCGGGGCCCACCGACCAGATCCCCACATCGATGGTGCTGTCGCGCAAGGCGTTGGCGCTTTCGGTAAAAGAAAGCCGGCTGTCCTTGTGGCTGTCCTTGGCGATCCCCAGGGCCGAGAGCACTGCTTCGGCCATGAAGTTGGTGCCGCTGCCCGGGCTGCCTGTGCTGATGCTGCTGCCCTTTACCTGCTCGATGTCGGTGATTCCGCTTTTTTTCAGGGCCACGATCTGCAGCAGGTTCGGATACATGATCGCCATGGACAAAATGTTGTGTTTTTTCCCCTTGAACTTGCTCAGGCCCTTGTATCCGGCCACGGCCACGTCTCCCATGACCTCGCCGATGACCGTTTCGCCTTTGTGGGCCAGCTTGACATTCTCCACACTGGCGCCGGTGACCTCGGCCACAGCCTTGACCCCCTTGACGTGCTTGGACCAGATTTCGGCCACACCGCCGCCATAAGGATAGTAGATGCCTCCGGTTCCCCCGGTGCCGATGCCGATGAAAGTGGTTCTGGCCAGGGCCGGCGAGGCCATCAGGCCGGCAACGAAAACCAACAGTACTGCGATGCTGACGCGTTTCATGTCAGAGACCTCCTATTAAGTTCAAATCCTATTGGCTCATGGTTTTAACCAGTACCGTGACCGATCCGGGGCCGCAGTCCATGCCTTTCACCGGATAAACGAAAGAAGCCGTCTCGCCGGGTTTCACCAGGCCCTTTTTGGTTTTGCGGGGAATCAGCCCGCCGACAGCTTTGCCGTTGTCCAGGAAAATGTTCACCCGGTACCGCTGGGCCTGATCGCTGATATTTTTGACGGTTACGTTGAAATGCAGGGTATCGCTGCCCTCCCACTTTTTGAGGACGCATGAGAAATCCGTCAATTCGGCTTCCGGTGCGATGGATGTTTCGATCTTGCTGTCGGCCGCGCAGGGAAACACTTCTCCGGGTTTGGGTTTGGGGCCGGCGCAACCCAAGCATACCAGGCCTGCCAAAACCATCACGACCCCCACTGCTCTTGCCATATGCTGAAATCGCCTCATGGTTCGCTCCTCCTTGAAGGTGTCGGGTAAAAATCGAAACCGTATTTTCAATGCCCCTGCGGGCATATTGCATGATGCCGGCAACTGAGAATTCCGGGAAAGAAAGATTTATGTCTGTCGTGCAGCGGAAGCGGCAGCTTACGCGCATGAACGGTGTTCAGAAAAAATCATACGCAATATTTTTTGTCAATACCAACAATAAACGCAAGGTCATCTATCACGGCGACGTCGAACCTAAGTGCCCCTATTCATAAATACGATGGTGTTCGATTGCCGCTGCATCCCTGCTCGCGGTGTTGCTCGGCGCGCAAATAGGCTTTGGCTATTCACGCTTCTCGCGCCTTGCGATCCGGGCGCAGCAACAATCTCGCTGCGTCACCGGTTTTACGAACAGCTTTACGAATCCGCCGCGTTGAAAAAAACTTGACAAGCATGAATCGAATCGTTTATTAGCAAAGTCGATGCTAGTTTTAGAAATCTAACAATGAAAGAAAAAAAATGACACCCGCACTCCGCAAAAGCATGGCCGAAAAGCCTCTCACTGCTGTCATGGAGGACTATCTGGAGGCCATTTTCGATCTCAGCCAGGACAAAAAGGTCGTTCGCGTAAAGGATATCGCCAAGCGGATGGACGTCAAGATGCCCACGGTTTCCAGCATGCTGAAAACGCTGAGCGAAAGGGGCTTGGTGCATTACGAGAAGTACGAATATATCGAACTGACCAAAAGCGGGGGTGACGTCGGCAAGGAAATGCGGCGGCGCCACGGGGTGTTGGACAAGTTCCTGACGGAAATTCTGAAAATCGAGGCGAAGGTCGCCGACGACGAGGCCTGCAAAATGGAACACACTCTCAGTTCGGAAACCCTGGACAGCCTGGTCGACTTCATGGAGTTCATTCAGACCTGTCCCCGGACGGGTGAAAGTTGGCTCAACAATTTCGAAGAGTACCGGAAAAACGGTTCCAACCCGGATAAATGCCGGCTGCGGGGGGACGAATTCTCTTGTTCTTTTCAGGAGAAAATCGGGACCATGAAGTGTAAAAAGTCGTGATGGTTGACGGAATGATCGACGCAAAAAAGAAGTAGAATCGTACTATCGGGGTGGCCGCCTATGGTCCTTTACAAAAGGCGGTTTTTTTATGGATCTTAAGTTAGAGCATTCAAACTTCAAGAGGGGTTATGAACAAAATGGAGAGGGGTAAAAACGAATTGCTCAACGCACTCAACACGAGCGCAAAGGATTTGCAGGAGGGGCTCAGCATGCACTGCTGCCTGATGGACTCCCTGTTGGAAGGGGAGATTGACGAACGCCGCCTTCAGCCGTTGATCGACCGCTGCCCCAAGCGGTCGCGGGAACGCAAGCTGGAAAAGGCGGTCACCGAGGCCATCCATGTGCTGGAAGAGAGCAGGAAAGCGTTTAAATCTAAAAGATTAGAGGTGCTGCGGAAAAAATTGACCCAGGTGTTGATCGAAGCCGAATAGCGACAAGCAGGAATGTCTTACGGGTTCCGTGCCGGTTGAACGGCATGGAAAAAGTGAAGGCGTAACTCGAAGGAAAAATCGTTCGAGATACGCCTTTTTTATTTTTTGGACAACACCACGCCATCAGAATGGAGGAACCATGTCGATCCAAACGTACGACGCCGCCGTTGGTGGCCATTTCAAGGGACAGGCCGAACCCATTGCAACCACTCCGTCCCGGTTGCCCATTTGGGAAGTCAACCACTGTTTCAAGTGCCCGGTCGTCGGTATGTGCATTACCCAAGCCGAGCAAAAGCGCCTGCTGAAAAAACTGGGCCTGCTCGGAAAATCGGATGGCCCGTTCGAAATGCACGAAACCCTGGTGTCTTCGCTGGAAAAAGAGAACCGGCTGTCTCGCAGAATCGACAACCTGCTGGAGCGCAAATTCGGCAAACAGGCGGCTGTTTTGCTCCAACTCGACGACCAGTCCTTTCTGGCCGACTTTACAGCGGCACTGGAATCCGGGGAGGCCGAGGTCAACCTGTGGGCCACTGCGGTCAGCCCGGACCTGTCGATGGCCTGCCGCAGGAGCGTTTTCGGAGACATCCACATGACCATGCACTGGAACGGCGAACAGTTGATGCAATTCAAGCGCAAATTGTCCCGACAGCGGCAGGACATGGAACGGATGCAGCAGCGAATCGCGGAATTTTCGATGCAACGGCGAGATCTGAAAAGAGAAGTCAATGGCCATAAGCGCGAGAAAAACGAACTGAAAGCGGCGCTTGCCGCCGAGCGAAGAGAAAAGGCGCAACTACAGCAGGCAATGGCCCACGCACCATGCCCCGGGTGTGCAAAGGACCGGAAGCAAAGCGATCACGCGATGCAATACGAGATCGATTCGCTTCGCCGGCAGTTGGACCTTGCAAGGCAGCATATCGTCTCTCTTGAAGAGAAAAACCTTCGATTGTCATCGCGGCTCAAACAGCAGCAGAAGATCAACCGGCACGTCCGGGAGGAGACGCGAAACATCATCGCCGAAATGACCGCCATCAACCGCTGCGACGAAAGCTGCCCCTCGTTCGATCTTTGCAAAAAACGAATCCTGATCGTCGGTGGCGTCACCCGTATGGAAACCCTTTACCGAGACCTGATCGAAAGCAGCAATGGTGTTTTCGAATACCATGACGGGTACGTCAACAAAGGGGCCAAGGGATTGGAAACGCGCCTGAAGCGGGCGGATATGGTTTTGTGCCCGGTGAACTGCAACAGCCATGCGGCCTGCTCCATCGTCAAAAATCTGGGTAAGAAGCATAACAAAACCGTGCATATCCTGGCCAACGCCAGTTTGAGCGCCGTATCCCAGGTAATCTGGGGAGAAGAATGCAAGGCCTGCATCCTCAACTGATGTTCTTTTTGGAAAATGACGGATGCCACCGGCATCGAAACGCTCCGAATATTTACCGCAAGCCTATTGATGGAGGCATTTTCATGAGCAGTAATTTTCATGTCGAGTTCGAGAAAAGCAACGGCAACCTGCTTGTTCGTCCCAGCGGCGATTTTGACGGGAGCTCCGCATGGGAGCTGGTCAACCTGCTCCATGAACAATACGACGGCCACGGGCAGGTCTATATCGAAACCGACAACCTGACGGTGTTGTGCCCTTTCGGATGCAGTACTTTTCATTGCCGCCTCAATCGAAAGCATCTGCCCTTCGAACGCATCCATTTCAAGGGAGACAAGGGCGCTGTGATCGCCCCCAGGGGCAGCACCGTTATCGGCCATTCTCCCACATGCTGTTGTGGGGGCGATTGCGCCAACTGCAAGTGCAACCGGTCCAAGGAGAAGCATTAGCCCGCGCAGCTTGATTCGAGGCGGGTGCGAAACAACAGCTCAACCAAGGTTTGCATGCAAGCATCAAGAAACAACCAGATCTGTGTCGAAATCGCCGAAGAGACACTGCTGCGCCTTCTGGCCGGCGGCCAGGTCTGTGCGGCGGATTTTCGATGTCTGGACTGCAAATCCAAACAATGTTTGTGGAATTTGTGTTTAAAAAGCTGCGCCAACCGCCGCGAAAAGGGCTTCGACGAGATGCTGCTGCAAGGGGCGGCCGGCTCGCCCCGCTGATGCGGCCAAAGGGTCTTCCCATCCGCCGCCGGCTATGGCTCTAATGATAACCGCCCTTCTCCTACACGCCTAAAGGATTGCCACTATGCCGACCCGTGCAGAGTTGACTGTTCAGGTCTGTCGCCTTTACCGCGAATACGCGAACGCGACCTACTACCCTCCCCGTTTCGGGAGGGTAAAAAACAAAACCTTGCTGAAGTTGATCCATCTGCATGGCACTTACGCCAGCCCCGGTTTGATCTCCAGGCCGCCGACACCGCAAAAGCAGGTTTTGCACGGAGACGCCTATGACGAATACAAAAGTCGCATGCAGCGGTTTTATATCGATGTGAAAGCCGGAGTTTCGGTCCACGAATTGAATGTACCGCAAACGGAAATCGTGGCCAATTTTCTCTCCGGCATCAAGCACCCGCCCGATCAATGGTACGAAGCTAACTTCGAGAAGATCCCGCCTCAATCGCTATCATATGAGGACCGTTTGAAAAAGGTTCTATCGGACTATGCCTGCGCGGAATACTTCCCGGTGAGTCTTTCCGGATTGGGCAAAGCCGATAAAAAACGCATCTATGCCTTTGTAGACCGCTATGGGGAGAAACAACGCATCCGGCCGCCGCTGCCCCGGCAGAAAAAGCTTTTCATGGACAATTACTACCAATACCGGTGCAGGGCGCAGGCTTTTTTTAATAAAGTCGACTTCCCCGTTCGAACCGAGCGTCTCACCTTGCCTCTCATGGAGGCGCTGATGAATTTCATGGTGGGCAACAAATATCCGAAAAGAGAGATATACCGGAAGATCTTTGCTGCCAACACCCGCCGCCCGGTGGATTATTTCATATCCATGTATAAGTCGTATGAAAACCCGCGCTATCCGATTTCTCCGGGTCAGTATCATGGCAAAAAGTACGAAATCGTCCCCTTGCTCTATTTCAAGCCCGGTGACACCGTCGAGCGCTGGTTTCCGCCGCCCGCATCCACCAAAATCAAAGCCGGCCGGCGCCGCCTGTTTCTTGACTACAACGTCCTTTTCGAGCGACTGGCCGTGCCGGTGGCACCCGACCGACTGCCCATCGCCTTTATCGAAGCGATCATCAACTATGCCCTGGCGATGGCCGTCGAGCCCTCTGTCGAGGAAACCAAACCATCCTTCCTGCGTGCCGTATAATTTAAGGACTGAGAGGTAGAGGGGTCAAACGATTGATGGAGACGTTGTCGAAGCAACCGCAGCCTGAAGATTCCATAAAAATGGAACTGCCCCATGTACAGATCCGTTGGACACGACTGCAACCGTCGGCCAAAGGCTCGCTCATGCCGTGCTATGAGGATGGCGAGCAAACTTTTCGGCTGATTTTTTGCCTCGACGGACGCGTGCAGGCCCACCACCTCGTCCATAAATCGGAAGCGTGCCAGCAGATCTGCCCAGGATGCTGCGGCCTGTTGGCGGCCTCATGCCGTTACTGCTGCCTGGCTTGTGCCACCCGCTCCGCTGCCCGTGTGGTGGAGGTCCAGTATGTGCAGGATTATCTTCGAAAGCTGTTGGGGACCGACAGTTTGCGAAAGGCTTTGAAAATGGCCTCCGCTCCGGAAGGCCCTTTGCAGATCGTCACCAAAATTACACCGTCCATGAGCCGCGTCCTGCGTATGATGGAAGATCATATCGTTCAGGAGAGCCCCAACCCCCTGTTTGTCAAAGCCAAATCCCTTGAATTGTTGTGGCTGTTTATGGCCGGCCTCGACGCTTCGGAACGCCATTCGATCAATCCAACGGACCGGGAAGCGGTGCGGACCGCCCAGGGATTTCTGGAAACCAATATGAGCGCGGCGCCCCGCCTGGCCGAACTGGCCGCCCACGTCGGCATGAGCGTTTCCAAGCTCAAGCAGCTCTTTCCCCGGGTGTGCGGCCTTACGCCGTACGCCTATTTGCGCCAGGCCCGCATGGAACGGGCCATGCATCTACTGCACCATGCAGGCATGAATGTAACCGAAGTGGCTCTTGAAGTCGGCTATGCCAGCCCCAGCCGATTTTCGCGCGCCTTTGCCGAACATTTCGGGTTCAACCCTTCCCAGGTCAAGCAGTCTCCCGAGTACTGTTTTTTTAGAACAGGCACTCTTTCTGGCAGCACGGCCGCCCGGAGTGGAATGACAGCCAAATGCCGTGATGTTGTTTCATAGTCCACAAACCCCAAAACCAACTCAACCTTTGGGTAAAAACGATTCAAAACTACTGATCGATATCTGAAACCGGATGAAGCGTTGAAAAACTGGAACGACATTAACAATTTTCTAAGCTGCAGGCGATATGTTCGTTGCATCTGTCCGCGATGCCGAAAAATGTTCATCGTCCAGATGATGTGGTCCGGGCGAGGCATGCCGCGCAAGTACTGCGCGGATTGCAAGGCCATCATCGGTAACTACGACGAATCGGCCATCTTCGAGTCCACGCGCACAGCTCTGGCCCCGGCAAAGAAAAGTGGACGCGGCAACACTGAAGAATGAGACCGCTATAAAAGCGCGCGTTCATACCGTCAGTTATGCCTGAAATCAGCGATTGGCTTTTCGCGATTGGCAGCACAGCTTCGCAGGATTGTTCAAATCAACTCGTATCCACGCTCGCAGGTTGGCTTTTAGAGCGCATTTTTTGGCCTCACGTATTAGACTTCTATAATTAAGTTTTATATTTAGAGCTATACTCATCAAATCTTGCTGGCCGCGTTTTCATCTATCAGCAACGCTTTTTACGAATTCGGCTACGATTTTTTATCCATCGGAAGGAGAAAACCAGTGAAGACCCTGATAACCGTCAGTTCGCGCTATGGCTCGTCCATGGAGATCGGTCGCTGGATGGGCGAGCGTCTGCCGTGGGAGGATGTCACCATTGCCAATGTGGACGAAGCGCCGGATCCATCCGCATTCGACCTGATTTTTCTCGGCGGCGGCGTGTATAACGAACAGGTCGGGGCGGCCATTGTCACTTATGCCAAAACCCACGAGAACGCGCTGAAAGAGAAAAAAACCGTGGCTTTCGGAGTTTGCCTGGACACCAGCGGGGTCTACATGAAGGGCCGTTTCTTTGGCGGCTGGCTTTATCTGGAGCCATTGCTCAAGGTGCTTGACAAACCATCCCTAGTATACGCCGGCATGCTGTCCGGAGAAATCAATCCCAAAAAACTGAGCGTCAGAGACCGTGACCGGCTCATGCATTTTTACACCAAAATATTGAAGCGCGACATCACCGAGGTTCCCTTTCGCACCCTGATGAGCAAATCCGAGGTCTGGACGTTTATCGAAAAGGTGCTTTCAAGGCTCGGGGGAAAATTTTGATTATGGAATGGACGCCCGAAGCCGAAGCGGCCATCGACGAAGCCCCGCCGTTCGTGCGCAAAATGGCCCGCAAGGCCGTGGAAGGCTTGACGAAAAGCAAGGGGTTGGCCCTGGTGACCCAAGAGCTCGTCCAGGAAGCCCACCGGACGATGATGGGCAAGAACCCTAACCCCCAGGCGGATCTGAACAAAGGTGACGGCCGGCGCGAAAGCATGCTCCTGACCGAGGAGCACCGCTTTTTCGCCAACGCCACCGGCGACCCCCTGCATGATGCGTTCGATCGCAAGCTGGCCGTGCATGCCATGGCCCGTAATGCACCCATGGCACCCGAGGATCTGCCCCGCGCCTGGCAGGATGTCATGACGGCCCCGCCGGTCGGCCGCCCCCGGCGCTGTCTTTACATCCACATCCCCTTTTGCCAGACGCGCTGCCTTTTTTGCGGGTTTTACCAAAATCCTCGCACCGATTCGGCAACCCGACAATACGTCGACAGCCTGCTGGCGGAGATGGAAAATACGGCCGCGTTGCCCTTTGCCCATGGCGCGCCTTTCCAGGCCGTTTACTTTGGGGGCGGGACCCCCACGGCCCTGACGGCCGCGGATATCCGGCGCTTGGTGGAAGCGGTCCGGCGGTTGTTTCCCCTGGCCAATGACTGTGAAATCACCCTGGAAGGGCGCTTTCTCAATTTCGGCAAGGAGAAGATCGACGCCGCCCTGGCGGCCGGGGTCAACCGTTTTTCCCTGGGGGTGCAGACCTTCGACACCCGGGTCCGCAGATCTCTGAACCGACGGGGCTCCCGAAGCGACCTGATCGAAACCCTTTCAACACTGCGCGATCTTGGCCGCGCGGTTGTCGTGATCGACCTGATCTACGGACTGCCGGGCCAAAGCCTGGATATTTGGCAAGAGGATATCGAAACCTATCTGGAGCTGGGCATTGACGGCTGCGATCTTTATCAACTCAATATCTTTTCCGGCGGGTTGCTGGATACGGCAGTTGAAAAGGGCAAGCTGCCCAAACCGGTCTCCATCCGTGAGCAGGCGGACTACTACCAGCGCGGCGTGGAGATGATGCAGGCGACCCATCAACGGCGTCTTTCCATCTGCCACTGGGCCCGCTCGACCCGCGAACGCAGCATCTACAACGCACTTTCCCGCGGACGCAGCGAATGCATCTTGCTGGGCGCCGGAGCGGGCGGCTGGATCGGCGGCAACATGTTTTTCAACCAGCAGGAGCTTTCCGCCTATACCGACGCGGTCAAGGCAGGGGAAAAGCCCCTGGCCATGGGATTTCGCGGGGACGAAACCGGCACACTCTACCGGGACATCGCCGCCCAGATGGAACTGGGATTCTGCGATTTGGAGGCCCTTGGAGAATGCCACGGCCAAGATCTTATCGACACGGTCGGCCCGGTGGTCCGCCAGTGGGAGTCGACCGGATTGGTCCGCATCGACGGCGGCTGTCTTTATCCAACCCGGGCTGGAGAATTCTGGGCAGTCAATCTGGCCCAGATTCTGATCGATATGCTGCAAATGCAAAAGGAACCGCAACCGGCTGGTTAGCATAATGCCGTCAATTGGAGTCCGGACCTTCAAAGTGAACTGAAAATGGCTATACCCACCTTCTCCTATCCGGTCGATTCACCCGATGCGTTAGGCCAAGCGGGATCATGCCCGCAGCCGTTCGGTGTCGAGTATGTGAAATTGGACACTCACTGTGCTTCATCAAGAACCTGGTATCAGACACCAACGGCCATCGTCTGCCGCCTTGTCTTTTGCCTGCACGGTGCCGTCAATTGGCTTGTTGTTCCGGACTGCGGTATTCGGCAATGTAAAACGCTGGATGCCAGCTGCTTTATTTACGATGCCGGTCCGGGGAATTGCCGCCGCGCCGTCTGTGCGTCCCAAAAGGAAGCACACCTATTGCACCTGCTGTTTTCGCGCGAAATATTGGCCGTTTTGCTGGGAGAGGCCCGAATCATGCCGCTGTTTCCACTGGGCAATGCTTCGGCGCCGGCCCGGGTGGGGGTGCAAAGCATCACCCAGCAGATGAGCCGGACCATCGGCGATATCAAACACACCCTGCGGCATCATGGCGACGGGTGCCTTTATGTCATCGCCAAGGCCTTGGAGCTGTTGGCGATATGCTGCCGCCCCGACATCGCCGAGCATCGTCCGCAATACAGGATGGAAGATTGCAAGGCGATCCAGGAAGCACAGACCCTATTGCACGACAATCTGGAAAACCCGCCATCCCTGGCCCAGCTGGCCGCCGAGATCGGCATGAGCATGTCGAAATTGAAAATCCTTTTCCCGAAAATGGTCGGCTGCCCGCCCTATGTCTACTTACGGCGATTGCGCATGGAAAGAGCCATGGCGCTTCTGGTCGAAAACGGCATGAACGTCACCGAGGCGGCCATGGAAGTGGGCTACAACAGCATCAGTTATTTTACCAAGGCTTTTTATAAACAATTCGGCGTATATCCATCCCGGGCACGACGCCAGGCAGCGGGCCGTATCGGCAGTCAACCGGATGGGGCGAAAGCTGCCGGTTGACAGAGGAGAGAACCATGCGCAATGCCGGGCGATGCCGGTCCCTTGCCAAAACGCTGCGACGCGGTCTGCTTCCGGTCGGCATCGGGTTGGGAGTAGCACTGGCGGCCTTTTGCGCCGCGGCGGAGGAAGGCATCTCCGGGGCGGCCGTTGATTCAAACGAAGCGGTTGTGGAACCAAGAAGCGAAGACGATATTTCCGATTCGGCTGCCATGAAAATGGAGGAAATGGTGGTTGTCGGATCGCGCACCGCCACCGTCAAACCGGAGGAGATGTCGGTTCCGGTACAGGTGGTGACCGGCGAACAGCTCCAGGAAATCGGCGCCATTTCCATGCAACAAGCCGTAGAGGCCCTCCAGGGAGTCGAACTGGTGCAGTGCCCGGACCTGAACGCGTCGCCGGGCGTCCAGACCCTGCGCATGCGGGGCATGGACGCCAACCAGGTTCTGGTCTTGATCGACGGACGGCGTCAGGCCGGCAGCCGGCCGGACAATCAGGGGTATTCCTATACCGACATCAGCAATATCAGCATCGACAACATCGAACGCATCGAAGTGCTGCGCGACGGCGCCTCGGCCCAGTATGGATCGGACGCCGTGGCCGGTGTGATCAATATCGTCACCCGCAAGAACAATCCCCGTTTGAGCGCCAACAGCCAGTATGGCCTTTCTGCACGGGGCGACGGGGAGGAAAAGTCCCTGGATGTCTCCGGCGGCGCCCCCGTGGGCAGCAAACTGTTTGTCAATGCCAGTGCCTTCGGGAAAAAGATCGACCACTATGACCGAACCCCGGATACAGCACGCTGGACGTCGCCGGATATCGAACAGAAAGGCGCCAATCTGAAACTCTTTTGGGATATCGACTACCGTCAGGTTCTGGACGCGGACGTGCGCCTCAATAAAACCGACACTGTCCTTCGCAGCGGGACCATCGGGGATCTCCCCAAAGACCGGATCAGCAAAAAGACCGATCTCTACGGGGGCCTGAACTGGGAAGGAAGCTTCTCCCCCGTGCACTGCACGGTCGGTGGCGGCCTGTCCTCATCCGAAAACGAATACCGCCATAGCGAGAAGTCAGATTACAACGGCGATCTCGATTCCGACCTGGTGGATATTTATGGCAATGCCAACTACCAGGCCACGTCGTGGCTGAGCATTTTTGCCGGCGGCAGCTACAATCGCGAAAGCGAAGATTCGCCACAACGGAATTTCGTCGAGTCCCGCGAGGTTGCCGCGGCGTTTGCCGAGCTTCAGTTCGCATTTTTCGACCGCCTGGATCTCCAGATGTCCGGCCGCCTGGAGCACTATTCCGATTTCGACAGCCATTTCGCGCCCAAAATCAGCGGAAGGATTGAACTGTTTGAGGGTCTGGCCCTGAGGGCCTCCGTTTCCACGACCTATCAGGTACCGACCCTGTTCCAGCTCCATGATCGTTTCATCGGCGCCATGTCGGGAACCGATATTTACGGGAACCCCGACCTCAACCCGGCCGAGGGGATTGCCGTTAACGCCGGCCTGGTCTGGAAGCCGTTCCGGCAGTACGGACTTCGGTTTACGGTGGATGGCTTTCAAAACAAAATCGACGACCTGATCGAATCGAAAATAACCGGTGAAACATCATCGGAAGGCAATGTCGAGGCCACCTATGTCAATATCTCCGGTACGTCCACCTTCGAAGGGGTCGAAGTCGAAATCGCCCTGCCCCTGGCCTATGGCTTCCGGCTGGACGTGGCCGCCAATTACCTGGAGGCCACCGATCCGGACGGCGAAGACCTGACCAACCGTCCGCGCTGCGGCATGAACGCCAAGCTGGCCTACCGGTTCGGCGAGCGTTTATCGGCCAATTTGCGCTACACGTACCGGGGCAAATACCTGGACGATCGGGACCCCCATAACAAAATAGAGCCCTTCGATTTTTTCAGCGCCCATGCCAGCTATGCCGTAACAAAACAGATTAGCGTTTACCTGGGAGCCCGCAACCTGTTCGACGAAAAACCGCCGGTGGATCCGGAGGACTATGAATCCGGCCACATGGAAAGCATGCTCGATTCCGTGGAAGGGGCCTACTACTACGGCGGCGTACGCTTGAGTTTCTAACGGATGGAGAAAAAATGGAAAAAGCCCATGATCCCCCGAAAGATGCGACATCCAGATCCGGCCCGAGGCGCTACTGGGAATTCCGGGACCTGGCGGTGATCGGTATCTTCTCGGCCCTGGTCAAAACAGCCAGCGTAACGGTCGCCTTGGCTGGAGGCGGGATGAATCCCATCACCCTGATCCTGAAAAACCTGGTCTTCACGACGCTGCTGGTCGTTGCGCTCTTCAAGGTGAGAAAAGTCGGGACGTTGTTGCTGTTCACCGTTGTCAATACGATATTCGGTGCCCTGCTCATGGGCGGCGAATTGGTTCTGCTGCCGCCCATGCTCCTGGCCGGGCTTCTCGCCGAGTTGGTGATCGCGGCCACGGGCGGGTACGCCAAAACCCTTGCCCTGATGCTGGGCGTGGCCGTTTACGACCTGGGCTATAAGGCCGGCGCCCTGGGCCTGTCCTGGTTGTTCATGCGCGAGCAGCCGCAGTTGATGTGGCTCATGTCCGTCATGGTGATTATCGGCTACGCGGGAGCCCTGGCAGGTTTGTTCGTGGGAGCGAGATTCGTAAAGGAGTTGCGCCATGCCGGTATCGTTCGTCATTGATTGTCCGGACGGTAAAACGTCCGTGGTCGGCCGCCTGGATATACGCACCAAGATGGCCATCGGAATCGCGGCTTCGCTTGCATCGCTTGCGCTCGGCAATCCCGCCGCCCTGGGCGTTCTGGCCCTGGGCAGCCTGGGATACGCCCTGCTGCTGCGCCGCGGGAAGCTGCTGGCCATCGTTTACGCCTTTATCATCGGCATGTGGGTCATGGCCATCGGCATGCTGGCCGGAATGCAGTGGCTCTGGCCGGAGATGGCGGCTTTCGAAGCGGGCAAGCTGATGGGACCGTTTCTGCGCTGCACCGTAGTGGTCAACGTGACTCTGGTCCTGGCCCTGGCCAGTCCCATCCAGGAATTACTCGGCGCGCTGAAGACCCTGCGCCTGCCTTTTTGTATCTACGTGCCTCTGGCGGTCATGATTCGTTTCATTCCAACCTTTATCGAAGATGTCCGTCAGATCGGCGAGTGCATCCGCACCCGCGGCCACCGGATCACGCCGGTATCCGCGATCCTCCGTCCAAGACTGACCCTGCGACTTCTGCTGGTGCCCCTCCTCTACCGCTCGCTGCGTTCGGCCGACGAACTGGGGGTGGCCGCCGAGTTGAAGGGGTTGGGTGGTGCGTCGCGGCTGACCCCCATGCAATCCGGCCGTTTCGGCCGCGCGGACGGGTTGGCCGCCGCAGCGGCCCTGATCTTTCTGGCCGCTGGTGTGGCGCTTCAGGTCCTGCTGCCGGCAGGCGGTGGAGGCATGGCCGGATGATTGCCCTCGACAACGTTTCTTACACCTACCCCTTTACCTCGATCCCGGCGGTTTCAGGCATCGATCTGCACGTCCAACCCGGTGAGGCGGTTTTGGTCACCGGTCCCAGCGGCTGCGGCAAATCGACCCTGATCCGGCTGGTCAACGGGCTGTGCCCCCACTTCTACGACGGTCGTCTGGAAGGCTGTGTGCGCGTGGCCGGCAAGAATACCACCGCATACCGGCTCCATGAAATTTCCAACCAGGTGGGCACCCTGTTTCAGGATCCGGAACACCAGTTTTTCGCCATGACCGTGGCCGAGGAAATCGCCTTCGTACACGAATGGCGCCAGACCTCGCCCCGGGCCATCCGGGAGACGGTCCGGGCGGCAGCCGAACAATTCGGCCTGACGCACCTGCTGGATCGCTCCCTGCTGCATCTGTCCGAAGGAGAAAAGCAGAAGGTGGTGCTGGCCTCGATCGTCTCCTGCAATCCGCGCGTGCTGGTGCTGGACGAGCCCACCGCCAACCTGGATCCTGAAGCCACCGCGGATTTGGCCGCAACGATCAAGGCTTTCAAGCAGGCCGGCATGGCGATTCTTATCGTGGATCATCGGCTATACTGGCTGGAATCGGTGGTGGATCGCGTCTTGATCATGAATCGCGGCCGCATTGCCCGGGACGGATCGTTTTCCATGCTGAATGACGCCGCGGTGACAGGCACCCACGGCTTGAGAAAAGCCCGCGTGGACGATCCGCGCCCAAAACTGGCACCGGCGTGCCGCCGCAAGGGCCGCCTGCGAATCGAGAACCTTTCCTTTTCCTACAAAAACGGGCCGTCCCTGTTCCGGGACGCCGACCTGGCCCTGCCCAAGGGCGTCACGGCCCTTTTGGGGAACAACGGTTCCGGGAAAACGACTCTGGCGCGACTGCTCACCGGGCTGTCTTCCATGCATACCGGCCGGCTCCATCTTGGCAACCGCCTGATCGGGGCCCGCCTGCTCCTGAACCGGGCCAGCATTGTATTGCAGAACGTCGACCACCAACTGCACATGAAAACCGTGCGCGAAGAACTGATCCTATCGGCCCAATCCATTCAGCAGGGCCTGCGCGATTCTTCCGTTGAGGCGTACCTTGATCGTCTCGGGCTGCGCCATCTGGCCGGGCGGCATCCCCAATCCCTTTCCGGCGGAGAAAAGCAGCGCCTGGTGATTGCCTGCGGCATGATCAAGCAGCCGGATGTCCTCATCCTGGACGAGCCCACCAGCGGGTTGGACGGCCGGAACATGGAACTGGTTGTGGCGCTGGTTCGCCGCGCGGCCGACCAGGGCGCCTGCGTCGTGCTGATCAGCCACGATCTGGAACTGGTCGGAGCGGCATGCGACCATGGGTTGAAATTACCCTTGTAAGCAGAGATGCAAGTCGACAGAATGCCTTTGCTTAACACTTTAAACGCAACGCCTGACGCTTGCCCGTCGACCGGCATCATTTGAGCTTCCATGCCACGATAGATGGAAGCTGGCGCTTCCAGCTGAACCGGTTCGCGCGTATGGCTTTCCGAGCTAATTTTTTGGCCTTCCGTGTTAGATCTTCAAATATAAATTAGATATATAAAACTCATGTAATCGACTCTCCCCGTCATGCAGATCCGAATCCGAGGACGGGCGGTCGATTGCAGCAATCCAAAAAACAATCGATACGAGAAAGCCAAACCTGTCGCAAGGCAGGGACGGAAAACCACGGGCCCCCATGGGGCGGCCGGGCTGCCGAATGCGGTTTTTTGTCCCATTGCAATTATAGCACTGTGGTTCCATTTGCGGGTGCCTTGCGTTCAACCGGTTCGACGATGAAAGCGAAGGCGCAACTTGAAGCTGTTTCGAGTTGCGCCTTTTTTACTTCGGGGCGAACCGGGACGGATCTATGTGAGGAGGGGAATAACAATGCGTGCCGAACTTCGATTCATTCTGGCCGTTGCGATTTTTGGGGTTGCAATGGCGCCTTCTTTTTTCGGTTTCCAGGCAGCCCATGCCGACGACGGTTCCATTACCGGAGAGCAGTACTGGGGGGCCAAAAAAGCCCCGGATTGGTCCGCCAATGCCTATTATACCAGCCAGACCTGGACCTTCGACAGCGAACCCGACTGGACAGAAGCGGACCTGGACAATGACGGAAGCGACGACGCCTATGTCGTCAACGGCGACGGCTATGCAGCCGAAGCGTCAGGCAACGCCTTCGGAACACCCGTTTTTATCCGCACCCGGTATGACGCCACGGCCTGGGACTGGGTCGACGAAGGCCCCATGTCCCTGGATTGGGCAGGCGTGCAGGGCCTGATCGGCGGCATGGGCCAGGGCTCCTTCGATTTTTCGATTCCCGTTGCCGCGGCTGCCGGCACCACGGAAGTCTGGCTGCAGTACGTTGTTTATATTCCACTCGGCATGGACGGGAGCGCGGCCGGGATCACCCTGGCCGCAGGCAGCGATTTTTCGGCGAACGTGGGCACCCAAGTCGGGAAAAGCGACGAACGGATCAGCGAACTTGACGGCGCCGGTTCCAACGGTGACTGGTTCCGGGTCACGGAAACCTGGCAGGTGGAAGCCGATGAGGTCGCCGGCGGCGTGCTATATCTGCGCATTACCAGCTCCACGGGTTCGTTCAATCTGGTTGATTCCATGGACGCAATCACCCGCGTTGTGGACAACACCCCGCCCACGGTCGACACAACCGACCCCCAGGACGGCGCCACGAGCGTTTCCGTGGATGCCGTGATCCGGATCACCTTCGACAAGAGTATGGATACCGAAAGCGTGGAGCAGGCGGTCTCCCTGGCGCCCGACGGCAATCCGGAAGCAACGGTTGGCGGAACACATGCCTGGGACGCGTTGGATGCCGAGCTGACCTTCACTCCCGATGAGCTGCTCGACTCGCAAACCATATATACGGTGACCGTCGGCACCGGTGCCACGGACAGCGCCGGCAACCACCTGGCAAGCGCCTGCACGTTAAGCTTTACGACCAGTGTCTATACCGCCCCCGCCCCCCGGATCGACGGCGCCCCCGAAGGAACCATGGCCGAAGACACGGCGACGCTGACCATTGCCGGCGATGGCGTATACGCGTACCAGTATGCTCTGGATGGCGCCGACTGGAGCGATGCCTGCGATCCATCGGAAGCTCTGTCCTTAACCGGCCTGGCCGACGGCGAACACACGCTGGAGATCCGGGTGCGGGACAGTCTGGAAAACTGGATGGACCTGGATCCCATCGTCTGGACCGTCATGAAGCCGCCCGCGGTCACGGCCGCAGCGCCTTCACAGCAGGCCGCCATTTCCGATTCGGTAACGGTGACCTTCAACGAATCCATGGACCCGCAAAGCGCGGAAAACGCGTTTTCCATCGCGCCGTCGGTGGACGGCAGCTTTTCCTGGACCGGGGAGGCCACCCTGGTCTTTGCGCCCGCTGCGATGCTGGATGCTCAGACGACCTATACGGTGACCATCGCTGCGACTGCTGCCGATCTGGCCGGCAACACGCTGCAAAAAGCTTACTCCTGGAGCTTTTCCACCCTTTCGGCAAAAACGATCAGTTGCCCGGCCAGCGCCGACACCTACGTTTTATTCGGCGGGATGGGGGGCGGCGTGGGGTACCCGCAGGGGACGTCCAGCGGCGAATACAAACTCAAGGCAGGCGCCGTTTCCATCGTGGATGCCCGGACGCTTATCCGCTTCGACCTCAGCCCCATGACCGATCTGGGGATTACCGCCGAGGATATCCAGTCCGCCTACCTGGTTTATGCCATGCTCAGCGGAACCACGAGCATGGATGTGGGCCCGGTGGCTTCCGACGGAACGGCCATGTACGGGTTCATTTATGTCCTGGACCCTGAATCCCGTGAGGACACCGGCGAGACCGTTTCTCCTTTTTACTGGACCGAAGCGGTCACGGGAGGCGGATACGTGGACAAGGAAAACAAGCCCTGGTACGTGGCGGGCTCGCCCTGGATTCTGGCCGAGCATGACACCGGCCCCGATACAACGGGCAGGGTCGATATCGCCCCTCTTGTCAAAGGCTGGCTGGACGGACGCTGGGAGAACAACGGCATCGAACTGAAGGACCAGGACGACCAGTCGGACAAAGACAGCGAATACGGCGACGGGTACAGCTGGCACATCGCCTCGCGGGAGGATACCGCCAAAGCCCCCTATCTTCTGGTGACCTACGATCAGGACACCCTGCGCATTACCGACCGGACCGCATCATCGGAGGCCATGGAAAGCCAGGCGCAACGAACGCTGACAGCCTCGGGCGGCGCATCGGGCAGCTATCGGTGGGCGGTCAGCGGACCGGATGGCCAGGATCTCTCGGGAAGTGCTCTGTCGGCGCCAACCGGTGCCGAGGTCATCTTTACCGCTCCGGACGATCCGGGACTGTATACGGTACTTCTTGCCTGCGGCGACGAGCAGGACAGCATTTACATCGGCGTCGGCACGGCCGCCGGCTCCGATTCACGGGCACCGCTCTACCTGGATGCGTCCCAATCCTCCCGGGAAACGGCGCTGGTGAGCCTTTGCGACAATCTGCTGGACCAACTGGGCCGCTGCGACAGCCTCGGCCGCATCGATCTGACCGATGCGAATGGAGAAGGTTTTATCGGCGGCACCGGCCTGGACAACGATGCACGGGTGGCCATCGCCGTGATCGACGATCCATCGTCCCTGTCCGCCTCGACGGTTGTATCGCTGGAAGGGTTCTCCGGCCGCAATCCGTCCCTGGAGATTTATGAGGACAGCCTGACGGGCATCACGGGAGAAGTCTACGCCGTGGTAGTCGATACCGGACGCGGTGCCTTTGGCGGAGCATCGAATGTTTACCTGGTCGAACTGTTCGACGAAGCCGGGGCGCCCATCGCAAACGGGGCGATCAACCGCCTTGCCCTGACCCTTCCTTTCGATCCGGGTGCAGCGGTGGGCCTGTCTTTCGAAAACAGCGATAGCATGGTTCTGTATGCCGACACCCTGGAAGCGTTTTTCTCCGTTGACCGCCAGACGGTCGATCCCGATGGGCTGGTGGTGGACGAAGACCTGGGAACGGTCACCTTCGAAACCGGCCATCTTTCGGCATACGGCCTGTCCCTGGATAGCGGCGTGTCGGCAGGCGATTTCGACACGGGCGAATCGGACAGCCTGGGCAGCGGTTGCTTTATCGGCAGCCTGTTTCCCGGGGCCAACGGAGAAGGGAAGTAAAAAAAGGCCCGCGGCATCGTCCCATGCCGCGGGCCGCAAGCGAAAGGAGGTGATGCCCCGCTTTCACGCATCAAAGTTGGTAACGCGATTGACAGTATTTTTCAAGGGCAGGCATCGGCCTGCACCTATTTTCATGACAAGAAAGGATAAAAACAATGAAGTTAAGAAAAACCTTTATGGCTTTTACAATGGCATTGCTAATCGGCGGACTGGCGCTTACCGGCACGGCTTCGGCCGATGTTATCGGCGATTGCGTGCTTACCGGATACACTTTTATGGGCGGAGGCACCGCCTATGAGACCACCAGTAGTGATGATACCAAAGATTATTTCCTGGCGCAGCCGTTGGTTTACACTTATGGCACCGCGAACTATTATGGCTATGGCTGGGTGAAATTCGACAACCTGTCGGAAAGAACCGTGGACTCGGCCTATCTGGCGGTCGATATGCTGGGCATCGGCTCCATGAGTGTAGTCGAACCCACTGAAGAGGCCCCCGGCATCCTGGATATCTACAGCCCCGGTGACATTGATGTGGCCGATCTTGTCGGCGATGCCGCTCTCCGCGCCACCCTCCAAAGCAACCTGGCCGGTACAACCCCCCTGGTGGACGATTTCACCATGACCAGCAACGGTACCTTCTACATCGATATCACGGATATCTACAATGCGTGGGTCGATGGCACGATTGCCAACAACGGGTTGATCTTTTCGGCCAACGATGAAGGCGATGGGACCAAGTTCGCCACTTTCGGCAATGCAGACGGCAGCGCACCGTACATCTCCTCGACCAACGCCGTTCCGGTTCCGGCGGCTGTCTGGCTGCTGGGCTCCGGGCTCCTCGGTCTGGTTGGGCTGCGCCGGCGTTCATAGGCCAGACCGACAACCCACCGAACCGTGCCGGCAGCGGCACCTCCAACAACCACTCTCCGTCAAATGCCGGCGCGGTTCGGTTCTTTAAAAATCAATGATGCAATCAATATAGACAGGAATGTTTTCATCATGCCGGACTTGGTCCGGCATGATGAAAACGGACGGCTGCCGGTATCGGTGTGCGCTCCTTACCGCACCAATGCCGTTTGCCTGCCGGGTTCCCCTAAGGAGATTTGTAATGATTCGGAAGATAAACTTGATAGCAACGCTGGCCCTCGTGGCCATCCTGACAGCCCTGCCGGCCGCGGCCGGCGATTACAGAGGTCCCGGTTCTTCGGGCTGGGGCACGGACTACGGGTATAACGGCTATTTACTGGGCACCGCGCCGGCCGGTTGGACGGAAAACGCCTATTACACCTGCCAGGCATGGGATTTCGTGCCCGTCGCGGATACGGTGAACGGCGGTTATACGTCCTTCGATATGCCCCTGGCTCCGGATGCCGATACTTACGGCGGCCCGGATGTGCAGAATGCGTACGGCACGCCGAGCTTTTACGCAACCGGCCAGGCCGAGGGAACGGCCTGGTCGATAACCGAATACGGCATGGGCATGGAGAACTTCGACTTTTATGGCCATGTGGGCGGCATGGGCAGCGGGTATGCGGCCTTCTCCCTGCCCGGTGCAGCCAATGCAGGCGCCACCCAAAGTGCGCTGGTGGAGTATATCGTTTACCTGAACATGGCCAACACCCCGGATGACATGGTGACGGCCTTTGCCAGCGACGGCACCATCGACGGCACCGACGGTTTTCTGGACGAAACCCTGATCGGGGAGAGGACCTACCGGGATTACGAACAGCTCGACGGCCCCGGCGGCACCGGGTACTGGTGGCGTGTCACTGAAGAGTGGACTTTACCGCAACTCGGCGAGACCTATTTTTATCTCGAAACCGCCAACGGCACCGCCACACTGGTCGACGCGGTGGCGATCCAAACCACAAGTTCCGCCGTGCCGGTTCCCGGCGCCCTCTGGCTGCTGGGCTCCGGTCTGCTCGGCCTGGCGGGCCTGCGCCGGCGAAACGGGAAATAGCGGGAAACAGCTTTTAGCAGATGAGCCAAAGGATATGAAAAAATGAATATGAAACATATGATTCGCATTATCGGGATTTTCTTTTTACTCTTTTCCACCGGTTTCCTGCCACCGGCCCTAGCCGCCGTCGTTACGGTGGATGTGGTCGAAGACGGATATTCCGCCATGGGCGGCGCCAGCTGGTACATGGACCGGGAATATGCCAAGGCGTATGAATTCAATTCTTCCGGCTATGACTCGACCGGCTATGTAAAATTCGACATAGAGAAAGATCTGGCCGGTTATACGGCGGATATGATCATCGACGCAAGCTTCGTTTTCTACAAGACACCGCAGCAAGGAGCCGGACTGGAAGCTGTCTGTGTGGAAAAGAAAAGCAACTTCGAAATCAACGCCTATGCCGGTGCCTATAACACCGTCCCCGGTTATGCCGGAAACACCGTGTCGTACACCCACACGGCAACCGCCGAATATGAGTGGATCAGCATCGACATCACCGACATCGCAAAAGGTTGGCTGGACGGAACCTATGCCAACAACGGCATGGAGATCGCCAAACCGGGATATGACGGCTATGGCTGGTACTGGGCCACCATGGAAAGCGGCTCCGTCACGGCGCCCTATTTGAGCGTTACCGCCGTGCCGGTTCCCGGCGCCGCCCTATTGCTGGGTTCCGGTCTGCTCGGCCTGGCGGGCCTGCGCCGGCGTTCGGCCTCCTGACGGAACCTTTTCGCCGGCATACCAAACCGACCCGGCCCGGCCGCGAAGCCTTTCCGGCTCCGCAATTCCGGTACGGGTCGGTTCTTTAAATAGCGCCCATTCAGAAAAAGGATCACATTATGCCCCACCCTAAATGGAAAACATTTGTTATTGCTTTTTTGCTGCTGCCGATGGCCGGCGGTCCGGCCATAGCTGCGGACACATTGAAGCAAAAGGACCAGAACAGGCAAATCGAAAGTATGCGCCTGAATATCGAGCGTTACGGCTACGGGTTCAAGGTGGATGCCAAAGCCCTGGCCGCCGGCGGCCGGGAGGATCTCAACGGTTATCTTCCACCGCCGGAAGCCGAAAAGGAAAAGTACATGGACCGCCGCATGGCCACCACCGAAGCCACCGCCCTGGTATTGCCCAAGCGCTGGAACTGGATGGACCACGACGGCGTGACCGCCATAAAGAACCAGCGCCCTGCCGGCACCTGCTGGGCCTTTTCCACCGTGGCCCCTTTGGAGTGCAATATTCTCATCCACGACGGTGTGGAGGAGGACCTTTCCGAGCAGTACCTGGTTTCCTGCAACAACGATGGCCTGGGCTGCAATACCGGGGGGTGGGCCGTTCATAAGTATTTCAGCATCCTTCCTCCGGGTGAGGCGGCCTGTGACGGCGAGTCCGGAGCGGTGCTGGAGGCCGACTTTCCCTACCAGTGCGGTGAAGATGCCTACACTCCGGGGTGCGCCGGCAGTACGAGCGCGCCGTTGCCGCGGCCCTATCTGATCGAAGACTTTGCCTATGTGCCCGAAACTGCGGCTGCCATCAAGGAGGCGATTTTCAAGTACGGCCCCATTTCGGCCTCCGTGGCCGTGGACCCCTATTTCAGCGCCTATGCCGGCGGAATCTTTGACCGGGACTATGACTCCTTCACCAACCATGCCATCAGCCTAGTGGGCTGGGACGACACCCAGGGTGAAAACGGGGTGTGGTACCTGCGCAATTCCTGGAGCGCCGAATGGGGCGAAAACGGTTATATGCGCATCGAATACAACTGCAGCCGGGTGGGCGAAAACCCGGCCTACGTGGTGTACAGCGGCGGTATCATGACGTCCAACGGCCTCGTCGCCCTGGACGATGAGGGCTACTCCTGTTCCGCGACCGTGGGGATCGTACTGCGGGACATGGATCTGGCGGACGACGGCGCCGCCGATGTCGTTATTTCCACAGACGGCGGCGATACGGAAACCGCTGCCTTGAGCCACACCGACGGTTCGGGCAATTTTTGGGGGAGCGTAACCACGGTCGATGGAACCGCGAGCCCCGGTGACGGGATTCTCCAGGTTGCCTCCGGCGACACCGTCACCGTGAGCTATGTCGATGCCGACGACGGCCGGGGAAGCACCGACGCGACCAAAACGTATACGGCCTATATCGACTGCCTGCCTCCCGATTTCGAAGGCCTGGAATCGGCCGAAGGTGCGCACGGGTATGTGGGGTTGGCATGGGATGCGGCCGAGGACCCCCATGGCCCGATCAAATACAACATTTACCGGAATCAAACCGCACAGGACGATTTGGGTGACCCGATCGCCACCACCACCGAGACGGAATACCGGGATTATATGATCGATCCCGGCCAAACCTATGCTTACACGGTCCGGGCCATGGACGGCCTGGGCAACGAAGAGGAAAACACCGTGAGCCATAGCGCCGTTCCCCTGGTGCCGTTCCCCCTGGCGCGGACCAGCCTCCATGATGACGGCACCGAAGCAGACGGCCGGAGTGCATACCCCGCCGTCAGCGGCAACGGCCGCTATGTGGCCTTCGAGTCTTCGGCCACCAACCTGGTGGACGGCGACACCAACGGCCGCAAGGATATTTTCGTTTATGACCGCGATGCCGCAACCACCGTATGCGTGAGTGTGTCCGACGAAGGGACCCAGGCCAACGCCGATTGCGCCAAGCCCAGCATCAGCGCGGATGGCCGCTATGTGGCTTTTGAATCCTCGGCCACCAACCTGGTGGACGGCGACACCAACCGCCGCAAGGACATCTTCGTGTTTGACCGGGAAACCGCAACCGTCGAACGGGCCAGCCTGGCCGCTGACGGAACCCAGGGAACCGGCAGCAGCGCCGCCCCCAGCATCAGCACCGACGGGCGCTATGTGGCCTTTCACTCCTTTGCCACCGATCTGGTGGACGGCGACACCAACGGGAAGGCGGACGTGTTTGTCCATGACCGCCATACGGGCGCGACTGCCCGCGTGAGTGTCTCCGCCGGCGGTGACGAAGGCGACGGTGCCAGCACCTACCCGTCCATGGACAGTCAGGGCCGGTATGTGGTTTTCGAGTCCTTGGCCGCCAATCTGGTGGACGGCGACACCAACGGCAGCAAGGATGTCTTTGTTTACGATTGCCAGGAGCTGACCGTGGATCGGGTCAGCCGGGCCGCTTCGGGGACCCAGGGCGATGGAACCAGTTGCGATGCCGCCATCAGCGCGGACGGCCAGTTCGTGGCCTTCGAATCTTCGGCCACCAACCTGGTGCCCGGTGACATCAACGGCAAAAACGACATCTTCGTATTCGACCGCGAGTCGGCTGCCATCGAAATGGTAAGCGTCTCCAATGCCGGCATTCAGGGCATTGTCTCCAGCGACAACCCTGCCATCAGCGGCGACGGCCGTTTTGTGGCCTTCGATTCGGACGCTTCCAACCTGGTTCCCCGGGATACCAACGGGAACCGCGATATCTTCGTTTTCGACCGGGAGACAGAGGTTGTACAACGGCTGAACCTGGGCACGAATGGCACCCAGGGAGACCTGGACAGCACGGTCCCGGCCATCAGCGCGGACGGTCGTTATGTCGGCTTTCTATCGGCGGCCACCAATCTGGTATCCGATGACACGAACGCAGCCAATGATATCTTTGTGGTCGGCCCCTTGTGGTCGGAGGACACTGACGGGGACGGCATTCCCGATGACGGGGACCTGAGCGGATTCCCGGGCGACGTCACCTGCGGTGACGGACAGGGCGTTGCTTGTGACGACAATTGCCGGGCAACGGTCAACCCTTCCCAGACGGATACCGACGGCGACGGCTACGGCAACGCCTGCGATTGCGACCTGAACAACGACGGTTATGTCAATATGCTCGACTTCACGCAGTTCCGCGGCTGTTGGGGGAAGGACACGGAAGCGGTCGCTGATTTCAACGACGACGGCATGGTCAACATGCTTGACTTCGTGATCTTCCGGAGCCGCTGGGGGACCTCGGCGCCCTTTGAGTAAATCGGTTTGAATTCCAGTGAAAAACACAAGACCCTTTTGGCTTCCCGGGCGAGTATTTCGGCCTTTGGGATTAGAAAGTTCTATTAGATTTCTATATAACTTATATTCCAAGCAGGGCCAAACCCCGGGTGACCGGGGGACGGAAAGCCACGGGTCCTTAACGGACAGCCGGGTTGCCTTGAAGATTAGGTGCCCGGCTGTCCTTTTTTTATTCGGCGGACGCGGCAAGGCGGCCTTGCGATCACCGTGACGGACGATGAAAGCGAAGGCGCGACTGGAATTACCGTTCAGGAAGCGCCTGTTGTTGCGATTTTCCTGGAAAACTCACCAGCTTCGTGCCGGTGCGGGGGCTTCGTATCGTGAAAGGGGGGGGGTGGTCGCGGCACAAACATTATAGATGAAGAACGATGGAACCTCGCGACTTCATCTACGGACTGATCGATGTGGCCCGGCGGGTCGACACCCCGGGAGGGCAAGGCGCCCTGACGATCGCCTTCACCACACCCCTGTCCGTCGATTACAGCTGGTTTGCCTTCGATGATCAGGACGAGTGGTTTGTTTTCGAACGCTCGAAAAACGATACCGTCGATGGGGTCTCGTTGAGCGCGGACCGGAGCCGGGCAACAATCTACATAACCGATGGTGGTGGGTTCGACGGCGATGGGGGGTGATTCATCCGCATTTTGACGCCTTGGTAATGCCGGTGGAAATTGAGAAGAAGGCGATTCGCGGGGATTGGCTCGACCGGCAAAGAAATGTTTCCTTTCATCGCTTTTGGCTTCGCGCACCAAAGTTTTGGCCTTTCGGGCTAATTTTATGTCCTTGCTGATTAGCCAACGCTAAGTTTTTTTTATATTACTAACCAGACTTTTTTTTCGCGGTGACGGTCGGCGGGAAAATGCGAGTTCATTGACGCTTTGAATAAGATCGATTCATAATAAAGCCAAACTCCGGGCGACCGGGGGACGGAAAGCCACGGGTCCTAAAGGACAGCCGGGTTGCCTTGAACATGGGGGTGCCCGGCTGTCCTTTTTTTGTTTTATGGACACGGGCGAGGCGGTCTTGCGATCACCGTGACAGACGATGAAAGCGAAGGCGCGACTGGAAGCACTTTCGGGAAGCGCCTTTTTTTGTTGTGCGTTTCCTGGAAGGCCGGTCGTGTGCCGGGAAATGAAAATTCAGGCGGGAAGGGAGGTGGTCGTGGACAAATCTGAATGAAGGACAATGAAACCAATATCCATTTTTAAAATTAATTGAGGAGCAATCATGAAAAAATTCATTGTCTTACTGCTGGCCATGGGCTTCGTTATGGCCACGGCCGGCATGGCCGGCGCATCGATTTACGCCTCGTCCATCGTGGAAGGCACAACACAGCATAACTGGATCGGCGGATGCCATGGCGAGTTGGACGCCTCGGTGATCCTGGGTGCCCCGGACGGCCAGTTGACCGGTTGGGGCGGCGGAGATCCCGAAAGCTCGATCACCTTGGGCTTCGACGCCACCCTGGCCGACGGTGACGGTGACGATTTGATCATCTATGGGTTCGGGCCATACGCTACCGATGTGTCGGTCTCCACTGACAACAACACTTGGACCAGCTTGGGCACTTTGTCCAGAGCGACCCCCGGAACCGTTATAAGCTGGGAGTTCGACTTTGGTGACTTCAGTGTCGTCTCCGCCAACTACGTCAAGCTGACTTCCGGCCAGGGAAAGTTCATCGATGCCGTCGAAGGTGTCAACCCCGTGCCCGTGCCGGCGGCCGTCTGGCTGCTGGGTTCGGGATTGATCAGCCTGGTGGGCATCCGCAGGCGCAGCCACTAAATGACCGATCCCTCCGTTTTTAATACGGAGGGAAACTGCAAAGAAACAAAACCGAATATTTCGGAAAAGGAAAATGAAAATGAAAAAAGCAATCAGTGTTTTGGGCGCCTTCATACTGGTGGCCGCTACGGCCACGGGCGCCATGGCCTGGGAATATGGGGAAGGAGTCTTTGCCAACAGCCAGTGGGCCTCTTCTGCCGGCGCGAGCTATTATTACGTCACCGACCAGACCGTCAAGCAATGGGGGGATGACGGCACAGGCAATCCGACTGCAGTCGGCACCCAGAACAACGATAATGTTACCGTGATCCAGGGCGCGGACCAGAACTGGGGCGGTACCGGCAATATCATGCCGGGCCTGATCAACTACGGCAACTTTCTCGGTACGCCCGATTACGCCGCCGCCGGGTTCGGCGGGGCCGCTTCCGGCGGCAGCCTGGTAATCGCCTTTGATCAGGATATTTTCAACGGCAACGACGATGTGATCGGACAGGATCCACTAGGTAACGAAGTCAACTACGGCGGCATCGACTTTATGGTGCACGGCTTCGGTTTCTGTTTCAACCAGGCCTTTTCCGCCGAGCGCGGCACGGTCAGGATCTATGCGGCCACCGCCGACTACAACCCCACCATCAGCGCTGCCGATCCCGACGGACCCGGCCCCCTGGGCGAGGTTACCATCACCGGCGACGAAGATCAGTGGGTTCTGCTCTCCGAGTACACGGGTTATGAGGACGGTGTCTGGTCCGGTAATCCCAATATGGCCTATACCTCGTCTCCCGGTGCCTATGGCCAGTTCCTCTGGGGCGACCTGTCCGACGGCGGTCTTGAATCGGCCCGTTACCTCAAGTTTGTACTGGGCGACGGCGGCCATTTCATCAATGATTGGACCGGCGCTGAAGACAACAACGGCCGTGCTTTGTTCGTTGACGCTGTGGAAGCCCGGGCCGTGCCCGTGCCTGCGGCCGTTTGGCTGCTGGGTTCCGGTCTGCTGGGGTTGATCGGGCTGCGCAGAAGAGCGTAACCAAAATAAGCGATCAGCTGTTAGCTGTCAGCGATTAGCAGCAGACTGCTGCTGATCGCCGGAGGTTAGCGTCTCAACTTGTTCGGACCATTTGGCGTACATCCTCGGGCGGGGCACCCACCCCGCCCGACTTATTCCGGACGTCAGGCACCCGGGCCTGCCGAACCGCTCCTGTGGTTGGGGGCGAGAATCCTCCCGTACGAAAGATCGAACTGGACCGTATGAAATCGTTACCGGTTTTTTTATTCACGCTGTTGCTGCCGTCATTTTTGCTCTGCCAAATCGCTTGGGGGGAAGAGGCCGAAACAGCTTCCAAGACCGTCGAACTCGAAACCATCACCGTTACCGACTCGGCCATCTCTTCGGAACTCGAAGGCAAAGCCAATAGCATCACCGTCATCACCCGCGAAGATATCGAGGCAGCGGCCTCCACCACGGTAGACGAACTGTTGCGCACCTCGGTCGGCCTGGAAGTGTGGAAGCCCCAGGGGGTTTTCGGGAATGCCAGCCGCGTGCGCATGCGCGGCTTTGCCAGTTCCCGGGCCACCGTGTTTTTAAAGGACGGCATGCCCATCAACCGTATTTCCTGCGGCGAAACGCTCCATAACGAAATCCCGCTGGACACGGTGGAACGGGTCGAGGTGGTCCGGGGAGGCGCTGGCGCCATGTACGGCAAAGGCGCCATGGGCGGGGTGATCAACATCGTCACCCGCAAGGCCGGCGATAAGCCCAATGCCCATGCTTCCGTCACCTATGGGACCTACAACACCCGGTCCGCGGAAGCCGGCGCCGGCGGCAAACTCAGCAACCGGTTCAACGTGCAGTTCAACTACACCCATTTCGACAGCGACGGTTACTTTGCCTGGAACGACGACTGGATCGCCGACCGGGTGGAAGCCATGGACCAGAACCTGCTGACGTGGAACAATCCCGCCGAAGGATGGTCAGTGAAGGACAATTATTTATCCTCATTAGAGAAACAAACCCGCGAAATGGATACCGCCACCGCCACCCTGGGCGGGCGCCTGGGAGACCGCCTGAATTTCAACCTGGGCTATACCTGGTGGCAGAACGACAACGATATTGGCTATAAATACGGATACATCGATCAAATTCGCAACCGCGTGAACCTGGATTTCGAGCGCAAGGGCACCGTAGGCGTCTCCGGCAACCTGTTCGCCTTAAACGAAGCCATCGAATTTTCCCAGCCCGTACTGCCTACTCCGGGAATGGGTGAGGGACAGGGCCAAAAGACCTGGGTCACCCAGGGCAACAAAAGCGATATCCCCCTGAACGATTACGGCGGTATGCTTGCCATGGGCGTGAAGATCGGCAAGCACCATGCGCTCAAGCTTTCCACCGACCACCGCTATGCCGTGCTTGAAAACGAGCTCTACGGCGGCCTGGCCGAAGAGAGAATCAGCATTTCCCAGGCCAAGCAATACCGCTGGGGCGTGACCCTTCAGGACACGATGACGGTTAAGGCCCTGACGGCCCAGGCCGGAGCTCAGTTACGCGGCGTCGAAACCTTCGATTTCTTTTACGAGAATTTGTACGAATACACCCCCTACGAGGTCGACTCCCTGAGCGACACCCAATTCGACCCATGGGTGGGGATATCCTGGGACGTCAACGACAGCACCGTGTTGCGGGCCAGCGTTTCCAAAAGTTCCACCTTCGCACCGCTCTCCTACCTTATGGGCGATTACGAACGGCCGCCGGGAAAAACCGTTATCGGGAACCCCAACCTCGCAACCGAGTGGGCCGTCAACTACGAACTGGGAGCAGAAAAACGGTTCGGCGATTGGGGCTCGGTCCAACTGACCGCCTATTACAACGACATCCGCGACTGGATGCAGGAGGTCAGCGCTGCCGATCCGGCATATTCCTCCATTTCGGTGCGCTGGGAAAATATCGAAGAGGCCACTTCCAAGGGGGTGGAGTTGGCCGTCGACGCCTTTCCCGTGGAAAGCCTGCGTTTGTATGCCAATTACACCCTGAACGTTTCCGAAGTCGGCCGGTTCGAAGACAAGCACAACAACTACGACAACAAGCGGCTGGAGGGCAACCAATTCCCGGACCAGGCCGAACACAAAGCCAACTTCGGGCTCGAGTGGTTCCATCCCGACATCGCCAGGTTCAATGTGTCGGTCCGGCATTCGGGCCCCCGTTATTACGATATCGAAAACACCGTCAAACTGTCCGCCTATACCACCTGCGACGCCAAAATCGTCCGGGATATCGGCCGGCATCTGAGCCTTTCCTTCGAAGCCAAGGATATTTTCGACGTGGCCTGGCAGGAAACGGCCATGCATAACACGCCGGGGAGAACGCTTTTTGTTAAGGTTGCGGTTAAATATTGAATGAAAGAAGGACTCGTCGTGAAAAAATACAGCCATTTCAGTTTGGTTCTCCTGCTCCTGCTGGCGCTGGCCGGGCCGGGCCGGGTGCAGGCCGACTCCCCCTACTCCTACGCCACCCTTGCCGGTGCCGGCCGGTATCATGCCAGCGACCAGATCGTCAACGTCTGGGGAGCCAATCCCGATCCCCCGCCGGAGGTCATCGCTGTCGATACCCAACACAACATGGGCCTGGACGTGATCCAGGGCCCCGACCAGAACTGGGGCGGAACGGCCAACATTCAACCGGGCTATGTCACCTCCTCCTATATGACAGGACCCTTTGACCATTCCTGTGCAGGATGGGGCGGAGCCGCCAGCGGCGGCACCCTGATTGTGGGATTTGACCGGGATTTCATGGACGGCAGCGGGCTCGCCACGATTCCGGGGTACCAGCAAGGCGAATCCTACCCCCTGCCGGAGGAGGCCGACTTTGTCGTCTACGGGTTCGGCTTCTCTTTCAACCAGGCATTTTCCGCCGAACGCGGCACGATCCGGATCTATGCGGCCACTGCCGACTATAACCCGATCGTTACCGGCCCGGACCCCGATGGACCCGGCCCGCTGGGCGAGATCACCGTTGTCGGCGACGAAGACCAGTGGGTGCTGCTCTCCGAGTGGCAGGGCTGGGGCGACTGGGATAACGATCCCGGCACCCCGGACACCTGGCGGGGCAATCCGGACCATAATTACGCCTCAGGGCCGGGGAAATACGGCCTCTACCTGTGGGGCGACCTTGCCGACGGCGGCCTCGCTTCGGCCCGCTATATCAAGATCGAACTGGGCGACGGCGGCTACTACATAGATGCCTATTCCGGCAGGCAAAACAATGGCCGTGCCCTTTTCGTCGATGCCGTCAAGACCCTCTACCACCGACCTCTGGCCCATGCCGGCGACGACCGCCAGATCAATGTGGGCAACCGGGTGGAGCTGGAAGGCTCGGACTCGGAGGATGTGGATGAAGATCCGCTGACCTATCAATGGCGCCAGACCGGCGGGCCGGCTGTGGAACTGGAAGACCCGGCAACGGCCACCGCGGCCTTCACCCCGCTGATCGTCGGGGAATACACTTTCGAGCTGGCCGTCAGCGACGGCACCTTCGAAGGCGTGGATACGGTAACCATCACTGTGGTGGAGACCGGCGTAAACCAGAGCCCCATAGCTCGTGCTGGTGAGGATTTTGAGAGCAAGGTCGGCGACACCGTTGTACTGGACGGTTCGACTTCGTACGATCCGGATGGGGACGCTCTCCAATACAACTGGCGGCTGCACCCCGACCAGGAGCCGATGCTGACGGACCTGGTTCTGATCGACGCCGATACGGCCCGGGCGAGCTTCACGGCGCCCAGCCTTTCGTTTCCCCCGGAGTTCATACTGACCGTGACCGATCCAGGCGGGTTGAGCAGCACCGACACCGTCCGGGTGACCATCAACCGCCCGCCCATCGTGGACCTTTCCAAGACCGAGGAGACGGCCACCGAGAACCTGCTGTTCACCCTGGATGCCTCCCGCTGTTGGGATCAGGACCGGGACGAATTGCAGTTCGAATGGGTCCAGCTTGCGGGCCCGGCAGTGACCTTGTCCGACGCCCAGGTTGAGCGGCCCACCTTTATTGTACCCGAAGCCGCCGGCGAGGTGATGGTCTTCCAGGTGACGGTTTCGGACGGCAGGGGCTTCACCCTGAGCGCTACGGTCAGCGTCATCATTCGCGAATTGTATATCGTCGCCGCGGACAACCCGGCCACCTCGGCCTGGCAGGTGGGCAGTTTCTCCTACCGCGACCAGACCCTCGACCTGGCCAAGGAGGCCCTTGACTTTCCCGACTTCACTGTAGACGGCCAGGGCGATGCCTCGGGGTTCCCGGCCGGCAAAAACGGCGAAATGACCCTGCGGTTCAATATCCCGGTGGCCGACGGAGACGGCGATGACCTGTCGGTGTACCACTTCGGGACCGGCAGCGTCGAAATCCAGGCCAGTATCGACGGAGAAACATGGGTCGGTTTGGGCGGGCTGGCACCCGTGGATAGCGACATGCCCGGCATCCAGAATTTTGATCTGGCCGATTATCCCGAACTCAGCCAGTCACGGGTCATTTCAGTCCAATACCTGAAGATTATCAAGTCCGGCACCGGCCCGGCCCATTATATCGATGGCGTGATCGGCCGCCACACGGCCCTGACCGCCATCTACGCCGCCTACGTGGACGAAAGTGACGGCCCGGTAGACTGGGCCAACAAGAAAAAGGACGCCGGCGCCAACGCCCTGGGAAAACCCGATTACGACGATTCCACCCCGGGCATCGGAAACTGCTCCGGCTGGATGGTCAATACCGGGCATCTCACCGTGGGATTCGACAACCCCTTGACCGACCGGGACGGCCCGGACCTGTTCATCTACCATTTCGGCCAGGGGGTTACCGATGCCGACATCGCCCTGGGAGCCACCGCCGGAGCGACCACGGTGGAGGTCAGCGAGGACGGCAGCAACTGGGTCCTGCTGGGCGATCTGCCCCTGGGCAAAAACGGCGGTAACCGGCTCAGTGCGGACAGTTTCGACTTCCATGGCTATCCGGCGCTGGGGGGCCTCTTCGACGGCTACCGGGACACCCTCATCCGCTACGTGCGCATCAACAAGAACGGGCGGGGGTACGGGGCCGGTAAGTTTATCGATGCCGTCGAAGGGCGTTTCGGGTTCATGGGACTGGGCAACCCAGCCGGCGGGGACACGGTCGTCGAGGAGAGTGACACGGTACACCTGGGGCGCAAGAATCCCGCCCGGGACGACTTCGACGAGACGGTTTATATCTGGGAGCAAGTGGACAACGGCGCTCCCCTGGCGTTCCTTTCCGACGAAGGCGCCAAGAATCCCTCCTTCCTCGCCCCGGCGGTGGAGGGAGACGACGTTTCCCTGGAGTTCAAGCTGACCCGCGTCAACGAAAACGAATTCGGCGTATCGTTGTCCACCGTCACCGTGGGCGTCTGGGACAATCACATCACGGTTCTGGACGACAAGGGCGAAAAAATCCCGCAGGCCTTCAGCAGCCCGGTCAGCGGCGCTTCCATGGCCCTGAGGGAAATTGCCGGCCGCTTGACCCAGAAGGAAGTCGGGGACCCGGACTACAAATTTTCCGATGGGTACATTGCCGAAACCGCCGGACGGCCCAAGAACCTGATTCACGGCATGCTCGACTTCGAGATGGACGTGGGCGCCCCCGGCGAAAAGGCGGTTGTCGAAATCTGGCTGAACGAGCCCATGCCGGCGGATTACCGCTGGTTCAAATATTCGGAAAGCCTCGGATGGACGGAATGCCGTCCCGGGGCCTTCGCCGGATATCCGGATGACGGGGCGGTATTCTCGGCTGATCGCCGCAAAGTGACCCTTACGATTACCGACGGCGGGCCCTTGGACGATCCCAATCCCGACCCTGACGTCGAGGAGCCGGATGGAACCGTGCGGGACCCCTCGGGCCTCGGCATCCCCAGCGGCTGGCATGACGAAAGCAATGGCGGTGGATGCTTCATCGGTCTTCTGTTTGCGGAAAGCAGGGGCTGCAGCATTCCTTTTTTCTCGAACAATTATTCCGGGAGGCAAAAATGAAGAGAATCGGATTGGCAATCAGCCTCGCCTTGCTGATTACGGCGCAGGCCGGTTTGGCCATGGCCTATGGAGAAGCAGTGTTCAGCAGACCCATCTATGCCACCCAGGCCGGCACGAGTTATTATACCGTCACCGACCAGACCATAAAGCTCTGGGGGGATGACGGTACCGGCAATCCGGTTGAGGCCGAGACCCGGGACAACGATGGCGTCATCGTGATCCAGGGCGCCGACCAGAACTGGGGCGGCACCGGCAATATCATGCCGGGCCTGATCAACTACGGCAACTTTCTCGGTACGCCCGACTACGTCGCCGCCGGATTCGGCGGGGCCGCTTCCGGCGGCAGCCTGGTGGTTGCCTTTGATCAGGATATCGTCAATGGCAACGGCATCGACTTCATGGTGCACGGCTTCGGTTTCTGTTTCAACCAGGCCTTTTCCGCCGAGCGCGGCACGGTCAGGATCTATGCGGCCACCGCCGACTACAACCCCACCATCAGCGCTGCCGATCCCGACGGACCCGGCCCCCTGGGCGAGGTCACCATCACCGGAGACGAGAGCCAATGGGTCCTGCTCTCCGAATGGAAAGGGTGGGGAGACTGGGACAACGATCCCGACACACCGGATACATGGGAAGGCAACCCCGACATGAACTACGGCTCCTCTCCCGGCGCCTATGGCCAGTTTCTCTGGGGCGACCTGTCCGACGGCGGCCTGGAGACGGCCCGTTATCTCAAGTTTGTGCTGGGGGACGGCGGCCACTACATCGATCCTTATACAGGTGAAAACAACAACGGCCGCGCGTTCTTTATCGATGCCGTCGAAGCCCGGGGATACGAGGCGCCTGCCAACCAGCCCCCCGTGCTGCAGCCGATCGGGAACAAAGAGGTCGATGAGGGGATGGAACTAAGTTTCACCCTCCAGGCCGAGGACCCGGAGGGAGACGGATTGACATTTTCATACATCGACGAACCGGAGATGGCCGGCGCAACCCTCGATCCAAACACCGGCGTTTTCGCCTGGACTCCGCCCGATGGCGCCGATGGCATTTACACGGTAATGTTTACGGTCGCCGACGACGGCAGCCCGTCGGCCTCGGACCAGGAAACCATTGAAATTACCGTCGGCAACGTCAACCATCCGCCCGTTTTCGACGACAATGCACCGGCATCGACCTATGCGGCCCTGGAGGGGCAAACCATCTCCTTCGCGGTGTCGGCCACGGATCCGGACGGGGATACCGTGTCCTACGGTCTAACGGGCCTTCCCGGCGATGCTGTGTTTTCGAACGGCGTTTTTACCTGGGCCACCGATTTCGAGGATGCCGGCAGTTATACCCTAACGTTTACGGCCACGGACGACGGCTCGCCTTCCGAAACGACCACTCAGACCGTCACTCTTACCGTGGGCGCTGTAAACCGGGCCCCGGTTTTCAATATCAACGCTCCGGCCGCGACATACACGGCGAACGAGGGTGAAACGATAACGTTCAGCGTGTCGGCGACGGATCCGGACGGTGATACCGTCTCTTACGGCGTAACGGGACTTCCTGATGGCGCCATTTTCTCCGGCGGTTCTTTCTCATGGTCCACGGGTTCCGGTGATGCCGGCACGTATAATCTGACGTTCACGGCCACGGACAGCGGAACGCCCGCAAAATCGGCGACGCAAGACGTGATCCTGACGGTGGCAGCGGGCAGCGAAAACCAGGCGCCGGTTTTCGACGCCGGTGCCCCGGCCGCCAGCTACATGGCGCAGGAAAACGAGACGATTTCGTTCAGCGTATCAGCCGCGGATCCGGAGGGGAATGGCATCTCCTTTTGCATCACCGGCCTTCCCAGCGGTGCCGGCTTTTTGAACGGCGTTTTTACCTGGACCACCGATTTCGGCGATGCCGGTATTTACACGCTGGAATTCACGGCCACAGACGATGGATCGCCGAGTAAATCGGCCACCAAGAGCGTCACGCTGACCGTGGTGGCGGGTTTCAGCCAGCATGCCGGTCCGGACCAGGTCGTCATCGAACAGACCTCGGTAACCCTGGGGGTTTCTGCAGCAGCCGATGCCTGCAATGCCTATGACTGCGATCTGAACAACGACGGAACGATCGACCAGTCCGATTTCATGATTTTTCGCGAATCATGGGGGACCCCCGACGCGCTGGCCGATTTCAATGAAGACGGCATCGTCAACACGTCCGACTTCATAATTTTCAGGAGTTGCTGCGAAGCGGGAAATCAGGACGAACAATCAATGGGCACCTATCAGTGGGTGCAGACTTCGGGGCCTGAAGTGACGCTTTCGGATGCTGCGGTCGCCGCCCCCACCTTTATTGCGCCCCAGGTGGATGCCGGGGAGGAAGTGGTGCTGACCTTCCGGGCGACCCTCAATAGCAATGTAACGGATGATGTCCGGATAACGGTTCAGGACAACGGCATCCAGTTGACCGAAAAGGAAAGCCAGTTGCTGGAGAACGCGGACCTGGTTTTCGATAACAGCATCGGTGCGGATATTAATGCGCAGGATCACTGCCATATGGGGCTTACCGGCGACGCAGGAGAATTGACTTTTTACGAGGTCCTTGACCCGGCCGACACGGCTACCGGCGAAGCGACACCTGAAAACCTGATTTATGGCCTTTTCGAATTCGAACTCTCCTTACCGCCCGGCACGCAAACAGCAGTATGGTCGGTTTTCCTCCCCGAACCCGCCTCGGAAGATTATCGCTGGTACAAATACAATGCCGTCACCGGTGAATGGATCGATTTCAGCCGCGACCTGATTTCCGGCGGCACGGGAGACGGGGCCGAATTCAACGCGGACCGGACCCGGGTGACGCTATACGTCACCGACGGCGGCGACTATGACGATGACGGCATCGTCAACCAGCAGGTGAGCGATCCTTCCGGCCTGGGTACGGCAAGCACCGGTGGCGGCAGTGGCGGCGGCGAAGGAGGAGGAGGAGGAGGATGCTTTATCGGCAGCCTCGTAAAATGAATGAAGGATTTGTTCGCATCTGGAAGTAAACTTTTTCAATCCAAACCGCTCCCGTTGGTTGCCGGCATTGCCCATGAGAGGCAAACGGCGGGAGCCGGTCGAAACGGGCCGCATGCCAGGGCACGGTTGGGCGAAAGGAGGTGATTTCTCGTTTGTCGGCGGGTCGGGGAATGGACCGGCTGTGAAAAATGCGGCAAGCAGGTAATTGCCGCAATATGCAGGCATGTCTTGCGAGCATTGCGAAGGCAATGAGAGCGAAGGCGCGACTTGAAGAGGGTTTCAGGCCGCGCCTTTTTTATACCTTGAGAAAAGTGGAAAGAAGAGAGGAAAAATGAAGAAGCACGCAACAATCTGGATCGGAATTCTCGCAGCGGTTTTCCTGCTGTCCGGAACGGCAATGGCCGCGCCCAATTTCATGGTCAATTTCGGCGCAACGGGAAGTGAGCGTTTTAACGACGTGAAGGTCACCCCGGATGGCGGCTATGCCGTCGTCGGTCAGGTCGGCAATTATACCGTGGCCGCGAAAATCAACGCCTACGGCAACCTGGAATGGCGCTATGTCTTCGACGAGGTCCGGCACACAAATGCGAACGATATCGACGTGGACGCTGACGGCTATATTTACATCACCGCCTATGTCAAAAGCACAACGGAACATCCTAAAAGCCAGTGGGTCGCCAAGTTGGAACCCTGGGGGACGGTGGTTTGGGAAAAGATCGTCACCCACGCCACGGCTTCCTCCCGAGGGATCTATATTGCCGCCTCGGGCGATGGCGGCTGCGCCGTTTCTTCCCAGTTCTCGACAACCAACGACAGCAACGAGTGGGCCATCTTCCGGCTGGCGGCCGACGGCAGCCTGGCATGGGCCAAGCGTTATGGCTCATCCGAATTCGACATGTGGTGCCGGATCATTTCCGTCAAGGACATGGCTACCGGCGAGCCGGACGGCTACCTGCTGGCCGAATACAGCAGCGCCATGGGTAGCAGCGGAGATGCCTCTGATGTGGTCCTGATTCGCATCGCCAATGACGGCGCCTTGTTGTGGTCCGCCAACTATGCCGGATATGCCGATGAAACCCACACCGATCCGGAGAACGACTTTGTCGATGACATTTTCCAGACCTCGGACGGCGGGTTTGCCGTGCTGGGCCGCAGCTACAATTTCACCGATCCCGCCTGGTCGGCCGACATAAGAGTTGCTTATCTGCTCAAGGTGGACAGCACCGGCGCCATGCTGTGGAGCAAATACTTTCACCACAACGACGGATCGAGCAACACCGGGACCTACCGCGGCGTGGCCGAGGCAGCCGACGGCGACCTGATTGTTGCAAGTAGTGATTTTGCTGACCACACCTGGCTGCTGCGCTTCAGTGCTGCCGGGGACCTGCAAAATGAAAAAGTATACGACAACGGCGGCATCGACGTTGTTTACGGCGCGGCTGCCACGGCGGACAACGGCGCCGTGGCCGTGGGCCGATCCAACTCCTTTGGCGGCGGCGATTACGATGCCTGGATGATCAAATTCGGTCCGGACCTGAACGTGCTTGACGGCTGCACCGGTGTCGACCCCGATTCCACGGTCGCCGACGCCGAATTCGTGGCCGGCACGCCGACGCCCCACGCCCACGACATCCCCGATTTCGCCGCGGTCGATTATCTGGCCCCGGTCTCGGACCCCGGATTTTACGCCGGATACGAATGCGCCCTGGATCATGACAGCGACGATGACGGCGTTTGGGATTTTGAGGACAACTGCCCCCTGACCGCCAACTTGGACCAGTGGGACGGTGACGGCGACGGCATCGGCAATGCCTGCGACGCCGACCTGAACAATGACGGGACAGTAAACATGGGCGACTTTGCGCTGTTCCGTGGTTTCTGGGGCACATCCGATCCGACGGCCGATTTCAATGCCGACGGCAACGTCAATATTGGAGACTTCGGAATGTTCCGGAGCTGTTTCGGAACCGACTACCCCTGGTATTAAACCCTGACCAACTAATTTCCATCCGGGTCCCCGGGTCGCAACAACTATATTTCAAATCAAAGGAGGACTTTAAAATGAAACGATTGATTCTGATTGCCCTGTTCACGGTAGTGTTGGTGGGGATGCAAACACCCGCATTCGCTTCACAGTGGATTATTTCCCAAAATGGTGAAATCGACGTTACCGGACAAAGTCAAATCGCCTTTGACATTATTTATGACAACACGGACGAGGCGTTTTCCGCGATCGGCTGGGATATCGACCTGTGGTTCGATATCAATGAACTCGCTCCGGCTACAACTGAAGGGTCTGACGTTTACTATGACGTAACCTACTATGGTTCTTATCTGGCCTCTAGTAAGTACAATGGCGTTCTGACGGACGACGTGTTTGCCGTTAGCGGATTAAGTATGGGCGGTCCCATCATCGCCGCAGGAGAAAACACTCTTGCCACGGTTATTTTCGACATCCTGAGCCCGGATGCCCTGAACGGAATGGTGGAGGCGGATGTGTTTGTCGAGGCCAACGACCCGCTTGATTGGGAAGGATTCACGCTTCCGGATTACGAGACGATCATCGCCGTTAAAACGGATTCCACCTCGAACCCCGATATTGGCGTGGTTCCCGTCCCCGCAGCCGTCTGGCTGTTCGGTTCCGGCCTCATCGGACTGGTGGGTCTGCGTCGCAAAAAGAACTGACCGTCAAACGGATAATTGATGTCAGGGGACGGCCTTCCTGTTTTCATGGCCGTCCCTTTTTATCCTAAGACCAGACAAGGAGATAAAATTTTGAAAATAAAACCGATCGGAATCTTGATGGCCGGGGTCCTCGCGCTTGTCATGGCCGCCCACGGCTGGGCGGCCGATGCCGGGTACCTGAAAAATCACCCGCCAAGGGTAGCCGCCACTCAGGCCTATGTGGAAGGCCACCTGCTGGTGAAAATGAAGACGGGCGCCTCGACCGGCGCCGTGCGCAGCAGCCTGGAGAGCCTGGCCGGCGGCAAGAGCGGTTATACGCTCGAACGCTTCCCGGCAATCAAGGCCTACAGCGGGCAGGACCTGGCACTCATGACCTGTCCCGGACGCACCACGGAAGAGATGCTCAAACACTTCAAAGGTCATCCGGATATCGCGTTGGCCGAGCCCGACTACATTATCACCATCGACGCGGTGCCCGACGACACCGAGTTCGACCGGCTCTGGGCCCTTGAGAACACCGGGCAGGTCGTGGACGAGGAACCCGGCACACCGGATGCCGATATCGACGCTACCGAGGCCTGGGACCGGCTCTCCGCAAGCGATGCCGAAGTGATCGTGGCGGTCATCGACACGGGCGTGGATTACACCCATGAGGATATCGCCGCCAACATGTGGACCAATGACGCCGAGCTTGACGGCACCACCGGCGTGGATGACGACGGCAACGGCTACGTGGACGACATCTACGGCATCGATACCTGCAACGGTGACAGCGATCCCTACGACGACCACTACCACGGCACCCACGTGGCCGGCACCATCGCGGCCGTGACCGACAACGGGGCCGGCATCGCCGGCATCACCTGGAACCGGGCCAAGGTCATGGCCCTCAAGTTTCTCTCCTCCGGCGGCAGCGGAGCCACCTCGGATGCCGTGGCATGCATCGAGTACCTGTTGGAGATGAACGCCCGCCCGGAGAACGATATCGTGGTCATGAACGCCTCATGGGGAAGCTCCTCCGCCAGCGATGCCCTTAAGGCGGCCCTGAAATCGGCGGCCGAGGCGGGGATCATCATGTCGGCCGCCGCGGGCAACGACACCAACGATTGCGACGGCGACCAGAAGCACTACCCCAGTTCCCAGGATGTGGAAAACGTGATTTCCGTGGGGGCCACGGACCAGGATGACTACCTCGCCTACTTCTCCAACTACGGAGCCTCGGAGGTGGATGTCGCCGCGCCGGGCGTCAACATCCTCAGCGCCATTCCCGGCGGCGGGTACGATGCCATTTCCACCGATCCCTTCTATGACAGCATGGAGGACGGCGGCGACCTCTGGGATACGGATCTCAGCGAAGGCGACTGGGCCATCAGCGACGAAAACGCCTTCCACGACAACATGGCCTGGAGCGACAGCCCCGGCGGGGATTATGCGTATGGCGCGATGGGGGTGGAGATGAATTTCAGCCTTGTCAGCAAGGTCATCGATCTCTCCGCCGAGGCCGGCAAGGATCTTATGCTGGGCTTCTGGCTCTATAAGGACCTGTTGCCCGATTCCACGGCCTGCGGCAAACGCGACACCCTGCACGTTGAGGTTTCCGGTGACGACGGCGCCACCTGGACCGCCCTGACGGCTCACTCCGGCAGTGATCCGGACTGGAAGAGCTACGCCTATGCAATTCCCTCCGAATTGGTGACCGACAGCTTCCGTATGCGATTTCGCATGCAGATCTGGCCCAACGGCTCCGCCGACGGGGTTTACATCGACAAGGTCGGCATCGGTGAGGCCAACGCCATGGGCGCCTTCAAATTCGCCAACGGCACCTCCATGGCAGCCCCCCATGCCTCCGGAACCCTGGCCCTGATGGCCTCGCTCTATCCGGACGAAAGCATGGACCGGCGCATCAGCCGGCTGTACAGCGGCGGAGAGCGTCTGGACAGCCTCAAGGGGGTCATGGCCACGGACCGGCGTATCAACCTGGACGCCTCCCTGGCTCCCGACCTGCACACGACACCCCTGGTGAAGCAGTACGAACTCAGCGGCGAACGCATCGTTCAGATTGAGGGTTCTTTTTTCGGCGAAACCGCAGGGGAGGTCTTCTTCCATGACGCCTGCGCACCGGATACGGGCGTGGCCGGCGAGATCACCTCGTGGAGCGATACCACCATCACCGTGGAAAAACCGCCCTTTTCCGGAGGTTACTTCTACGTCATCGATGCCGCGGGCACCCGCTCCGGTCGGCGGCCCATGAAGGTCAGTCTCTGGACGACCCGGACCGCATCAAAAACCAAGCGCGATTCGGGCACCGCCGCCTATTTTAACGGCAAGATCTACACCTTCGGCGGCTATGCCGGGGGCAACAACGCCCTTCGCAGTTGGGAGATCTACACCCTGGACACCGACTCCTGGGAATATCCCTACGGCGACTGGATGCTCAACCACCGGGCCCACCTGGCTTCGGCCGTGCTGGACGGCAAAATCTACCTCATCGGCGGGTATACCACCCGGGACGACGGCCAGAACCTGGACCGGGTGAGCATGTTCGATCCGGCGGACCGAAGCTTCACGGAAGTGGAAAGCCTGCCCGAAACCATCTGCTTTCCGGGGGCCGCCACCGTTGACGGCAAGATCTACGTCGTGGCCGGACTGGATGACGACGATGCCGCCAGCGGCCGCATCTATTCCTTCGACCCGAACCGTGCCGCGGGCAGCCGCTGGCAGGCCGAGGAGGCCGTGCTTTCCCTGGCCCGTTTCGCCCACGGCACCGTTGCCGTGGACGGCAAGATCTATGCTTTCGGCGGCCTGGAAACCTGGGAAGAGGATGAGGTCTACCTGGCCGACGGCGAGGTCTTCGACCCTGCCACCGGCACCGTCACGACCATGGCGCCCATGCCCATCCCCCTGGCCCGCTTCGGAACGGCCACGGACGGACGTTTTATCTACGTGACCGGCGGGACCAACAACGACTTCTGGCGCACGCCCAAGGATACGGTCCTGCGCTACGACACCCGGACCGACACCTGGTCGAGCCTGCCCGACCGGCAGCTTGCCCGGGCCAAGGTGGCCGCCCCGGCCCTTTTTGTGCCCGGAAGCGGAATTTTCAGCCCCAACGGTGGTTTCATCAATATCAACGAACCCACCGCGTTCGGACCCGCCTATGATGCCATGGACGAAAACGCTTTTCTGGATATGGACGCCATCACCGACAGCGACGGCGACAACATCCCCGACCGGGACGACAACTGCCGGCTGACAGCCAACGCCAACCAGTTGGACGCTGACGCCGACGGCTACGGCAACGCCTGCGACTGCGATCTGAATAACGACGGTAGTGCCAACATGGGTGACTTTGCTCAATTTCGCATGTACTGGGGAACCTGTGAGGCAGTCGCCGATTTTAACGGTGACGGCACCGTCAACATGGGGGACTTCTCGATCTTCCGGAGCCGATGGGGCAGCGTAGCACCGTTTGAGTAGGGATTGGTGATTGGGATCAGTGAACGATGAACTGTGATCGGTTTGTAGGTCAGGGGGCGCGCGATAGCGCGTTCCCTGAAAAAGACGCTTCACGCCAAGATGCAAAGGCGCGAAGAAAAAACAATACAAAAGGAAAAGGAGAAATAAATGAGAAGAACGATTTTACTGTTGACGGCGATGTTACTGCTGGCTTTCGCTCCTGCGGTTAATGCTGATGTAATTTTCAATGAAGAGTTTTCCTCCGGTCTCGGAAATTGGACAGTCAATGACAACAATTCCGATGGTTATGTCTGGGAGCACAACAATAACGTCCAATGGAATTTCACCGGCGGCAGCGGCGGATTCGCCATGGCCGATTCATACAGCAATTGGGCCGATGACTGGTACGATACCCTGGTCAGCCCGGTGATCGACGTTACAGGCTCTACAAACCTTACGGTCAGCGCCCAGGTGAGCTACCAGCACGATACCGACGGCGGCTATGCCGATGTTTCCTATTCAGTGGACAACGGTGCCACCTGGACACCGTTGCAGGAGTGGACGGCGACCTATCAGGGGGCCGCTTCCTGGGAAATCGCATTGGACTCCGGAGTAACGGATTTCATGCTGGCCTTCGAATACTACCAGCCCGAATGGTCTTATTATGAATACCAGGTAGATAATGTAAAGGTGGAAGGGACTGCTGCCGTTCCGGTTCCTGGCGCCGTATTGCTGCTGGGCTCCGGCCTTGCCGCTCTTGCTGGCCTGAGAAGAAGACAAGGATAGACAAACTGGTTGTGTGGGGCCGTCAAAACAATCCCCACACTCAGAATAAAAGGAATAAATCATGAAAAAGCTAATGATCGTATTATTATACACCCTGGTGTTGGTGTCCGGCCCGGCTGCGACTGCCTTAGCAACATATGCCAATACCAATGAAGACAATACCATTGATTGGTACAACATTATCGATGGCGTCAAGGAACGGGATTACAGAAGTGTCTCCTCCCGGAGCCATTCGCCCTTTTATTTCAATTTCAACGGGTTTGTCGCCGAGGAGAACACCTCCTACGAAATGACCCTGCGTCATGCCGGCAACCAAAACAATGGACGGGAACAGTGGGACCTCTATCTGGAAGGAGACAACTCCCGTTTCCAGCTTGCGGATCTTTTTTATTCCAATGACATGACAGGTGTTTCTCCCAATCTGGAATGGGTATGGGTGGATCAGGCCTTTCTGATTACAAGTGAGGATATTGCGAGGGCCGGAGACAACTGGTCCTTTGTCCTCGAACCCGGTACGGATGATTACAGCGTAATCGATCTTGATAGAGCGGACATTTCAGCCGTTCCCCTGCCCGCAGCCCTGTGGCTGTTGGGCTCCGGCCTTCTGGGGCTCATCGGTATGAGAAAAAGACAATAAAAAGAATCAGGAGATAAATGAGATGAAAGCGAAAATACTTATCGGTTTTGCAACTTTGTTTGTAGTAATGATGTTTGCCGGCCATGTCGGCGCAACGGAAATGGTTTTCGAAGGCTCCATCATCCAGGAGTCCTACAATCGCGACGTCGTTAACGAGTGCATTATCAACGTGGATTACTGGAACTTCACCGTCAACACCACCGGAACGGTGACCATCGATGTGCTCTCCTGGGAGCGGGACCCCGATGAATGGTTTTGGGTGGACGTCAACGAAAACGGCGAGGAGTCCTTTATCGATTCCTATATTCATGTTTTTAGAGACACCCTTGCCGCCGAAAACATTTACGCCTCCAATGACGATGGAGGTAAAAACGGTCGTGGCGACGGCACCATTCGCGGCAACGACTCCTACCTCTCTCGGGAATTCGAGGCCGGGGACTACATCATCGCCATCAGCTCCTGCGGGTATCCAGCCTATGAAGAATATCCGGGTTTTTTCACCGTGGATGAGGCGGTGGACGGATACAACCAGCGGGCCATCATCCCCTACTCCGAAGGCGAGGGGGACCATGGCGACTACCGCATCACGCTCACCGGCGATGTCTCGGCCGTGCCCATTCCCGCGGCTGCATGGCTGTTGGGCTCGGGCCTTGCCGGCCTGGCCGCATTGAGGAGAAGGAGAGCGGTGGTCAATGATCAGTGATCGGTGAACTGTAAACTGTAAACCGGCTCCTGTTGGCCGCGCTCCACGTCCGGGGATGCGGCGTTGCAGGAGCGGCCCATGGCCGCGATATTGGTTTGCAGGTCAGGGAACGCGCCATGGCGCGTTCCCTGGCAAATTCACTGAACAGCGTATGAATTTTGCCCGGCTCCGCATGGAAAGGAAGTTTATTCCTGGCGGGGCCGGGCCTTTTTCCAAATAGATAAGGAAAAGCCAAGATGCTTTTATCCCCAAAAAAACTGATTGTCCCTTGTGTGGCGGCAGCAATCCTATTCCTCGTTGAAATGACGCCGGCCCTGGCCGCCGAAAAGGAAGCCGAATGGTCCCCCAACCTGCTGCATGGCCGGACCGATTCCGCCCCGGGGGTATTCGTGTCCCCGGGCACCGGCCTGCGACCCAACTCGTCGGCGCCAAAAACCACCCGCAACGCCGGGAAGGCCATTTTGCGGGTGATCCCTTCGGCCGTCAAACACAAGGCCGCCCTGCCTGAAGGCGTCGCCGGCGGCCAGCAGCGCTTCAAGGCCCTGTCGGCGGTGACCGGTAACACCTACTACCTCGTCGAGGAGAGCCAGGCCGCAACCATGGGCAAATCCCTGGAAAAAAATGACGGCGGCGCTATTCAGGTCTTCCCAAACATCGTCAAGCATCTGGAGGACACCCTGCCCGTCGATCCCCAATTTTCTTCCCAGTGGTGCCATGAAAATACGGACAATCCCTATGCCGACATGGATTCTCCCAAGGCATGGGATATCACCACCGGGTCGGTCGATGTGGTCGTCGCGCTCATCGATTCGGGCGTGGACTACACCCACCCGGACCTGGCCGCCAACATCTGGACCAACCCATGGGAGATCGCGGATAACGGCATCGATGATGACGGCAACGGGTATATCGACGATATCCACGGCATCGACAGCGGCGACGGGGACAGCGACCCCCTGGATTACGACGGCCACGGCACCCATGTGGCCGGGATCATGGGGGCCCCGGGCGACAACGGAATAGGCGTTGCCGGGATCAACTGGCAGGTCGGGATCATGGTCCTCAAGGGCTTTGAAGAGGCCAGCGACGGGATGGATACCACCATGGAAATCGAGGCCATCGACTACATCCTCGCCATGAAGGCCAGGGGGGTCAACGTCGTGGCGGTCAACGCCTCCTATGGTTTTACCGGCGAGGAAGACGAGGTGGAAAAAGAGGCCATCGAAGCCCTGGGCGAGGCTGGCATCCTCTTCATGGCCGCGGCCGGCAACGATTCGGCCGACAACGACAATTCGTACTACGGCCACTACCCCTCTTCATACGATCTGGACAACATTGTCAGCGTGGCCGCCGGCGATGCCGACGGTCAGTTGGCCGATTTCTCGAATTACGGGGCCGTCGGCGTCGACCTGGCCGCGCCGGGCGACACCATCTTGAGTACCGTGATGAGCGATTACGTGTACACCCCGGTGTCCGGGGATCTCTTTTTCGACGACATGGAAAACGGCGCCGGCAACTGGACCGCCGAAGACACCTGGGCCATTACGGAGGAGCAGTCCGACAGTCCTTCCCATGCCTGGTCCGACAGTCCCGATGGTCGCTATGACACCTACCAGGACATGGCCTTGACCGGCCCGGTGATCGATCTCAGCCAGGCCTCAACAGCCCTGGCCCTGGGATTTTCGATCCGCCACGAACTCGAAGAGGCCGGCGCCAGCGGCTATTTCGACAGTTTGCAGGTCTGGTACCTGGCGCCTCCCGAAACCGATGACGATGATCCGGCCTGGGAGAAGATCGGTTCCCTCGCAGGCAGTTCCGACGACAAGTGGGTGGGCTATTCGGCAGTCATTCCAAAGCGGTTTTTCTGGGAGGGATTCCGTTTCCGCTTTGTGCTGCACAGCGATTACTCCATCCAGAAAGACGGGGTCTACATTGACGATGTGGGCATCGGCATGCCGGAGACGATCTACCCTTACGCGTACTACAGCGGCACCTCCATGGCCTCCCCCCAGGTGACCGGGGCCGCCGGCCTGGTGGCCGCGGCCTTTCCCGATCTCGGCGCCACTGATATCAAGGCCCGCCTTCTGGACGGCACCCAGCCCATGGCCGATCTTGACGGTGACGTGGCCACCGGTGGAATGCTCAACCTTGCCGGGGCCCTGGGCGACCCCACGGCCGACGGTGATGGCGACAGTGTGCCCGACTTTCGGGACAACTGTGCCGCCACGGCCAATGCCGGGCAAGCCGACACGGACATCGACGGCTACGGCAACGCCTGCGACTGCGACCTGAATAACGACGGTAGTGTCAATATGTGCGACTTTGCTCAATTTCGTATGTACTGGGGAACCAGTGAGGCAGTCGCCGATTTTAACGGTGACGGCATGGTCAACATGCTTGACTTCGTGATCTTCCGCGGCCGCTGGGGAACCACAGCACCGTTTGAATAGTCAAACAACCCCGTATCTCCCCGACCACTGTAACCGGGATGGGCGGAAACGCTGGAAGGCGCCCGGGCCGGCACGGCGGACCAGGGCCCATGCAATGTCTGGTCCGACAGTCCCGAAGCCCGCCCCCCTGCCGGGGCATAGCCCTGACCGGTCCGCAAAAGCCGAAAAATGGCCTTGCGGGCCGGTTTTTTGGCCTCACGGAATAGCCGAACCGGTCGTTTTCTGATTTAATTGCGGTTTTTCGGCGCCCCCCTAAAAGCGAAAAGGGATGTTAACATGAAAATAAGAAAATCCGGCGTCCTGATCGTACTCGTTGCCCTGGTCTGTACTGCGGGTCCGGCCCTGGCAAAAATGGAAAAACTGGTTCTGGCCGGTCCCAAATCGACGGTGACCCACCCCATGGCCTACATGGTCGAGGCCGGCCTTCTCGAGGAATGGGCTGACGAGGTCGAGTTGCGGGTCTGGGACAACCCCGATCAGCTGCGGGCCCTGATCGCCGGCGGCCAGGCCGATTTCTCGGCCGTGCCCAGTCATGTGGCCGCCAATTTCTACAACCGTGGGGTTCCCCTTCGGCTGCTGAATATTTCGGTGTGGGGCGTCCTGTGGATCGTCTCCTCGGACCCCGGGGTGAAAAGCCTCGCCGATCTCAAGGGCGAGGAGATTCTGCTCACCTATCGCGGGGATCTGCCGGACCTGGTCCTGACCAGCCTGGCGACCGGGCAGGGACTGGACCCGGCCCGGGATTTCAAACTGCGCTATCTGCCGAATTTCCCGGCGGCAGCCAAACAATTGATCAGCAGCCGGGCCAAGCACGCCATGCTGGCCGAGCCCATTGCATCTGCCGCCCTTCTGCGGTCCGCCAAGATGAAAGGCAAGGCTCCCAAACTCTACCGGGCCATTGATATTCAGGAGGAGTGGGGCCGCGTGCATCATGTCAAGCCGCGGATGGCCGAAGCCGGGATCTGCGCCATGCCCCGGATCGCCGGCAACCCGGAGGTAGTCACGGCCTTTCAGCAGGCCTATCGCACCGCCACTGAGTGGTGCCGCAAGAATCCGAAAAAGGCGGCACAAATCGTGACCCGGAAAATCCCGGGCTTGAAACCGGGGCCGGTCGCCTCGGCATTGAAAAACGCCCGGCTGCAGTTTGTCGCCGCACAGAACGCCAAGCCGGAACTGGTTCAATTCTATGAGATCGTAATGGGTCTCAATCCCGCCAAAATCGGTGGCAAACTTCCGGATGACGGCTTTTACTGGAAAGCGCCTTGAAGCAAACGCGCCTTTTCACCACGCCATTCCGGGACAGGTTGTTCACCGCCCTGGGGCTTCTGCTGCTCCTGGGCGGCTGGCAACTGCTCTCCTTCTTGACCCACGATATCCTGGTGGCTTCGCCGGCACAGACCGTGGCGTCATTGTGGGATATGCTCTCAACGGCCTACTTCAGGGAACATTCCCTGGTGACCCTCAAACGCATTTTTATCGGCATCCTGTTCGGCGGGATGGGCGGTTTCGTCCTTGGCGTAACGGCGGGCCTCAATCGCGACATCCGTAATCTGCTCAACCCCCTGCGCTGGATCATGCTGAGCATTTCTCCGGTGGTGGTGGTCGTGCTGGCCATGCTCTGGTTCGGCATGGGGTCGACCATGGTGATATTTATTGCTTCGGTTTTGATCATGCCCATCGTTTACGTGAACACCGTCAAGGGCATAGAGATGGTGGACACCACCCTGGTGGAAATGGCTCAATTGTACCGCTTCAGCCTCTTCATGCGTATCCGGGATCTCTACACGCCGGCCATTATCGGCCCCCTTAGCGCGGCCATGGTGCTGGTGATCTGCATGGGGGTTCGGGTGGTCCTTTTGGCCGAGCTCATGGGCGCCAACGACGGTATCGGTTATGCCGTGGGCACCACTCGCACCGATCTGGACACGCCCCGGTTGTTCGCCTGGATACTGGTCAGCCTGGCCATGGTTTCCGTTTTGGAATTCTGCCTCCTGCGACCCGTGGAAAAGCATTTCCGGAAATGGCAGTCATGACGCCGGCCGTCTGTTTCGACGCGGTGGTGAAACGGTACGGCAGCCGGGAAGTGTTGAGCGGGCTTGCCTTTGAAATCCAGCATCGGGAGATTGTCGGTCTGCTGGGGCGCAGCGGCATCGGCAAAACCACCCTTTTAAAACTCGTTGCCGGCCTGGAAAAGCCGACCCGGGGAAAGGTCCGGGTACAGGCCCGGCGGATCGGTTATGTCTTCCAGGAACCCCGCCTGCTGCCCTGGAAAACAACCTTGGAAAACGTAACCCTCCCCCTGAGAGCTGCGGGCCTTCGACTCAATGAGGCCGTCGAAAGGGCCACCCGCCTCCTGGCGGCCATGGGCCTGTCCGAATTCCTGCAAAGCTATCCCTCCCAACTCTCCGGAGGCATGTGCCAGCGCGTCTCCCTGGCCCGGGCCTTTACCGTGGGCCCGGATATTCTCCTGCTCGACGAACCGTTCAGTTCCCTGGATATCGAAATGAAAAACGAACTCCAGGCCATGCTCGTGGAGCGGCTGGCCGTCCAACCGGCAACCGTTCTCTATGTCTCCCACGCCCCCGAGGAGGTGCGGCAGATCGCGGACAGGCTCCTCACGCTGACCGCTGCCGGCACGTTGGTGGAAGCCTCGCTCCAAAACACGCCCCGACCGGACGGGAAACCGGAGCGATCGGGCGTCCGGGCGTCCTGCAGCGCTTAGGGTCGGGTCCTCTCCCCTGCTTGGGCCGCAGTGTAATGGCTTTTGACAATCCGGTGGTCCTGTGCCGCGGCAGGAAAAATCTTGACATCGCCGGATCGATATGAAATTGAAGACAGCTTATACAAATAGAACGTTCTATCTACACAAGGAATGTCTTGCGGTCTCCGGCCGCTGATCGGTGCGGAGAAAGTGAAGGCGTAACACGAGGCGTGTCAACCCCGCCCGGTTACGCCTTTTTTATTGGTAAAGGAAACGTGTCTTTATGAAAAATCTTGAAGGTAAGCAATTCTCCTTGGTTCGAACCGCCGCCCCTTTTCTGCGGACGGTGGCCGCCGGTGCCGTTTTCTGCGGGGCGATGGCCTTTTTGGGATCGGCGGCGGTGTGGGCCCAGGCGGACCCCCTCCAAATCCATACGACCGAAGTCAAGGCCATCGAAATCCACCGGCAGATCCAGCAACGGGAAGACCGGTGGGCCGACGAGAAGTCTGAGTTGCAGACGCGCTACCAGCACCTTCAGGCCGAGGAAGGGGCTCTTGTCAAGGAAAAGGCGGCCCTGGAAAGCCGAGTCGAGGCCATGGCCGCCCGCCAGCGGGAGGCTGAGCGAAAAATCGTTGAAGCCACGCGCATCGGCGAGAATCTCCAGGCCCACCTCGAATCGGTTGTCGCCCACCTGGAAGAAACGATCGCCAGAGATCTTCCCTTTCTGCCCGACGAGCGCGCCCAGCGGATCGACGAAATCAAAAAAGTCCTGGTCCAGCCGGAGACGAGCATCGCCGAAAAATGCCGGCGGGTCATGGAGGCCCTCAAGGTGGAAACCGAATACGGACATACGGTGGAAGTTTACCAGGAAGTCATCGAGATAGACGGCCTGGAGACCGGGAAGCCTGTAATGGCCGATATTTTACGGGTGGGGCGCCTGGCCCTATTCTGGCGGACCCCGGATGGCGGCACGGTTGGCCATTGGGACCGCTCCGCCGGCAAATGGTTGCCGTTGCCAGGCGCCAGCCGCCGGCACATCAACGATGCCACGGAAATGGCGCTTCGACAGCGTACCGTGGACATGGTGAAATTACCCTTGGGGAGGATTGCTGTACAATGAGAGGCCTGCTGATAGGATTGATCGTTTTGCTGGTAAGCGGTGCAGCGGTTGCTGAGGATTTACGCGTGGTCAGCCAGAAGGCTCAAGCCGATTTCGAACAGGCTCAACAAGAGGCCCGACGGCGCCGGCAGGAAATTCTGGAAAACAAGGAAAAACTGACGGCGGAAGTACAGCACAGCGAAACCCGCGTCAAAGACCTGAACGCCACCGTGGCCGGTCTGCAAAAACGCCTGGAAGAATTGAAAGCCAATGAGGCGGTCCAGGGGCAAAAACAATCGGAAGTCCGGATGGATCTGCGCGAGTTTACCGGTGTCGTCCGGGAAACGGCGCGCGACCTGGAAGCGCTGTTAAACCAATCGCAGTTTACGGCCCTGCAACCCGACCGCCTCGACCGCCTCGCGCCGGTCCTTGACAACGACCGCTTTCCGGGCATGGAAGAAATCGCACTTCTCAGCGACCTTTTTTTTGAAGAGACGGCGCTTTCCGGTGAAATTGACCGCCATACCGCGGTCTATATCGACCAGGACGGTTCGGAGGTAAACGGGGAAATTCTCACCATCGGTGCTTTCAGTGCCGTCTACCGCAGCAATGGAGAAGTGGGCTTCCTGCGCTACGCGGAAGGCGGTCAACGTCTTTTCGCCCTGTCCAACCCGCCGCCCTGGACAATGCGCCGCAACATCAAGCGTTACCTGAACGGCGATACGGACGAGATCGTCTTCGATTTCTCCCGGGGAGCGGCCCTGCGGCAACTGGTCCATCGCTCCACGTTGATGGATAAAATCGAAAAGGGCGGCCCCGTGGTCTGGCCCATCCTGGGCATCGGTGTACTGGCCCTGCTCATTGCCCTGGAGCGAATCGTTTTTCTCAATCGGGTCCATGCCAACACGGATCGGCTGATGGGCCGCGTCAACGATTTGGCCGGCAAGGGAGACTGGGCCGGCTGTGACAAGGTGCTGCAGCATGACCAGGGCAAGCCGGTGAACAACGTCCTGCGGGCCGGGCTTTCCGCCGTCAACGAAAAAAGGGAAACCCTGGAGAGCGTCCTGCAGGAAGCCATCCTGAAGGAGCTGCCCCGCTTGGAACGTTTTCTGCCGGCCCTGAATATTTTAGGGGCGGTGGCGCCGCTGCTGGGGCTTTTGGGCACGGTAACCGGCATGATCGAAACGTTTCGGGTGATCACCCTTCACGGTGCCGGCGACCCGCGCATGATGTCCGGCGGCATCTCCGAGGCCCTGGTGACCACAATGCTGGGGCTATCCGTGGCCATTCCCATCATGCTGGTGCACACGTTCCTGCGACGGCGCCTGGATCATATCGTGGGCGACATGGAGGAAAAAGCCGTGGCCCTGAGCAATATTATCTGCCGGGAATGTACCCTGGTCTCTTTGCCGGGCAGCAAAAAACCGGGGCCGGGTGAACGGCCCATGCATGCGCAGGCGTAGCCGAAGATGGACTATCTGATTACCGCCTATGACTACTTCCGTCCCGGCGGTTGGATCATGGTGCTGCTGGTGCTGATTTCGATCTGGATGTGGAGCCTGATTTTCGAACGCCTGGCCCGTTTCCGGAACCTGGAGAAAAGCGATGTGGACCGGGACGAAGCCGTCCGCCTGGTGAGCCGGAAGGGATGCGGCGAATCGTCCGAAGGCGTCTGTCATCCGGTCATCCGCAGGTTTCTGGCGGCCCGCACCGGGAACAGTGAACTGGATCGACGCCTGCTGGATTACCATGCCATGCGGCAGCGACCGCAACTGAGCCGGTTTCTCGCCACCATCGCCATCCTGGCGGCGACGGCCCCGTTGCTGGGCCTGTTGGGCACGGTGACCGGCATGGTCACCACGTTCGATGTCATCTCTCTTTTCGGCACGGGCAACGCCAAAGCGCTTTCCGGAGGAATCTCCAAGGCCCTGGTAACCACGCAGAGCGGCCTTTTGGTGGGCATTCCCGGACTGTTCATGAGCCGCTTGCTGACCCGCCGCGCCCAGGCGCTCGAGCGGCGTCTGACCGAAATCATTATCGTCCTCAAACAGGTGGTGTAGGCATGATCGACATTCGCAAGTCATTGCGCAGCAATTTTCACGAAGAAGAGATCAACATGGCGCCGTTGATCGATATGGTTTTTCTGCTGTTGATCTTTTTTATGGTGACCACCAGCTTCGTCAAGGAGACCGGCATCGACGTTCACCGCCCCACGGCCGCCACGGCTACGCTGAAGAACAAGGGCAATATTCTCTTGGGCGTTTCCGAGGCCGGCGGCATCTTTTTCGAGAAGAAAGTGATCGATATCCGCAGTGTTCGTGCCCACATCGAGCGCTCCCTGGCGGAAAATCCGGAAGGCGCTGTCGTGATTGTGGCGGATCGCAAAAGCGACACGGGTGTGGTCGTGAAGGTGATGGATCAGTGCCGCCTGGCCGGCGCAACCCGGGTAAGCATTGCGGCCGCCAAACCGAACCTGGATCGATGATGAACGGCCTTCGGGAATCGAACCGCTGGCTGCCGTTGATGACCCTGGCGGTGTTGGTCAATATCCTGCTTTTCGCGGGACTGCCCAACATGCTGTCCAGGGAAGAGGTGTCAACGGATACCGAGCCGGTTCGGGCTGTGGACTTTCTCCGTGAAAAACCGGGGCGCCGGCAAGCCCCGCCCAAAGAGAAGCCGCCCGAACCGCCGCCCGAACCGCCCAGGGTGGTTCCCCGGCAGGTATCGAAAGCGCCGTCCCCCTCCGTTCAAACGCCGCAGATGGACATGCCGTCCTTCGATTTCGACGTTTCGCCGGACATGCGATTGGGGGTGCCCGTGGCGGCGCCTCAGGCGCCGGTGGCCGCCGCCTCCCCGCCCGCGTCCCTGAAAGCGTTCTACGGCCTGGAAGAGGTAGACCAGTCGCCCATCGCCACCATGAAAACCAAGCCCCCCTATCCATACCGTGCCCGGCGGTTGCGCCTGAGCGGAACAGTGGATGTCCGGTTCCTGGTGGATGTAAAGGGCCGGGTGGGGCGCATCTCAATTTTGCGGTCCGATCCGCCCGATGTGTTCGACCGGAGTGTGCTCCAGACCCTGCCCACGTGGCGGTTTTCACCGGGAACCGTGTCCGGCCGGCCGGTGAATACCTGGGTCACCACCACCATTGTGTTCAAGCTTGAGGCGTCATGAAGCTGTGTCGTAGAAAAATTTTTTTACCGGAATGGATTTTTCGTTGGAGCGGCCTGCCATCGCATGCAAAGCCAAATGCGGTTGCCCTGGCCGTCGCCGTGGTGCTGGTCGCAGTTTGGATCTGTTCGCTGTCCGCCACCGCTTGCGGGGCCGAAAAAAAGGAAGCCCGGCCCCTGACCCGCGCCGAACAGCAGGCCCTTTACCAGGCCCAGCAGGCCATTGGAAAAAAAGAGTATGCCCAGGCCCGGAAAATCCTGAGCACTTGCATCGAGGAGCCATCCGAACAGGTGCATTACCTGGTCTATTTCACCTTGGGAAACATACTGGCCATGGAAGGCAACGCTGCGGACGCCCTAAAACACTACCGAACGGCGGCAAGCCTGCACTCCGGCGACGCCGTCGTCTGGCAGAACATGGGCAAGGCCTGTTACGACCTGGAGCGCTATGCCGAAGCCGGGGACTGCCTCGCCCAGGCCCATGGCCTGAATAAGCCGGAGTCGCCCATTCTCGCCTATCAGGCGGCCGTGGCCTACATTCTGGCCGACAAACCGGCGGTGGCCCGGCCTCTTCTGGAAGCACTGGCCAACCGGCCGGCCGGCACCGCCGAACCGGAATGGCTCAACGCCCTGCTGAAAGTCTACCTGGATCTGAAGCAGCCGGGAAAAGCGTTGGCCCTGACCCACCGGCTGCTGCGCCAGGCCGGAGACGATCCGCACCTGTGGCAGATTCTGTCCCGCCTTTATATTGATCGCAGCGAGTACGAAAGCGCCGCCGCCGCCATGGAGATCTATGTATCCTTGGCCCCGGCGGACCCGGACCGGGTCCGTATGTTGGGCGACCTTTATAGTTTGGCCAACATCCCGTTAAAGGCGGCCCGGCAATACGAAAAACTCCTCTCCGCCAATGCCTCTCCGAAGGATTACGAAAAGACCGCGGCGGCCTATATTGCCGCCCGCCGGACGGATCGAGCCATTGACGTACTGCGGCGGGGTATCGAAAAGCGACCCACCGCCGCCATGTGGAGGCAACTGGCAGGCCTTTACTACGAAAAAGAAAATTTCGAACGGGCCCGCGAGGCGTTCGAAAAAACGGTGCTCGCAGACCCGGAAAACGCCCGTGCCCATCTGATGACCGGCTATTGCGCACTGCAACTGGATCGGCTGACAGAGGCCCGCAAGGCTTTTAAACGGGCCGCCCGGTTTCCGCAGCAACATACCGAAGCCAAAAAAATGATGGCCTACATCGATAAATTGCATTCGGTCCCCTGCCGGAAAAACGATTCGACGGATTAATTCCCTGTCGTTTTTTGGCCCCTTTTAAAATTTCCTTGACATCCCCAATGCGATATGAAATTAAAAGGCCCTCGTTAAGTTAGAAGTGTCTATCTTAACGATGGCTGTCTTACGGCCTTCGACCATTCAATGGCGCGGAGGAAGTGAAGGCGCGACGCGAGGCGTGTTTTTTGTACGCCCGGTTGCGCCTTTTTTTTGCTGGAAAGGAGATCGAGTCATGACGTTGGATCAATTGAAGCCGGGAAGCGAGGGAAGGATCAAAAAGTTGTCGGTGCGCGACAAATTGGGACAACGGCTGATGGATATGGGGGTCTACCCCGGATTGAAGCTGAAAGTGCTTCGCAACGCCCCTTTGGAAGATCCCATGGAGGTGGAACTGGACGGCTATTTCGTCAGCCTGCGGCACGACGAAGCCCGTTTTGTAGAGGTGGAATAAGGTGAAGAACGAGAAAATCCTGGTGGCCCTTGCCGGCCAGCCCAATTGCGGCAAATCCACGGTGTTCAATGTTCTTTCCGGAGCCAGCCAGCATGTGGCCAACTACCCCGGCGTAACCGTGGACAAGATGACCGGCGGGTACCGCTACAACGGCTATCGGGTGGAGCTGGTGGACCTGCCGGGAACCTACAGCCTGAGCTCGTATTCGCCTGAGGAGCGGGTCTCCCGGGACTTCATCCTGAACGAAAAACCGTCTGTGACGGTCAACGTCATGGATGCATCGAATCTAAAGCGCTGCCTCTACCTGACCTTTCAGCTGCTGGAAATGGAAATTCCGGTGATCCTGAACCTCAACATGATGGATGTGGTCGAAAAGCGCGGCATGATCATCGACATGGAAAAGCTGTCCGGACGGCTGGGCGTTCCCGTGGTCCCCACCACCATGAAAAACGGTCAGGGGAAGAAAGAGCTGCAGGATGTGATCGATGTCGTGGCCGCAGCAAAGAAAAAGATAGAGCCGCTGCACATCGATTACCAGGAGATGGAGCCGGTTATGCGGGAAATCATCGACCGGCTGGCCAAGGAAACCACCTTGTCAACGCAATACCCGCCGCGCTGGCTGGCCATCAAACTGATGGAAGGCGATGAGGCCGTTCAGGGGATGATAGGTGAGCAGCACCCCCAGGCCGATGCATTCATGGCCATGGTGGACCAGGACCGAACGAATTTTGAAAAGGAGTTTGGCAACGCTCCTGAAGTCCACATCGCCACATGTCGCTACAAAGCGGCAGACACCATTTCCAAAGCATGCCTTCAGTTGCCCAAAGGCATGCGGCGCCCGCTTTCGGATAAATTCGACGACATCGTTTGCCATCGGTTTTTCGGACCGGCCTTTCTGGTGGGCATCATCTGGCTGCTTTACTATCTGGCCATCGTCCAGGGCTACAACATCACCAACTACACCTGGCCGCTTCTGGCCAAACTGCGCAGCCTGACCGAGGCGGTGACCCCGGAGCCCGGTTTCATCGACATTCCGCTGATCCGCGAATTTTCATTGTGGATCGTGGACAGCGTCAACGCCCTGCTCAACTATATTCCTATTTTCTTCATTTTGTTCGCGCTCATCGCCATCCTCGAAGACAGCGGCTATATGCCCCGCATGGCGTTTATCATGGATCGGCTTTTCAGCCGCTACGGTCTTCATGGCCAATCCACCCTGCCCATGGTGCTGGGCGGCATTTATGTGGGCGGCTGCGCGGTGCCGGGCGTGATGTCCTGCAAGGGCATTCCGGACGAACGGTCGCGTCTGGCCACCATCTTGATTATCCCGTTGCTCAACTGCCTGGCCAAAGTCCCCTTGTATGTGCTGCTGGTGAATATCTACTTTTCGGCCCACAAGGCCTGGGCCATGTTTTTCATCTCCACCATCAGCATGCTGATGGTACTGCCGGTGTCCAAAATTCTCACTTTGACCGTTCTCAAGGACAAGGAGACGGCGCCATTCGTGATGGAGATGCCGCCTTATCATTTGCCCACCTGGCGGGGCGTGCTGAGCCGGTCCGTGGAGCGGGTGTGGCTGTTCATGCGCAAGATTTCCACCATCGTGGTCGCCGTGGCCGTGGTCGTCTTCGTGCTGCTGCAATTTCCGGGCGTCGGCAAGGAGCGCATGGCCTTCTACCATGCCGAAAAGGATAAGGCCGTGGCCGCATTTTACAAAAAAATCGAAACGACCCCCTTTTATGAAGGACTCCAGGGGGATCGGCTCATGGCGATGATGCTCTACTGGGAAGCCTACAAGGATGCCAGGATGGGTGCCGGAGGCAAAGAGGGTATGACGACGGTGAACGCCGATTTTAAAGCCCGCGACGCATTTTTCTTCAAAATCGTCCGGCCGGGGAAGGATAAAGTCGCCAAAAAGGTCGGCCGGCAATTCAAAAAACTGGTCAAAAAGCGCAAGGGCCTGTTGCGGGAGATGCGCAAAGAGCGCATCGACAAGAGCCTTCTGGGAGCTGCGGGACGCTGGCTGGAGCCGGTGACCCAATGGGCCGGTTTCAACTGGCGGGTCAACGTGGCCCTGCTCAGCGCCCTGGCGGCCAAGGAAAGCAGCGTGGCCACCTTGGGCGCGCTCTACGAGCAGGAGGAAGAGGGCGAGGCCCTGGAACAGCGCATGGCCCGGGGAGAAGCGGACCTGACGCCCCTGCATGCCCTGGCTCTGATGCTCTTCATGGTGCTTTATCCGCCGTGCATGGCGACCGCCATGGCGGTCAAGGTACAGGCGGGCTCGGTCAAGTGGATGCTGTTTTCGATCGGCTACCCCATGCTCCTGGGTTTGGCCGTAGCCAGCCTGGTATTCTCTATCGGCAGCGTTTTGGGGCTCTCCGGTTTGCAGGCCATGTTGGCCTTCTACCTGTTGGCCCTGGGATTCACCATTTTTATGGGGTTTATCAAAAATCAACCCGAATACATCTAATTAACCAAGGAGGAATGTTTCATGTTCAGACGCAATCTTTTTACAATCCCCGTACTGGTGCTGGCCGCGCTCTTTTTCGCCGGTCAGGCCCTGGCCCACACGCCCTTGTGCTCCTGTTACGACAACGGAGACGGCACGGTTACCTGCGAAGGCGGGTTTTCGGACGGCTCCTCGGCTTCCGGCGTACAGATGCGCGTGGAGAAAAACGGCGGAGGGACACTGCTCAAAGGCAAGATGGACGAAGACAGCGAATTCACTTTCGATAAACCGGGCGAAGCTTACAAAGTCGTGTTCGACGCCGGCGAAGGCCATGTAATCGAAATCGACGGCAAGGAGATTGTGGAGTGATAAATTGCTACCCTCTCGATTTCATAATCTCGAGCTGAGAAGGAATTTATCGGACGAACAGCACCACTTTTCTTTTACAACCGCAATTTATAATGGAAAGGAATTTTTCGATGAAAAAAACGATCGTTGTGTTGACAGGTTTGCTGGTATTGGCCCTAACGGTGCCGGCCATCGCCCATTTCCAGATGGTTTACACCCCGGAATCGGCCCTTGAAAAGGCGAAAACCATCGAGTTGAAACTGGTCTTCACCCATCCGTTCGAAGCCGGTCATACCATGGACATGGGCCAGCCCGAGCAGTTTTTCGTAGTCCGCAAGGAGAAGAAAAAGGATCTTCTCTCCACCCTGAGCCCCATCACCTGGACCAGCCTGACCAACAGCGGGGCGGCCTACGAGACTTCCTATAAGCTGCGGGGCATGGGCGACAACATCTTCTGCCTGGTACCCGCCCCTTACCACGAAGAAGAGGAAGGCTGCTACATCCAGCAGATCACCAAGGTGGTCGTCAACACCGGCGGATTCCCCACGGACTGGGATGCCGAGATCGGTCTGAAGGCTGAGATCGTCCCCCTGGACAAACCCTACGCCCTGTGGACGGGCAACGTCTTCCGTGGTGTCGTCAAGAGCGCCGGCAAGCCGGTCTCCTATGCCGAAATCGAGGTGGAATACCTGAATCACCGGCCCGAGACGGATAAAAATGCGTTTGCCAAAAAAGCCGAGGTTGAAGCGCCCCAGGATGCTTTCGTCACCATGACAATCAAGGCCAACGTAAACGGCGAGTTCTCGTTCGGCATTCCCAGGGCCGGCTGGTGGGGATTCTGCGCCCTGGGCGCAGGTCCCGATACGGAATACAAGGGCAAGGAGCTGTCCCAGGACGCCGTGATCTGGGTCCAGGCCCGCGACATGAAATAGTTCGATTCAACCAATAACTCCTGTTTCTGGACGGACACCAACGCATTCATGCTCCACCATGTCGCCTCCTTCTCCTGCGACGGAGGTCACCGGGCGGGTTCGCGCCTCCTCCAAATCTTGCGCCTGCCCCGTCCGGTGACCTTTTTCAGGTGGTCCTCCCCTCATAGCCCTCCGTCCGCGAAGAGACGAGAAATTGGGGCAGTGGATGCCAGGCGCGACTTTGTTCGGACAATTCGCGTCCGGCATCCGCTGCCACCAAAAAAAAGGTTTGGCAACAGGTCCGGTTTTCATAGCCGTGGCGCATCGTCCGGGTTCGGGACCATACCGAAAGAAACAGATACGACAATGTCCGCAAAAAGTTTTGCCATACGTATGGCGGTGGCCCTGGTCGCCGTTCTGGGGTTCGCCCTTTACCGCTGGACAGGTATTGCACCGCTATTGTGGCTGGGTTCCGGTTTTTACCTGATTTGCCTTGCGATGTACACGCGATCCCTGTTCGCTGCCCTGCTGCAGACCCGCAAGGTCACGGCGGATCTACTGGTGGTTACCGTTATGGTCGTCGCTTTTCTCGCCAAAACGCCGTTGAGCGGTGCGCTGGTAGCCTGGTTCATCAGTCTGGGGCTGGCCATCTCCTTTGCCATTATCGAAAAAACAAAGCGCAAAATCGAGGCCCTTACCCGCAGGCGGGAAAAGCCTGTCCGTATTTTAAGGGATGAGCGGTTCCTGGAACTGCCCGTCGAAACGGTCCGGCCGGGCGATGTGGCCGTTGTTCCCCGGGGTGAGATGATACCGGTGGATGGAGAAATTGTTGAAGGCGCCTCGGCCATCGACGAATCGGTCGTTACCGGCGAACCTTACACCGTTTTCAAGCAAATGGGCGACCGGGTGACGTCCGGGGCCATCAGTGTGACATCGTCACTCAAGGTTCGGGCCACCAAGGCCGGCGACAAAGGCTTTCTTTATCTCATGTCGCAGGAGATCGCCAAATCCTTGATGGCGAAACCCGACACTCAGCGCCGGGCCGATTCCATTGTCCAGTTTTTCATCTGCGGCGTGGTTGTGTATGCCTTCGGCGTGTTTCTTTTCAGCGGCGGCCTGAACGGCGATGCAGCCACCGGGCTGATCCGCATGGCCGCCGTGACGGCCGTGGCTTGCCCCTGTGCCTGGGCCCTGTCGGTGCCCACGGCCTTTGCCGCCGCCATTGGCGGATTGAGCGCGCGGGGCATTCTGGTGAGGGGCGGCATCCCGCTTGAAACCCTGGGGCGGGCCGGCAATTTCATTCTGGACAAGACCGGCACGGTTACCGTGGGGCAGCCCGAGGTGGTTGCTGTCGAATCCTTCGACCTCCCGGAAACGGAATTGCTGGGTCTGGCCGCATCGGTCGAATCCGGATTCAACCATCCCATCGCCAATGCCATCCTGGCCCATGCCTCGGCCAGGGGGGTTTCCCCGGCCAAGGCCGATCACAGCGAATATCTTCCGGGTATCGGTGTCAAATCCACGGTTTCGGGTCGCCAGGTGACCTTGGGGAGTAATGAAACCATGACCGCGCTGGGCATGGACATCCCTGCGGAGGTGGATATCGACGGCCGGGCGGTCTGGGTCGGCGTTGACGGCAAAATCGTGGGTGCGGTTGTGATTCAGGACGCCGTCCTGGCCTTGGCCGACGGCCTGGCCGACACGCTTCGCGGTCTGGGAGCCAAACGGGTTATTCTGGCCACCGGAGACAACGAAAAAGGCGAGGCTCGGCGGGTAGCCGGGCAACTTGGAGCAGATGGATGTCATTGGGGCCTCAAGCCCGAGGACAAGCTGGCCCTGGTGAAATCCCTTGGCGACCAGGGCGTCACGGTCATGGTTGGCGACGGCGTCAACGACGCCACCGCGTTGGCCGAGGCGGATGTGGGCATTTCCATTGGCAGCGCCAAGGCCGACCTGGCCATCCAATCGTCGGATATTGTCGTGATGCGGGAAGATGCCGCCAGCCTGGTCGCCGTTGTCGAGACCGGCAAAAAACTGATTCGCGTCATCCGGCAGAATTACGCCTGGGCCATCGGATTCAATCTGATCGGGATTGCCCTGGCCACGGCGGGTTTTTTGAGTCCGTGGCTGGCCGCATTGTTTCACCATGCGAGTTCGGTGCTCGTGGTGGCCAATTCAGCCCGGCTGGTGAAGATGCCGGCGAACCGTGATCGGTAATCTGTGAACGGTGGAACAGTAAACACGTATCCATGAACGAAGAGCCGGCAATCAGGGAGCAGCCAAATTTCTCATGCAAACCCTTATTGTAATGCTGTTTTTCATCTTAGCCATCTGGTATCTCTGCCGGCGGCTATTGAAAAATCTCAAAAGTAGACCATCATCTTGTGGTTGCAGTGGATGCGATAGCTGTTCAGCAGGATCCAAAACCGAGATGAAGATTGAACAGCCCGATAAAAAAAGGCTTGACATGTGACAGCATTGTAGATAGAAGTATCTAACTCTCTAAGAGTTAGCTAACAATAAGTACGGGCTCTTACGGCGGTCGGGCATTACGCTCGCGACCAGCAGTGAAGGCGCTTTGGAACCGAAGGATTCGGTAAGCCAATGCGCCTTTTTTATTGGCGCGGCGGCGGCCTTTGCCAAACAACGGGCAGTGACCGATGATGGATGAGATATTGGTTGGACAGCCATCAAATCATTAGAGCCAAGACAGAAAAGGAGAATTATTTTGCATCCTGAATTTAAAATCGAGTGTCGCAACAGTAGAGGAAATCTTCACGTCAGGCTGCGTGGGGCGTTCAATGGCATGTGCGCCTGGGAACTGCTTAAAATACTCAGGCAGCACGATGGAACGGGAAGGGTGTTCGTCAACACGAACGGAATCGGCCCAGTGGCCGGCGAAGGGGTGGAACTGTTCCGCATGCACATGAAACGCCGCCAAATTCCCCGGGACTGGCTCTATTTCAAGGGGACCAAGGGATTTAAAATCGCCCCCGACGGCAGCCGGGTGCTGATCTGCAAAAAGGGTTCGCCGGGGCACATTCAAGACCGCTTCAGGCGGACGAAGCCGACCATAAAAATGGTGAAAAACATCCATGAAGTATGGCAATCCATTAAAAACGAAAGGAAACCGCAATGAAAAAGGCACTAATCATTTTTGGATCGACCACGGGCAACACGGAAGAAATGGCCGGCATGGTCAAAACAATGTTGGAGCAATCGGATTTCGAGGTCGAGGTCAAAGAGGTCTCCGATGCATCCACAGCGGATCTGACCGCCGACCACGATCTTTTGCTGCTTGGCTGCCCGGCTTACGGAGATGAGGAGATCGAACTGCAGGAGGATTTCGCCGACTTTTGCGAACAACTCGACGGCACTCGGTTGGACGGCAAGCCTTTCGCCGTCTTCGCCCCGGGGGACAGTTCCTATGAACACTTCTGCGGGTCGGTGGACATGCTCGAAAATAAGATGAACGATATGGGCGGCAAGATGGTCAACGACGGACTCAAAATCGACGGCGATCCAACCGATGCCGAGGGAGAAATCGAAACCTGGGTCGAATCGACCGCCGGTTCTGTAGGGTGATGGTGCCGTGACAAGATCGATCAATGCTGAGCCACACAGCCGGGCCTTATTGTCCGAATTCGGCGGTATGTTTTCTCAGCATCGGATAACAACAAACCAGAAGGCACAAAGTCCTGATCGGAGATTGGCGGCTCTCCACTGTTTTAATGCCCCTTCCCGATACCCGCCCGCGATTTATGAACGGTAGATTTCCCACCATATTTAACGCCAAGTTCATATCGGGACCGAAAACGCCTTTTTAATCATCGCGGCAGGCTTTCTCAACAGAGTCTGCCGCGGTGCATTTTTTTATCGAACCACTATCATCAATTACGAAAGGGAATCGGGAATGAGGTCTCAAATGGCCACGCAGGATCATATTTGCTACTCCCCCCGAACTGGATTTTACTCACCGACAGCACGGGTGGATATCAAGCGAGACAATCCCGAGCGTTTTGAATATTGCTGGCAGGGCTCCGGCGATTTCGGAAATCTTCGGTTTTCAAGAACCAAAATCCGGCCGGGTTTCGACATCTGGACCAGCGATGCCCTGTTACGTGAAAATGTCAGTTTTTCCTTGGTCGAGCATCCCGCCATCCTTAACTTCGGCTTCTGCCTATCCGGCAAATCCTTGGCCAAATACGGCACCAGGCGGGAACCCATAAAATTCTCAACCGGGACGCAGGGGGTTTTTTACTGCCCATATACATATGGCACCGCTTGCATGAGCATGGGTGTGCCGCAACGCCAGGTGGAAATCATTTTTACGCCGGAACGGCTGCGGTCCTATTTTGAATCCGATCCGGACGCGATCCCTCCAATCTTCCGGGAAATTTTAGCGGAAAAGCAAAACGATCCGATTTACCAACTCCAAACGATTACGCCCGCCATGCGCTCGGCATTGGAGCAACTGATTGATTGTCCTTTTCGTGGCATAACCCGTAAATTTTTCTTCGAAAGCCGCGCCCTGGAACTGATCGCCCATCAACTGCGCCAGTTATCCGAGAACTCACCGAAACGCACCACCGGCAGCTTTCGCCTGCACGCAATTGACCGCAAGCGGGCCGAATCGGCCCGGGACCTTCTGGTCAGCAGGCTGGAGAATCCCCCGGGACTACTCCAACTGGCCCGGGAAGCAGGCATGTCTCATCCCAAATTGAACCGCTGTTTCCGCGAGATGTACGGAATGACGGTCTTTCAGTATCTGCGCAACGAAAGACTCAACCAGGCCAGGCAAATGCTCGATCAGGGCCTCAACGTCACGGAAACCGCTTACGCCGTGGGCTATGAGAGCATCAGCCATTTCTCTCGGGCTTTTAAGATGCAGTTCGGCGCATCTCCCAGTCGGTGCATGGGCACTATTTAACCACGCCTTGTCAAGACGATCCAAGCTTTTGCAAAAACCGCGGCAGGGAGATTACGGTTGCATCGCTGCTGATCGGAAGTTCGTCATCACCGCCGTAAATACGAAATCCAGCCCTTGTGCCATGGTTTTGGCAATCGTGGTTTTACCCACCTGGCGAGCGCCGAGTAATGTGATCGCCGGCACCTGTGCGATTATATTTTTTATTTCGTTAGCAACCCATCCGGGTATCATACCTGCAATTCGAGATACTTATGCCAAAATTGCAAGGTATGTCATAAAAGCTGTTTGGTGTCTGTACAAAAGACCAAATAGCAACAACCACACTCCTTTTTCACCAAACAGCAAAAAAAGTTCGGCCATCGTTAGTCGAAACCGTTCAGGCTTTGGTACGTAATCATCGTTTGGTGAAAATGAATCTCTAATGCAAGGCAATCGAGTTATGCACAAAAAATTCCTGAAAACGACACTATGTTTCCTGACACTGTTGACGGCTGTTTCTCTGGCCCAGGCCTCCGATACCACCGTTCCCACCGGGTTGGAGATCATGACCCGTGTGGACGACCGCCCCGACGGCGATGATCGCACGCAGATGCTGACCATGACCCTGAGCAACAAGAGCGGACGGCAACGGATTAGAGAGGTCAAGAGCTATTCCAAGGATTTCGGCAAGGACAAGAAATCGGTCATGGTGTTCGAAAAGCCCGCCGACGTGAGAGGCACGGCCTTTTTGTCCTGGGAATACGACGATCCCGCCCGCGAGGACGACAAGTGGCTCTATATGCCGGCCATGAAAAAGGTGCGCCGCATCAGCGGGGCATCGAAGAACGAGTATTTTATGGGCAGCGATTTTACTTACGACGACATGGGCGACCGCAATGTGGAGGAAGACTCCCACACCCTGCTGGGTGAGGAAGTCGTGGATGGCCACGACTGCTGGAAAGTCGAATCGATTCCCGTGGATCCCGAGGATATGTACACCCGCAAGGTGATCTGGGTGTGCAAGGCGGCGGACATGGCGATCAAGGCCGAGTATTATGACAAGGATGGTTTGCTCAAAACCTTCAAAGCCCTTGATTTCAGGCAGCAGGACGGATTCTGGACCCAGTTCAAATCAGAGATGGACAATGTCTCCCGTAAACACAAGACCGTCATGGAGATCGATTCGGTTAAATATAACACCGGGATCAATGACAACCTGTTCCGCGTATCCACCATTCAGCGGGGCAATATTCGTTGAGTCGCCCCTTTGGCCGTTTGCTGGTGCTCTTTTTCTTACTCGGAGGGATGACGGTTCAAGCAATGGCCAGCGAGACAAACATGCCTTGGCTGGAACCCTTCTCGCTTACGGGCTGGGCCGAGGCGATTCAGTCCGTACGCACTCACCGGCCCAACGACAGCCTGACCTCCCGGGCACGCCTGCGCCTGGAGTTGGAGGCCGATTTCAACGTGTTTTACGGATTCGTCTCCGCGGATGCCGAGAAAAACTGGCAGATCGAGGACGAAACCGGCATTGACCTGCAAGAGGCCTGGCTGGAATACGCCGCCGATCGTTGGGACCTGCGCATCGGCCGGCAGATTGTTATCTGGGGCAAGGCCGACGGGGTGCAGATCGCCGACATCGTCTCGCCGCCGGATTACACCGAATCCATCACCCGGGACCTGGATGAGATTCGAATCCCCGTGGACGCGGCCAAACTCCGGTTGCTCGGCGACTTCGTCAATACCGAACTGATCTGGATCCCGGTGTTCGAGCCGGCCGTGCAGCCCTCGGGCGACAATCCCTGGGCCGTTGAAACGGACCTGCCGGACAATGTGCATGTGACCATGGCCGATGTCGACGAGCCGGACACGTCCATGGAAAATAGCGAGATCGCCCTGAAGGTCGCCGCTTACTTCTCCGGCCTGGATGTGGCCGCATCTGTGTTTCACACCTGGGACGACAACCCGGCTTACCATCGCACCATCCGCCGCGAGGGCGACACTGTATTTGTCGACTACGCACCGCGGCATCATCGTCTGACGGTACTGGGCCTCGAATTCTCGCGGCCCTGGTCGGACTTCGTCTTCCGGGGCGAGGCGGCTTACTATATCGGCAAGTACCACGAAACGAATCCAACCGCCCTCGATCCGATACAGAGAGATCTTCTCAAATGGCTGGGCGGTGTGGACTGGACGCCCGGCAACGACTGGACCGTGATCGCCCAGATCACCGGCGACATCATCATGAATCACGATGCACGCATGGCTGACGAGGCGTTCGAAACCATGGCCACGCTGAGCATTTCCAAGGATCTGCTCAACCAGACCCTGACCGTTTCCAACATGCTTTACTACGATCTGAACGAAAACGGAATCTATATCCGGCCCAAGGCGGATTATGCCCTGACGGATGCATGGCATCTCATGACGGGTGCCGACATTTTCAGCGGCGATGACGGCCGGTTCGGAGGGTATCGCAACAACAGCCAGGTGTGGGTAAAAATCAAATACAGCTTTTAATACGGCTTACCGCAGGGGCAAAAAGATTTCACCCTGACAATATATCAGCACGGAGGGATTATGCTAAACATAGAAAAAATAAATGCCTGGTTCCGGCAAATCGCTGAAATCATTCTGCGCTTCAGATGGGTCAATCTGCTCGTTTATGTTCTGCTCATGGCGACGGCCGTCATGGGAATCGGGCGTCTCGAAACCGAGATCGACATGGACAACTGGTTTCTGGAGGACGATGCGCTGTTGGCCGCCAAGGATCGTTTCGAGGAAATTTTCGGTAACGACGATTTCTGCGCCATCCTGGTGGAGGCGGACAATGTATTTACCCCAGAGGCTCTGACCAAAATCCGTGAACTGGGCCATGAGTTGGTGGCAAAGGTCCCCTATGCCGACGACGTGATCTCCCTGACCGACTTCGAGTACACCTACGGGACAGAGGAGGGCATGCAGATCATCGACCTTGTGCCCGATCCGGTGCCCACGGATGACGCCGCCCTGGAGAAAATCAAGGCCATGGCCCTGACCAAGCCCTCCATGAAGAACCGCATCGTCTCCGCCGACGGTAAACAAACCTGGGTCATGCTGCGCATGAAACCGATCCCGGATGAATGGGACAAAGACACCGAGGAAAATCCAGAACTGGCCATCGGACGCATCGTCAACACCATCACCGTCCAAGAGAAGTACGACATATTGCATCCCAAGAATGCCGGGCTGCCCATTATCAATGTCGACAAGCGCAATTTCCTCGGCAAGGAAACGCCCCGCCTGCTCGGTTTCTCGCTGCTGGTTACCATCGTGGTCCTGGCTATCACCCTGCGCAGCTTTCGCGGAGTGGTCTTCCCGCTGATTACCGCCATCAGCGCCATGGTATTGGTTTTTGGGGCCCAGGGATTCTTGGGCATTCCCAACGATCCCTCCATGATTTTCCTGCCGCTTTTTCTCAGTCTGGCGGTTTCCATCGGTTATTCCATCCATGTCTTCAACTACTTCAAGCGCACCTTCTGGCAGACCGGCAAACGGCGCCAATCAATTGTTCACGCCATCGAGGAAACCGGCTGGCCGCTTCTTTTCAGCGCCCTGACTACCATTGCAGCGCTACTATCCTTTATTTTCATCCCATTGCGACCCATTCGCTGGGTGGGGCTCACCGCCGCCTGTCTGGTGGCCGTGACCTACCTGCTTGTCATCGTTTTGCTCCCGTCTCTGCTCAGCTTCGGCAAAGACCGCGAACCCCATGCGGTCTATCTGGAAAAAGGTGGCCGATGGTTGGAACGGATGATGGCCTTTTTGGGGGATCGGGTATTGTTGCGCCCCAAAACCAGTATCACGATATTCGTGCTCATCGTCGCGACTTGCCTGGTGGGAATCACCCGCTTCGAGGTCTCCTTCGATATCCGGCGTACCTTCGGGCTCAAGGTGCCCTATGTCAACCGTCTCGACCATATCGGCCAATCCCAGGTGGGCTCCCTGTATTCCTATGACGTGGCCTTCGAGTTTCCTCAATCCGGTGCCGCCAAAGAGCCGGAGAACCTGAGAAAATTCGATCAACTTATCCAGGAGGTCAAGGGCCTGCAACTGACCAAAAAAGTCTCCTCCCTGATCGACATCGTCAAGGACATGAACCAGGTTCTCAACGCCGGCGATCCGAACCACTACCGGATCCCGGACACCCGCGGGATGATCGCCCAACTGCTTCTGCTGTACGAAAACGCCGGCGGGGTGGAAGTCGAAAAATGGGTGGATTACGATTATCAACGTCTGCGGCTGATGGTGGAACTCGGCGATTACAATTCCGGGGAAGCGACCAGGGAACTGCGCCTGATCCAGCAACGTGGAAAGGAGCTTTTCCCCGACGCCCATGTGCTGTTGATCGGCTCCATTTCTCAGTTCTCCGTGATGCAGGATTACGTAACCTGGGGTCAGATCAAATCCTTTTTCATCGCTCTGTGCGTGATCGCACTGCTCATGACCGTCGTGTTCGGCAGCCTCAAAACCGGCCTGATCGGCATGATTCCCAACGTGGCCCCGGCCATTGCCGTAGGCGGCATCATGGGGTTCGCCAACATCCCTCTGGACATGATGACGGTGACCTGCATTCCCATGCTGCTGGGCCTGGCCGTGGACGACACCATCCATTTCATCAACCACAGTCAGCTGGAATTCATGCGCACGCGTAACTATGCCGAAAGCACCCGCCGTGTCTTCTTCTCCGTGGGTACGGCCCTGTTTCTCACCTCCACGGTGTTGATCCTGTGCTTTTCGGCTTATCTGATTTCGGCGGCGAAAGTGTTCGTCAATATGGGCTATCTGGTCACCACCGGTATCCTGGCTGCGCTATTGGCCGATTATTTCATCACTCCGGTGATGCTTAACTGGGTGCAACCCTTTGGCAAGGAACAAACGGTTGATGCCAGACAACGCCTGTCAACTGATAAAAGAGAGGAAAAGGCTGAAGTTTTATATGGTGCAAGATAATAGAAAGGGAAAAGCTATGAAAAAAAGGATCATCCTGTTGGTCGTCGCCTTAACACTTACCGCCACCATGGCCCAGGCCCATTCGGTCTGGATCAACGCTTTCGAATCCCATGCCCATCATTCCCACCACGCGATGGTTTCGTTGGGTTGGGGGCATTCCATGCCCATGGACGATATTCTCAATTCCCCCAATGGCCGCGTAGTCATTAAGCAATTCGAGATGTTCGATCCGGCATTGAAAAAAACCGGTCTGCTCAAACCGACGTCCAAGGTAAGCGAACCGGAACTATCCTCGGACGGTTTCGATTTGTTTCCCGCCGATCTGGCAGCCCAGAAAGTCGCCTTCAAAAAAGGAAGCGCCCAAGGAACTTATCAGTTGGGTGTCGTAACCAAGCCGGCATTTTACACCCAGTACATCGACAAGAGCGGCAAAACCAGAATGAAGCTGAAACCCAAAGACGAGCTGAAAGATATCGAGAAAGTGCTCATATGCGTGAAGTATCAGGCATTTGCCAAATCCTTTCTGACCGTCGGCCAGTGGACGAATTCCAAGCCCCTGGGACACGGCTTGGAGATCGTCCCACTAACCGATCTGAGCAACCTGCACGAGGGTGATCTAGTCGAGGTGGATGTCCGTTTCCACGGTAAGCCGCTCAGCGTCTCGGCCAAGAGCATGGAGTACATTACCGCCCATAGCAGCAGCTTCGGCCAAAGTGACGGCTTTTGCCTGATGTCCTACATCATGGGCGGCCATGCCCAATTTCGTGTGCAGAGCAGCGGCCAGTGGATGATCAATGTCAGTCACAAGGATGACGTCACCGAGGACGGGCCGCTCAAGGACCTTTACGGCAAGGCCGAACAAGTTTACCATAGCGCCAGTTTGACCTTTATGGTCAAATAAAGACACGGGAAACCGGTATCCCGCGGCTGACCGAGGCCGCGGGATCAGGCTTCCCATGATTATTTTTTACCTAAAGCTCAAGTTTTTTTGCCTCTTAGCTCCTGTGTGGCCCTCTGACCCATCCGGTACAAAACGAATTGTGCGCCCCCGCAGAGCATGGAGACGCGGCCAGCATAACTGCAGACCTCACATCCCTGACACGCCCTTTAAATAGAAACGCATAAAAACATCACTGACTCCAAATAAAAACGGATCTGTCCCCATTTTACCCCAGATGCCCTGTAAGTATCATATCTGTACCCATTTTCAGCAGATGCCGTTGACCTCGAAATCACCGGCTTCGCTGTAATGGATTTTACCATTTGGAGTACACTCCCACTTTTTATCCTTTTTATTGGACTACACTCCAATACCTTGTTTGAAATCGCAAAAAATTCCTAACAAAATGAGTTGACAGAACATCCTTCCAAATATAAAAAGTTAATTTTTAGTTTGAGCTTTAAAACAAAAGAAGAAATGTCTTACGGCTGTCGGTTGTGGCGCGACATGAAGTGAAGGCGCGGATAAATCCTTTGTCTGCCGGATTTAATCGCGCCTTTTTTTATGAAAGGAGGGTTGGATGAAAAGGTGGATGTGGACTGTCGGTTTACTCGCTTTCGTTTCGGTTTTTCTCGTTATTTCGCCCATTCGGCAGACCGGCGCCTCGCCGGCCCAGACCCCGCGGCAGATGGACGTCATTATGATCGGCGACCGTCTGGTGGATGTGAGCCACAGCCTGGGCGTGGTACCGACGGCCATGTCGGTGCGCTGTTCCATTTGGCCCCTGTGCAAACCGCTGCAATCCGCCGTTCAGGTGCTGGGATGTCCCAATTGCCTGACCAAGAAAAAGGCTGCGCCACTGCTAAAGTTTGCCCAAAAACATAAAATCAAACGCGTCCTGATTGAAAAAAGCGACCCGTTTTGCATCTACGTACCGAAATTGCGGCTGGAGAAAATTGCGTCTTTTCTGGAAGGCAAGGGATTCGAAATCGCATACGTCGATTTTAACCAGGGACTGGACGCGGCCGTCCGCCAGACAGCAGCTCTTTTAGGATGTACGGAAAAGGTCGATAAGGTGTTGGCCGATTATACCAAGGCGATGGAAAAAACCCGTAAAAAGATGGCCGGGCAGCAATTCGCCAGGACGGTCGTCATTCTGCGCGGCACGTATCAGGCCACAACAGGAAAGACATTTTTACGCGTCGAGGCTCCCGGTGGCTACGCGGACCGCTTTTTGCTAAAACCCATGGGAATCGAAAATGTCGGCGGCAAGGTGGTTGCAGCCGGGAAAAAACACTCCAAGGGGCATGTGGCCATTCGCAAACTCGATGGCCTGATTATCGCGGCACCGGAAGCCATCGTGATGACCGGCGATGCCATCGCCGTACAAAAGGTGCTGGCTGCCGCAATTCACAAAAATCCGGCCCTGGCCGAAGTGCCCGCCATTCAGGCGCATGCCGTTTACAGCCTGGCGGGCTACATCGACTCCAGCGTGATCGAATATCCGCTCATCCTGCGGCGCTGGGCCGATGCGCTGGGCAGATAGAATAGATAAGTGCATAAGCTTGTTCAGGCCATCTGTGGCCACACACCCGTAAAAAATTTGTGGATTCGTGGAAGCGGCTTCCAAGCAGATGCCACTTCCTTAGAAAGCCGATATCTGCGTAAGGCTGACGGTCGGAAAACACACAAATAATTGCAATTGGAAAAATCGAATCAAAAAGCTTGACTTTATATGTTTAGTTACTATACATAAAAGCCATGGAAAAACGGATCATCAAACTGTCAAGAATGCTCCTGCGGGTCTTTAACAAATTTGCCCAAAACGAAAAGAAGCCGCGTCGCTTTGGCGTGGATGAACTTTTGCATCCGTCCGAGATTCACATGGTCATGTTGATCGGAGACAACCCCGGGGGCCATGGCGCCGAGTTGGCCCGGATTTCCGGCGTCACCCGGGGCGCGGTCTCCCAAATCATTGCCAAACTCGAAAAAAAGGGAATCGTTGAAAAAATCGAGGATCCCGAAAACGGTTTAAAAAAGGTACCGGTCCTGACCAACAAAGGCAAAGTGGCCTATTACGCCCACGAGCAGTATCATGAGGAAATGGACAGGGACCTTTATGATTATGTGGCCCGGTTGACGGAGGAGCAGGTGGCGGTCATCGAAAATTTTTTAAGAGGACTGGAAAAAATGGCGGATCGGCGCCGTTAATTTTTTTGGCTCATAATGTATAGCAACTTAACGTTAAAAAAGGATGACAAAATGAAAAAATGGTTCAACCCCCAATCGAAAACCGGCTATCGCTTCATGGTCTGGGCCTTTAGAATCATGGATCTTTTCGGAAAACCCGACCGGCGGTTGGAGGATTTCCGCCTTCAAACGGGAAACGTGGTGGTGGACTTTGGCTGCGGACCGGGCCGCTATCTCCGCAAGGCAGCAGACCAGGTAGGGCCGAATGGTCATGTCTATGCGGCGGACATCCACCCCATGGCCATCGATCTGGTCAAGCGAAAAATCGATAAATATCACCTGACCAATGTGACGCCGGTGTTGCTGGGCGACAAGCCTGGAACCATTCCGGATCGCAGCGCCGATGTCGTTTATGCCCTGGACATGTTCCACCAAGTCGATGATCCGGCAGCCTTTTTAGCCGGAATTCATCGCATCGTTAAGCCAAAAGGCGTGCTTTACCTGGAAGACGGGCACCAGCCGCGCAGCCGGAGTCTGGAAAAAGTCCAGCGTTCCGGAAATTGGCGGGTTTCGCGAGAAAACGACCATTGGATAGAATTAAAACCTGCGGCTTAAAAACTTGGATATGGATGATCCGGAATTTAAAATTCCGGAAACGTACTAATTGTCCAGATCGAATCCGCTTAAGTATTCATCCAGGGCTACCTTGGATTCCCCGTCAAGGTGCGGGCAGTCATCCGAGCCTTTGGCGCCTTCAGCCAGCCTGAGGGCAAATACCATGCAGGTCGGTTGGCGGCATTCGCGGCAGTTGGTGCGGGGCAGATGTTTTAAAATTTCCACCAACTGGGGGCGATCGATGCCACTATAGCGAGGCGTGATCGTCTCGCGGTTTTGCCAGGCGTCGTTGACTTCCCGACGAATCCATTCAATAATTTTTTCGGCCTGCTCGCGGTCCTGCACCGCGTTGACCGTGATCTGATCGGACCGAACCGAAATCAGGCGCCCCTGGGTGCGAAACGTAGCGGTGGGTGGTTCTTTTATATATTCGATGGCGCCCAGCACCGCATTCAAGTAAGGCAGGGCACAGCCCACGTCCTGATCCAGCCGAGCAATGCCGTTGACGCTCATGGCGCCAGGCATGCAGTGGTTGTTGACGATTTCCAGCCGAAAGGTTTTGAGCAGCATTTTTTTATTTCCCGAGCAAAGCAAGGTTGATGTGCGATGCTTCACTTTAAACAAAACCAAGGGTATTTTCCACCCCGGACCACACGATTTTTAGCCGAATAAAAATTTGTGGCCGGTGCGGGCAAAAGCCCTTCGCTGATCGTAAAAAAGGATTGACAGTCGGTCCAATGAAAGTTATGTACCGACTTGAGTTAGATATTTCTAACATAGCTATCTAGTCCTTACGACCTGCGGCCGGCAACCGGTGCGCAAGGCAGTGAAGGCGCGAGCGGACTCCCCTGGGGAGATCCCTTGCGCCTTTTTTGTTGGTTTGAATCGAACAGGAGATGCATGAAACCGTCCCGTATCATTGAAACCCTGAAAACATTGATCGAGATCCGTCAGCCGGTGTTCGTCTGGGGCGCTCCAGGCGTGGGCAAAAGCCAGGTGGTCGCCCAGGTGGCAAGGCAGGAGGGGCTTGAACTGGTGGACGTCCGCGCCGTGTTGCTGGATCCCGTGGACCTGCGGGGACTGCCCCGCATCGATGACAACAACCGGGCCTGCTGGTGCCCCCCCGAGTTTTTGCCGACAGGCGGCAAAGGGATTCTTTTTCTGGATGAACTGAACGCCGCGCCGCCGCTGGTGCAGGCGGCCTGCTACCAACTGGTCCTGGACCGGCAATTGGGCGAATACAGGCTTCCCGACGGCTGGAGCATTGTGGCCGCCGGCAACCGGGAAACCGACCGGGCCGTCACCCACCGCATGCCCTCGGCCCTGGCCAACCGTTTCGTGCATCTCAACTTCGAGGTGGATGGCGCCGAATGGCTCACCTGGGCCCGAGGCGTCGGAATCGCCGCGGAGGTGAGTGCCTTTATACGCTTTCGCCCCAACCTGCTGCACGCCTTCGATCCCCAAAAGGACGACAAAGCCTTCCCCACGCCCCGATCCTGGGAGTTTGTCTCCCGCATCATGAACGGTAGAGCAGCCGTCTTTCCAGACCTGGAGTTGATTGCCGGTGCGATCGGCGAGGGAGCGGCGGCGGAATTCTGCGGATTTTTGAAAATCCACCGCAAGCTTCCCGATCCACAAATGCTCATCGATAACCCCGAAACCGCACAGGTTCCCGAGGACCCGGCCACCTTGTATGCAGTTTGCGAATTGTTGGCCGAAAAAACAGATTCGGGAAATCTGCATGGGATCATGACTTATGCCGGGCGCCTGCCGCCGGAGTTCAGTGTTTTGCTGGTGCGCGACGCGGTCCGGGCAAACGGCGCCATCGTCGATACACCGGATTTTAACGATTGGGCTATAGCACATGCCGATGTCCTCATTTAGTGCCCATCCACGAACGGCATCTTTTGAAGCCTGTCAAAAAATATGGATAAAGAAATCTACCAAAAAGTAACCCAGGCCAGGGCAAGCCTGGTGCTGGATCATCCTTTCTTCGGCCACCTGGCCCTGCGCATGCAGTTGAAGGAAGACGGTACATGCGACACGGCCTGGTCGGACGGCCAAACCCTGGCCTACAATCCGTTGTACGTTCGAATTCTGTCCCGCGAAAAACTGAAAGGTCTGATGGGCCATGTGGTCATGCACCCGGCCTGCCGCCATCACCTGCGACGCAAGGGACGCGATGCCAGCTTGTGGAACATGGCCTGCGATTACGCCATCAACTGGATACTGCTGGAGACCGGATTGACTCTGCCCGACGGCTACCTGGATGATCCGGCCTTGCGGGGCAAAACCGCCGACGATATCTACGTCCATCTGAAAATTCAACGCTCCCGGGATCGCTCCGACAACCAGGACCGCAGCGTCGAAAAACAGGCCATGGAAGCCGGGGAGGAAGTCGATGTTCCCGACGTCGAAAGCCGGAACCGGCACCGCCGGCAAACCGACGCGTCCGAGGAGCAGGATGAGGATTCCATGGACGTTGAATCCTTATCAACGGAAGGTTCCGATGAGGACCAGGGAGAACTGGAGCGAGGCGATCCGGGGCAATCGGGCGAAGTACGCGATGCGCCGGCTGTCAAGGACGGCGCCGGCGGCGCTGGCGAGGAAACCGCCGACGAGAGCCAGTGGCGCATCAACCTGGCCCAGGCCGCCACACGGGCTCGGTCCATGGGCGATCTGCCGGCCGGTCTGGCGCGCATGATCGAACGGCTGCTCAGCCCGAAGCTGAACTGGCGGCAACTGCTCAACCGTTTTATCCAGGCGTCGGCGCGCTACGACTACGCCTGGATGCCGCCCAACCGACGCTATCTCCATCAGAACCTTTACCTTCCGGCCATGCGCAGCACAGACCTGCCGGAAGTGGTGGTGGCCGTGGACACCTCCGGGAGCGTGTCGCCCCGTGAACTGGACCAGTTTGCCGCCGAGCTTTCCGCCATTCTGGAAACCTGCGCCCAAACCGTCCATCTGCTCTATTGCGATACCCGCGTGGCGCGGGCGGAAACCGTCGGACGGGAGGATCTTCCGCTTTCTCTGTTGCCGATCGGCGGCGGCGGAACGGACTTCCGGCCGGCCTTCGACTGGGTGGAAAGTCGCGGCCTTGCCCCCCTTTGCATGATTTACCTGACCGATCTGGCCTGCAAACGATTCCCTCAACCGCCGCCTTACCCCGTTTTGTGGGCATCGGTAGGCGAAGCGGAGGTGCTGCCGCCTTTTGGGGATCGGGTGTCGATCGACGGGCCGGAGCCGCGATGAGAAAAGGATAAAACCGATGAAAATCGAATGGAGGATCAAGAAAAAAGCAGGGCACTTGCGTCCCAAGCTGCATTACGCCATTACGTTGGAAGATTTTGAGATCGAACTGGCCGTTCCCATGGTGCGGATGACCAGCACCATCCCCAAGCCGCCGGATGCCGGCCAACATTATGTCTGGCCGGGGACCAAAGAATGCGGTAAGGAAGAACCCGAAGAAGCATACGATTTATGCACACCTTCTCACAAGACCGGCCACTGCCGGCAGATGCTGATGCTGCCCATGCGTCCGGGCAACAACTATCCCGAAATCGAGGTTTCGTTTCGCCGGCTGCGCCGTGCCTATGAAAAGGCCCTTTTGGCCGCCTACGCCAACAGCGCCTTCGAAACCCGGGGACGGCTGGAAATGACGCCGGAAACCAAACGGCGCGTGGCTCCGACAGTGGTTGCCCGGCGGTTTCTGGCATTGGTGGAACAGGCCTCTTGAAAGGAGGGATTCGATGAAAAAACTACCGACAATGGAAAACAGTTATGCCGTACTCCAGGACATGGCCACGGCTCCCATTCGCAGTCGGCTGCTGATGGCCGGCCTCGAACTTGGTGTCTTCGACGAAATGAACGATTATCGCTCCGCCGACGATATTGCCGCTGCCGTCGGCTCCCATGCCGGCAACACCGGGCGCTTTCTCGATTCCCTGACAACCATCGGTTTGGCGGAGAAAAGAAACGGGCTGTATCGCAACCGACCGGAGCTGGCCCCCTTTCTCCTGAAACACTCCCCGACTTTCATCGGCGAAATGTTACAGTTGATGGAGCGCATGTGCATAGAACCTTTGGACGGCCTCGTCGATCTTGTCAAGGGAGGGCCGCCAACGGGTACATATGACGAAGATTTCTCTTCTCCGGGGCTTTGGGCCCAGGCCACTCGAGCCAGCGCCGCCTGGGTGACCGGCGGCGCCGGGACGCAAATGGCGAAAATCGTTGCCAGCCTGCCGGAATTTGCCGGCTTTCGCCGTATGCTGGACCTTGGCGGCGGACACGGAATGTTCGCCCTCTACTTTGTGGATGCCCATCCGGAAATGAGCGGCGTGGTGTTCGACAGGCCGGTTGTGGCGGCGGTAGCAAACGAGTTTATCGGGGAGTACGGCCTGCAGGAGCGGGTCTCGGTCAAAGAAGGAGATTACCTGACCGACGATATCGGCACCGGGTACGATTTGATCTGGGCCTGCTCCACCTTGAATTTCGCCCGCCACGATCTGGATACCTTGATCGGAAAAGTACACGATGCCCTGAATTCCGGCGGGGTGTTTATCGCTTTTCAGGACGGCATGACCCACGAACGGACCCAACCCGACACGATGCTCGGGCATCTGGGAGATGCCTTGCGGTCGGTCCAGGACTTCTCTTTCGATCAGGGCGAGATCGCCGAATCCATGCTGCGTTGCGGGTTCCGCTCGGTTCATTCGCAGACCATCGATGCCCCCATGGGCGCCATGGATCTGGATATTGCCCGCAAGGATCGGTAGCGACGCGTTGCAGGAAGAGGGCCGCCCGGCCATTTATCCTCAAGACCAAAATTCTTGTGCAAAAAACAAGTTGACAAATAGAGAAGATTTGATATACGAAATCCCTAAATGAAATAGAGTGTTCTATTTTTATTTAAGATGTCTTACGACTGGCGGCCGACAATCGGCGCGCCGAGAAGTGAAGGCGCATCAGAACCTGCCAATTGGCAGATTCTGATGCGCCTTTTTTTGTGGGTCTCGGGTGCGATCCTAAAAAAATTGATGGCAATCCTTGCTGTCAATCAAATCCGGCGCAACGGGAAAGGAATTCAGTCATGGCCAAATTCGGTAAACGCTCGAGAAGCAATTGGACGATTGGTGCGCACACGGTAAACTCTTACAAAAGGCGGGTGCCTGACCCGGCGGTAAAACGCAAGCGCCGCAGCAGCCGGGAAATCCGCAGAGTGATTGCCCAGGCCCTGAACCGCGTCCAGGACAACGGCAGGACAGTTTATCTGTGTGCCGACTCCTACAAGGGAAATCCCAAACCCAAAACCCTGTACCGGGTCGAATTGTTCAAGGAAAATTATTATGTGCTGTGCATCCAGCAGCAGGTGATGACGCTCTTCACCTCTGAAATGATTACCGGCGACGCACAAAGAGGGGGGCTTGTTTTTCGGGACGAAGCACCTTTTAAGGAACTGACACCCTATTATGCGTGAGCCGCTTTCAGCGGTGAGAAATCCAAGACACTACAAGGAGCAAGGACGATGACAAAAAGAGAGTTAATCGAAAGGATGGCATCCGATACATCCATTTCCAAAAAAGCCGCCGCCGATGCGCTGGAAAGCGTTATGGCAACGGTGTGCCAGGCCATTAAAAAGAAAAATGGACGGGTAACGCTGACGGGTTTCGGGACCTTCTACAAATACCGCCGAAAAGCGCGCAACGGCCGCAACCCGCAGACCGGCAAGCCCATGAAAATCAAGGCCCGCAATGTCGTTAAATTCAGGCCTGGGGTTCAACTAAAGGCTTTGCGGTAATGATAACCACGATGTTCCCATTGAAAACAAGGCAAACGAAAAAATGAATCCGGGCGGACACTTTAAAACAAAGCCTGCACTCCTACATGGTGGACTACGATGTTTCCGGCCCGATGTACTCACCGCCGAAACCAACCCCGGGTATTACACCGTGTACGTCGATAAGAAAGGCCGGCAGCGCCATACCATCAAGCCCAAAAGCGCCATTGCCGGTTAAAAAAGCCTTGACGATTAAAATTTTTTGTGGAAAATAACTTTCGCCTACTTTGTTAGGGATTTCTATTTTAGAAAGGATTGTCTTACGGCCTGTGATCGAATTTCGATGCGCAGGAAGTGAAGGCGCAAGCGTTTCCGAATACTTACTCGGAACATCGCTTGCGCCTTTTTTATTTAGAAAGGGGGTAGCTGAACCGTACGTTTTATCGAAAAGGACCCGCTGTCGGCACCAAGCCTACAGCAACCGTGCAACCAAAACGACCGAAGAAATACAAGTTACAAAGGAGAAAATCGATGAAAAAAGCAATGACCGTTCTCGCCTGCCTGGCCCTGTGCGGGGCGTTTTTTACTACCACAGTACATGCCGACGAAATGCTGTCCAACCATGAGTTGTCCATGCGGATTGAACAGCTGGAAAAAAAGCTGGGCAAAGAAGGCGGGATTCTGCCGGACAAATGGAGCGAACGCATCGCCCTGAGCGGCCTCATCGAGGTGGAAGCCGGCTATGCCAGTACAGACTATTCTGACGGGAGCAGCGACGATGGAAGCGATATTGCCGTATCCGCCGTGGAACTGGGCATTGATGCCGACATCGTCAAACATGTTTTCGGACACGTCCTGTTGAAGTACGAAGACGACGAAGATGTATTTGTAGATGAAGCCACCATTACGATCAGCGGAGAAGACGTGGTTCCCGCCTATCTGACGGCCGGAAAGATGTACGTCCCCTTCGGCAACTTCGAGACCCACATGATCTCCGATCCCCTGACGCTGGAAATCGCCGAGACTCGTGAATCCGCCATCCAGGTAGGCGTGGAGACCGGCGGATTCTACGGCTCGGCCTTTATCTTCAACGGCGACGTGGACGAGGCTGGCGAAAACGACAATCATATCGACAATTTCGGGGCCAATGCGGGCTATACCATGGAGAGCGAAACCTTCACCATCGACGCCGGGATCAGCTACATCAACAACCTTATCGACGCCGACGGATGGGAAGATTTGTTGGAAACTGACGAAGATGAAAATGGCGTTCCTGACGCTGAACTTAATGATTATGTGGGTGGAATGGGCGTTTATGCCATCGTCGGGTTTGGATCGTTTACCTTTATTGGCGAGTATATTACGGCCCTGGACGAAATCGAATGGCTCCAAGAGAATGGCGACATCGGCCGTCAGGATGAAATTTCCGCCTGGAACCTTGAAGTCGGCTATGCCTTCGCCATTGTCGAAAAAGAGGCCACCGTAGCCGTGGCCCTGCAGGGAACGGACGAAGCCGCAGGCCTTCTGCCCGAAAGCCGCTACCTGGGGTCCTTTGGCATCGGCATCTTCGAGAGCACCACCCTGGCCTTCGAATACGCCCATGACGAATTCGAAGACATCGCCGACGAGGATGAAGCGGATACCTTCACCGCGCAACTGGCCATAGAATTCTAGTCGATTTCAATGCTTGGACGTTCGCCCACCAATTTTCGACAATCGGTGGTTTCCGGAGCCGGGGGGAAATTTTCTCCCGGCTCCGTCACTTCAACTTTTGACCATGGCCTGGCCCTTTGTTATAGTATGCGCCCTGCCTTCACCGAAGGCACGGATTGTCTTGGATACAATGCAGGGATGGCAAACGGGTGCAGTGGCCTTTAAACAAAGCAGCGTGGCTCGGGTTGGTCTGCGCCGCCTTCAGCATGGCGGTGGGCGTCCCGTTTCCGCTGTTGTCGAAAGCGAACGCCCATCCGCATGTCTTCATCGTCCAGCGACTGAATCTGGTTTTCGACGTAAAAGGTCTGGCCGGAATCAAGGTACGCTGGAAGATGGATGACATGTTCGCCAGCATGGTCGCCGAAGACCACGATCAAAACCGCAACGGAACCCTGGAGCCCGACGAAGTTCAATCGGTCAAGGAAAACGCCTTTATTTTTATCGAGGAGTTCAACTTTTTCACCTTCATCAAAATCGACAACCGGCCGTTCCAGATCAAATTCATTCGTAATTTCAATGCCACCCTGGAAAACGGAAGACTGGTTTACGAATTTCTCATCCCCTGCCACGTGACGGCTACGGATGCCTATAAAAAGGTGAGTGTGTCCACCTACGACCCCTCGTATTACACCGCCATTTTTTTTGCCAAAAACAATCCGGTTTCCCTTACGGCAGCCGATGCCTTTGAGTTAAAAACGACCATTCGTGAAGATCCGGATACCAAGATCTATTTCGATATGATCCATCCCTGGACGCTTTTCATGGAATTTCGGAAAAAAGCATGAAACGGCTTTTACCCATCGTGATCGTTTTCATGCTGCTGCTACTGCCCTGGGTCGGATCGGCCGGGGCCGGCAACCCGTTTACGTCCAAACCGGGAGCCCGGCACGTCACGCCCGAACCGCCCATACAAAGCCCCTTTGTCATGAAAATCGTCGTTTGGCAACATCGGCTGCAACAGACCCTGTCGGACCTGATCCGGGATTTTAAAAGCGATGAGCGCTTTGGGCCGCTGATGGCGTTGATGGGGCTGGCCTTCGCCTACGGCGCCATCCATGCCGCCGGCCCCGGCCACGGTAAGGTGGTGGCCATGTCCTACGTGTTGTCCCATCGCCCCTCGATGCCGGTAGGCGTGGCCTTTGCCCTGTGCATCGCCATGGTCCATGGCGTCTCGGGCATTGTGGGCGTTATCGGACTTCGTTTTGTCATCCAACGCAGTGTCAGCCAGACGCTGGCCTCGGTGACCGAAATCACCCAGATGATCAGCTTTGGATTGATCGCCATCCTGGGCTTGGGAGTTCTGGTGAAACATGCCGCCGCCCTGTTTTTCCGAAAAAAATCCCCGCAGGAGAAAAAAAAGGGGGCGATAGCGGGAAAAAATGTCTGGCCCTGGGCGATTGCCGTCGGAGTGGTTCCCTGCCCGGCAGTGGTGATGGTCATGCTGTTCTGCATGTCCATGGATGGGTTGCTCCTGGGCCTTCTGCTGGCGCTTTGCATCTCACTGGGAATGGGCACAACCATTTCCCTGGTGGTAACCACCGCCATTCTGGGAAAGACCGGGGTGTTGCGTTCAGTATCCGGAAAACGGTTCGAAACGGTAGAGGCCGCTGTCGGCATGCTCTCGGGAGCGGCCATCGCCGCCTTCGGTGCCCTGTTCTGCATCCCCGCGATTCATCACGTTTTTTATTGATCGATGGGGGCGGCTTTGGGTGAATCTGTCAAACGGTTGGGGGTAAGGCGGTTTTTGGCGGCAGGGAGAAGGGAAAACGACGAGGGCTATGCCTCCTGGTCGACCTCGATCAATTTTGCCTCCGAGCTGCTCAAGGTGACGCAACAGTTGGCCACCCGGCACTGAATCGGGTCGCCGAACGGCGCTCTTCGGATAACGTCAACCTCGGCCTGGGGCACAAACCCGAGGTCGAGCAAACGCCGGCGTATGGCTCCGGTCGCATGATGGCATTGAATTTTGGCCCGTTGGCCGCATTTCACGTCATTGAGCATGCAGCATCTGCATCGTTTTCGATTTTTGCATCCGCGTCCTCGCATGCGCTCTCCATTCAGGTCTTGTTCAGGGATCTCTGTCTATAGCAAGCCACAAGCAATGTCAACACATATTTTGCCCTTCTAACATTTATAAAAGGCGCTTATTCTTTTTGGGACCCCTAAAACAGCTCCGCTGACCGAGAAGAATGCATTATCTCTATTTTTCCGGCAAATCAAGCGGATATCGTCATTTATTTTTCCCCTCTCAATACCCCGCCCACCACCGGCCTGCCGCCACAATCCCCATCCCCACGATCACCCCGAAAAAAACGTTTCTGGTTCTCCAGACGCACAGCGCCGTGGACAGGGCGGCGAGGCCACCGAGCGGGCCGGCGGAAACGATGCCCGGAACGACCAGCGACAGAAGAATCGTTCCCGGCAGGGCCGCCAGAAAGCCACCGAAACCACCGCTTTTCGGCAGGTGCTCGGCCAGCAGCAGGCCTCCTAAACGCAGACCGTAGGTGACCAGGGCCGCGCCGGCAATGGCCAGAACGACAAAAGGATCGGTAACAGACAGAGGATTCATTCAATCTCCTTGGCGACAAGATCGGTCCGGGAGGGACCCGACGGGCCAAACGGCGCTTTTCCGGGCAAAAGCCATTGTTGGAAAACGGGGACCAGTGCCCCGCCGACACCGCCGATGACGATGTACCATTTTCCTGGCAGCCAGCGTTCTGCGGCTACGGCAAAAATGGCCGCAGCAATCCATGGCGCCACATCGCGCCTGCCCCGCCACATGCCGACGGTCAGGGCGGTGAAGACAGCCACAAAGGCAAAATCCAGGGCAAAGCGCTCCGGGTGGCCGATCAGCGCTCCCAGCCGATGGCCGAGCAGAGTGCCGGCCGACCAGATGGCGCAAAGGCAGATACCGCCGCCCAGCAGGAAACCGGTGGTAACGTGGCCATGCCGATGGGCCGCCATGGTCACCGCCCAGTTCTCGTCGGCCACCAGGTGCATGACCCCGGCTTTGTGAAAAAAAGATTTGCCCCTGAAAAGCGGTTCCAGCGAGGCGCCGATGAGAAGGTAGCGCATGTTGATGATCAGCACGGCCAGGGTCATCTCCGCGATGGGCAGGGGCGGAACCCACATGTCGACCATCACGAACTGGGCTGAACCGGCGAAAATCGACAGGTTCATGGCCAGAAGCGCCAGCCAGGAAAGTCCCTTCTGGGCGGCCAGCATCCCCAGGACACTGCCGTAGGCGGCCACACTGGCACCTACCGGCAGGTTGGCGACCGCACCTTTGCGCATCTCTTCAATCATCGTCCACCATCCGTATCTGAAATCGACCTTGATTTACCCTAACAGATCGTTTAATCAATAACAGATACAGTTTTTTAAATTTTTTTTAATAACAGTTGGGGTGTCTCGATGGTCCAACGAACAGTTTCGGGGTTCAGGTACGCCCGCCTGGCCGATGATCTGGAAATCAAGATCAAGGAAGGCGTCTACCGATCCGGGGAGAAGCTGCCCTCATTGAGAAGACTGCATGACCAGACCGGGCTGAGCATCACCACCGTGTATCAGGCTTACATCGAGCTGGAAAAACGGGGCGTTGTGGAACCGCGCCAAAAGTCGGGATACTACGTCAGGCCGCTCCTGGACCGGATTCTGCCGCCGCCGGAGGCGCCGAAACTGAAGCCGGTCGCCAAAAAGGTCACCATGAGCACCCTGGCCTATTCCATCGTCGAAGACATGAGCAATCCGGATTTTCTTCAATTGGGGGGGTCGGTGGTGATGCCGGAATTGCTGCCCTTTAAACAACTGGCCCGCTGCATTCGTTCGGCGCCCATCGAATCCATGAAAAACAGCCTGATGCGCTACGAAAATCCCTACGGCAATCCCGAACTCAAACGTCAGATCGCCAAACGCATGGTGGGCCAGGCCCGGCGGGACGCCATGGACGAGATAACCGTCACCACCGGATGCCTTGAGGCGGTCAACCTGTGCCTACAGGCCGTCGGCAGCGCCGGTGACACGGTGATCGTGGAATCGCCCACCTATCCCTGGTTTCTGCAATTAATCGAAGACCACAACATGTTCGCCCTGGAAATGCCCACGGATCCCCGCACGGGTATCGACCTGGAACAATTGGAGCGAACCATCGGCACCAATTCCGTGGCCGCCGGCCTGCTGGTTCCCAATTTCCACAATCCCCTGGGGTTCGAGATGCCCATGGAGAAGAAAAAAGCCCTGGTAAAAATGATGGCCGCCGCAAAAGTGCCCATCATCGAGGACAATATCCACGGCGAACTCTATTTCGGCAAGGCAAGACCGGCAACCTTGAAATCCCTGGACCGCAACGGCTGGGTAATGCACTGTGCCTCTTTCTCCAAGACCCTTTCTCCGGGGCTGCGGGTGGGGTGGTGCCTGCCGGGCCGCTACACCGAACCGGTCAGACGGCTGAAACTGAACGGCACGGTCGCCTCCCCCACATTGAACCAGCGGGCCGTGGCCGATTTTTTAAAAAGCGGCGCTTACGACCGCCACCTGCGCCGCCTGCGAACGGCTTTGAAAAACCAGATCAGCAACATGGCCCTGGCCATTGCCCGCCACTTTCCGCAAGGGACCCGCATCACCGCGCCCAAGGGCGGGCTGACCTTGTGGGTGGAACTGAATCCAAATGTCGATGGGCTGGAAGTTTACCGGGAGGCCCGCAAACGAAAAATTTCCATTTTCCCCGGCATCATCTGCTCCACAACGGGTCGCTACCGGAATTTCATCCGCATTAGCTGCGGCTACCCCTGGAGCGAAGAGGTCGAAAAGGGAATTCGGGCGCTGGCAGAAATTATCGGCCAAATGGTTTAGCACCCAAAGCCCCATTGGCCACTGTCTCCTCTCGCTTTACAGCCTGAAAAGAAAAGTGACAACCCCAGCCTTCCGGTCGCCTGCGATCCGCGTTCTTCTTTTTCGAGTAACCCCACAAATTCATAAGCAATAGCAATCCTCGACCTGAATCTTCTCGCCCATGGCACCCCCTTTGCTCTGGCTTCAAAACAAATCGAACGGGAGAGACGCTTAATTGTCCAACGTTCATCTTCAGAGCGTTTCCAGGCAGCTACCCATCAACACAGAAAGGCTTCTCATGCTCAATGCATCTGTAAAAACCAATTCATGGAAACAGCGGAAAATCCGTTGGGACGAGATTGAACGGTATATGCAAAGCGACTTGGATTTCATTGACGATGCGGCGCTGACCCGGGCGATCGCCACCAACCGAAACCCGGATCCGTTGCGGATCAGGGAAATTATCGCCAAATCCCTGGCCATCGAAACCCTCGCCATTGACGAGGCGGCCGCACTTCTCAATGTTTCCGATCCCGACCTGCTGGCCGAGATGGAGGCGGCGGCCGGACAAATCAAGAAGAAGGTGTACGACAACCGGATCGTCACCTTTGCACCGCTGTACCTGAGCAATTACTGCGTCAACAACTGCCGCTATTGCGGATTTCGCCTTGAAAACAAAAAAATCCGGCGAATGACGCTGTCCATGGACGAGATCCGGCGGGAAACGGAAGTGCTGTGCGGCGATATCGGGCACAAGCGGCTGATCGTCGTATACGGTGAACACCCGGTATCGGATATCGATTACATGGTCGAATCCATTCGAACCATTTACGATGTCGCCGTCCCCGTTCGTCGGGGAACCGGTCAGATCCGGCGGGTCAACGTCAACGCAGCCCCATTGTGCGTAGAGGACTTGAAACGGCTGCATGCGGTGGGCATCGGCACCTTTCAGGTGTTCCAGGAAACCTACCACCATGCCACCTACGCCCGCCTGCACCCTGCCGATACGATCAAGGGCAATTACCGCTGGCGTTTGTACTGCATGCATCGGGCCTTCGACGCCGGGGTGGACGACTTCGGCATCGGCGCCCTTTTCGGCCTTGCCGACTGGCGTTTCGAGGTCCTTGGCCTGCTGGCCCACACCCATGAACTGGAACGGGCCGTAGGCATCGGGCCGCATACCATCTCCTTTCCCCGCCTCGAACCGGCGAAAAACACTCCCTTTCTTCAGGATAGCCGGCTGCGTGTGGCCGAAGCCGATTTCAGAAAAGCCGTCACCGTTCTCCGCCTGGCCGTGCCGTACACCGGCATGATTCTCACGGCGCGGGAGTCCGCCGAAACCCGACGGGCACTGCTGCCGCTGGGGATTACCCAGGTGGACGCCTCCAGCCGCATCGGCGTGGGAGCCTATGCCAATCCGGCGGTCGACAACTTCCAGGACAACCGGCAGCAGTTCGTCCTGGGCGATCTGCGCAGCCTGGAGGAAGTGATCCGGGAGCTGGCCGAGAACGGCACCATTACGTCCTTCTGTACGGCCGGTTATCGCTGCGGAAGAACGGGCAAGCGCATCATGGATCTTTTGCGCAGCGGCAAGGAGGGAAAGTTCTGCAAGCTCAATGCGGTCCTGACCTTTCGGGAGTGGCTCGACGACTTTGCTGCCCCCGAGACGGCCACAGCAGCGGAGCCGGTCATTCAGGCAGAAATTAAGGAGATCGAACGTCAACAGCCAGGAATGGTTGAGACGTTCATGGATTACTACCGGCGCATCGCTGATGGCGAGCGGGATCTCTACCTGTAACCTGAATTTTACACGAGTCGGAGGCTTTCATATGCAAGGCATTAAGGGCGCAGCCATAGTAAAACTATTGCAAGTCCTTAATAACGCCCCAGATGGAAGCCTCCGGCTCGCCCGAAGGGTGAAAATCGATGAGAAAAATTCAGGCAGAGCCTATGCGATCTCCTATTCAGATAAACGATAAGTCGAAAACGAATTTCTCGACCGCAAAGATTCGCTCCCTGTTGGAATCGACCGGCCGCAAAGAAATCGAGGCGCTTCGTCGGGAGGCGCACTGGGCGACCTTGCTGCATTGCGGCAATACGGTTTTCTTCCGGGGCATCATCGAGTTCTCCAACATCTGCACTTGTGACTGCCACTATTGCGGCATCCGCCGCAGCAACCAGCGTGTGACACGTTACCAACTCACCAAATCGGAAATCCTGCGCCAGGCCAAATGGTGCGCCGAGCGGGGTTTCGGATCCGTAATCCTGCAATCGGGAGAGCGACGGGATGGCCGGTTTGTGGATTTCGTCACCGATGTGGTGCGGTCCATTAAAAAAGAGACTCGCTGTTCTCTTTTACCAGACGGATTGGGGATCACCCTGTGCGTCGGAGAACAATCCCGCGAGGTGTACGAGCGCTTTTTCGAAGCCGGCGCCCATCGTTACCTGCTGCGCATCGAAACCGCGTCGCCGCGTCTGTTTCGGCGCTGGCACCCGGCCGACCAGACCTTTGAGGGACGACAGCGCTGCCTTTCGCACCTGCGATCAATCGGCTACCAGGTGGGCACCGGGGTCATGATCGGGGCGCCCTGGCAGACCACCGCCGACCTTGCGGACGATATAACCTTTTTCAAAGAGATGGATGTGGACATGATCGGCATGGGGCCCTACATTCCCCATCACGCCGCCCCCCTGGCCAGGATTGAGGTGGCGCCGCCGACCATGCGCCTGCAACGGGCGCTGTCGACCATTGCCGTCGCCCGTCTGGTGCTGCGGGATGTCAATATCGCCGCCACTACGGCCTTGCAGACCCTGTCGCCTCTGGGCCGGGAAAGGGGGCTGGACTTCGGCGCCAATGTGATCATGCCCCAGGTGACTTCGCCCGACTGCCGGAAACAATACACGCTGTACGATGCCAAACCCTGTAACGACGAAACCGACCCCGGTTTTCAGAATGCCTTGGAGAAACGAATTCGGAACCTGGGGCGCGAAGTGGGTCGCAACCGGTGGGGGGATTCGCCCCATGTGTGGATTCGGCAGGCCTTTATACAAGGAGCGGCCTGAACCCCGCCGAACATTGAATTGAAAATAAGGAGCAAATCATGGCTAAAGTGATTTTTGGCGTCTGGGACGGCACCGTCATCGACAACAGAAGACGGAAAATCTTCGAAATCGAGGAGGACCCGTCTTTCCGGGAATTCGACGAGTTCAACCCCGGAAATCCCATCAAGGCCTTCATCGGCGGTCACGGATTCTTTATTTTCGAGAAAGGGGTGCGTCTGATAGATGCCTGCCGCCAGTACATGGAACGGGTGGCCCGGGAGTCCTGCGGCAAATGCACCCCCTGCCGGGTCGGCACGCAGATCATCGCCTCCAAGCTTCGCGAACTGTCCAACGGCAACCGGGACGCGGCCGTGCTGGAAGAAATCGCCACGATCGCCGAGCATATCCGCAGCACCTCTCTGTGCGGCCTCGGTCAAACGGCCCCTGTCGCCCTGCTCGAAATGATTCACTACATGCGTGAGGAACTGATCGAAGAAATCACTGCCGGCAACGGCATGCCGCCGCAGCCCTGCACCACCTACGTGTCGGCACCATGCATCGAAGCCTGTCCTTCCAAGGTCGATGTTCCCCGCTATATCGACTTCATCAAGGACGGCAAATTCACCCACTCTCTGGGCGTGATTCTGCAGAAATATCCCATGGCTGCGACGTGCGGCAGGGTCTGCGTACGGTTCTGCGAAATGGCCTGCCGCCGGACCCAGGTGGACGAAGCGGTCGGCATCAAGGTGCTCAAGCGTTTCGTGGCCGATCGCGAGAAATACATCACCAACGAATGGTTCAGCAGCTACCCGGCGGAGGAGAAAAAATCCGACGATTTAAAGGTAGCGGTTATCGGCACCGGCCCGGCGAGTATTTCGGCCGCCTACCATCTTCTTCTCAAGGGGTATCCGGTGGATGTCTATGAGGACAAAACGGTTCCCGGCGGCATGGCCGCCACCGGCATCCCTAACTACCGCCTGCCCAAGGACGTTCTCGGCAGGGAGATCAGCATCATCGAAACTCTTGGCGGACGCATTCTGTACGACCGCCGGCTGGGAAAGAAAATTACCATTAAAAGTCTGCTCAACGACGGCTACCAGGCCATCTTTCTAGGCGTGGGGGCCCACAAGGGAAAAATGCTGGGCGTCGCCGGAGAAGACACCGCCCTTACGGGCTACCAATTCGGTGTGAACATGCTGCTGCATATCAATCACGATTATGTCAACCGGGGCATCCCCATGGACCTGGGCGAGAAAATGATCGTGGTGGGAGGCGGCAATGTCGCCATGGACTGCGCCCGTTCGGCCCTGCGCATGGGCGTGAAAGAGGTGCATCTGATCTACCGGCGGTCACGCAACGAAATGCCCGCCGACGGAGAAGAGGTGGAAGCCGCCGAAAAAGAGGGCGTCATTTTCCATTATCTGACCCATCCCGTCCGCATTCTCCATGCCGACGGCCGGGTCACGGGAGTCGAGGCGACTCGCATGGAACTCGGCGAAGTGGACGCCGGTGGCCGGCGCAGCGTCCTGCCCGTTGCCGGATCAGAGTTCGAACTGGAGGCCGACTGCATCATCCCGGCAATCGGCCAGCAGGTGGACCACAGTTTCACCAGTCCCGAGGAAGGACTCCGTTTTACAAAGGGGGGCTTGATCGAAGTGAATCCCAACAGCCTGATGACCAGCCGCAAGGGGATCTTCGCCGGCGGGGACTGCGTCACCGGGCCGGCCACGCTGGTTCAGGCCATGGCCCAGGGACACCAGGCCGCCCGTTGCATGGACGATTACCTGACCTTGGGCCGGGTGCGGTTTTTCCCCGACGATCGCATGAGCAATCTCGTGCAGGCGATTCAACCCATGATTTCCAAAGGGGTTTCCATCCCCATTCGCCATGAATACCGAGTCAAGGTAAAAGAATTGGATCCGGAAGTGAGAAAACGCATGTTCGAAGAAGTGGAAAAACCCATATCCGTGGAAGAGGCTTATCACGAGGCGGACCGCTGTATGCGGTGTTATCGGGTGTATTCAGTGATAACGGAACAGTAAAACGTTCCTCGAAAAAGGAGAATAACGATGATCGGCACCATAAACGGCAAGCCAGTGGAATTTTCCGAAAACGAGACGATCCTTCAGGTGGCCAAGCGCAATGGCCACTTCATCCCCACCCTTTGCGAAATGGCCGACCTGGACCACACGCCGGGCACCTGCCGGGTCTGCCTGGTGGAAATTCAGCGCCGCAACGGCTCCGGGCCACAGGTGGTGACGTCCTGCAACACGCCCATGGAAGAAGGCATGGCAGTGCTCACGCGAACCTCGGCCCTGCGCGAACAGCAGCGGCTTCAGGTGGAACTGCTGCTGGCCGACCACAACCAGGACTGCGCCGTCTGCATTCGCCACGGCAACTGTGAGCTCCAGGATGTGGCCCAGTTCGTCGGTCTTCAGCAGTCCCGCTACCGCTATCCTCATTTTTACGAACAGCGCACCCGGGACGACTCTTCGGCGGCCATCGTCCGCGATATGAGCAAATGCATCCGCTGCCTGCGATGCGTCAAGGTGTGCCGGGAAATCCAGGGCACGGACGCCCTGGTGATCACCGAAAAGGGATTGGCCACGGAGATCAGCGTCCGCGATAGCCTGCCTTTGGGCAGTTCGGATTGCGTGGCCTGCGGTCAGTGCATTCTGGTTTGCCCGGTGGGGGCGCTGGCCGAGCGGGACGACACCGAAACGGTCATCGACTATCTCTACGACCCGCGGATCGTCACCGTTTTTCAATTCGCCCCGGCCATTCGCGTGGCCCTGGGAGAGGCATTTCGCATGCCCGCCGGCGAAAACGTTGAAGGCCAGATCGTCACGGCCCTGAAGCATCTGGGAGCCGATGTGGTGCTCGACACCAATTTTACCGCCGATCTGGTAATCATGGAGGAAGGCACCGAACTGCTGCACCGCATCGAAAAAGGCGGGACGCTGCCCATGTTTACCTCCTGCTGCCCCGGTTGGGTGACCTTTGCCGAGAAAAACTATCCGGAGATTTTGCCCCACATCTCCACCACCCGGTCCCCCCAACAATGCTTCGGCTCCATGGCCAAAACCTATCTGGCCGAGGGGATGGGCATCGATCCCAAAACCATGCGGGTAATTTCCATCATGCCCTGCACGGCCAAAAAAGAGGAGGCCAGGCGTCCTGAATTCCTCCAGGGGGACACCCCGGATGTGGATGTGGTGCTGACCACCAGAGAATTTGCCCGCCTGCTGGAACGGGAGGGGGTAGACCTTTCTGTTTTGGAGCCATCAGCCTACGACAATCCGTGGATGGGGGATTACACCGGTGCCGCGGCCATCTTCGGAACGACGGGTGGCGTGATGGAAGCCGCCCTGCGTACGGTTCACAAGGTCGTCACCGGCGACGAACTGGAGGGAATCGAATTTCAGCCGGTGCGTGGCAACGAAAAGGTCCGCGAGGCCGAGGTCGATTTGAAAAACGGTGCTCCTCCCGTCAAGGTGGCCGTGGCCCACAGCCTCAAGGCGGCACGGCAGGTGGCGGAAATGGTCCTGGCGGGCGAGGCGCCCTATCACTTTATCGAAATCATGGCCTGCCCCGGCGGGTGCATGGGAGGCGGCGGCCAGCCGCGCAGCAAAAAAGCCTACCAGGCCAGTTGGGAAGAGCGGCAAAACGCCCTGTATGCCATCGACCGGCAGCGGGCGGTGCGCCAGTCCCACAACAACCCGCTCATCGAAAAACTTTACGACGACTTTCTGGAAAAGCCCAATTCCCATAAGGCCCACGAACTGCTCCACACGACGTATCGGGAGCGCAAGCGAATCGTTAAACATACCATGAAAGAAATCTGGCAGGAGATCGAGACGCGGTAGGCGGCAGGGCAGCTGTAGTTGGCCAGGATGCGTAAGCGTAGGGGCGCGGTTAACCCTCGCCCGATAAGCAAAGGCGGGGATAAACCCCGTCACTACACTTCTCCACTCAAGGGCGAGGAACAGGGTGAGGGGAAAAGGCGACAAAATGGCTCAACCCTTTCGCATGGAAGCAGACGCGCTGGGCAGCGTAAAGATTCCCGCAGAATCCCTGTTCGGCATCCACGCCTGGCGCGCCAGGGAGAACTTTCCCAATACGGACCGGTTTTCCCTACACTGGTATCAAGCCGTCGGGACGGTGAAGCTGGCCTGCTACAACACGATCGAACGGTTCCAGAATGTCGTTGAGAAGAAATTCGGAAAAGCGCCGCCGATTAAAATGATGGTGCAAGAGAAAATCGAAGCGCTGCAGGAAGCGGCCAGGGAAGTGACTCAGGGAAAACATTTCGAGTTTTTTATCGTACCGGCGGTCCAGGGGGGTGCGGGAACAAGCGTCAACATGAACGTTAACGAGATCCTCTCCAATGTGGCCCTTGAGAAGCTGGGCAAGGCTCCCGGAACGTATGCCGAAATCGACCCCTTCGAAGATGCGAACCGCTACCAGAGCACCAACGACGTCATCCCCACGGCATTGCACGTGGCCTGTATGCAGCGATTGCCGGCATTGGAAAACCGGATCAATCTCCTGCGGCACGAGATCGAAAAATTGGAAGCGGCTCATCGAAACCACCTGCGAATCGCCTACACCCAAATGCAGGCGGCGGTTCCTTCTTCCCTGGGGCGTCTCTTCAGCACCTACAACGAGGCGTTGTCGCGGGACTGGTGGCGTATTTCGCGGGGCCAGGAGCGGCTGAAGGTCGTGAATCTGGGCGGGAGCGCCATCGGCAGCGGCCTTGCGTCTCCCCGTTTTTTCGTCATGGAAGCGATCCGCGAACTGCAAAAATTGACGGGGCTTCCGGTTACCCGCAGCGAGAACATGCACGACGCCACCTGCAACCTCGACCCGTTCGTGGAGGTCCACGGTTTTTTAACCGCCCATGCCGTTTCGCTGGAGAAAATGGCAGGCGACCTGCGGCTGCTGGCTTCCGATCTGATCGAGGCCAACGATATCCGGCTGCCCCGAAAGCAGGTGGGCTCCAGCATCATGCCCGGCAAGGTCAACCCCGTCATCCCCGAATTCGTCATCGGATGCGCCCATAAGGTATACGCCAACGGGGCCATGGTGAACAGTTTGGCGGCCCAGGGCCTTTTGGACCTCAATGCCTATCTGCCCATCATCGGGCATGCCTTTCTGGACAGCCTGGAGTTGTTGATTGCCGCCAACCGGACCTTGCAGGAAAATCTGTTCTGCGGGTTGAAAGTCAACATCCAGGCTGCCGAAGAAAAGCTCTACCACAGCCCTTCGGTGTGCACCGCCCTGCTTCCCTGTCTTGGCTACAGGAAGGCCGCTTTGCTGGCCAAAGAAATGCAACGGTCGGGCGGCTCCATTCACGAGGCCAACCGGACCCTGCAATTGATCGATCCGGAAAAGCTGGAAGAGCACCTGGCCCCTTCCAATCTGTTGAAGGAAGGATTCTCCGTCCACGATCTGGTTGGGGGGAGGGGGTAGTACTCATGCGAGGAAAAGAAACCCGACCCCACATCGGCATCTTCGGCCGCACCAATGTCGGCAAGAGTTCGTTCATCAACGCCATCACCGGCCAGGATGTCTCCATTGTCAGCGATCTGGCGGGAACCACCACCGACCCTGTGAACAAAAGCGTCGAATTGACTGGCATCGGCCCGGTCGTATTGGTGGACACGGCCGGTTTTGACGACGCGTCAGAACTGGGCGAGCTTCGCGCCAAACGCACCCGGAAAGTTCTCGAGACCATCGATACAGCCATTTTGCTGATCGCTGGAAATGCGATCTCCGAGACGGAACAGGCGTTGATAGCCCGGTTCCAATCCGAAGCAATCCCCTTTTTGATCGTCCACAACAAGAGCGATCTGGAGCGTTGGCAAAACACCTGCGCTTCAATTCCCGACGAAGCACCGGTACTGGATTTTTCCAGCGTTTCCCAGGAGGACCCCTGGCCGCTGCTGCGTGAGCTGAAACGCATCATCCCTCCTTCGGCATTCAAACGGCAAGCACTGGTAGGCGACCTGGTTGCCTATGGCGACATCGTTATGATGATCGTGCCCATCGATCTCGAAACCCCGGAGGGACGCTTGATCCTGCCCCAGGTGCAGACAATCCGCGATATTCTCGACAACGGCGCCATCGCCATCGTTCTCAAGGAACGGGAAGTCGACGTCTTTTTGAAAAAAACCGGGATCAAACCAAGCCTGGTCATCACGGACAGCAGTATCTTTACCAAAGCCGATGCCATGATTCCCAAAGATATTCCGCTGACCGGCTTCAGCGTAATGCTGGCCCGGTTTAAAGGGGATTTCGACGCCTATCTGGAAGGCACGCCGAAAATATCGGAACTGAAAGACGACGACAAGATTCTGCTTCTGGAGTCGTGCTCGCACCACACCTCCTGCGACGACATCGGCAGGGTGAAAATTCCCCGCTGGATTTCGAACTTTACCGGCAAAAATCTCCATTTCGAAGTCGTAGCCGGCCTGGACGACATTCCGGGCGGCGTCGACGAATATGCGCTGGTGGTGCAATGCGGCGGTTGCATGGTTACCCGCCGGCAACTGGTCAACCGTTTGCAGCCTGCCCGCAAAGCCGGAATTCCGGTCACCAACTACGGCATGACGATCGCCTATGTACAAGGTGTTTACGAACGCGCCGTGGCCCCCTTTGTCAATAGGGACGATCCAGGGGCCACCTATCTTTAAAGAAGCAACAGGAATGCAGTACTCAATAAACTTTTATTAAGGAGAAATTGTTATGAGTGACACCATCGAACCTCTTTTCAACCCAACATCCATCGCCATCATCGGCGCCACCAACCGGCCCAACAGCGTGGGCCAGGCCATGGTGCGCAACCTGATTCAGGGTGAATTCCAGGGCGTGCTCTACCCGGTGCACCCCAAGCTGAAATCCATCTACGGCCTCAAGGCCTACCCGAAACTCAGCGCCATACCGGATTCTGTTGACCTGGCCGTGATCATCGTCAAGCCGGAGTTCGTGCCGGGTATCTTGGAGGAGGCGGCGGGTAAAGGCGTCAGCGGCGCGGTGATCATCACTGCGGGGTTCAAGGAAATCGGCGGCAAGGGGGCCGAGCTTGAAAAACAGACCCAGGAGATTGCCGCCCGCCACAAGATTCGCCTGGTGGGACCCAACTGCCTGGGGGTGATCAACACCAACGCCGGGGTGCGCATGAACGCCAGTTTCGCGCGCCTGATGCCGCGGCCGGGCAACATCGGTTTTATTTCCCAGTCAGGAGCCCTGTGTACTTCGGTGCTGGACTACGCCGAGGGCCGCAAGATCGGTTTCTCCAAGTTCATCAGCTTTGGCAACAAGGCCGATGTCAATGAAATCGATCTGCTTCGCTACCTGGGCGATGATCCCGAAACCAAGGTGATCTGCATGTACCTGGAGGATCTCTCCGCCGGCCAGGAATTCATTCGAGTGGCCAGCGAAATTTCCTGGAACAAGGGAAAGCCCATCCTGGCCGTAAAATCCGGAACGTCATCGGAAGGGGCCAAGGCCGCCGCTTCACACACCGGATCTCTGGTTGGCACGGATTCGGCCTATGACGCCATTTTTCTGCAAAGCGGCATCCAGCGCGTGGAGGGTGTCGACGAGTTGTTTCATTATGCCATGGCCTTCTCGCGCCAGCCGCTGCCCAAGGGGCGGCGCATCGCCATCGTGACCAATGCCGGCGGCCCGGGCATCATGACCACCGACGCTGCCATCCGCCACGGTCTCAAGCTGTCCACCTTCTCCAATGAAACCACCGAGAAGCTGAAGGCCTGCCTGCCGCCCACGGCCAATATCCACAACCCGGTGGATGTGATCGGCGACGCCACCCACGAGCGTTACGAAAGCGCCCTGAAAACTGTTATGCAGGACCCGAGCGTGGACGGGGCCATCGTTTTGCTCACGCCCCAGGCCATGACCGACATCCTGGAAACGGCCCAAATCGTTCCCAGTGTCGCCAAGACAGTGGACAAACCCATCCTGTGTTCGTTCATGGGGATCGTGGACGTTACCGAAGGTGTAAACCACCTGGAAACCCACGGTATTCCCAACTATGTCTTTCCCGAGGCGGCTTCGCGGACCATGGCGGCCATGGTCCGCTTCGGGGAGCGTCTCGCCATCGGCAACCGCGTGCTGCCGAAAATGGCCTGCAACCGTAACCGAGTCGGCGAACAGATCCGCGCCAAACTCAACGGCAATCTGAAATGCTATCTTCCCGAAAGGGAAGCCGCCGACCTGCTGCAAGGCTATGAATTGCCCCTGCTCGGAAGCCGCCTGGTGACAGGAACCGACGATATCGATGCCGCCTGCCAGGCCATGCGTTTTCCTGTAGCCATGAAAATCGTTTCTCGGGACATTGTCCACAAAGTAGATGCCGGAGGCGTTCTGCTGAACATCTCCGATGCGGCCGAGGCCAAAACGGCTTTTACCCGGATCGTGGAAAACGGGAAACGGTTCAACCCCGATGCGAAAATCGACGGAGTGCTCATGCAGGAGATGGCCGGCAAAGGCGTGGAGGTGATCATCGGCTGTGCCCGGGATCCAAAGTTCGGTCCCATCGTCATGTTCGGGCTGGGCGGCACCCTGGTGGAAGCATTGAAGGATGTGACCTTCCGCCTGGCACCCATGCGGATTGCCAGTGCGGATAACATGATCCGTTCCATTAAGGCCTTCAGCGTGCTCCAGGGGATACGGGGCAATCCACCCTCGGATCTGGATGCCATCCGGGAGTGCATTCTGCGGGTGTCGACCCTGGTGGCCGATCATCCGGAAATCAGCGAACTGGATATCAACCCGCTGATCGTCTATCCCGAAGGCAAGGGAGCCGTGGTGGCCGACTGCCGGATCATGCTTGCGTCAAATCAGGCCTGATCCGTTTAACCCTATCGGAAGAAAGTGGCCAAATCGAGCGGGTCCTAAAATTTCAGGGCCCGCTCCACCATGGCAACGAATTGGTCGAACAGCGCCTCGGCGCGAATGCCGAACGCATCCTGAAAATGGTTCCGGCGCATCCTGAAAATTTTCATGACCCCGAAAATCTGGCCCCACAGAAGCAGCATGAGCTGTTGTGGGGTCAGATCCTTTCCGATGGTACCGATTTCCATTCCCTTTTCAATGGCGGCCGTGACCATACGGGCCATATCGGTGGAAACCTGCTGGCACTGCGCCCGGTAGCTGTCCGGCGCAAAGGAGCCGTCTCCGCTAAGGTAATCGAAATAGCGGCTTTCGTAAATCATGATCAGATCGAGAAATTCCGGGCTGTGAACGGAAAAATCGAAGAATGCACGGGCCATATGTTGCAAGCCGCTATCGTCTGAACCAGCCTTGTCGATGGCCTTTGCCAGCGTCGCCCGCAACTGGATCAGTCCCCGCAGGACAACGGCCAGAAAAATCTCCTCTTTGTCCCTGAAGTACAGGTAAAGGGTGCGTTTGTTGTAGCCGGCGGCATCGGCGATGGCCGGCAGGGTGGTGTTCTCGTATCCGTTCTCGAAGAAAACGGCCTGGGCCTTGTCGACGATGCGATTGCTGCGCTGCTGCTGCTCCCAGGCTTTTCGGTCCGTATCCGTCATGGTTCTTCCTGTTGACAATACAATGCCGTGAATGATATTTCATCATAGTGAAATTTGATGCATTTTAATGCAATATCAAATCCCTTTGTGTGTCGTCAAGGATGCGATGGACGCTTCCCTTGTAGTTTTTACCGCTTTTACCATCCTGGTGGCCGGTTGCGTTCGCGGCTACGGCGGATTCGGCTTCTCCATGATCACGGTGGCGGCGCTGTCCCTGGTGTTGCCGCCCGATCGCATCGTGCCGATGATCCTGATACTGGAAGTGAGCGCCAGTCTGTTGCTTTTACCCGGGGCCTGGTCTTCCGTGAACTGGCAGGCGCTTGCCTGGATGCTGCTCGGTGTCGGCATCGGAACGCCGTTGGGCGTCTGGCTACTCGGCAATGTTTCTCCGGCAGCAATGAAAACGGCGGTGGCGGCGATCATCTTCGCCCTGGCCTTCATTCTTCGTAAAGGTGTTGTCGTCAAGCGCAGACCCGGACAGGCACAAACCGTACTTACCGGAACGGCTTCCGGTGTTCTCAACGGTGCGGCGGCTATTGGCGGGCCACCGGCCGTTCTCTTTTTTTTCTCTTCTCCGGCCGGAGCCGCCGTATCAAGAGCATCGCTGATCGCCTATTTCCTGTTGACGGACATCCTGGCCGCCGGCACCTGCCTGGCCGCCGGATTGATGACCGTCGACCATGCCCGCCAGGCCCTGGTTATGCTCGTTCCCATGGCGGTTGGACTGCTTGCCGGCCAGCGCATGTTTCACCGCACATCCGAAACGGCTTTCCGCAAGCGGGTGCTGCTTTGCCTGATGGGACTGTCTGTGCTGACGCTGATACGGGCGCTATGGGAAATGGCTTTGTAGTGTTTATCCAGAAATGGCCAATTTGCCCGATATCTTTGTTGCGCGAAAAATTTACTCCTCGGAATATCAACCATATACCTGCGGGTAAATTTTCCTTGCGCCTCGATCTCGACCAAATTTGCCTATTTCTGGATAGACACAAATATGAGAAACTTATTTATCTGATTTATCTGAAAAAACGGAGTGAAACCATGGAACTGACCAAAAAGGGAATGACGCGTGAGGCCATCTTCGAGCGCCTGACCGAGTTTCGTCGCAACGATATCAAGTGGCAGGATGGCCGGACCTACGGCTATGTTTTCGATCCGGGGGCCGAGGTGATGGCGGTGGGCAAAGCCGCCTATAACGAATTTCTCTCCGAAAACGGGCTGGATTTCACCGTTTTCCAAAGCTTGCTGCGACTCGAACGGGAACTGGCCGCCTTCGGTGCCCGCCACCTGAGGGGCGATGACCAGGTAGTGGGCAATTTCACCTCCGGCGGGACGGAAAGCATCATCCTGGCGGTGAAGGCGGCCCGGGATGGCTACCGCAGCACCCACCCCCACATCGATGCTCCGGAAATGATCCTGCCGGCCACTGCCCACGCGGCCTTTCACAAGGCGGCCCATTATCTGGGTGTGAAAGCGGTGACCGTTTCCGTCGATCCGCAGACGTTCCGGGCCGATGTGGAAAAGGTAAAAGCGGCCATCACCGGAAACACCATCATGATTGTGGGTTCGGCTCCCTCCTATGCCCATGGCGTGGTGGATCCCATCGCCGATCTGGCGGCCCTGGCCCAGGAAAAGGGCCTGTGGATGCACACCGATGCCTGCATGGGCGGATTTCTGCTGCCCTATTTCCGCCGACTGGGCGAACCGGTGCCGGATTTCGACTTCACCGTACCGGGGGTCACCTCCATTTCGGTGGATCTTCACAAATATGCCTATACCCCCAAAGGCGCGTCGCTGGTCCTCTATCGCAACAAGGGGTATCGCAAGCACCAGCTCTTCGCCTGCTCCCGGTGGATCGGCTACACCATCGTCAACAATGCCGTGCAGAGCAGCAAATCCGGCGGCCCCATGGCCGCGGCCTGGGCGGTTCTCAACTACATCGGCGATGACGGTTACCTGGACATCGCCCGCAAGAAACTGGCGTCCGTGAAAAAAATCGCCGAGGGCATCGACCGCATCGACGGCCTGAGGCTGGTCACCCACCCGGATATGTCGCTGATCTCATTTACCGCCGACGAGGTGAACGTCTTTCATATCGTCGATGAAATGAACAGCCGGGGGTGGTATATTCAGCCGTCCCTATCCTTTGACAATTCGCCGGCCCACATCCATCTGTCGGTCAACGCTTCCAATGTGGGCTGGGAGGATGAACTGCTGAAGAATCTGGCCGAGTGCGTGGACATCGCCCGCAAGCTGCCCGAAGGGAAACTGGTTGGTCTGGTCAAGGAAAGCCTGAAGGGTATGGATACGGCGGCCATTTCCGAAAGTGACATCATGAATCTGATGGCAGCGGCCGGGGTGTCCGACGGCGCGCTGCCCAGCCGCATGGCGGACATCAACGGCGTGCTGGATCTTCTGCCGGCTCGGGTTCGGGAAACGGTTCTGACGGTGTTTGTAAACGACATGTTCACCCAACTCTAGCGAGAAAGGGCACCCGCATGAACACCCCATTTCCCTTTGACGACATGCTGGTTTTCGCGTTCCTCTCCCTGCTCCTGCTGATCGGTGTCGGCCTCCGGGCCACGGTGGGCTTCTTCCAGCGCTTTCTGGTTCCCAGTTGCCTGATCGGCGGCGTTTTGGGGCTGGGTGTGCTGCACACGGGCATTGTCGATCTCGACGCGGCAACCATCGAGGCGCTGGCGTACCATTTTTTCAATATCTCGTTTATCTCCGTTGGGTTGACCCGAGATGAGAACAACGGCCAAAAGATCGCGCAACCCAGCCTGCTCAAAGGTCCGGCCTGGATGGCGCTCCTGCAGGGCCTCACCTTCCCCATGCAGGCCATTGTCGGCGGGTTGCTCGTTGTCCTTCTGGGAGCGTTCGGGCTGCACCTGTTTCCCACCTTCGGTTTTTTGGCGCCGCTGGGCTTCAACGAAGGACCGGGGCAGGCCCTGTCCATCGGCAAGGTGTGGGAAGGCGTCGGTTTCAGCGATGCGGCCACCATCGGCTTGACCTTTGCCGCCATCGGGTATTTCTGCGCCTTTTTTATCGGGGTTCCCCTGGTCAATCGCGGCATTCGCAAAGGGCAGGCCACCTTCGGCCACCGTCAACTGCCGCGGAGTTTTGTCGTCGGGGTGCTTGATCCCGACGGAGAATCCGAATCGGCAGGGCGGTTGACCCTGCATTCGGGCAACGTGGAAACCCTTGCGTTTCAAACGGCGCTGGTGGGTATGGTATATGGGGCGACCTACGGAATCATCGCGTTCATCGGCAGTTGGCTGCCGGCCGACGCGGCCAAGATTCTGTGGGGGTTTTTCTTCTTTTTCGGTTTAGGGGTGGCGCTGCTGGTCAAATGGGCCATGCAGCGGTTGAAAATCGGGCATCTTGCCGATGGCGGTATCCAACGTCGGATCACCGGGTGGTCGGTCGATTACCTCATCGTGGCCACGGTGGCGGCCATCCAGTTGACGATCGTCTGGGACTACATCCTGCCCATCGGTTTGATCGCGCTGGTCAATGCTGTTTTGACCACGGCCCTGGTCGTCTGGTTCGGCCGGCGCCTTTCCAGCTTCAGCATAGAACGGACGGCAGCTATCTACGGTGTCGTTACCGGCACGGTTTCCTGCGGCCTTCTGCTGCTGCGAATCGTGGATCCGGACTTCAAAACGCCGGCGGCCTATGAACTGGCCGTCATGAACGTGATGGCGCTGCCGGTGGTCGGCGGCTGCACCGTTCTGGTCAACGGCCCCTTGTGGTGGGGCTGGTCGCTGTGGATCACCCTGCTGGTATTTGCCGCCATCATTGCCGTGGCGCTGATTCTGTTGAAACTGTTGGGCTTTTTGGGGGGTGGTTCAATGGCATCATCAGAAAACGTAAGATCCTAACCCCATCGTTGCATGACGCTTTGTTTCGTGGGCGACTGTTCTGGCCGCGGAAGCGGACGGGGCTGTTGTCCCATGCAAACATTTGTTAAGTGCTTGGGCTGTTTAATTTCAAGCTTAATCTCAGCATATCCTTGAGTTGCAATCCATGATCGCAAATCGGTTCAGAATAATTGTCGATAAAGTGATTCTTCCAAACACTTTCAACTCTGAATCCAAATCTCTGATAATACAACAATTGATAACCAAATGTGCCAGTTCCCAATTCAAGCGTTGTTGCACCAATCTCTACAAAGTATGCAATAACAAACTTTAATAGTTCCGTCCCAATCCCTTTGTTTTGCTTTTCTGGAGTCACTGCGATATTGAATATTTCTGCAACGCCAGATTCATTCGAATTTGTTACACAAACACCTACCAATGAATTTTCGACAAATGCACCAAAGCAGGTTGAACCGCGGAGATAATTTTCAATACATTTTTCTGATGGGTCAGCATCTAACAACAGGCTCATCGGTATCTCATTCTCTGAAATCTTTTTGAAAATCGTCATCTGTTGGTCATCTCCGATGTTCGCACATCTTGTGGTAGGAACGCCGGTTGCCCGGCGCTCCCCACACAGTCCCGGACGTGCGGTTTTCCCGCATCCGGTTCCTCGGTTGTACTCGTTTTCGCGTAAAACGTCAGTTTATGCAAACAGCTGAGTGGCGCGCCTAAAAAATTGCCGCATTTTGCGCCGCCGAACTTCTTCGCGTCCACTCAAGCGTTTGGTTGAACGAAGCCGCTATCGCGGCGGAAAAAAATCTTCAAATCCTGTATATTCCCCATAATCGCCCAATTCAGGACGGTTATCACAAAAAGGGAGTATACCATGGACCAGAAAGAAACCAAACGATTCGACAAACTGTATCAGCGCCATTTGCAAATGGCAAATAGGGTTGACCACTATGCCTGCGCAAGGCAGTCGCACAGGTACGCCCCAAAGAAGCATCGATTTTCAAAGAACCGTATCTCCTGCCTTTTTCCGAAAAAGATATTTCCTTTATAAATAGATCATCCTTCAATATCGGGCTTGTTCAACAACCGGATAAGATCGTGGCTCGCTGCGCTCTCACGATCTATCCTTATTCGTTATCTGCATTTTTTAGATTTTGTATTAAAAAAATTATAGAGAGCGACATACTGTTCACTATTCTTTCTATTCATAGAAAAATCTTGAGCTAAATTTCCCCATTCTTCAGTTGAAATTTCTATGTAATCGTCACAAATTGTATAATTTTTATAGATGAAAAGAACCAAAAGTTTTTCTCTGTTAAATTGGTAAGTAGTTGAATGTTTATCAATAACAACTTCTAGACTGTCTATATCAGTATTTTGATTAGATTTGTAAACATTTGTTTTGAAAGTATTCATTGGAATTTCAGGAAATAGCACATAGTCAAGAGAACCTTTCTTTGCTCTATAAACTATCAAATTTCCATCTTCGAATTTCCATAGCGCTTGTTCTAAATAGAATTCCATCCTTTCGAAATGATTTTCATTATGTTTATCATCTGAATTCGCTGATAACGGAATTGTAGCCAACGATAAAACTATAACAATTTGGATGAATTGAATCATTATTTTTCTCCAGATAACGGGGAGCTGAGGGGTCAGGCTTTTTAAACCTCAAAAGCTCCGATAAAAAGATAAATTTTCCTGAACCAGGGGCTCCCGAAAGGCCGCGCAGTAAGCCTGGTCCCTCTCCAGCGTTTTGTTATCCCAATATCCTTAAAATTTTAGATAGTTGTTTTTCAGTTTCTTTGTTTTTTCCACAAAATTCAACGATGCCAACACCTACTATATCAAGTTGATTCGATATCACAGACAAACAATCTGTCAATTCATTACGGGTAGGCCCACCTTTTGTCGGCATTAAAGCATCAGAAAAATCATCTGGATTTAAAACATCAACGTCCATGTGTATGTAAGCCTTTTGGAACCCCGAAAATATTATTTGGTCTGTCAATTTTTCATTCACATCGCATAGAGTAATATCTGAACTATTGATGTATTCTTGTTCTGCTTTATCAAGATCCCTTGCCCCTGCAAGAAAAACTTGTCTGCCAACGATAGGTCTATCCATTCGTTTGCAAAAAACGTCTGGTCCCTCTCCGAGAAGAGTCCTAAGCACCATCCCATGAAAATGCCCACTTGGAGAGGATTGGGGAGTATTCAAATCTCCATGTGCATCAAACCAAACAACAGCAAGATTGCCTTTATATAAATTATTCAGGTACGAGACTGGGGCGGCCTCAGTTCCACATGAACCTCCTACTGTTATGATTTTTTTAGGAGCAAGGTTGTTTAATGTTTTTTGCACATGAAGAAATCTTTGACCAATAGCATTTAGTGCAAAAACGCCATCTTCCTTTTCTAAAGATTGTTGTAAAAAATCATCAATTTTTAAATATTCGTCATGCCGAAATAATTCTTGTGCAAGCTTGTTTGCACCCTTTTGAAGAATTGGGTTTTCACAACCTTGCCATTCTGAATTAAGGCATTTTAAAGCATCCAACATGTACGGGTTTCCATTTTAGGGGATAACGGTTGTGGCTTACCGGCGAGGGCCGATGTTTGGCCCGAGTCCGCTGTAAAGCCATATGTTATATTTTACTTTATTTACTTTCAAACCTTGTAAAATCAAGGGTAATTCCATGCTTAGATACTTT